>Ga0208281_10013_pt1 | contig 80157 bp, 81 predicted proteins | sample AntDeeMetVIRDL14_FD_184781 | JGI IMG/M metagenome (GOLD analysis project Ga0208281, IMG submission 184781) | Saline lake microbial communities from Deep Lake, Antarctica, in enrichment culture - Antarctic Deep Lake Metagenome VIRDL14 (SPAdes)... ... | reverse complement strand
GAGCGTCTCGGTCGCCATTACATTGAAGAACTCGTCGATAGAAGTCTCCTCTTGCAGGATGCTGGCGCTCGTAGACACAGTTCCAACATCCTGCGTCTTCGTGTGTGACGCTTTCTATGACACCCTCTCCCAGCACCGCAGTACTTAATTTGGGCAGCAGAAGCTACGACTCCACCTCCGCAGACCTCCCAAGTATACGTTGCCGAATCGATCAATCTCAGTAACGAATCGGATCGAAATCAGTTCGTCGACCGACACAGTACCGACATTACGCTCGTCGATACGATACTTAAGCCACGGTACCACGAGGATGAGTATCGCTCGCCCAGCACCACTCGTGACGTGCTGAGGTCGGCAATGAAGAACGGCTCTGCCACCGTTCCGGATGACAACGTCCGTGCAGATCTTCAGGAGATCACTGATAAAAACGAGTTCATTCAAAACAGTGCTGCCAGCACAGTGTACTATCGTCTCACTGTCGCGGAGAACGGTTCGACTATCCGTTCGGAGTCCGTATCGCTCGACTCAGTTGCTACCACAATCTCTGAGCAGTCTCCTCACTATGAGAACCTCTCGACCGGCGAACAACGAACTGTCGATGCCGTGCTGGACAACTCCACAGGAGACGCCAGTGGGTATCGTCCACAGGTGAACGACCCATTCGTCAATCAGTTCCAGACCGCAATCTGGAAAGGTGACACGCTCTATAGCATCTATATAGACTCCTATGTCGATGGCTTCGGACCCTCCTTTGGTGGCTTCCTCCTTGGCCTCGGCGTCGCAGCAATCGGTGTTATCCTGATACTGACCGGCGGCAGGCTCTATATTGTCGACCCAAAACGGATTTCATGGGACCCTGATTCCGACGAATAAAGCCGTTCGACGCTGACTGCGGCTGTTTATTACTACGAATACGGAGCTGACCGCCTTCAGTCAGCGGCGATCTTGTGCGCCGCATACAGCACGCCGCGTTCGTCCATCAACGCAACCGTCGCCAGTCGGAGCGCATGCGGCCAGCCAAGTGGCGTCGCGCTGTCGGGCTCGCCGGTGTCGAAGAACTGCTCGGGCAGGTAGCTGGTGTCCTCACACAGCACGCCACCGGGCAGCACAAGCTCAAGCAGTTCACGCGCTCGCGCGGCGGCCTCGACCGCCCGCTCGTCGTCGTGATCGGCCAGCAGCGCGCCCAACTGGGCGGCGGCGTTCGCACCCCAGCCAGTCGACACGGTCCAGATCTTCTCATGATCCTGATGGGCCTGTCGCCAGGCGTCACCCTCGTTGCGGAAGAGGCCTGCAATCTCGCTCTCCTCGGGGTCGTGCCACAGCGCCTTGATGATCGTGTGGGTGTGGGAATCCAGCTGGTCGAGTCGGTAGTCGTCGACCGTTTCGATCTTTTCGTAGGCCCGATGGGCACCGACCAGCGCGAGGGTGGCCGAATCTGCCCGGCGGTCCAGTCCGCCGCCGCCGTGTTCGCGCAGGGCAAAGATGCCACGGTCATCTACCCAGAGGTGGTTGATCGCTTCGTAGACGCGATTGGCCTGCTCGTGGGCGTGGTCGGCGACCGCGAGATCGGTTGCGGCCAGCGCGCTGTAGGCTTCGAGGAAGGTTGCGGTCGTGTGGGTAAACCGCCCGATGGAATCCTCCCACGCGTTCTGACAGACCATCGGTCGACCGTCGTGTTCTAAGGTCCCATCGAGACTCTTGAGCGCGGCTTCGAGGGTGTCGACGACCTGTGCTTCGAGGTCAGCGTCCTCGATACCGGCGGCGTAGAAGTTCGCCAAGAAGGCGATGACGCTGCCGGTCTGGTCGGCCTGATAATCGTTGTCATTTCCGGCTTCGAGTTTGGCGTTAGCCCATCCCGGCGCAAGGGCACCGTTGTGGGGCCACACGCGATGCGGCCAGCTGCCGTCATCCCGCTGGGTCTCGCAGTAGGCCCGCGCACTGCGGGCGTGCCAGTGGCTGAGCCCGAGATCGAAGTGCTGGTCGGATTCGAGCACGAACCGCGAGATTTCTGCGTCGTCGCGGAACCAGGTGTAGCCGTAGCCGCCGGAGTACCGATAGTAGGGGTCGAAGTTCGGCCCGGCGATCCGGAGTCCCGTCTGTCCGGTCAACAGCGACAGCACGCGAACGTCGGCGCTGACCGACTCTCGCAGCGTCTCGGAGTGGTCCTCGCGTGCGGCCGTCGGGAGTGCTGCGTCGGCGGCGGCCTCGACGGCCTCGATACTGTTGAACTCCTCGCGGAGGTCCGCAAGCTGGTCGAGTGCCGCCTCACGCTCGGTTTCGGTTCGATCCGTGAGCAGTGTGACCAGTGTCGTCGACTCCCCGTACAGCGGGAGCGAACAGATCAGATCACCGCTGAGTCGGTCCTCGGAGTAGCGGTGGTCGCTGGCCGGTCGCGGGTACTCCGTCGGCTCCTCGTCGATCAGGTCCTCGAAGGCGACCGGGATCTGGCCCCGAACGTCGGTAAACCCGGTCGTAGAGCTGACGAAATCGTGTTCCCGCTGGTGGTAGACCTCGATCACGTCTTCGTGGTGAAGTTGGCCGACTTGACTGTCTTGGCCCTCTGGCGCCAGCGAGAGGTAAGCGATCATCTCTGTATGGCTCTCTCCCGTCTCGATCTCGTCGACGTCGAACCGGGTGATGTGGGCATCACCCGTGGTGAGATCAAGCTGTGTGACCGGTCCGAACGGTGTCCGGTGTATTGTTTCGACGAGTGTCGTCGCCTCGTGATACGATTGGGTCGTCTCCATCTCGTCGAACCAGAACGGTGTCCCGTCGACACGAAGCCCGAACCGCGACCGCTCGATACCAGTAAGCCCGGAGAGTGGATAGCCGAAGTCCCGCAGACTGCCCCCGTCGACGTGAATGAGTCGACGGCCGTTGCCGGAGAAACGACCAGTAATTGTCCGTCGTTCTCCCGGAAAACGGGTTTTATCCCCCGATGACGCTTTAAAATCATCGAGTGCGTCACGTAGTTGCACACCTATCTACCTGTCCTCCGTTGTCTTAATTCTTGGTGTATTTTTCTTTCACACGTTTTTTCCAACGACAACAGTCAAGACGGTTGGCCTCCGGGTGGGAGGTATGGACGCGCCAGGTCCGCCACGGTTCGTGTCGGTCGGCGACAGTGTCGAACTCGCCCCACGGTCGCCCGACCCCGACGCCGACTACAGGTGGACACTGCTCGATGCCCCCGCCGACAGTAGCATCACGGTCGACGATGGACCTGTAGTCGAGTTCGAACCTAACGCCCCGGGCCACTACCAACTCGAACTCGAAACGCCAGACGAAACCCACCTCCAGACAGTGCGAGCCTACCCGAGCGAACGCCACACCACCCGCCTCGAACTCCCGTTCGGTGACCTCCCGGAGTCAGTCACCGAGGTCGACTCGATGTCGGTGGTCGGTCCCTTCAACAAGCAGGTCGCTGGCCGAACACGACCGACACGCGAAGACGACCGGTTCGTCGTCGACCTCGACCTCCTGCCGGGCACGCACAGCTATGGCTTCTGTGTGAACGATGATTTCACACAACAGGTCCACGGCTCGGTGACAGTGCCGGGACCGGGTCGCCCCCGCTGTCGACTCGATGCTGAGATTCAGGACGAGACGCTTGTCGTCACTGCAACTGCCACCGCAGCCCCCGATACGGAAAACAGCGACGACGACCTCGCTGTCGACTTCGTCGTCGACGACCGCGACTGGCTGCCCGACTCGGTGGTCGAAGTCGACGACCGAACGCTCCGGGTACCGGTCGAATCAGTCCCCGAAACGCTCCGCATACACGCTGTCGCGGTCGGCGAGCGTCGGTCGGTTTCGGATACGCTCACGGTTCACCACACTGATGACGCCCTCTCCATCGAGCGACCAAACGATCCGCCAGCGTGGGCCGAGTCGCCGACCGTCTACGAAATCTTCGTTCGCTCGTTTACTGGCGAGACGCTACCGACCACGTTCGAAGAGATCGAACGCCGAGTCGAGTATCTCAACTCGCTGGCCGTCGACGTGCTGTGGCTCACCCCGGTGCTCGCAAGCCCGACCGACCACGGCTACCACATCACCGACTACTTCGAGACCGCCGACGATCTGGGGAGCCGCGAGGCCTTCGAGTCCCTTGTCGACACATGCCACGAGGCCGGAATCAGGGTCGTCTTCGATCTCGTCATCAACCACACCTCGCGGGACCACTCGGTGTACCAACTCCACGCTGGCGGCGTCGACCGCTACGACGACTATTATAAGCGCGTCCCCAAATCGTGGGACGGGACGGGCGTCGACTGGGCGGGCGACGACGCCCCGGAGTTCTACTTCAACTGGCAGCGGATTCCGAACCTCAACTACGGATCGCTCGCGGTTCGGCGGTGGATGCTCGATGTCGTCGACGAGTGGGCCGACGTGGTCGACGGGTTCCGCTGTGACGTGGCGTGGGGCGTCCCCCACAGTTTCTGGAAGGAGGTCCGCGAGCGCGTGCCCGACGACTTCCTCCTCCTCGATGAGACGATTCCACGGGACCCCCACTACCACGAGGCGGAGTTTCACATGCATTACGACACCGCGCTCTACGGCACGCTCCGCGAGATCGGCCACGGCGAGGCACCGGCGACGAAGATCTTTCAGGCACTGAACGACGCCGTCTGGCAGGGGTTCCCCGAGTCGGCGGTCCATCTCCGCTACATCGAAAACCACGACGAGGAGCGGTATCTCGACGAGTGCAGCCAGCGCGCACTTCGGGCGGCAGTCGCGGCCACATTCACGCTCCCCGGCGCACCGATGATCTACTACGGCCAAGAGCGTGGGATGACCGAGCAGCGTGGCCCGATGAAATGGCACGACGGCGACGCCGAGTTGACCGATTTCCACCGGTCGCTGTCGACGCTCCGCCGCGAGTATCCCGTCCTCAAACACGGCGCTGTCGAACCACTGTCGGTTACTGTCGCCGACAGTCGAGAGGAGGTTACTGACGACGAGACAGTCGACAGCGATCCTGTGGCTGATGACGAGGGCAGTTCCGACAGCGAACCCGACGCCGACGTGGACGCTGCTGAGCAAGTCGTCGCCTTCGCCCGCGATGACGGCACGGATCGATTGCTTGTCGTCTGCAACTTTGCCGACGAACCACAGGCGGTCAGCCTCCCCGAGCCCGTCAGCGAGACTGATCTTCGGACAACTCAGCCGCTTAAAAAACGCTATCCAAAGGCGTCGACCGACACCGAGGGTGAGCGCGATACCTCCCTTCTCGTCGACGATGTCGTGATCTGCCGGGCACGCTAATGGTGGACTGTCGTCGGCCGATTCCGTCCCCCGTTTTAAGTATCTCCCCTGAGCAGTGACAGTATGGACGACGCTACGCTTCGGGCCAATCTGCGTCGGTTCGGCCTCTCCGAAAAGGAGGTCGACACCTACCTCACGCTGTTGGAATACGGCGAAGCAACGGCCAGCACCATCGCCGACGTCGCGGGCGTCTCGAAACGGTACGTCTACAGCGTCAGTGAAACCCTTGCGGATCGCGGCTTTGTCGAGGTTACCGACCACGTCGTTCCGACGACAATCCACGCGTTGCCCCCCGAGACGGTGATCGACGAACTCGTGCGAGATGCCAAGTCGATGCAGCCAGCCCTCGAAGCCCGCTACACCCGTACCGAACCCTCCGCTGACCATTTCGAAATCGTCAAAAGCCGCGTCACGGTCCTGAAACGAATCCGGGCGTTTATCGACGACGCCGACGAGGAACTCACGCTTTCGATTCCGCTTGCTGTTATCGATGAGGTCGACGATGCTCTGCAGGCGGCCAGAGACCGCGGCGTGCTGGTCGTCCTGCTGGTTTCAGGCACTGTCGAACTCCCCCCGGAGTTGACTCACCTCGCCAGTGTCACCCGTGTCTGGAGCGAAACGATGCCCGCGATGTTGACCGTCGACCGGCGGGTCGGCGTTATCGCCCCCATCGAGATGGTAGCGAGTGCCCACAGCGATACCCAGGCGATTGTCTTCGCCCAGGAACATCTCGGGCCGGTCGTCGTCGCCTCCTTTTTCGGCAACTACTGGCCAGTCGGCCGCGAGGCGGCGGTCACCGATCCGGTCGAACTCCCGGTGACCGCCGAGAACTTCTGGCACATCATCTTTCAGGCGACCCTCTGGCTCCGGGCCGACGCCGACCTCCGAGCCACCATCGAGGGCCGCACCACCGCCGACAACGAGCGCGTCGACATCGATTGCCGGATCGTCGACGTCACCCAAGGCCTGATCGAGCCAACCAACAACTCGTTTCCGGTCGAACACAGTCTGACAGTCGAAGCCGACGGCCAGACCTACACCGTCGGCGGCTACGGCGCGTTCCTCGAAGATATTGAGGCCGACCGCGTCACGCTCGAACTCGACACCTGAGGATTACTGGTCGCCAACATCCTCAGCCGCAGCCGCGAGGTCGACGATCCGTTCGGCCTGTCTGCGTTGGGGTGAATCGATCATCTCGCCGTCGACCGAAATGACGCCCTGTCCCTGCTCGTCGACCGCTTCGAGCACACGCCGCGCCCACGCCAGTTCCTCGTCGGTGGGTCGAAACGCCTCGTTGATGATCTCGACCTGCCGGGGATGCATCGCCATTTTGCCGTCGTACCCCAGTCGACGGGCCTGTTCGGTTTCGGCCCGGAGTCCCGCTTCGTCGCTGATCTCCGGATAATGCGTGTCGATGGCGTCGACGCGGTGGGCCCGTGCCGCGAGGACGACCTGCTGGCGGGCGTAGGCTACTTCGCTCCCCTCGTCGGTTCGGGTCGCACCGATGTCTGCGGCCAGATCCTCGGCACCGAAAATCAGCCCGTCACTTCGGTCGACCGCTGCAATCTCGCCTGCTGCGAGCACGCCCGCGGCTGTTTCGATCAGTGCGACAACCGGGCAGTCGATATCGTACTCCGCACAGAGCTGACTTACGGTCGCTATCTCGTCCGGACCCGACACCTTCGGAAGCATGAGGCTGTCCGGGGTGGGTGCGTCCGCAAGCGCGGCGAGATCAGTCGCTCCACCAGCGCCGACTGGATTCACTCGGACACAGATCTCGCTTGTGGTGTCGACACCGAGTGCGTCGACGACCGCTGTTCTGGCCTGCTGTTTCCGATCCGGCGCAACACCGTCCTCCAGATCGAAAACGATCATATCCGCAGCCGAGGCGGCGGCGGTGTCGAGTTTGTCGGGTTGATCGCCCGGTGAAAACAGCACGCTTCGGCGAGCCATACCCCTGCTACGGGTGGTTGTGAGTTAATACCACGGTCGACGGCAGTCGGAGCCGAATAAAAAGAGGCTACCTCAGCGTTGGCGGCCAGTTCGGGCCTCGACTTGCTGTTTGATGTACAGCCGCGACCACGTGTCGAAATACCGCTTCAGACGGCCGCCGAGGCCTGCGTACTCGTCATCGAGCGTCCTCCGCTCGGACTGTGCGTCGCCGAGATTTCTGTTGTCGACGCTCATCGTGGTAGTATATACCATTGCGTATGTAATAAATATTAGGATCAGTTACGACGTTTCTCTCGTCTCCACAGCTGTGTCTGGCCAACTGGACTTGTTTTTTCGGATTCACTATTTCATAATGATTCTTGCCTTTGTTTTTCACAAACGGAAATATTTATTATCGAACTCCGAAAAAGGGGGCTACAATTCAATGAGTTCGCTTTCGTGGTCCGGTCGACTCCAGCGGACGTTCTTGGACTATCAACACGTGTTCGTTTTTCTGGCACCCATTCTGTTCATTGTGGGCGTATACTTCGGCGCGCCGACTCCAGCGGATGCGGACGCTGGCTACTGGCTGAAGTTCTGGTGGCTGTTCCCGTTTTTCCTGCTCGGGGCAACCATCGTCAATACCGTGGGGATCAGTGGTTCGGCGCTGTTCGTCCCGTATCTGATCTTCATCTTCCCGCTGTTGGCCTTCGAGCTTGACCCGGCAACAATCGTCAAGATCGGCCTTATCAGCGAGTCGTTCGGGTTGTCGAGTTCGTCGCTGGCGTTCATCCAGCATGGACTGGTCGACCGTCGACTGGCAGCCACGCTCGTCGGTGGTTCGATCCCGTTCGTCGTGGGTGGGGCACTGCTTTCGTTTGTTATTCCCGAGCCGATCTTCCAGCTCCTGCTCGCCATTGCGCTGCTTGCCTCCGCGGCGCTCCTGTTTAAAATCGATCTCAGCCACGACGAACCGGCCGACAGCGACTCCGAAGCCAGCGGCGGTGTCGCCGTCGAAGCCGATGGCGGTCCCGACCTTCCCGACGACAGCGCCAAACCCGGCGCGGCGGGTGTCTCGACCGACGACGATGGCGTCGTCACGCGTGTCGACCGCACCGGAAACACCTACTCCTACACTCGTGGTGGCTATCTCGAACGATTCGGGAACTACAGCATCGGTGGGGTGTTTCAGGGACTGGCTGGCTTCGGTATCGGTGAGCTGGGGATTATTTCGATGCTCCGGACCTCGGTTCCAGTTCGGATCGCTATCGGAACGAACCATATCGTCGTCGCCACCACCGCGATCCTAGCTTCGTTGGTTCACGTTTTCGGCGGGGGACTTGTCGGCGGCCACACGATGGATCTGGCGTCGACGCCGTGGAACATGGTCGTCTGGACCGTCCCCGCAGCCGCAACTGGCGGTCAGATCGCCCCCTTCGTCGCCAACGCTCTCGACACTGGGACGATCAAACACGCTGTCGGGATTCTGTTCGCAATCATCGCCACCGCGCTGTTCCTGATGGCCGGTAGCGGTCTCATCTGATCGTCGACCCTGCGAGCGTTTTTCAGATTACGTCACTCGATTCGTGAACTTCTCGCATCCGCTGGGCTTCGGTCGCGTACTGCTCCTGTTGGTCGACGTCGTCGACCGTTCCAAGATTTCCGGGGTCGACCGCGACGGCTGCCGTGGTGTCTCGAACATCGCCGAACGAGGTGAGTGCCCGCTCTTTGCGGTAGTACCGGTCGCCTTCGGGCGTCGCGTACGTGAGAATGATTAGGTTCTGCTCGTCGTCGGAGTAGGTTCGCTCGACCAGCCAGACACGAACACTGTCGACGGCATCGTCTCCCATACCACGAGTTACCACGCCATCCGGAAATGATTGCTGGTGGTGCTGAGCGCGGCTGGCGTTGATTCCGTTAGCGGGCTGTGAGTCCGACGCCCTCCGCCAAGAGTTCGTGTGAGCGGAGCGCATCGTCGTGGTCGGCGATGACATGCTGTATCATTACTTCGTCGACACCCACACGGTCTGTGAGTTGTTCGAGCAGGCCAGCGAGCGTTTCCGGACTCCCGGAGATCGCTCGCGGCCACTCGTCAGCATCGAGCGTTGCCGGCGTCGGCTCGGGGACCGAACCGAGTTCGTCGATACTCTCGTCGACCGACGGCACGGTGCCGACGACTCCCCGTTGCATCCGCTTGAACGAGGCCTCGGCCGAGGCGCGAAGCCGCGCCGCCTTCTGATCGGTCTCCGCACAGACTGCATTGACCGCGATCATCCCCTGTGGCTCGTCGATTTTTCCCGGCTGTTGTGACGGCTGGAATTTGTCGTGGTACTCCTCGAAGGCTCGCGTGGCGAACTGAGGTCGAATGAACGCCGCAAAACAGTAGGGCACACCGAGTTCGGCCGCAAGCGCTGCGCTCGATGGACTCGATCCGAGCGTCCACGGCCTCGGTCGCTCCGCGCCCGAGCGTGGAACCGTTACCTCGCTGTAGGGGTGTTCATCCGGATAGCTATCGTAGAGGTGGTTGATGACCGCTGTGATCTTCTCGGCGTGGTCCTTGTCGGGGTTCTCAACGCGTCGGTCGGTGCCAAGCGCACGGTCGACGGCCGGTGAGCCGTTGGCTCGACCCAGTCCGGCGTCGATGCGGCCCGGTGCGAGTCCATCCAACGTCCCGAACTGTTCTGCGACTTTAAATGGGCTGTAGTGATTGAGCAGGACGGCCCCCGATCCGAGCCGGATCGACTCAGTTTCGGCAGCGAGGTGACCGAGCAGCACCTCGGGAGTCGTTCCAGCGAGGGAACGAGCCATCCCATGGTGTTCGGCAACCCAGAACCGCGTGTATCCGAGGCGTTCGGCCTGCTGTGCAGCCGCGACCGTGTTCGAATAGGCGTCGGTCGCAGTTCCTTTGTCGGGAACCGGAGAGAGATCAACAACTGAGAGTTCCATAGCTCATCTCAACGATTGTCAGGGATAACTGTTGGTCCGACGTGAGTACTCAGCGACTTTCCTCAACGAATACCACTGTTCACACTCTTGGGTCTTCGTCTCCTCGCAGACGAGAGTAGCCACAACCCCGGAAGATGGGTTTGTTGTATACTTCTCAGCAATTAAAATCGGGTCGAATAGAATGCAGTAGATGAGAGTTAGCTTCAGCGGGTGTGTTGAATTCTGGGCCCAGAGTCGGCAGCGACGGGTTCCTAGGCGTCGTTCTCGGCCAGCGCATCCACCAGGACGCGGCAGTAATCGGGGATGTCCTTGACGACGCGTCCCCAGACGATGTTGCCGTCGCGGAACGCCGGTTCGTCGACCCAATTCGCCCCGGCGTTGACAAGGTCGTCTTTGATACCGAGCGACCCCGTCGCATCCGAGCCCTCGACGATGCCGGCTGAAATGCCGACCAGCCCGGCGTGACAGATCAGCCCGATGATCTTGTCGTCCTCATAGACGTCCCGGACGAGGTCGAGCACCGACTGGTCGCGGCGAATCTTGTCGGGCGTCCAACCGCCGGGGACCAAGACCGCGTCGACCGCCGCCGGGTCGACCGCCTCGGCTGTGAGTTCGCTCTCGGCGGTGAGCCCGCCGCTCTTGCCCGTATACTCCACGCCGGCTTCGGTGCCGACGACATCGATCTGTGCCCCTTCTTCTTCCATGCGCATGTAGACGGCCCAGAACTCTAAGTCCTCGAATCCCGGTCCGACCAACATGGCGATTCGTTTGTCTTCCAGTTTCATGTTGAATCACCGTTGGGAGATGCCCAGACGTTCCGGACGTGCGTCGTCGACGTCACCGTCCGGCCAATACCCAACCGTACATCGGTAGACAACTTATTTCGGGATAATGTTTTGGTCGTGTTACAAGGTAGTGTTCAGATAAGCTGGAACCAGACAATCGGTAGATGGGGGGTGCTACTAACGACATTGGGTAGATGTTCAGATATAATATATACTTATAGCCATGAAAATAAGTAACCGAAAAAAATACAGCGATCTACTCGGAATTAGGTTAGCTAACCGATAAATGAGACCGAAAAATCGGGTTACTGCACAGTGTTGCGACTACCAGTTATGCGACCCCGAAGAAGCGAATCTACGTTAATCTATCTCTCTGAGGAACTCGCCGATAGCCCTCACGAATGTCTTAACGCCCACTACCGGTGGTGATCGGATCGGTTGCTCCCGTGCTATTTTGATCAGATAGTCCGTCAGCCGCCACAGGTTGTAGAGCAACGCGGCCAACACGAAATTCGTGAATCGAACCCGGTAGTCCATCGAGGACGTTTTCGGCAGGAACTCTTCTATGGACTTGTACTGGTTTTCGATCTCCCACCGTCGACTGTAGTTGTTGCAGATCGGCGCGATTTCTTCTGTTCCTACGTCGTCTCGGTTAGTCGTGAATACAGCGTATTTGCCATCTGCATCATCGCTCGTGCTTGGAACATAGAGATATTCAGCTGTGTGGTGGACCTCACCGTTGTACCCGACCGGGACGTTGTGTTTGACAGCTGCATCGGCGTCCGGATGCTCTTTGATGTCCTTGATCGTATCCAGATCGTCCTGGTACTTCGGGACCGGAGCAGTGTAGATGATATCTCGGTTCTCGATAGCCGCGTAGACTCCCTTACTGTGGAATCCGCGATCTAAGTACACTTCATCGAGATCTACGTACCGTTCGGCCTTGGCTAACAGTCGCTCTACGATATCGGCTTTCGAGTACGAGGGTGCGTCGTCGTCTTCCCACTTCGAGTTCTCTTTTACTGGTTCAACGCCCAGAATGATCGGTGCTAAATCCCCAGCAAGAGTGATGGTGGCGTACTTGTATCCTCGCTTGTAGTCGTTGTCTTTCTTGTACCCGCTGACCATCCGAGGAAAATCAGGCCGAGTGATTCCTTCGTCCTTGTTTTCCCACGGCGAGATGGACACTTCTTCGTGAGTGATGTCGATTGCGGCGGTCTTTTTGCGGTCGTTGAACGGTCCTGCCCCCTGAATTGACGAAATGATATTGTCGACAGCACCATCGAATGATTCCATCAGTTCGTCTCTGATCGCATTAACCTCCGGCATATTGTCGTTTTGCAGGAGGTCATCGATCGTCAGTTGTGCGTCCTCGTCGCTGGGGGTAGCAAACTGCTTAATCACACGCAGGATCGTCGAGCCGTGGGCTGTCTGGTCGTCGTTAGTCAACCAGCCGTACTCTCCTTCAGAATTGGCACTCCCACGGTAAGCGCAGGCACGTGCGAACATTTCAAGGATTTCTTCATCCTCATAGGTTCTGTTGATTGCCCGTCCACTCTCGAACTCTGGAAAAGCGTGATGGCGAGCGAGCTTGATCGTCTTGGTCGTTTTCTGTCTGTGTGCTTCCCCCTCTGTCTGTTCGTCTTCGTCCTCCTTCGAGGGGTCTGTAGCAACGAGAGATTCAGCGATCACGTCGTTCTCGACAGCGACCTGTGCGATCCCCTTTGCAGCGGCCTTGATTATCTCCTGTGTCCCTTCACTGAACTGCCGCCACGCATGGTTGATCGTTCCCTGTTTTGGTGCGTTATCGAGTTTCCGAATATCGAACCCACAGGTTTTGACCAGGGACGGGCGTGAATTGAGACGATCGGCGAGTTCGTTTTGTGATAGTCCTTTCACCCGCTGATAAAGGAACGCCCGAACAAGCGACTCAGTCTCGAATGTGACCTTGTTTTGATTGCGAGTGTCAGTCAAGTCACCGACCGGGATACTGAGCTGACCAATAACATCCCATAGATGGGGCTCACGCTCACAGAGTGTTTCTGCATGTACGACAATGGCCTCCGCAATTGCAGGATCATCTCTTTGCATAAGATTCCTCCGTGAAAATTCCAGCTAATCTCGCTGTACCGCGTAAATATAGCTGAAAGAAATGAACGCGATAGCCTGTGCTACCACAGGCCTGTTCTCCAGTGTGTCTGTCGTCAAATCTCATATAGGTGGTAACTGCAGAATTTTACTTTGGTTTGGAGTGTTATTTTGAGGGTGTTACTTCCGAATTTCCGAATTATCCTACGAGGAGAGGCGACAAAAGCAGGCTAGCGCGCGAAAAATCGGATATTAAGCAAATTGGTGAATCTGTCTGGATTAAAAATTGATTTGATTCAAAAATAGCTCTATACTATATCACCGATTGTCCATCAAGAAGTTACTAATGAGTACTGCAGACATCAACGACTTTTTACAACGAAAAGGGTCTGTAGAAATTATCGTTGAAATTGGATCTGGAAGTTCAACATTCCAGAATATCAAAAAATCGGTACTAGTGAGCTCCTCTACTATTTCTAATCGCTTGAAGGATGGCGTCGAAATAGAATTATTTGATGTAACACACCGACCGACAGAATACGGAACACAAAAACGATACGAACTAACACCTATCGGAAATCGTGTTTTTGAATGGATTCAAGAAATCGACATGGATTCGGCGGTTCGAGAACTCCAACGTGTTCAACGCAAGCGAGACAGCAAACTAGACCGGTTACTTGATTTTGTTAGAAGAGATATGTCGCTTCACGATACAGAGAACATTTGGGGTGATTTTCCTTCTGACGATGGAGTTGAAAATTCGTTTGAAGAACCGATCGATGAAATAGAGCCTGAGCAATTGGAAGAGAAGCGGAGAAAAAAACGGAGAGAGAAGCTGGAAAATGATCTTGTAGGAGAGATGAATCTTGATGAAGACACCGATGAAAAATGAGAGTGACTAATTCGACCACTTTGCAAAAAAAGTGCCTACCGGCCCGGTGGATTGAGGTTCTTCATCTTGAAATCTGACCGTGGGACATACGATTCTGCAAGAACTGCAAGCTCACGGGTCCGTTGGATATCTGCAAGATTGTGCAGTAGCAGTGATTCCCACTCAGCTCCTTCGAATGCGTCGACAGCTGCCTTACTATCGTCGAAGGGATCGCACGACTCATCTTGGACCAGCTCGTCGTAGACGCCGACGAGATCGTTCTTATCGTTCGTATCGAACCGGTCGACGAACTCGAAGACATCTGCGTAGGCCAGATTCGGAAACGGCCAGTCGATGTCGTGTGAGATACACGCAGTTCGGACAAATGGGAGATCGAATCCACCGTTCCACGTCTCACCGTTGTAAGCTGTCAAGTAGTGTTTGTCGTCATCAAGTCGGTTGTGAGATACAGTAGTCAAGATTTCCAGCAGACCTTCCTCTTCTCTTGTGACTATTACCTCAATACTACCAACTGACTCCTCAAGCAGTGTTTGTTCCAGGTGGGAGCTGTTCGCCTCTCGGCCTGCTGTGTTCAAGATGATGACCTCACCGAGTTCGTGAGCGATGCCAGCTACAGTAATGACTGCTTCCTCTCCAAGCCCGCTTGTTTCAATGTCGAAGGCTACTGGGTCAAGATTTCCCATATGGGGCTGTTACGGAGGTTACATATGATGATTGGAGGGTAGTTTCCGAAACTCGAATATTTACCAAATAGACCCAAGCAAGGGTATCCAGTTTACATCACAATGTATCTGTGCAAGACTGTGACCAAGTGTCAATTACGAAAGGATCGACGTATCGGTGCTACCAAACTTCTAATTGGGACGAAGCCGCTGTACGTATATGGTTGATCTACGAGAATATTTCAGAGAATCCAACGCGATCGAGGATGTCCACGAGGAAACAGCCATCGATGCAACCTTCGAAGCTTGGGAAGCGATCAAAGATGAAGATCCGATCACTCACGACGTGATCAAAACGGGTCACGAATACATCCTACAAGATCGACAACCAGATATCGCAGGCCAGTACCGCGATATTCAGGTCTATATCGGTGAGTCGACTCCACCCCCGCCGGTAGTCGTCGAATCTGAGATGGAGAAATTACTCTCGTGGGAACCTCAGAATCCAATAGAGGCCATTGAGTGGCATATAGCTTTTGAGCAGATTCATCCTTTCGCTGATGGCAACGGACGGATTGGAAGACTTCTCTATCTCCGTCATTCGCAGATGTTAGAAATTGAGCCAATTATGTGGCGTGCAGAAGACCGAGCAGGCTATTACGATTTGTTCCAGACAGATGTGAACTTAGATGAGAAATCGAACATATGATAGACCACAACCGCCATTCCATTCGAGTAATTCAGCCCATCTCCCACAACCGAGAAGGATTAACCTGTCTGACCACAGCAGGTCAGTTAGATATCTTTATTTCATATTAAAAATTATTAATTCGGCATTGAATGCGTCTCGTCATGAATTTCCTCTTCGTCATTCTCTTCCTCTAGCTGACGTTCTGAGGGAGTTAACACAGATATTTGTTGAATATCGCCGCCCATTATAAGCTCAACATCTGCATTGGAATCGACCAATTCTCCGGTGTCGCTGAATTCCCACGTAGCATTCTTAATCGCTATTTGTTTTTCTTTTCCATCATCACTGTACTGCCATAGCTCACCAGCGACAAGGTCATTATCAGATGTAAGCACCTGAACGTGTGTGGCATTATCGAGCGTCCCCTCCCAGGGTTCATGGAAATTTCGTCTTCGGTCAGGAGACACGCGATTCCACACCCATTCTCTACAAGTCCGGTGAACATCACGCGCAAGCAGATACGCTCCCACAAGACCGACAATAATTGAAAATAACATCAGAGACAGAACAAGTCCCGGACGGAATTGAGGGGTGAAAAACAAATTACTCACATCTGTTGGTTCTGTGAATGTTTGACCAGTCAATTGGACTATCCAAAGAAAGAGCGTTACAACAAATAGACTTGATGCCAGACTGATGATTATCAGCCTCCATTTTGAGATTTCAGTTCTCAGAACACCAAGCGTGACAGCTACATGGGTGGCGATGAAGCCAGGAACGACAACAATCAGTGCTAATAGTAGATTTTCTAACGAAGTACCGAGCATCGTCGACTGTTATTCGCTTTGGTCAGAATCGGAACGTGAAGATCGAGTAGATGAACGGCGCACGCCAAAAATACCTATGCGCCCGCCGGAGTCGCCGTCTGCGGTTTTCCCCTTTTGATCGACATCCTCAACTGTGTGGCCTTTTTCAACGGTCTGACCATCTGTGACAGTTTTGGAATTTTGGCTAAGTGTCTTGCCGAACTCACCGTCGACGATTTTTGAGTTGGTGCGATTCGTCTTTCCTAGTGTCTCGCTTTCTCGACCGGACTTCTCCGACGAAGTATCATCATTCGACATTTACGGATAGAGGTAATTTCTGCCCCCTATTAAGTCTAGGCCAACCGGAGTGAAAGTGATTGTCTAAAGACTGTCAGACAGGTGTTTATAACACGTCAATCAAGGCTTTACACAACCTCTAAGTCCTGCACTACATGACAGAATTTCGTTGCGTATTGTAATCCTCTGAAATGGGAGTGGGAATCACGAGTATGATGCATAAGTCCGAGCTTTCGTGTTTCCCTTGGCGAATATCAGATTATACTGCTCAAGTTTCGAGAGGTGATTCCGCATCGTCCGACGGGTCTTCGGATCGTCGACAGCCTCACAGTAGGCATCGTAGAGATCTCCTGCCCCGATCTCTCCGGCTTCGGTGATCGTGTCGTAGAGAACCTGCTGATGGTCGGTGAGTTTGTCAGTGGTCTTCTGCCTGATTTCCGATTTCGCTTCCGGAACCACTTGCTCGATCACGTCGAGGGTAATACTATCGTCGCCGTTCTGTTGTGCCACCCGTGCAGCGTTCCGGAAAATGCTGATGGCAACCCGTGCATCGCCTGCTGCATAGTCGGCAATCGTCTCTAGCCGTTGGGTGTCGATAGCATCGGGTTCAAGCCCCCACCGTGCGCGATCTTCCAAGATCGTCACCAGCTCCGAGATATTGTACTGGCCGAATCGAATCCGTGGACACGCCCCCAGACGACTGTTCAGCCTGTCATCGAGTGTGCTGAATACGTCCTCCTCTCGGTTAGCGATCAGAACCATTGTGATGTGTGGTATCCGGTAGAGGTCGTATAGCAGGCTCTTGTCCTGTAGCTGGTCGACTTCATCGAGAATCACGACGTAGGGCGGGCCGTCGTACTCTCTGAGGCGTTCCAAGAGCTCGTCTTTTGGCGTCGACTGCCGGTGAATATCGAACGTGCTGTCGATGCCATCGAGAAGCCTGTAGAGCGTTTTGAATCGCGTGTGATCCTCCCAGCAGTTCACATACTGGTAGTTGAGGCCGACAACGTTCTCTCGCAGCTGTTCGATGGTGAACTGAGCGATACAGGTCTTTCCAGCTCCCGAGGGGCCGTAGAGGAGGGAGTTTGTGGCTCGTTCACCGTCGACGATTGGGCGCAGGGTATCCGACAGGTGGCTCACCTCTGCTGATCTGTGCTTTACGTCGTTGGGGACAAATTCGGGCTGCAACACCCGTGCGTCCGTAATCATGGATTCTGATATGTTCTTCTGACACATAAACGGAAGTGGGTAGTTTCCGAATCTTCCGAAAACAAGTAATTCGGTTATCGTCCATAGAAGCAGTCGACAGGGACAACAGGTTAGAAACAACCTATAACGTGGTGAGTATGTTCGGTGAGCGGGCAGATGTCGCTATTGCGTCGACTCTTGGACTGGTTCGGCCTCTTGGTCGGCCAACTGCTCGTATTTTTCAAGCACCATTTGGAAGTAGTCTTCGTCCATGAGTCGGGGGTTCTGCACCCGGTGGAAATCACTCAATACGAACGCCGTCTGTTCGTGATCTAATCCGTACGCATGAAACGCCGCTGCGTCCATCTCGGCCTGTACTTCTCGACGCTTGCTTACATCAATGACAGGCTCAATCCCATCCAGCCGCTCTCGCATCTCTGCAAATTCGTCATCGTAGCAGTTGAGCTGGGCGGCTCGAGTCCAAATGTACTCAAACCACTCGTCACCCTCGGTAAGCCGGGGGACCTGTGACTCTTTGAACTTATACATGACAATATTACTATCGACCTTCGTTCTCATTAGGAAATCAAATGGTATTGAATTCAACAGACCAACGGCAGCAAACAGTTCTTCATCAGTGAATATGGCATCATAGGCGGAGTGTAGCGGGTAGTCAGTGAGATCGCCTTTTTCGGGATTGACCTCGAATTTTTGAATAGTGTTGATCGCATGATGGCAAACATTATTTGGAGGGATAACTGCTGCAATCATTGTCCGTTCATCAGTAGAACGAGCAATATTCCGTATGACAATACGGTAGTCGGAACAATCTAACAGCACGTCTTCGGGGCATAGCTCTTTACCTCGGTGATCATCCAACAGATCGTTTACGAATGATACCTGTGATCCGGTCCCATCAAACGCATTATACAGACCTCGTTTCAGCTTAGGTAGTGTTTTTTCACGGATTCGACGCTTTGCACTCTTCTTTGGGTCGACATCTTCGTCAACACTCCAAAACTCTGGAGAGTCAATATCGAACAGGCTGCTATTATGTGCGAATTGGTAGATGTTACTACCACCCAATACAGGATAGTCGCCTTCTTGTTCAGATTCTACGAACCTATCAGTATCATTTGCTCGATCAAGTTCTCTATACGGTGTAGTGTACCAACCACCTGCCTGATGATCTGAGAGTGGTGGATGTTGTAGAATAGTGTTCAGTACATCCGCTTCTTGTTGTGATTCAACATATGGAAAAATCCGAGCTTCTGGAGAATAATCAGAAAGTACCTTACGAGGAATCTGTAGAGCAGATTCATTTATATCATTGAGTATGTCAATATCTCTCTGTTTGAATATCCCCGAAAGCTGTTCTGTGCGTCCTTGGTTCTCAAAGACTAACACCCCAAAATTGTACCGGTTGTCTATTGCTGGGAAGATACCGTTGTTCTCGAATGTAACCAACGTCTGAATCGATGCCTCATCAAGTAGTTTCATCCGCAAATCCTTCGTTGATGACCCGTTGAATATCGCTCCAGGTAGCACTTGAGATACCATTGCATCCTCTCGTGCGATGTTGAATACTCGTTCTAAGAACAACGCAGAAAGATCATTGTCGCTGGCCTGCGTTCGGCCCGCTACAGTTGGTCGCTGTAGTTTATAGACTCCAGAATGGTTGAAGTACGCAGCCAGTATTTCGATGTCACGCTGATATTCTTCCCATCCTTCTCTAATTTCTTCATCCTCCAGTAGCTCTTCCTGTCGCTTGTCCTTCTTTTTCGGCATATAGGTCCGGAATCTCTCGTCGTAACGAGTGAAATAGTCGTCCCGAACCGGTGTTATTTGATCCCACGGTGGATTGCCCACGATCACATCGAACCCCCCGTCAGCGTACACTTCGGCGTACTCAAGCACCCAGTGGAATGGATCGAATGATTCGACCTTTTCGGACGTTATATCCTCAACACCAGCAGCTACGAACTCGTCTTTCACGTCGTCGACCAGCTCGTCTCTCGCTTCTTGGAGTAGCTGATTGGCTTCCTTGCGATGTTCTTCGGCCTGATCGCTCGTAATCGCCTCTTCGTAGGCCGAAATCTCGTCAATAATGTTCTCGTAACGGGTTCTGACCGTATCCTCGTTGAAGCTATCGAGCGTGTAGCCGTCGCCGTCCTCGGTCGTCTCGGGGAAGCCGGTGTATCCGATCAGGCTGTTGCCCTGCCGGAGATTGAACGCGATATTCGGCAGTGCCAACTCCTCTTGATCCATCGTCTCCAGGTCGTCTTCCTCCAATTCAGCAATCACTGATAGCCAACATCTGAGCTTGGCGATCTCGACAGCCGGGCCGACAATGTCGACGCCGTAGATGTTGTTCTGGACCGTCTTCTTCTTGAGCTTCTGTTCGTGTGGGTAGGTGTCGTTCTGTGCCCACAACGCCCGTCGAACGCCGACGATCTCCTCTAACACTGAGGTCAAGAAGTGCCCACTCCCACACGCCGGGTCGACTACCCGGAAGTCGTTGACCTCATCGAGTAGCTGGCCGATCAGGTCTAACGATGCCGGAACCGACTCAATCAACTCGTAGACGGTATCGTAGTTCTCTAACTCGGCTTCGGGCCACCCGCGTTCCTCGATTAACACTCGTTTGAGCCGGTCGAATAGAGCTGGCCGAACCGTTCGCTCTGCACTGAACCGAGTAATCTCCTTGGGCGTATAGTATGCTCCGAGTTCCTTGTTTTGGTCGGCGTTGTCGGCCGTAATGTAGTTGATAGTCTTCTCGAAGACGTTGCCCAGCACGCTCGGATCGAGGTCGGTAAGTGAGCCGTCCGTAGAGAAACTGTAGCTCTCAAGCAACTCAAGAATGGATTTGAGAACGCTGTCCCGAACGTCGAAATCCGACTCTTCGAACGCCTCGCGGTCGCCGCTCCCGTCGTGCTGGATCGACGGCCGGAACAGTCCACCATTCAGGTACGGAATATCAGCGAACAGGTCAATATCCTGTATTTGCGGTGAGCGTTTATCCGGACGCTCGTTCAGCACATCGTAGAACAATGACTGGATGAACGACTCGTAGAGCGAATCCGTGTAAAGGCCGTCCTCGTAGGTATCAAGGATGCTCTGTAAGAGGTCCGGGCGAACGATACCCTTGTCTTCCAGGAATTTGATGAAGATAAGCCGGTTCATCATCTCCACTGAGAACAGCCGCGTGTCGTCGGCGGTCGCCCCCTCCGGTGCGATCACGCCGTCGTGGGTGAGTGAGCGGGGTGTCTCCTCGGACTCGTTGACAATCCCGAAGACGTACCGAATGTAGTCGTCGTAAAACTCGTCGGTGATCTCCTCTTGCTTCTGCTTGATTACCTGGCGGGCCTCGCCCGCGATCGACCGGAAGTTGGTAAACTCGAAAGTCCGAACTAGCGTGTCGACTCGTTCAAGATCCGCCTCAAAGACAGCCTCTTCCAGTGGTTCGCGTGGTCCGACTTGATTCTCGAACAGGGCGACAAACACCGGCTGTAGATCCACCTCCTCGATGACGTTGTGGGTGTAGGAATCGGGATCGTAGCGAATGAACGTCCACCGAAGCCCGTCCGTGGCGAAGCCGAAATCGGATTCAAACTCTCGTTGGCTCAACCAGCTGCGAACCTGCCCTTCGCCATGTTCTCGGGATTTGAGATCTTTGTTGATCGGCTCGGCCTCAATCAACAGCCGAGTAGAATCAATATCGTCGTAGTCTCGTAGTGAGATCGTGTAGTCGGCCACTTCCGTCCTACCCCCGGAAAGGCCACCGGCCTCGGTATCGTAGCGATACCCAAGTTCGTCCAACAACGGCTCGATGACGGCGTTCTGAGTAAACGGTTCAGGCTGTAGGCCGTCACGGGTCATGCTACCTTTCAGAACGTAAGAGCCGCCACCACCGCTCCGTAGCATCCGTTCTAGCGTCTCGTCATCTATCTGTTCGCGGAGGTTAGATATCGTCGCGTCGACGGCCTGTAGAAGATCCGCCCGCGATTGGACGTCGACAGTCGTCTCGAATGCCTGCTCGACAAATTCGGTGGCTGAGGTGGCTGATTGAGGGGGCATATATGTGGTGAGTGTTCGGTAACTACTCTACGGAAACCCGCGTTTGCTGATAAGTTCTTGGATAGACCTAACACAGACCGTGAAAAATCATAGTACGTGAGTGGTTACGCTGGTCGACTCGGCTGTCTGTAGGATACGGTGTCGACCCGAAATGCGAGAATTATTCCCTAATTCGGATTAGAACGATTATTTCTGGACCGCTCGAATCTGATCAAACAGCTTCCAAATATATCTACCAAGTTTGGTTGACCAATCTGGATTCAGCGGGGTAGGATTGATTACATCTATTCCTTCATGAGATACCAACCGCTCACCCACGCCCCAGTGATGACCTTCTCCTAATACAATACAAGCGGAGTCCACATCATCGGTATGAGATTGTATTGTACCCGCCATTGCGTCCTCTCGCCGAGAGTTCACAAAATACAGCATTATTATGAACAACACGAGGGTAGTCATGAGGAGTACCAGAGTGGAAATATAGATCGTGCCTAAAAGCGAATAGTATCTTGACGCGAATAGTGGGACTGCAACGAGTGGACCCCAGTTGAGGAATGCCCACCGCAACGGGTTCTCGTAGATAGGGAGTGCAGGATGTACTAGGTCGATCTCTTGAATCTCTGCCCCATGTTCGTTTTTAATCCGTTGCATGATGTCCTTATCACGCCCTTTCGATCCTCCACTGACTATTGAGAGAATTAACCCACCAATAGGGTAAGCTACAAGCACCAGAAACGCGGCTCCAAGTGAGATCAATGGCGCTCGTGGAAACAGGTGAGTGATTACCCGTATTTGTCCAGTTCGTGTTGCTTCGCCAGCTTCACCGAAGACAACATCTGGTGATTCAAGATGTTGGTTGATAGCGTCAACACGCCCGCTAACCTCGTCAATATGCGTTCCAGAGGAGATGAATACCTCCATTTATCGGATAAAATATTGAGCTAAAATAAAATTGTACCGACAGTCCAGATTCTATATCATAAGAAATCTGGTGGTTAGTAGAAATCCATCTCCCGAACTTCTGTGGAACAGTACTAGATGCTGTTTGATATCGCGCTCTGTAGTTTATGGCTCTGCATACGACCGGATCGATTCTAGTTCGTCGTCGACAATATCATCCGCGAGCACGCCCAAATCGACTGATTCGGGGGTTTCCGAGGGATATTTTCGTCGGAAGTAGCCGTAGATGTTTTTCAAGTCTCGGGCCAGCAGCTCGTCACTGTTCTCGTGGTCGGTTGGGACTGCTTGCGGCCAGTCGAAAATCGTAATCCCGTCTTCGTCGACAAAGACGTTGTACTCGCTCATATCGGCATGTACGTAGCCCTCATGGTAGGCTCCAGTCATCTCTTCGAGAACCAAATCCAGCACGCCGACGACCTGTTGGGATTCGAGTCGCGCACGCGAGAGCTCTGCGCCGTCGAGTTTCTCCATCACGATGGCGTGGCGGTTCTGGTCGACTGGCCGGGGGACCGACACATCGGGATACAGGCTTTCGAGGGCTTCATACTCCTTTTCGGCAGCTTTTCGGGCGGTGTAGAGCCATGAGACGTGGTTGCGGTCCGAAGTGTACTCCCGTTCGCGGTCGACCGCCCGGAAGTTCGTATACCCCTCACGGTGATATTTCAGCGCCAGCGGCTGGAATGACATCGCCTCGTAGACGTCGCTTTCCTTACCGACACCCAAGGGTGAGCCGACGCCTTCGATGGTATCGCGCTCCGAAAAACTCCGGAGGGCAAGCACGTCGTACCCCTCAAAGGTGAGCTGGTAGCCCTCGTATTGGATCGTTTTCCGCTGGATCAACTCGTGTTTCATACAGCGGTCGAGCCGGTAGTCGACTTCCTCGCTCGTCAGGCTCGAATACTTCGGCAGTTGCTCACGTTGGACCCACTCCGAAAAGCGCATCCCCTGCTCGATCCCCGACAAGAGATAGAAATCCGCGGGTTCGAGCTCCCGAAAGAACGACGCGACGTTCTGAACCATACCTAGGGGAGGCTATCACGGCCTAAAAGCCCGACGAGTCGACTAACCTCGCGTCAATAAATGAGATAGTGCTATACAGAATCGAATGGTTTGAGATACGATTCCGTCCTCCACTGTCGACCCGTATCTTCTTCTAAATCGCGCTGAACGTACAGGTATGGAGTGGCGTACAGCGACCGGCGTTGGCCTGTTTGTCGTCGGAATTGTGGGGTATACCGCCGGTGTATCTCTTCCGTATCCCGGCCGAGAGTTTTCGCTGACGGCGGTCATGGTCGGTATCGCTATCGCAGCGATTGCACAGTCCGGGGAGACCATATGAACCTCCAAGCGATGGTGTACACGGATAGTGGCGCCGAGCAGTACGACGATCTCGAGGCGGCGCTCTCGGCACCCGGCGAAACGTGGGTCCACGCCGAGGGCACCGAGTCGACCGAACTGGACCTGTTGAGCGAGCGGTTCGACATTCACAAACTGGCTATCGAGGACGTGCTCGTAGACAGCACTCGCCCGAAGACCGAGGAGTACGAAACCCACACGTTCGTCCTCATGAAGACCGTCCGGCTGAGTCAACGCGACGAGGTCGACTTCCACAAGGAGGTCCAGACCCAGTCGGTCGGCTTCTTTATCGGCGAGGACTGGCTGGTGACGATGGCAGCCACCGACATCGATGACGTCGATCCTGCAGCCGATCAGTGGCTCAAAAACGGCCGCCGGATCGCCGACCGCGGGACCGATTTCCTGGCCTACCGAATTCTGGATACCATCGTCGACGACTACTTCGCCATCCTCGATGAGATCGAAGACGACATCGAGGCGGTCGAAGAACGCGTCCTTGATGAACCAGATCCCCAGATTCTCGAAGATTTAAACGACGTCCGACGGGATCTACTGGCATTCCGCAAGGTCGCCTGGCCCGCCCGCGAGTCGATCTCCTATCTCTCTCGTGGGGATATCCCGCAGGTCGCCGACGACAACGAGAAATATTTCCGGGATGTGTACGATCACCTCGTGCAGGTCGTCGACCTCATCGAGACCTACCGGGATCTGTCGGGCGGCTCCCGGGATATCTATCTGAATGCAGTCTCCCAATCGACCAACGACGTGATGAAGACACTGACTGTCGTAGCGACGATCTTCATCCCGCTGACGTTCGTCGTCGGCGTCTACGGCATGAACTTCGCCGGCACGCCGTTGGCGATGCCCGAACTGTCTTGGACCTACAGCTATCCTGCGGTCATGCTCGGAATGGGGATTCTCGCCGTGCTAATGTTGGCTCATTTCCGCGGCCAAGACTGGATCTAACGTCCGCGGTGGACGATAGCGAGATCGCAGTCGACGGTGTGAATTTTCTCGAAGGTGGGCGTCGAAAAGAACCGTGAGGCGACACTCCGCCTGTTGCTTGCGCCGACAATCACCAGATCGTAATGTGAGGCGTTGGCTTGGAGGAACTCTTCGACCGGCCCGTAGCCGATCCGGGTTTCGATGGGTTTGGCAAACGATTCGACGAGGTTGTCGAGCATCGTTTCGGCGTTCCGGCGTTCGGTGGCGTTCGAGATACAGCTACAGGCCGCGATGCGTCCGGTCGACACGAGGCGATGGGCGAAATTCAACATCGTGTTTGCCTGCTCGCCCGGTCCGCGAACCATCACGAGGATGCGGTGCCACGTGGTTCGTCCACTTGCGGGCCGGAAGACGACGGTGTCGGTCGGCCCGTTGAGAAGCGTTCTGACAAACCGGCTGGGTGTTCCCTCGTCGGCCTCGTAGGGGCTGACGATCAGATCACAGTTTTCGGCCGCGGAGGTTTCGAGAATTGTATCCCCAGCCGAGCCGTCTTCGGCGACGACCACGAACTCACAGGGGACGTCGACGGTAGATTCGACCAGTTCTTGGAGCGCTTCGAGTCGCTGGCGAGCTGTCTCGGTGATTTGGACTTCCGCCGTGCGAGTGACGTCCTCCTCGGAGACGGGTTCGGTCGTCGTAGCCTCAACTTCAGCTTCGACCTTCTGTTCGGTTTCGGCAATCGTTTCGGTGCTCACCGTCTGCATCAACACAATCTTGCCGGCCTCGTGGGCCGCGGCGAGTCGCGCGGCGAAAAGCACTAACGACTCGGAGGCGTCGCTCCGTATCGGCACGAGGATCTGGTCGTCGCCGTGGGTCGACTGAAACAGATACTGCGCACGCTCCTCGTAGAACTGTCGACGCCACACGAGGAACACGCCGGCGACGATGAGACTCGAAACGACGATTCCACCGACATAGGCCAGTTGGTTCGAGCCGGTGACGAGGACGAGCAGTGCCGAGGAGTACGCCGAGGGCTCTTCGAGCGAGAACGCCCACGTCACGACCCCGGTCAGAAAGATGCCGAGGGCGGCGGCCCCGGCGTTGACTCGGAGGTCGCCGAGCGGCACGGCAGTCCAGTACTCGCCGGTGAAATTGAGGACGAGCCAGCCGCAGATCGCCCCCGCTGAGATGCCGCCGACGAATCGTCGTGGCGAGGCGTACCGGCCGCCCGGATTCGAAAATAGCGTGTAAGCCCCCGCAGCCAGCGGTGGATACACTAAAAACGACACGACCGGAGAGGCGTTCGCCAGCCACGTCACGCCGCCGACGAGCAGCGGGACGATCACGAGCGCCGAGAGATGAAGGAGGTTTTCGGGGTCCTCTAACCAGTGGCGGAACGCTCGTATCTCTCGCCGCTCAAACCGACGGAGTCGACGCTGTGTCGACTGATACCAGTATACGAGCAGCTCCAACATGAGATGGGTATAGTCGACGCTCAATCATGGCTCTTTGGTCCGACATCCCGCGGGACGATGCAGAATTGATGGCTGGGGATGCCGCACAACCGTTTTAGCTTCTGTCGCCGTGAGCAGAGATATGCCTGAGGAACCGGTCGACAACATCAGCGGCGGCGCCAGTGGCGGCGGCCAGTCGACGCAGTTCGATCCCGCAACTGCTGGGACGCGGGCCGAAGCAGTGGTCGACAGGCTGGGCGAACGCTACTGGCAGAAAGCCTACGGCGGCCAAGCCGCCTTCGAGTGTCTGGTCCGGACGATCTTGAGCCAAAATACCAGCGACACAGCGAGCCAACCCGCCCACGACGAACTGATGGCACGGTATGGGGGCGAGTCGGTGGATCTGGTCGACGCGCTGGCCGACGCCGAGCAGTCGACGCTTGCCGAGACGATCAGTGGAGCCGGACTCTACAACCAGAAATCCGAAGTCATGATCGATGCGGCGATAGAAATCCAAGCCGAGTTCGGGAGCGCGGCCGAGTTCGATTCGTTCGTCAAAGACGAGTCACCGTCGGTCGTCCGGACGCGACTGCTCGATATTCGTGGCGTGGGTCCGAAAACCGCCGACTGCGTGTTGTTGTTCGCTGGGGGTCGTGGGGGTGTGTTTCCGGTCGACACCCACGTCCACCGGATCGCCCGCCGGATGGGGCTGGATCCCCCTAATGCCGACCACGAGGCCGTCCGGGCGGCTCTCGAAGCAAACGTCCCGGCGGAAAAATGCGGCTTCGGCCATACGGCGATGATCCAGTTCGGCCGGGAGTACTGTACGGCCCGCAAGCCCGCCTGTCTCGACGGGCCGGAGGCCTGTCCGCTGGTCGACCAGTGTGATCAAGTAGGTATTGATGAAATCAACGAAACCGCAGTCGACCCTGTCGACACCAGTTAAGCGAACTCACAGGAGGCGTTTCCGACGGGGCCATCGATTGGCGTCTCGGTATCGTCGTAGCTGACGTCACTACCGAACATTGGCAGCTCGAACTGGTAATCGTAGGCTATCGAAAACGGCCCGAAGGGGTCGTTGAGGAACCCGCTGAGGCTCTCGAAGCCGTCGAAGATGACGCCGGTTTTGAGTTCGATGATCGGCGGGCCACCAGTCGACCCCGAGAGTTCGACCCCCAGTGCGCCCGGGCCGCCGAGGTTCGTCAACAGCGAGAGATGAATCACCATCCGAATTTCGGGCCCCTGCGTGCCGATTGTGAACTCGTAGCCATCATCCACGAAACAGCGGTCGACGGTGCCCGAATCGGTCCCAGTGGTCGACGAGCCTGTAGTGGTCTCCTGTGCGCCGACAGCCGCGGTGAGCGGCATCGTCAAGAGGAGAAAACAGCAGACGACCGCAACGACTGCTGACCGCGGGAACATACCCGTATATTCACGCCACACCGCATAAACACCACGGTGAACTGACTGGTCGTTAGTTGAAGATCTGGCTCACGAGTAGCTCCGCCGAGGCCAAATTCGTCGCCAGCGGAATGTCGTGGACGTCACAGAGCCGAAGCAGTGCCGAAATATCCGGCTCGTGTGGCTGTGCGGTCAGCGGGTCCCGAAGAAAAATCACGCCATCGCAGTCGTCTTCGGCGATCTCGCTGCCGATCTGCATATCGCCACCCAGCGGCCCGGACTCCTTGCGCTCGATATCGAGATCGGTTACTTCCATCAGTCGCTTCCCGGTCGTCCCGGTCGCCATCAGATCAGCCTCCGACAGCGCCGATTCGTGGTCGCTCGCAAACGCCATGAGCTCGTCTTTCTTCTTGTCGTGAGCAATCAGTGCAAGTCGCATTCGTCATCCCATCGAGACTGGGGGCGCTTAATTCTCCCGTTGCCGACAGTCTCTACCCTCGACTATTCGAAGACGGCATCGAACGCCGCGGCTCCCAGCGGGTCGAACGTTCCGGCGGCGACGTTTTCGGCGACGTGGTCGACAGAGCGCATGCCGACCAGCGAGGTGGTGACGCCGGGGGCGCTCCGGGCGAAGTTGATCGCTCGCTGGGCGACCGTATCGCCCGACAGTTCGGCCTCAACCGCCGGTGGCAGCGCGACCGACAGATCGCCCTGACCAATGCTCGCGCTGGTGACCACGGAGAGCCCGGCGTCGTGGGCGTATTCGAGCGTACTGACCAGCCCCTCGTCGGTTGGCTGTGCGTCGACCGTGAAAGCGTCGGCCATGTCGACGTTGAACGGCAGTTGGATCGCCTGCAGCCCATGCTCCGCAGCGCCAACGCGGTCGGCGGCGGCTGCAGCGCGGTCGAGTACCTCCGGCAGTGAGAGATACTGCTGGTGGGATTGGGGCACCCGAAACGCCTGCCACGTCGCCAGCCCGTAGACGCCGATATCACCCGCCGCACGGCGGCGTTCCAACAGTTCGAACGCTTCGTCGAGTTGATCGTAGACGGTTTCGGGGTCGACATCCAACAGCTGTGTCTCCGGATTATGGAGGTAATAACAATCAATGGTTTCGACACCCAGATTCGACAGCGACTGGTCGACCATCGCATCGATGAAGTTCGGGTCCAGCGAGTGGCTGCCCCGAACCAGCGTGTCGGAGTCGACGATCCCCGGCTCGACGAACTGCTCGCGGATATACTGGCCGGGATCGCTGGGTCGCTCGCCATCGAACGGGAGGAAGCCACCTTTCGTTGCGACGACAATCGCATCGCGGTCGATATCGGTCGACTCCAGAACCTCGCCAACGACGCGCTCGCTGCGCTGACAGCGGTAGTTGACCGCGGTATCGATATGGTTGATGCCGTTTTCGAGTGCGGTTTCGATGGCCGCACGGTACTGGTCGTCGACGGTGTCGGTCGGCTCTCCCAGATAGGTACCAATGCCGACCGAGGAACAGACGCCGGGCGGAAACCGGCGGAAGAAGGTGCGGCCAAAGCTGTCGCCGAACCGGTCACGGTAGCCCCACGTTCCGTCTGCGGTTGCCATACCAGTGGTAGCCCGTCTGTCGAAATAAACGCAGGGTTCGCCTTAGACGTCGCCGGACATCGAGGAAAACAGTCGCTCGACCAGCGCCTCACGCGGGACGGTCTCGGAGCCGATGGGCTCGCCGCCGTCGGACAACTGCGGTTGGGGAGCGATCTGTCCGCCACCCATGCGTGCGTGGCCGCCCGCACTGGCGTTCGAGATTCCCTCGGTCACGCTTTCGAGCACCCGGCCCATGTGGACCCGGTCGTCCCGCGAGCGACCCGAGAGGTGGATCGTGCCGTCCTTTTCACCGGCAATAACGACCGCGGTTACCCCTTCCAGTCGAATGATCTCGTCGGCGGCCTGCGGGATCGCATCCGCGTTCGAGACCGGGCCGACATCACAGACCGCAAACGAACCCTTGATGCGTCGACCCGCGATGGCGCGGGCTTTGATTTCGAGTACTTCGGCGTCGACCTCCGGATTCGCAATTCGGTCGAGTTGGTTCTGGTCGACGCCCGGATACAGATAGGAGGCGGCCTCGAAATCCACGGCCGCCGCCCCAACGGTCAGGTTCTTGGTATCCGAGAGAATGCCATACAAGAGTCCGGTTGCGGCGGTCGACGGCAGGACGTACTTGCTGCCGGTTTCGCTGGCGTGTTGCTCAGCGGGCACCGGCACAGCACCGATTTCTTCGAAATACTCCGCGACGATGCTCGAACAGGAGCCGTAGTCGGTTCGCACGTCGGTAAACAGTTCACCGGTTCCCTCGCCGGGGTGGTGGTCGACCACTGCCAGCGGCAGGATTCCCTCGGCCCCGCTGAACCCGCGTGGCGTGTTGTGGTCGACCAAGATCACGGCCTCCGCGGCGAGGTCGGTGACGTGATCGATACGCTCTAATTCCAGTTCGAGTACGGTCCGAAACGCCCGATTCTCCTGATGTCTAATCTGTCCGGAGTACTGAATCGTTACCTCGGTGTCGAGCTGGTCGGCGAGAGCGGCGACAGCCGTTGCCGAGGCCATCGCATCGGGGTCGGGGTTCGGATGCATCAACACTGTGACTGCATCCTGATCCGCAAGGAGCTGCTTAAACCGTTCACCGTTCGACTGGCGGAGCCATCGGTAGACGATTGCAGCCAGTCCCACCGCTCCGGCGATGGCAACGATTGCAACGAACAGCTCGGTTTGTGTCCCCACGAGATCCTCGATCACCGTGAAGATCCCGCCGACAGCTACCTGCCCCATATGTCCACTGTCTGCATCATTCAATATGAAGGTTGGCAGCGTTTCCGACCGCTAAGCAAGGACATAATCAACACCTAGTGTTTCGAGTACTGGTAGACAGCGCCTACAGCAGGACTGCATCGACGACCGCCTTCTGTCGGTAAGCTGTTCCTACTCAATGTTCTCGCTTCGGTAGGCGTCGACTGCCGCGCGGTACCCCTCGCGGAACGTCGGGTAACGGAGATCATACCCGAGTTCACGGAGATACCCGTTTGAACAACGCTTGCTTGTGAGAATTCGTCGACGTGCGGCTTCGGAGAGCTCGTCGTCGGTAAGTCGCTGTTGTTTGGTCTCTTTTGGGGGATTGCCGACGCCACACTCGTTCGCCAGCCAGTCGGCAAACGTCCATTTGTCGGCTGGCTCGTCGTCGGTCACCAGCACGACCCCATCTCGCGCGCGGTCGGCAATCAGTAGATAGCCAACCGCCCCGGCAGCATCCTCGCGGTGGACCATATTTAAGTATCCTTCTGTGACTGGACCCTCAAGATAGCGTTCGAGTCGGTAGCGGTTTGGTCCATAGAGTCCGGAAAACCGGGCGACGGTGCCGTCGATCCCGTACTCCGCGCTTCGCTCGCGGGCGATCCGTTCGGCTTCGACGAGCACTCGGGTCTTCTCGGTTGTCGGATCGAGGGGCGTCGACTCGTCGACGAACTCGCCGTCGTGGTCGCCGTAGACGCCGGTGCTCGACGTGTAGACGAGTCGATCCGGCGGTGATTCGCGCTCGCCGTAGCTCTCGATGACGCTGTCGAGTGCCTCAACGTAGATTCGCTGGGCGGCCTCGGCATCCCGGCCACCGGAGGAGGCCGCGAACACGACCCACTCGGCGTCGGGGAGGTTTGAGACAGCCTCTGGATCGGTGAGATCGGCCTGATGGGCCTCGAAACCGGCGTCTTCGATAGCCGCACAGCCCGACTCAGAGCGCCGAACGCCGACGACGTCGTAGCCCGCCGCGGTGAGTTGGCGGCCGAGTTCGATCCCGATGTAGCCACAGCCCAGAATGGCGACGCGGTCGACCATCTAGCGCTCCCAGCCGTCGATCACTGACTGGATCGCGGCCAGCTGTGAAAGCGTCATCTCGGTCCGCCCCTCGATTGCCTGCTGGACCTCTTGGGCGGTGAGATCCACGTCGATGTTCGCCGCAATCGTGTCGACATCCAGTACTGAGGTCGTCATCCCCAGCAGCAAGTGATCCCGGAGTTCGAGGACGATGGCCTCTGCGTCCGGCGTTTCGTCGTCGACCGCGAGAATCGCGGCGGCCTCTGTCGCTGTGAGTGTCGGTGAGCTGCCCTCGGCGAGGGCCGCGATGCGGTCGGTCTCGATCTCGCTTTCGTCGACAACCGTCTCGGTTCCAACTGTCGTGATCACTGATCGGAGTCTGTCCTCATAGGCGGTTTGCAGCGCGGATGCCGATGGATTCGATAGCTCATCGGCGACGGTATGTAACATACCGGTAGTTACTGAGCCTGCAGGAAAACGATTGTCACTTCCATGCTGGCAAGTCGATGACGTGGGGGCAACATTGAAGCGGGCTGATCAATCATTTTTGGATATGAAAACTGTCCTCGTTGGTGTTGGGCAAGCCGGTGGAAAGCTCACCACAGCGTTGGCCTCCTTCGACGAACAGATGGGGTTCAACGCAGTTCGGGATGCCCTCGCAGTCAACACGGCCTCCGCAGACTTCCAGTCGATCCCCCTTGAGACGCTGCTGATCGGCCAAGATCAGGTCAACGGCCACGGTGTCGGCGGCGACAACGAACTCGGTGCGAAGATCATGCAGGACGACCTCCACCAGGTCATGTCCGCACTCAGCAGCCGGATCTCAGCCGAGACGGAGGCGATTTTCGTCGTAAGCGGGCTTGGCGGCGGCACCGGCTCCGGTGGCGCACCCGTGTTGGCCAGTCGACTCACCGAGGTGTACGACATTCCGGTGTACGGTCTCGGCGTCCTCCCTGGCTCGAACGAAGGGTCGCTCTACCAGATCAACGCCGGGCGGTCGCTCAAAACGCTCGCCCGTGAGGCCGACGCGCTCCTGTTGATCGACAATGATGCCTGGAAGGACTCCGGCGAGAGCATGTCTGAAGGGTATGCTGCGATTAACAAAAACATCGCTAGACGGGTTGGCATCCTGTTAGGTGCCGGTGAATCGCCCGAGTGCGTCGCAGAGAGTGTGGTCGACTCCAGCGAGATCATCAACACGCTCCGGTCGGGCGGTATCGCCTCGCTGGGCTATGCTAGCACGCCGGCCGCCGAAGACGCCGCTGAAAACATCAACGTCATCACGAGCACGACCCGCAACGCGATGCTGACTGGCGGGAGTCTGCCGGGAGCGACGAAAGCCGATTCGGCGCTCGTGATCATCGCTGGCGAATCCGAGCGAATCTCCCGAAAGGGCGTCGAGAAGGCCCGCAAATGGGTCGAAACCGAAACCGAGAGCATGCAGGTTCGCGGTGGGGATTTCCCCATCGAGAGCAACCGGTTGGCCTCGCTGATTCTGTTGGGTGGTGTCGAACGCTCCGAACGTATCCAGCGGTTCATGACTCGCGCCGAGCAGGCTGCCACGGAGGCCGCGGAGGTCGAAAAAGAGGCCCCCGACGACCCGAAAGAAACGTTCCAGAACGACGACCTCGACGGTCTCTTTTAGGCTGCTGGCGGTTATTTCAGGAGGCTCGCACCGTCGAACTCGGTGCGGCCGTACTCGACGTCCATCAGATCGAGGATCGTCGGTGCGATGTCGAACAGATCGGCGTCCTCGATGGAGACGTCCGGATCGTCGACCAGCAGTGTCGCGTTGTCGAAGCTGTGCATCCCGTTTCGTGGGCCGAGTCCGAAGACGTCCTCGTAGCCTTTAAACCCGGATTTGAGATCGAAGCCGTGGTTCGGGATTGCCACGAGGTCGGGGGCGATATCGTCGTGATCGCCACGGAAGGCAACCTCCTTTTCGACGACACGTTCACAGACTTTCTTGCCGTCAGGCCCTTCGAGGGCTTCGAGTTCGGCTTTGAGCTCCGAGCGAACCTCGTCGTACTCGTCCTGTGGGACGCTTCCGCGTGGCTCGCGGTCTTCGAGGTTGATATAGAACCGACCGGGGATCAGCGAGTAGGCTTTGGTGTCGTCGGAGATGTCGCCGAGTTCGCTGTGGTCGTCGGCGGCGTAGGAGAGCCAGCCGTTCTCTTGGAGCCACGTGTTGCAGTGTACTTCGTGGTCGAGGCTGGTAAAGCCGTGATCCGAGGCGACGACGAGCGTTACATCGTCGGCCAGCTGGTCGCGAATCTGTCCGATGTAGTCGTCGAGCTGTTCGTAGAACTCGAAGAAGGCCTCTTGGTTCTCGCCGTCGCGTTCGTAATCCTTGAACAGGAAGTGGTTGACCCGGTCGGTGGTCATGAAGACGCCGAAGAACAGATCCCAGTCGTCGGCCTTGAGATACTTTTCGAACGTCTCGTACCGTTTGTCCATCGTCTTGTGGGCGTGGTCCATGAACTCGGATTTGTCCTCCTTGTGTCCGAGTTTGGCGTTCACGTCGATCAGGTAGCCGTTGGATTCGAGGTACTCTCGGAGTTCGTCAGGCTGGCTGGCTTTGTCGACGCCGGGCGAGAGAAAGCCCGAGACCATTCGCTGGACGTTACGCTGTGGGGGGAACGTCACGGGGACGTTGAAAACGCTGGCGTTGCGGCCCTCCTCGGTGACACGGTCCCAGATCCGGGTCGCCTGGACGTCCTGGCCCATCGGCACGTAGGTATCGTAGGAGCCGATATCCCGGTCTTGGAAGCCGTAGACGCCGGTTTCGCCGGGGTTGACACCCGTGGTGAGGGCCGGCCAACAGGCGCTCGACTCCGGCGGCACGATGCTGTCGATTGCCCCCGCAGAGCCCTCGCTGGCGAGGGCCGCGAAGTTCGGGAACCGATCTTTGTGTTCCGACAGGAGGGTAAACGGAACGCCATCAATACCGATAAAGGCGACGCGAGGTGCGTCGTCGCCGCGCAACCGATCAAACAGACCCATAGTTCTGATACTGGTGATTACCTTAAGAAGGTTCAGTTTCGGGGCGATTCACGACAGTATCTATGACGGACGCCCCAGCGACCCCACAACCGGTCGACCACATATCTGCCTTCACGAACTCGATCCGGTCGCAATCGACCGATTCGCTCACCAGTTTATAAGCAATCCCGGATTACATCTCTCCCGATGACTGCACAGTCGACACACCGAAGTAGAACCCGCCCCTCCGACTGCCTGTGAAGGAGTATCAACGCAAACAACTGCTCGAACGCGTGGGCCGGGACGGCTCGACGGTGGGTGTGCAGCTCCCCGAGGCCATCGATATTCAGGGCGAGGTGTTGGACCTCCAGAGCTTCGTGTTCGAGATCAAACGCCGAGAGACGGTGCCGCCGGGCGAACGCGAGCGCGTCGACCAAGCCAAACGCAACCTTCGCCGGGAGCGAACCGAACGCCTCGGGCAAATCGAAGACAACGAAGTGAGCTACGAGGAGGGCGAGGAACTGGCCGAATCGATTATCGGCATCGACCGCGCGCTCAACGCCCTCGAACAGTTGGAGCCGGTCGACCTCGAAGCCGAAGCCCAGCGCCAAGATGCGGCGGATCAGAAACGCTGGACGATGTTTCTCAAAAAGGCACTCGGTCATACGGATTCGAGCCGTCGGGGTGGGCGGTAGTCATATCGACGCTAGCTGGTTTCGCCAGCCATCTCAGCCATCTCAGCAGTCGACAGTCGCTCAGTCTCCCCATTGGCAGTCGACGATTCGCTGATCCCGACTTCGGCTCTCGCACAGTCGACACAGTAGTAGTTGTGGTTGATCTCGTGAGGAACCACCGGAATCCCCGCGACGACGGTTTCGTCGCGTCGACGCCGGTGGAGACCACCGGTGATGTCGTCGCCGCAGACGACACAGGACTCCTCGCACTCCTCGTAGGGGTCGATGATGCGTTGATCGACCGTTTTGAGTCGACCGAACTTCGTGAGGCGATGGCGGTTGCGGAGCCGGCGTTTTGCCGGCGGAAAGAACACGATTCCACCGAGGATCAACCACAGAGCGGTGACTCCACCCAGAAGGCTCCCGGCACTGAGTGCGAGCACGGACAGAAATAGCCCGGTGAACAGCAGGCTACTCCCAATCAGATACGAGAATGCCTTTGAGAAGCCCGAGTCGACCACCGGCTCACGGCCCTCGGATCGGTCCGTTTCCGACGAGTCGGACGGCCACTGGTTGTCGACCGAGAGGTACCGCGTTTCGGCGCACATCATGTAGTGGTACCAGCCGTAGAGGATGTTGCCAACACCGTACGTTGTCAACAGCAACAGGGCATGGAGCAGAAGCGAGCCGATGTTCCGGTCGACGAGCGTGACACGGTCGCCGTAGTCGGCGTCGAGTTCCCAGCCAGCTTTGACGTGATTTCTGACGCGCTGACGGAACTCTTCATGTGTTTTTTGGCTGTGAGCACTGCCGGACTGATCGGTCTCGCCACCTGAATCTGACCGTGGGTGACCACACTGCGAACAGAACTCGTCGTCGGAATCGAAGGCTTCGCCACAGCCCGGACAGAAGGCCGCCCGCGAGGGATGGCTGACAGTCACTCCACACTGTGGGCAGAAGTTGGCCGCAGGGTCGACGGTCGCCCCACAGCTGTGACAGTAGGGTGACTCCGACTCGGAGGTGGTCGTCGTCTCGGGCACTATATGTGATTGTAGCTGTCGAATATTCAAAACTTCGGTCCCACGGGTTGATTGGTATTGTTGATCGTGAGTCAGCCGACAGCAACTACTTCAAAAGGATTGGGCCACGAGGATTCGAACAGTCGGAACCAGCGATAGCGCCAGTATTCTCTACCGTCACTCCATTTCAGCCGTCGACACCGTTTCGGCTTCCGCATCATTAGGCGGCATCTCGCCTCCCGCGTTCCCGCCGAAGAGATCCTGCGTTGCACACTGCTCACAGTAGTAGTTGTGATCCAGCCCGTGGGTCACGAGCGGGACGCCCGCAAGCACGGTCTCGTCGCGCCGTCGACGGAGCAACCCGCTTCGGCCTCGTTTGCCACAGATGATACAGGGGTCGTCATATCCCTCAGTTGGATGGACGACACGGTGGTCGACGCTCTTGAGGCGGCCGAACTTTGTAAGGCCGTGTCGACGGCCGAGTCGGCGTCTGACCGGCGGCAAGATACTGAGCCCACCGAGAGCAAACAGGACCCCGAGCACACCAAGCATGGGAGCCGGTGTGCCGACAGCACCGACGAACAGGAACCAGACGGCGAAGAACCCGACGAGCCCGCCCGCGAGATACGACAGCACTGCGTTCGCGGTGTCGCTACCGGTGGCCGTGGTGTCGCTTGCCGAGCCGGCTCCGGGCGGTCGCGGCTGTCGACCGTCACCGACCGAGAGATACCGTCGCTCGGCACGTTTGGCGTAATGGTACCAGCCGTACAGGAGGTTACCGACGCCACTGGTCGTAAACAGCAGGAGGACGTGAAGCGGAATTGAACCGATGTCCCGGTCGACGAGCGTGACGTGGTCGCCGCCATCGTCTTTGAGTTCCCAGCCGGCTTCCAGATGGGCAGTGACGCGTTGCCGGAAGGCGGCCTTCGTTTCGGTGGTTTCGGCCGAGTGGCTCTTGCTTTCGGTCGACTGGCCACTGTCCTCGCCTCGTGGGTGACCGCAGTGCGAACAGAACTCGTCGTCGCTGTCGAAGGCCTCACCACAGTCCGGGCAGAACGCCGCCAGCGAGGCCCCGGTCGCCGTCCCACACTGTGGACAGAAGTTCGCTGTCGGGTCGACGGTCGCCCCACAGTCGTGGCAGTCCTGTGGTCCCGGGGGTGTGGTCATGGAAGTCGACTAGCAAGTGTCGGTGACGAGTATTCAAATTTTGGTCAGTCGACACGACCCGGAGCTAAGTAGCCGGCTCGCAAACGAACGGACAACAGATGAGCTACAACGACGAGATCGCCCGGTTGCTCTACGAGTTCGCCGACAGACTCGAAGCCGACGGCGTCGAGTACAAGCCCAACGCCTACCGGCGAGCGGCCGAAAACATCGCCGACCACCCCGAGCCAATCGACCAATTGGCCATGAGTGGCCAAGCGGAAGTCGAGAAGATCGACCGCGTGGGCGATGCCATCGCCTCGAAAGTCGTCGAATATTTCGAAACCGGCGAGATCGCCGAACTCAGTGAGCTACGAGAGTCGATGCCCGTCGACATGGCCGCGCTCACGAGCGTCGAAGGGGTCGGCCCGAAAACGGTCGGTACCCTCTATGAGGCCCTCGATATCACCGATCTCGACGAACTGGAGACCGCCGCCGAGGCAGGCGAGATTCAGGAAATCAAGGGATTTGGCGCGAAAACCGAACAAAACATTCTCGACAACATTCCGTTTGCCCGCCAGAGCCAACAGCGCGAACGCCTCGGCGACGCGCGACCGATTGCCGACCGACTGCTTGACTACCTAGACTCTGTCGACGCAATCGAGCGTGTCGAAGTCGCGGGATCCATCCGGCGCTGGAAGGACACCATTGGCGATGTAGATGTGCTCACCGCCAGCGAGGACAGTCAGGCGGTCGTCGACGCGTTCACCGAGTGGGAGGCAGCCGACGACATCATCGAGGCCGGCTCGCACAAATCCAGCTTGCGGGCCGACGACGTGCGCGTCGACCTCCGGGTGGTCGTCCCAGAGGAGTTCGGCGCGGCCCTGCAGTATTTCACCGGCAGCAAGGACCACAACGTTCGGCTCCGGAACGTCGCCATCGATCAGGAGCGTAAACTCAACGAGTACGGCGTGTTCGACGTCTCGGGCCTCGATAGCAATCCCGAAGAGTCGACCGACGAGGATGCCCGCCGCGAGGGGATCCGACTGGGTGGCGAAACCGAAGCCGAAATGTACGAGGCACTCGGCTTGCCGTGGATTCCGCCGGAGCTCCGGGAGGATACCGGCGAGATTCAAGCGGCCACCGAGGGAGAACTCCCCGACCTCCTCGAACAGGCAGCGATTCGTGGCGACCTCCACACCCACTCGGAGTGGTCCGACGGTCGCTACACGATCCGGGAGATGGCCGAAGCCGCCGCCAACCGTGGCTACGCGTTCCATGCAGTCACCGACCACGCCGCGGGCGCGGGCATCATCGAATCAATCGGCCTCACTGACGAGGACCTCCGCGAGCAGGCCGACGAAATCGCGGTGGTACGAGACGAGGTCGACATCGATCTGCTCCATGGCGTCGAGACGAACATCGAAGCCGATGGCTCGCTCAGTACGTCGACCGATCTACTGGCCGATCTCGATGTCGTGGTCGCCTCACCGCACAGCGCGCTGGATCAGGACACCGAGACCGCGACCGAGCGGATCTGCAAGGCGATTCGGGAGCCGACGGTCGACATCATCGGCCACCCCACCGGCCGGATGATCAACAGCCGCGAAGGGCTGCCGCTTGATGTCACCACCGTCGCGGAGTGTGCAGCCGAACACGGAACCGCACTGGAGGTCAACGCCAACCCGTTGCGCTTGGATTTCCACGGCGAGGCCGTCCGCGCAGTCGTCGAAGCCGGTGGAACGATTGCGATCAACACTGATGCCCACGGGCCGGGAGCCTTCGACAACGTCAGATATGGAGTCCAGACCGCCAGACGCGGCTGGGCAGAAGCAGACGACGTGATCAATACGTGGGACAGCGACCGACTGCGGTCATTTATAAGTGAGTGATCGCTCATCGCTCACCCAACAACACTATTTTATAAGTAGCTAGTTCCTAATCCGACGGTAACCGGTGATTGTTTATAAGTAGGCGATCCCGGTCAGCGCGACTGCCAATCGTCGCAGGCATCCATATCGTCCATCAGTTCGTCGTGATGGGCGCAGTAGGGGCGGATTCCGGAATCGGTGCGGACGTATTTAAATTGGACACAGCTCCCACAGTAGCGGTCGACCGAGGATTCGGTCGGCGTCTCGCCGGCTGACTGGCTTGGCGAGCCCGGACCGATATGGTCGACGCCGGTGGCATCGGGTTGGGTACCGCTGGCTGTCTGACTGCTGTCGAGCGGCGAACTGATCGAATTGGCTGTCGCACCACCGTCGCTGGTCGGCGTGTCGACTGCTTGGTGTTGTGGGCCCGAATTGGTCTGGGTGTCGACCTCGCCGTCGGGTGTCGAACCGAAGAAGCCGATGCCGCCGAGGCCACCACCGTTTGCCTCTTGGACCTCGACAGTCTTGGTCTCGCCTTGTCGGGTGACCTCCATCGTGACGGTGCCGCCGGGGTTGTTGCGGATTTTGAAGTTAGCAATGCCGACAAGCAGACAGCCGATTGTCGTCAGCGTGCCGATGGTGTAGATGCCGGCGGTCGGGAGCGTGAGATCGATGCCGGGGTTCGCACAGGTCGTCCCGATCCACTGGCAGGGGTAGGCATGTGAAAAGATGGCGACGCCGAACAGCGACAGCGAGGCCCCGATGAGCGCGGCCGACCGGGTTCGTCGACTGGCCGGGAGGATGGTAAACACACCGAGGATGACTGCCGGGAGGCCGATCCCGCCGAGGATGCCGCCGAGCCACCGCGTTTCACCGAGCGAGTAGCCCTGCGACGTCAACAGCCCGGAGCCCGCGATAACGATTCCCGCCAGCAGCAGTACCGCGCCCGCGAGAAAGAGGCCAACGCCCAGATAGAGCCGGTGCCGCCCCTGCTGCGAGGCGACACTCCCTTCGTAGGCCTCCGATAGATCGGTCATGTTGCCGGCTATGTATCGCGGATACAAAACAGTATGTCAGACAGTCGCCGTACGAGATGTATTTGCTTGATATATCGGACTATCTGTCTTGTATCTCGTCTGTATAATCGGTCCTCTGGGCGGGTCGCAGATATCGAAAGCATTAGGCAGACCGCAACGAACTATGAGCCATGTCAGACGACGAGGAAGCCGACTCGGAACCCACGGTCCCGCTCGGCGACGATCGGGCCGTCGAGGGTGCGCCAATCGCTCGCGTCGCCGCCCGACTCACGTGGCCCCAGACACACAGCGATATCGTCGAGAAGGTCGGCGACACCGAAATTCGAACGCCAGATGGCCCGGAGACCGTTGAGGCGGTCCTCGAATCGGTCGAAACCACCTACTTCGACCGTCGACAGACGTTCGTCAATGCCGTCTTCGACGTCATCGGTCGCGAACCGGTCGCCACCGAGTAGTCCCACGTTCCTTTTTGACTCCCGCCCCGTAGGGAGTGGTATGTCACTGCCATTTGATCCCGCAACGGTCGACCCCGAGGATTTCGGCGAGCAACAGGCAACCCTCGAAATGGATCACGAGGAGGCCATCCAGTACGTGCGGGCGGTCTGCGAGGAGGCTGGCTTCGGCTTCCCCGCGGAGTTTTCGCCCTCGAAGATGCTCAACGAGAAGGTCGACGCCGACCGCGAGCCCTACTACGTGTTGGGGGCCTGCAACCCGAAGATGGCCGACCGAGCCCTCGACGCTACCGGCGGCAAGATCGGCGCGCTGTTTCCCTGTAATATGGTGATCTGGCAGGCTGAACCGGGCGTCCAGCGTGTCTACCACGTCAGTATCATGAAAATTGCGCGATTGCTCGGGATGTCGACCGATGACGAGGAACTCGATGATATTATTGACGAGACCGGAAAGATGGTCGAAACCGTCTTCGAACAGCTGGAAAACAAACCAGCCTAACCCAGTCTGATCGCTTTCTTTTCGAATACGACGGCGCGTAGCTACTTCTCAATTGGAATCATGCTGTCGGTTTCGGGTCGAATTTGGGAGAGAGTTCGGTCGAACAGGGGCCTGATCCGGGCGCGACCCCCGAGAGACTCCGGAAATAGTTCATGAGGCCGCTCACCGTCGGTAGAGACGCACATGTCAAACCAAAAGTGACGAACGGTACTGAAGTCGGTTGGTGGCGTAGCTGTAGTTGGTTCCCTTGCTGGGTGTATGGGTGGCGGAGCCGATTCGGGGTCGACCGACGATTCCAGCGACGAGGAGATGGATGGATCGGATGACGAGATGAACGAATCCGAGGACGAGATGGACGGCTCCGAAGGGGAAATGGACGCCAGTCTCCGGGTCGCCCATCTTTCGCCCGACGCGCCGAACGTCGACGTCTATCTCGACGGCGATGCGGTGCTCGAAGACGTCCCCTACCGGACGGTCAGCGACTATCTCGAACTCACCGCAGGCACGTACGATGTCATGATCACCGCCGCAGGCGACATTGAGACGGTCGTCTTCGACGAGGCACTCGAAGTCCCAGCCGGTGAGTTTACCGTGGCGGCAGTCGGCGAACTCACCGACGAGAATCAGCCGTTCGCGGTCGAGGTCTACGAGGACGACGTCTCGGACCCGGGTGACAACGCCCGGATCAGGTTGGTCCACGCCGCGCCCGACGCGCCGAACGTCGACGTGACTGCGGGTGGCGATGCCCTCTTCACCGATGTTCCATTCGGGGCGGCCGGAGCCGTCGAGGTACCCCCGGGCGAGTACGAACTCGAAGTCCGGCCTGCGACCGAGAACAACGATGGCGATGTCGTCGCCACCTTCGATGTCGCACCTGAGGCCGGCGTGGTCTACTCCGGCTTCGCAGTCGGCTATCTTGCTCCGGACGACGCCCCGGCCGACGAGCCATTCGACCTCGATCTCGTCGTCGACGCCGAGTAATCAATCGAGGAGTACAGCGTAACGACATATTTAGGCGCGTCCCACACCACCGTGCTTGCATGGAGGCCGTCCTGTGGTACGTGTTGACCGGTACCCGGGGAGGTCCGAACCGCGTCCGCATCCTGCGGGCGGTCGACGAACGGCCGCGGAACGCGAACCAACTTGCCGAGACACTGGAGCTCGATTACTCGACGATCCGTCATCACTTGGATGTCCTCCAGAAACACGGGATACTCAAGAAAACGGGCGACAACTACGGCGCGGTCTACTCTCCGACAGAGGGGGCCGAACGGAACTGGGACCTCATCGAGGAGATCGCGGAGGAACTACCACTATGACAGGGACGATGCACACGGGGGGCCGAGGCGGATGATCGACTGGATAGCTATCGCACGCGTCAGCGTCTTGTTGAACGTGCTCATGCTGTTCGTACTGACAGCTATCTGGTTCCGGAACTACCGGACGTTCAGATCGAAACACGCCATCGGACTGGCGGTCTTCGGAGCCGTGCTGCTCGCCCAGAACGGCCTGACGCTGTACTTTTACGTGCTTCATCCGGTGCTCGCCTCGTGGTTTGCGACCGATATGCCACCTCAGGCGTGGACCGCGAACATCGTGCTCCACGTCTTTCAGACGGTCGCCCTCGGGTTCCTGCTGTGGGTTACATGGGACTGATTTTATAAGAACGCGTCCAGCCCGGACTGTCGACCCGCCACCAGCGTCGACTGCCGCCGAAGGTCGGCCATCGACACCGGGAGCAGTGAGACGATTTCGGCTACCGCTTCGTCGAACGTCTCGCTGTCGCCGTGTTCGCCGTCGAAGGCGTGGCGAATCGCCTCCCGGACCTGCCAGACACCAACTGGTCCCCAGTAGTCGTCGGAGACGTGCCGCAAGACGAGTACTTTGGCCTGTCGACCCACCTGATCCAGATGTTCGAGCACCGCCAGCCGAGCGGCGTAGTAGGCTCCCGCTGTCTGGTCGACGTACTGTGTTCGCCCTGAGGCTCCTTCGTAGTCGCTGGCTAACCACATCCCACCCTCTGGATCGGGATTCCAAACACTCCCGGGCGCTTTGAGTTCGACCAGTTCAAACTCCCACTGGCCGGGGGCGAGAATGATCCAGAAACTGTTGCCCAAATATTCGTTATGCCAGACCTGAACGCTGTCGACGCTGGTCGCAGTCGACTGTTTTCCGTGGAGATACTGGCCGATGGTGTCGTCGACTGCGGTGATCGACCACCGCGTGGGGACGAGTCGACGGTTTGCCTGCTGGCCGAGTGCGCCCGCCGAAAGAATGGTGTTGATCTCGTAGACATCGAACCCCCGATTGTAGAGGTAGTTCATCGCGCCGGTCGCCGCCCAGTCGTCGTCTTCGAGCGTCTTTTTCACTGGGCGCGGGACGTGGGGGTTCTCGGTCAGCGTGGCATCTTTCGCAGGGGCGCGTGGACCGGTCGGCGTCGACACGTCGCCCGGCGACAATCCCAGATCGAGTTCCGGCCCACCGTTGAGGCCGACTTCGATACCAACCGGCCGGTCGGCAATCGCAACTTCGCGCTGGACGCCGAGAAAGCCGTCCCATGCGTCGTGAACGTTCGTCTCGACCGGCGTCGACTGGCTGGCATTTAGAAGAGAGGTTCGCCGCTCGAACACGTCGCTGATCGAGACGCCCTCATCGTACCAGTCGCCACTGGTGGCGAACTGGTCGGCGTCGGCCTCCTGACCGACCGGCGACAGCAGGCCGGTCGAGACCTCTGGGTAGCCTGCGCGACCGACGAAGATCGACGGTGAAACGCTGCCGAACTCGTTGTTGTCGGCGATTTCGGCGAACTGATCGTCGACTACGAGTCGGTCGAGGATCTCGTAGGATTTCTCGCTGGCGAGGCGTCGACGCTCGGCGCGGTCGTTAGCCTCGTACTCGATGAACTCCGAGAGCCGCATTCAGTAGCAGGGAGGAATCCAGAGGGCTTCAACCTTGGCTCGTCAGGAGAGACCCATCGCTTCGATCTGTTCTTGATACCGGTTCCGAATCGTCACTTCGGTCACTTGGGCAACGTCGGCAACCTCGCGTTGGGTCTTCTTCTGGTTGCAGAGCAGCGAGGCTGCGTAGATCGCGGCCGCTGCAAAGCCGGTCGGCGACTTCCCCGAGAGCAGGCCCTGCTCGGCGGTCGTGTCGATGATCTCTTTGGCTTTCGCTTGGACTTCCTCGCTGAGATCCAACTGTGAGCTAAATCGGGGGACGTACCGTTTGGGGTCGACCGGCCGCATTTCGAGGCCGAGTTCCTGGGAAATGTAGCGGTAGGTCCGGCCGATCTCCTTGCGCTCGACACGGGAGACCTCCGCGATCTCTTCGAGGCTTCGCGGGATGCCTTCCTTCCGACAGGCCGCATACAGCGCGGCCGTCGACACGCCCTCGATGGAGCGCCCGCGAATCAGGTCCTCGTTGAGTGCCTGCCGGTAGATGACCGACGAGACCTCTCGTACCGACCGCGGGACACCCAGTGCGCTGGCCATCCGGTCGGTCTCGCTGAGCGCGAACTGGAGGTTGCGCTCGCCGGCGTCCTTGGTCCGGATGCGCTCCTGCCATTTCCGGAGTCGGTGCATCTGACTCCGCTTTTCCGAGGACAGCGACCGTCCGTAGGCATCTTGATTTTTCCAGTCGATGGTGGTCGTCAACCCCTTGTCGTGCATCGTTTTGGTCGTGGGGGCACCGACCCGGGATTTGTCCTGTCGTTCCGAATGGGTGAACGCCCGCCACTCGGGACCGCGGTCGATCTGATCGTCTTCGAGTATGAGCCCTGTCTCTTCGTGAATGAGTTCGCCATCCGACGTTCGGACGACGTCTTCGGGGTCGACGTCATCCAGATCGATTTCCTCGGATGTGTCGCCCTTGTTGTGCTGTGTCTGACTGTCTGCACGCTGGCGGGTTGACCGTGTCATCCCTTTACATAGTAATCTGTGTCCTCATTGTAAAGTTACAGGGTACCAGCAGTCGACGCCGGAGGAACGAACCACCTTTCATCGTTGCTGACCGAGCGACTGTATGCCAACAGTCGACTGTGATCCCGATCTCGCCGCCGACCGCCTCCAGGAGGCAGGCGTCGACATCGGGTCGGGAAACACCCCTCATGAGGAGTGGCGTGCCGAACGCGACGGCGCGGTTGCGGTCGCCTACGACGACAAAGTCGTCGTTCAGGGTTCCGACCCGAGTTCGATTACCATGCTGCTCGAAGAGGGCGGCGGCCGCGCACACGTCTACTTCGATGGGGCCTGCCGCGGAAATCCCGGTCCGGCGTCGGTCGGCTGGGTGATCGTCACCAGCGACGGGATCGCCGCCGAAGGCAACGCACGAATCGGTGAAACCACGAACAACGACGCCGAGTACCAGGCGCTGATTCGCGCACTCGAAGCCGCCCGCGACTACGGGATCAGCGAGGTCGACCTTCGGGGCGACTCACAGCTAACCGTCAAACAGGTTCGCGGCGAGTGGGATGCCAACGAGCCGACGCTTCGGGAGCGCCGAGTTCGGGTTCGGGAACTACTGACCGGGTTCGACCGCTGGTCGTTGGAGCACGTCCCGAGAGAAATAAACAGCCACGCCGACGAACTGGCAAACGAGGCACTAGATGAGTGAGTTACCAGCCGACACTGTCGAGGACGCAGAGCGACTGACCAAACTAGCCCGGCAGGTGGGCAACAGCGATGAAGCCGATGCCTACCGCCAGCGGCGCGAGGAGGCCCTCGCTGCCCACGCCTATACGGCGCGTGTCCGTGAGGAAGACGAAACGCTCGTGTTGTATCCCGACGAGTGGCTCGACGACGGCACAGTCGTCCTCGACCGCATCGAGGACACCGACCGTGCGGTCGAAATCCCACTCGGGGACGCCCACGACGAGGGAACGTTCGAGGAGATCGAAGCCCACAACGACGCCCTCGTCGAGGCGGTCGCCGAGGAGTACGACCCGGAGCATGCCGAAAACGTGCGAGCGTTTGCGGATTTCATGGGAAACCACTATCTGGCCCGTGTCGACAGCGCGACCGACGAACAAATTGAAGAGTTCACTACTGAGTACTACGAGCGTAACGCGTGGCCCGATAAAAAGCAGCAGGAGGTCGTCGAGACCTCCCTCGAACATGTCTTTGCTGTCTCCGAAGCCGACTGCCCAAGTCCGGCGTCAGAGTGACCGGTTATTTGAGGGCGTCGACCAGGTCGTAGATGTCCTGTGCGCGGTCGTGGTCGGTGACGAACTTCGAAAGCTTCCATTCGAACTGGCCGAGGATGGCTTTGTACCCCAGTTCGGTGAGTTCGTACTGGTTGGTCCGCTTGTCGAGTTCGCTTTTCTCGACGAGATCCATCTCGACGAGGTCATCGAGGTTGGGGTAAAGCCGACCGTGGTTGACTTCCGTCCCGTAGTAGTCTTCGAGCTCGCGCTTGATGGCGAGTCCGTATCGTGGCTCCTCCGAGAGGATCACGAGGATGTTCTGCTGGAACGCGGTCAGGTCGCGTGCCAGATCTAATTCGTCGCTAACTGATTGTGCCTCTGACATAGTTGGCTAAATGTCATCATGCTATTTAAAACTTCGGTACTCAGACCTCGATTTCTGCATTTGTCATCAGAGATCGGCGTATTACCGGCTTAAACACCCTATTATCATGGCGACTGAGCGCAGTTGCACGGTTTGAGCGCTCCAATAAATGATAAACTTATTAACTATTTTCCGACTAAATTGCTTAATTATCAAATAAACAAACGATATGTTGACTGTTTAGAGGTGGTCGGTCTCCCAGTCGACTGAAGTATGTGTGAGGATGACACGACAGTCGACTGGGTCCCGAAAGGACTTTTTGCTGGGTCTCGGAACCGGTATACGTAATGACGAACCTTTGGAAAACGCTCGAAACGGGACCTGATGCGCCCGAGACGATTCACGCTGTCGTCGAATGTCTGAAAGGCGACCGGAACAAATACGAGTACGACAAGGATATTCCAGCAGTCGTGCTGGATCGCGTGCTCCACTCGAACGTTCACTACCCCTCTGACTACGGCTTCATCCCGCGAACGTGGTACGACGACGACGACCCACTCGACGTGCTCGTGTTGGTCAAAGACCAGACGTTCCCCGGCTGTGTGGTCGAAGCCCGCCCTGTCGCGCTGATGAAGATGGACGACAGCGGCGAGCAGGACGACAAAGTCATCGCCGTCCCGACTGAGGACCCACGCTACGACCACATCGAAGATCTCGCCGATCTCCCCCAGCAGAAGCAAGACGAGATCACCGAGTTCTTCAGCACCTACAAGAACCTCGAAGACGGCAAAGAGGCCGAAATCCTTGGCTGGGAAGACAAACAGGCCGCAGTTGACGCCATCGAGCACAGCCAAGAGCTCTACGACGAGAAGTTCTAACAGTCGACACAACCTGCTGTTTTCGTTGTTGTTCTCCTCATCTACAGCCACGGATGTGTCTCACGCATACTGACACCACGCGGAATACGGTATGCGCATGGGTAATTATTTGGGCTGACAGCCCGAAACGGTGAGTGTGATGGCAGCATCCCAACCGAGTTTCGGAATACAGCATCTCACTGTTGTCCCGACGAACTTCGACCCCGAGGACGACGAGAGCGAGACTGCCACAGCCGACAGCGAGTGAGTCGCCTAGGCACACGAGAGCCAAACTCCTTTGATCCCGCCGCCGTTAGGTACTGCTAATGGCGAAATGCGATGCGTGTGGCGCGGATGAGAACATGCCCTATCAGTGTCGGCGCTGTGGCCAGACGTTCTGTGCGGCCCATCGGCTCCCCGAGAACCACGACTGTCCGGGGCTCGACGACTGGGACGATCCCAGCGGCGTCTTCGACAGTGGGTTCGACGATTCCGTCGAATCCGGCGGCCGAACGTCGAAAGCACGAGGAATGGTCGACAAGCTAACCGGCACCGGAGGGCCACTGAGCTACTTCCGTGGCAACATGGCCTATACGCTGTTGGGGCTGATGTGGATCACATTCCTCCTGCAGTTGATCGTCAACGTACTGTTCGGTCCCGCTGTCTTCACAGCGGTGTTCACGCTGTCGCCAGCCCACCCCGAGTATCTCTGGACGTGGATCACCTCGATTTTCTCCCACGGTGGGCTCTACCACCTTGCAGCAAACAGTATTGCCCTGTTTTTCTTCGGGCCGATTGTCGAGCGCTACACCGGCTCGAAGAAATTCCTCTTGCTGTTTCTCGGTGCAGGGATGGCCGCTGGACTCGGCCATGTCGGTGTCGCACTCCTCACCGGAGACTACACGCCAGTTCTCGGAGCCAGTGGTGCCGTCTTTGCCATTCTGGGCGTGCTGACGATCCTCAACCCCGATATGAAGGTACTGCTGTTTTTCGTCCTCCCGATCCCGCTCTATATATTGACATTCGGGTTTGCGGCCATTTCGGTGCTGTTCCTCATCGACCCGTCGGCCGCCGGGACCGTCGGCATGGGGGACGTCGCCCACTTCGCCCATCTCGTCGGCCTCGTGATCGGCCTCTGGTACGGCCGAAAGCTCAAGGGAGAGGTTCGCGTTCCGAACCAACTCCAGTTCGGCGGCCGCGGCGGTGGCGGCCGTCGACGGTTCTAATCGATGCACCCGGTTCGACCCGATCTCGTCCCCGATCCGACGCTTTCCCGGTCTACGATGGAGGAGCTCCAGCGGGAGATCGCGGCCGAAGCCGAGTTTACTGATCGATTGTCGTTTGATCCGGCCACGGTTACCCAGTCGACAGAGTCCCTCACGTCGACAGACTCTACGCAGTCGACGCTGACCTCGGCTGAGAACCCGGCACCGACCGCCAATCAAGAGTCACCCATCATCGCTGGCGTCGACCAAGCATTTGTCGACGATACCGCGATCAGCGCTATCGTTGCACTCCGAGACGGCGACATAATCGAACGGACTCACGCGGTCACCGAGCTTTCGGTCCCGTATATACCCGGCTTACTCTCGTTTCGGGAGGGCGAAGCGATTGTTGAGGCCTTCGCCACGCTCGACTGTGAGCCGGATCTCGCCTGTTTCGACGGCAGCGGGCGGATTCACTACCGACAGGCTGGGCTGGCAACCCACATGGGTGTCGTCTTCGACATTCCGGCTATTGGCATCGCAAAGAGCCTGCTGTGTGGTGAGCCGTGGGAGTCAGTAGAGAACAGACCGGAGGGGTGGCGCACCCCAATCGAAGCGACGGGTCGCGTCGACTGCCCAGCCGGCACAATCATCGGCTACGCCTACCAGTCGAGACAGTACGAATCAGGGAGTCGCCATATCAATCCCCTCTACGTCAGTCCCGGCCACCGAGTGAGCGCCGAGACAACGGTCGACCTCGTGGCCGCCCTCGGCGGCGGCTACAAACTCCCCGAGCCGACGCGGTTGGCCGACAGCTACGCTGACGAGGTCAAATCGGATCGTTAGTATCGGGTCACTGTTCAGTCGACAAAAGGCGTATAATTAACATCCACGGGGCAGAAGCACGCATGTGCAACCGAAGACGGTACTCATTACTGGCTGTTCGTCCGGTATCGGGCGGGCCACCGCTCTCGCCTTCAACGAGGAGGGGTGGACGGTGTATGCGACCGCGCGTGACCCGGCCGATATCGAGGCGCTCGAAGACACTGGCTGTAAAACTGACCGACTGGATGTCACCAGCCAAGACGACGTCGACCGCGTGGTCGACCGCATCCTCGACGAGGAGGGCGTCATCACCTGTCTGGTCAACAACGCTGGCTTCGGCCAGTTCGGCCCGGTCGAAGATATCCCAGTCGAACAGGTCGAAAAACAGTACGAAGTCAACGTCTACGGTCCGCATCGACTCATTCGTGCCGTGTTACCCCATATGCGCCGCGAGGAGTCGGGGACGATCATCAACATCTCCTCTGTCGCGGGCCGCGTCTCGTTCCCCGGCGGCGGCACCTACTGTGGCTCGAAGTTCGCCCTCGAAGCGATGTCCGATGCGCTCCGCGCAGAAGTAGAGCAGTTCGGGATCGATGTCGTCCTGATCGAACCGGGACCGGTCCAGACCAACTTTTCGGACCGGGCCGGAGATGAAGTCGACGCCGCCGAGCGCAGCGAAGCCTACGACGACTTCTACGGCATGTTCGATGACACCGAAGCCATCGGCGGCGACGGTCCCGGTGCGGTCTCACCGCAACGAGTGGCCGAAGACATCGTCAACGCCGCAAGCGCGACCAAACCCGTTCCTCGCGTTCCGGTTGGCACTGTCGCCCGTGTCAGTGTCCTCGCGCGATTCATTCCGGACACAGTCCGTGACAAACTCTGGTCGCTCGTCCGCAAAGTAACGTAGCCGCCACCTACTTACGCCAAACAGGCTGCCACGACACGGAGTGCGGCCTCGCCGCGAACCTCGTCGGCCAGCAGTGGGACACGCTTGACATCGCGGTTGCGGAACAGATCAGTCGACTGCTGGAGGGCGTTTTGCTGGACTTGCCACCGTCGCTGGCAGAACTCACAGTCGTCAAGATTCGGAGTCACGATCCACTCGGGGTCGACCTCGCGGTCAGTGATGTCGGCGAGGTTCTCCATCACCCGGTTGACGACGAGCGTCTGGACCGGTATCTCGAAGGATGCGAGTTGGTCGACCAGTCGCTCGGATTCGACGACGCTCATCTCTTCGGGAATCATCACCACTCGGAAATCGGTTTGGTTTGGATCACGAAGCACGCCCCGGAGTCGTTCAATCCGGTCTTGCAGCTGTTCGAGATCAGCCGAGGGGTCAGGGTCGTCGCTGCCGCCGCCGAACATGCCTTTGAGTCCGTCGAACATCCCCTGCATTCGCTGGCGCATCTTCATGACCTTCCCCACCATCGAATCCATAATCTCTGGTAGTTCGAGCAGCCGCAAGGTGTGGCCCGTCGGCGCGGTGTCGACGATCACGCGGTCGAACCGTGGGTCGTCGAGATATTCGAGGAGTTGACGCATCGCCACCGCCTCGTCCGCACCGGGCATCGAGCCACCCATTCCCATCATTCCGGCCATGCCGCCCATTCCCTCGTCACCGTCTTCGCCCCCGCCAAGCATATCGCCCATCGGGCCGAGCTGGTCGCCCATCTCGCCCATCCCGCCGAGTGGGTCTTCTTCGGTGCCGAACATCCCCTCGCCCATCGCGTCGTCGGGATCGATTTCGGCAGCCCACAGCGGTAGGTCTTCCCTAATTCGGGTTGGTGTCGGCGGAATCCGCGTTTCGAGGGTGTCCGACAGCGAGTGGGCCGGATCAGTCGACACGACAAGCGTCGACGCGCCACCGGCGGCGCTCGACAGCGCTGTCGCGGCGGCCATCGTCGTTTTGCCGACGCCACCTTTGCCGCCGTACAGAACGTACTCGGGAGCCTCAATGCCAGCCGGGAGATCAGTCTCCGTCGCGGTCACCTCGACTGGCTGTGGTCCCTCGTCCGCCTCCATTGGCCCGGTGTCGACGCTCTCGTCTTCCGCCACTTTGTCGACAGGCTCGACATCGATATCACTCATACGCGGGGAGAGACCACCGGGACTTGTGTAGCCGTCGGTCGACTGCGACCAACTACCACACCACTCACTCGGCGAAGTACTCTGCCAACCGCTCGGCGGCCTCGGTCGCACGGGGTGTTACGAGCGCGAATCTGAGCCAGTCGTTTCGGGCGGTTCCGAACGTAGAGCCCGGCATTCCCGCCACGCCCGCCTCATCGATCAGCGTCTTTACGTTCTCCATCGTCCCGGGGAAGCCGTCGAACCGCGCCAACACGTAGAATGCACCATCCGGGGTCGTATACTCCGCGCCCGCCCTATCGAGGGCCTCGGTAAACGAGTCGACGCGATCAGTCAGTCGGTCGCGGGCCGCCGCGTAGTAGTCGGGGCCTGTCTCGCGGTAGGCGTTGTATACCGCCTGCTGGGCGGGTCTGCTGGTCGTCACATTGACTAACATGTGGCGGGTTTTGGCTGGCTCGATGAGATCCTGTGGGAAGATGGCGTATCCCACACGGAAGCCAGTGATCGCCATCGATTTCGAGACGCCGCTGGTGACGATCACGTTGTCGGCATCCAATGTGAGTGCGCTCTTGAAGGAGCCAGCAAAGTCGAAATGATCGTACACCTCGTCGACGACCACCAGCGCATCGTGATCGGCGGCGGTCTCGACGACTGCTCTGATCGAGTCGATGTCGTACACTGCACCGGTGGGATTGTTGGGCGTGTTGAGCACGATCAACCCTGTTTCTGGACCGATTGCCTCACACGTCGACTCGACATCGAGGGTTCCATTGCGGGCCGCGTCGACCAGTTGAGTTTCGCCGCCGAGCATCGAAACTTTGCCCGGATAGTAGGGGTAGACGGGGTCGATGAGGACGCAGTCCTCGCCTGCGTCTCGTTCGAGTGCGCGGGCCATTCCGAGATAGTTGGCCTCGCCGGTGCCGTTGGTGACGATCACGCGGGCCGGGTCGACGTTGCGCCGGGCGGCGATCTCCTCGCGCAAGGGTTTGAGACCGTCACTCGGTGGATACTGGAACTCGCTGGCGTCGCTTTCGGCGTACTCACTGAGCCCATCACGGATCGCTTCGGGTGGCTCCCAGTCGGGGTTGCCACTCACCATATCGATCACGTCCCGGTCGGCGGCCGCCGCATACTGCATCACGTGGAAGAACTGCGGCGTCTCGTAGTTCATACTCTCCCCTTTGAGGCCGAAACCCTCTTTCTTTCGCCATTGTTGTGACGTCGTAGCAGAGCGTCATCGGAAACATACAGGTAGCTCGGCAGATACTCACCGAATAGAGAATGAACAAACGAGGGCACGTGCTGAACGCGGTGTTGTTGAGTATCGGGCTGGGTGCGGTACTCCAGCCGACGTGGGATATCGCGACCGCCGAGATGATCCTGAAGCTATCGGTGCCAGTCACACTCGGGGCGCTAATGCCTGACGTCGACACTGCCTTCGGTAAACACCGAAAAACGTTCCACAACCTGCCGATGTTGGCGATCTTCCTCGCGTGGCCGATCTACTTCGGCAATCTCCAGTACGTCTGGATCGGCGTTGCGACCCACTACATCCTTGATGTCGTCGGGAGCACCCGTGGAATCGCGCTGTGGTATCCACTTCTGAGCCAAGAGTACAACCTCCCGGTCGGTATTCCGGTCTCCAGTAGCAGATCCGATCTCGTGACGGTGCTCGTTACTGGATTAGAAATCGGGGCGTTCGCCGGGATTTTGTACTATGTCTGGCCAGCCGCGACGGAGTACAGTACCCAAGTTGCTGCAATTATCCCCTAACCGAGTTAGGTTCATCCTGAAACCCGTAGTCACCGCCTACTTTTCAGTCTCAGTCACAGTCTCCTCGTTCACCGCTTCCTCGACAGCTGTTTCAACGGGGTCGACGAGTTGTGCGACGACACTGTATGGATCGGTTTCCCGCCGGACGACCGATGCCGCCAGCGGTTCGACCCCGCCCTGTGAGTCGAGAATTTGTTCAGTAATCTCACCGAGATCGGCTCGGAGGAGGCGTTTGATCTCGGTTTCAGCCCGCTGTTGGCGTCGACTCCCGCCCTCGCCGGAGTCGGCAAGATACTGTCGGTGGTCAGCGAGCGTTGTTCGGAGTTCGTCGACACCCTCGCCGGTGGTGGCGACTGTTTCGATTACTGGCGGGGTCCAGCTTTCGTCGTCAGTAGACGCCGGTTCGGCCTCCTCGCTCGGCTCCGGATCAGCATGGTGACCAGTAGAGAGCCCCGCGGTCGGCGAGCTATCCATATGAATCATCGTTTCGAGATCCGCCACTGTTCCGGCAGCCTCGTCCTTGTCGGCCTTATTGACGACGAATAGGTCTCCGATTTCGAGGATGCCCGCCTTCAAAAGCTGAACGTCGTCGCCGGAGCCGGGTTGGACGACGACGACGACCGTCTCGGCGGTTTCGACGATGTCGACCTCGTTTTGGCCCGCGCCGACGGTTTCGACGATGATTCGATCCTTGCCGAAGGCGTCGAGTGCTTTGACCGCGTCGGCGGTCGCCATCGAGAGCCCACCGAGTCGACCGCGGGCGCTCATCGAGCGGATGAAGACGTCCATATCGCCCGCGGTCGAACTCATCCGAATCCGGTCGCCGAGTACTGAGCCCCCAGTGTACGGCGAGGAGGGGTCGACCGCGATGATGCCGACCGTCTTGCCCCGGTCGCGGTACTGTTTGGTGAGCGTGTCGACCAGCGTCGACTTGCCGGTGCCGGGGCTCCCGGTGATGCCGACCACGGAGGCAGTGCCGGTTTCGTCGTGGATTGCTGCGAGGAGGTTGCGATAGCCCGGCGTCCGGTTTTCGATCTTGGTGATGACTCGTGCGAGGGCGCTGTGGTCGCCGTTGAGGAGTGCCTCGTACAGTTGGGCGTCCTCGTCGCTGAGGTCGTGCATTGTCACTCCGCCGGAGCCGCGTGTTTACGGACGAATTCGACGGTTTCGGCCGTCGAGGTGCCCGGCCCAAAGATTTCGGCGACGCCGAGTTCCTTGAGCTCGGTCTTGTCGTCCTCGGGGATGATGCCGCCGACCAAAATCAGGGTATCCTCGAAGGCGTCGTAGGATTTCAGCCCCTCGATGACTTTCGGGACCAGCGTGTTGTGGGCCCCCGAGAGGATCGAGATGCCGAGGACGTCGACGTCCTCTTGGACGGCGGCCTGAACGATCTCCTCGGGTGCTCGGTGGAGTCCCGAGTAGATGACCTCGAAGCCGGCATCCCGGAACGCACGGGCGATGACATGTGCCCCCCGGTCGTGGCCATCGAGCCCGACCTTTGCGACGAGACACCGGGTCGACCGCTGTGTCTGATCCGCGCTCATAAACGTCCTTTGTGCGTGGTGGATTTCATTGTACCGGACAACATACTTAAAAGAGGCCGCCCCCCGATCCTGCACAGAAGTTGTGGGTCGCATATACTTTGTTGTCGTCAGTGATCAGCACGCCGACACCGCCTTCGGCAAACGACTCTCGGAGGATGTTCTCGCGGTGGCCCGGCGACGCCATCCACTGGTTGACTAAATGGGTTGCCAGCTCCGATTCGTTTTCGGCGACGATCCGCTGGCCGTCGACTGAGACCGGTCTATCGATCCACGACTGAGCAACGTTTTCGCCGCCAGCCGAACAACCCGCCGCCGAGAGTCGATCTTTGGGGGTTATGCCGTCGGGACTCTCGTGGCCCACGTAGCCGTCGGCGATCATATCTGCGCTGTGGTTGCGAGCAACGCGCCGGAGGTCGGCGTCAGCCTCTAGGGGGTCAAGCCCCTCGGCAGTGCGTTCGTCGTTGACTTTCTGGTGTATCAGTCGTTCGACCGCCTGCTCGTCGGCTACTGTCGCGTTCTGTGTGACCGTTTGGTTGTCGAGGTCGACCGGGCTCTCCGAGCCGAGATTACTGATCGCCTCGATAGAGGGCGTCAGAAACGGTACCTCTTCGTCCGATAAATCCTCTGCTAACGGCCCGTACCCGGCAAAGCCGCCGGTCGCAACGAGGCCGATGATGACGAGGTAGAACAGCATCATCCGAGCGACGATGCGAAGCAGGACGTCGAACACGCGGATCATTGGTCAGATACCCGATTTTGCAGCAGTGTCTCAATCATTGGAGGGCAGTGCTCCCAGTTCCATCACTGAGAGCATGATACCACTTGTTGGTCGGCTGGCCCTATTATTCTAATTCAGCTGATATGAGCCGTCGTCGACAGCGACAGTCGGTTTCGTCGGTACTGTTGCTGCTCTGTCGATGCGGCGGCATCGCTGTCGATGCAGTAGCATCGCTGTCGACGGGGAGATCGTGGTCGATGCAGTAGCACCGCTCACAATCGGAAAAATCCGCAGAACGGATTGCGTCGATACCGCGACGCGTCGTTATCGCACAGTGGTCGACCCAGCCTTAAAGGCGGGTGACGTTGGCCGCTCGTGGACCCTTCGGGGACTGCTCAATGTCGAACTCGACGTCCTGACCTTCCTCGAGGTCCGGGCCGCCAACGTCTTCCATGTGGAAGAAGACGTCGTCGTCAGCATCGTCAGTTTCGATAAATCCGTAGCCGCCTGTGTCGTTGAAGAAATCAACGGTTCCTTGCGCCATTGCAACTGAACCGTCGCGCCCGATATTCTTAAAGCCACCGTAAACGACTTCATCATTCATTATCAGCCATACGCAACTGCCCGTCTGGAGCCTCGAAACGGTCTTTTTCGCCCGAATCGGGAGCTACCGCTTCCAGGCCAGTTCGAGTTCGATCTTCTCGTAGTCCCCGCGTAGTCGCGATGATCGCTCGACGACGTCGACCGACAGCCCAACCGCATCCTCCGGCGGTGAGAGGTCGACGGTCTTGTTGCCGACCGGAATACTGATCGACTCCTCGCCGTTGCCGAAGGCGTCTGCAAGCGTTTGCAGGTAGTCTTCGACCTCTTCTCGGGAGCGTTGCTCGTCGGCTGTTGTCCGCTGAGCCATACTATATGGTAAAGAACCAACTCATAAAACAATTCTGACATTTTTGGTGACAGTCTGCGTTCGTCGACTATCTGTGTGCTGTCGGTTTTTCAGAGGTGAACGCGCTTGATATCAGCCTGCCCCGCGCGTCGGACGACTGCCCGGACGATGTCTTTGGCATAACAGAGGTTGTCGGAGTCGCCATCGAGAACGAGCAGTTTGGCGTCCCGGCCCTCCTCAATGACTCCGCAGTTCAGCCCGGCGATTTTCGCGCCGTTTAGGGTTGCCATCCGCAAAATCGTTTCTGTTGAGAGATCCGTGAGTTTCGAGAGGAACTCCATCTCGCGGAACATCGACGGGCTGTTCATCATGACGTTGTCGGTGCCGAGTGCGACGGTGGTCCGCTCGGTCAGTTGGCGAACCGGCGGCACACCGACGTTCGTCACGAGGTTCGACCGTGGACAGACGACCGCCGGAATCTCGCCGTCCTCGATCCGGTCGAGATGGGGCTCCTCGGCATGGACCAAGTGCACCAGAAAATCGGGATCGAGATCTAAGGCGGGATGAATGTCATCGGGGTCTCGCTCGCCCGCGTGAATTCCAAACAGTTTCCCGGCCTGTCGGGTCGCGTCGCGGAGCTGATCAAAGTCGTTGTCCCGTGGGCCGGAGGCTCCAAAGCCGTCGCCTGCCTCCATTGCAGCCGCTGTTTCCCGACCGAGAATCACGGGGTCGATCCGTCGACCCGCCAGTGCGTCGCGGAGCATAGCGACACCGTCGACGCCGCCCTCGCGGAACTCGATGAAGGCGGCTGTCCCCGTCTCCTCCATCAGTTTCAGTGACCGCGCCATCGCGTCGACCGTCGTCTCGCGGTCGGTCTCTCGGAGCAGTTGGTGTTTGAGTCCGTCCGGCGGCGCGACCAAGTCGTCCAACGAGAGCCCGCCGCCAGCCTCCTTGGCAATCGAGTCGCCGATATGGGTGTGGGCGTTGACGAACGCCGGCACGATAATGTCGGTCGAGTCGGTGTCTGTCTCCTCGATGGCCTGAATCTCGCCGTCGTCGACCACCACGCGCCCCTCGCGTGGCTCGAACTCCGGACCCACAAGAATGGTCCCTTCCACGTTCATACTGGTGGCTTCGAGTGGGGCGGCTTGAAAGCCCCGAACCGTCACGAGTCTCTACTCAAAGTCATCAAGTGTTGCGTGCAGTCCGCGACGCGTCTCCCGAATGAGTCCATCCGGGAGTTCGAGGCCGAGTTCTTCGGCCGCCAGTCGACCCACCCGATCAGTTGCCTCCCGTCGGGTGTAGACGCCGAGCCGCCACTGTCCCTGCTGGGCGGTCCGTAAGGCACTGACTAACGGCGACTGATCGCCGAGATTTCTGATCTCGCCGCCGACGATCACGCGACTCGTCGACTCCCGCATCGTCGGCTCGTCCGGCACTTCGACAATTACGTCGGTGGCTGGAATATCCGCCCGGTTGGCGATGGTCGACTCTAGGTCCCGAATCTCCTCGTGGTCGGCCTCCAGCAGCGAGTCCGGCACATGCTGTAGCTCGGCCCAGATGGCCTTTTTAAGTAGGCGTCGGCTACTGTATCGGTCGGCGAAGCTTTGGGTTTCGGGCGTGTTTCGCAGCGCAACCAGCAGATCGTGGTCGTCCATCCGTCGGAGTTGGTGGGCGTCAATTGCGGTTTCGTTGAGGAGCCGTTCGCTCGCCCGCCGCAGCATGGCCTTGCTGATCCGGGCGACCGGGTGCATGTAGACGGTCGGATTCATCAGGGCGCGAGCCAGCAGCAGACTCTCGGCAGTTTGGACGTTCCCTTCGTCCAAGACGAGTTCGCCGTCGACGAACGTCAACGCTCGAATCAGTCGCTCGGTGTCGATAGTCCCGTAGGGGACGCCGGTGTGGTGGGCGTCCCGCACGAGGTAGTCCATGCGGTCGACATCGAGTTCGCCCGAAACGAGCTGGCCGAACTGCCCATCTCCGGCCACGAGGCCCGCGATATGCGCGGGGTCGAGATCGTGGTCTCGGAGGATGCCACCGACCTCCCCCTCTGCGAGGAGTTCGTCGACGTCGTCGTGGTATTTGCCCGTGTATCGGTGGGTGAGTTCCTCAATGTTGTGGCTGAACGGACCGTGGCCGACGTCGTGGAGCAGCGCCGCCGCCCGGACGCGCTCGGCCTGTCGACCTTCGATGCCGATCTCGCCCAGTGCGCGGTTGGCGAGATGGTAGACGCCGAGACTGTGTTCGAACCGCGTGTGGTTGGCCGAGGGATAGACGAGTTGGACGGTCCCTAACTGTTTGATGTGGCGGAGCCGCTGGACCGTCGGGGTGTCCAAGAGGGCCTCGGCGACGCCCTCGATCTCGATGTGGTCGTGGACGCTGTCCTTGATCGTGGCCATAGCAGAGATTTTGCGGCCAGCCTGAAAAACAGTTGCTGCGAGTCGGAACTGACTATTCGAGGACGACGAGTACGTCGCCCATGTCGACACTATCTCCTTCGCCAACCATAATCTGAGTCACAGTGCCGCCACGTTCGGTGACCACGTCGTTTTCCATCTTCATCGCCTCCAAAACGCAGACCACGTCGTCAGGGGAGACCTCGTCGCCCTCTTCGACGTCGACCGAGAGGATCGTTCCCTGCATCTCGGCGGTGACTGTGTCGCCACCCTCGACACTGACACTCTCCTCTTCGTCCTCGGTTTGGGCCTGCGGCGGTCGGGCCATCCCACTGTTCCCGCCGGGGTTGCCCGACTCGACAGTGATCGGTGGCGCGCCCTGCTCTTCGAGCGAGACTTCGAATCGCTTGCCGTTGACCTCGACGGTGAAGTCGCGCTCGGTCGGCTCCTCGTCTTCCTCGCCGGTTTCGCTCCCATCGTTCATCGGCCCCCACTGGGAGACCGCCTCCTCGATTCGGCTGTGGTCGAGGACCTCGTCGAGATAGTTCGTGGTGTGCTCGCCGTTCGAAAAGGCCTCGTCGGTCAGCATGAGTCGGTGGAACGGGATGATCGTGTGGAACCCCTCGATCTCGAACTCCGAGAGGGCCCGCTCGGAGCGGGTGAGACACTCCTCTCGGTCACCCGCCGAAATGATGAGTTTGGCGATCATCGAATCGTAGTCGCCGCCGATCTCGTCGCCCTGCCGAATCGCGTCATCGATCCGGACCCCGATGCCGCCTGCCGGATCGTAGGTTTCGAGCGTGCCGGATGCGGGCTCGAAGTTCTTGGCTGGGTTTTCGGCGTTGATCCGGAACTCCATAGCGTGGCCCTCGATGTCGACATCCGCCTGTTCAAACGCCAACTCCTCGTCGGCGGCGATCCGGAGCTGCCATTTGACGATGTCGATTCCCGTGATCTGTTCGGTGACGGTGTGTTCGACCTGAATCCGGGTGTTGACCTCCATGAAAAAGAACTCGCCGTCTTCGACGAGGAACTCCACCGTACCGGCGTTGGTGTAGTTGGCGGCGTCGACGCCCCGTTTGGCGGCCTCGCCGATCTGCTCGCGGAGGTCGTCGGTGAGGATCGATGAGGGTGCCTCTTCGATCACTTTCTGGTGGCGGCGCTGGAGCGAGCAGTCCCGCTCGCCGAGATGCCGGACGTTGCCGTGGTGGTCGGCGATAATTTGGACCTCGATGTGGTGGGGGGCTTCGAGATACTTCTCGACGTAGACCGAATCGTTATCGAAGTAGGCCTCGCCCTCGCGTTGGGCGGTTTCGAACTGTTCTTCGACCTCATCCTCGCTGTGGACGACCTTCAGGCCGCGGCCGCCGCCGCCACCCTCCGCTTTGATCGCAACGGGGTAGCCGTACTCTTCGGCGACATCGGTGATTTCGTCGACGGAGGTGACTGGCTCGGTCGTGCCGGGGACCACCGGCACATCTGCCTCTTGCATGAGCGAGCGAGCCTTGGTTTTCTCGCCGAGCGATTCCATCGCTTGGGCATCCGGGCCGATCCACGTGAAGCCGCGGTCGTCGACTTTGGCCGCGAACTCGGCGTTTTCGGCCAGAAAGCCGTAGCCGGGGTGAATGGCGTCTGCCCCGGCCTTTTCGGCGGCGTCGAGTACGGCCTCGTGATCGAGATAGGAGTCGGCGGCGCGTGCGGGACCGATGTTGTAGGCCTCGTCGGCATACCGGACGTGGCCACCGTGCTTGTCGGCCTCGCTGTAGACGGCCACCGTCCGTACTCCGAGTTCCTCGCAGGCGCGCATCACGCGAACCGCGATCTCACCGCGGTTGGCGACCAGAACCTTGCTGAACATCTTGTCCGTCTATTTGCTCATCGGCCACCTCATTCTATCGGTCGACCCTGTCGGAAACCGGCCAGTTAGTCACGGATACTGATAGCTACTGGCCCGACTGCTGTCAACCGTCCCGCAAATCGGAACAGTCAGATACACCGACTCAATGTCCCTGATATGAACCTCACAGGCAAGCAGATACAGTGGACCGCAATCGTCGCCGGAGCGACGCTCTATTTCTTTTTGGGCGCGCTCACAGAAATCGCGCTGCCGATCCAGTTCGGCGCGTTCGTCGGCGTCGCCGTCATCGCCCCGGCAATCGTGACGCGGTCGGTATCACTCCAACAGCCACCGGTCGACGATGGGGCTGACGACGAGTACCGGTTTTAAAATCAGTCGACCTGATTGCGGAGTGCTTCGATTCGTTGGACCTGCGAACTCACCGAATCCGTGATTTCGCTGGCCGCGGTGTCGATCTCGTCGGCATTGGTTGCGGTCTGGTCGACCATCGAGGCGACCGTCGTCGCGCTTTTGGCCTGCTCGTCGGTGGCGGCAGCGACCTCGTCGACGCCTGCGGTGACCTCACCCACGGCGTCGGTGATCTCGTCGAGACTCGATTTGGCGGTGTTGGCCCGCTCCATCCCGGTTTCGACCTCGTCGACGCTGGTTTCGAGGCTCTCGACAGCCTGTTCGGCGTCGCTGGTGATGCGTTCGACCGTGCTGTCGATATCGGTCGCCTGATCGCGGGACTCTTGGGCCAGCGATTTGATCTCGTCGGCGACGACCGCGAACCCGGCGCCCGCCTCGCCGACTCTGGCGGCCTCGATTGAGGCGTTGAGCGCCAGCAGGTTGGTCTGGTCGGCGATTTCGTCGATCATGTCGGCCAGTTCGGTGATCTCCTCGACGCCTTGGCGGATGGTTCGGAGTTCCTGCATGGCTTCCTCGGTTGAGGACTGGATCTCCTCCATCGCCTCGACCACGGCTTCGGTGGCGTCTTCGCCCTCGCGGGCGCGGTCGTCGGCCTGCTCGGCGGCGATAGCGACCTCCTCGGAGGAGGAGGCGATCTCCTCGACGGCGGCGCTGAGATCGGCGACCTCCGCCGACACCTCGCGCATCCCGTTTGACTGCTCGTGTGCCCGGTCGGCAATCGTATCGATCCCGTCGGCGATCTGCGCCGAGGTCTCGTACAGCGAATCGAGTGAGTCGGCTACCTCACTCGAATCCTCAGTCGCCCCGTCGTTCAGTGACATACGCTTCCTCGGGGAGGGAGCATCATATAACGTCCGGGTGGATTATCAGCCCTGATACTCTACGGTGGTTCTTCGTCGACTGTTCGAAAGCGATGGGGCGAAATCTAGAACGAATTCCCATTCTATTCGGACACATATTGAAAACAGAATATATTGGAGGACAATAACCCACTCGTGTATGCCAACCCTCACACTGTACGACCGCCCGGATTGTCCGTACTCGAAACGTGTCCGCCGCGTGCTTGACGTGTTGTCAATCGAGTATGAGGAGGTCATCGTTCCCGAGGCGAGAGCCGACCGCGAGGAACTCGACTCACTGACCGGCCAGCGTGGTGTTCCGGTGTTGGTTGACAACGATCATCCCAACGGCTGGGTCGCAGACAGCGGCGACATCTCGTCGTATCTCAAGAACAACTACGACACGACCGCAGCCACCCAGCAATGACCGGCCGACAGGAGACCGTCGTCCATATCACGACCGACGAGGCCAGCGGCTGGGAGATGGCCCTCCGAAACCTCCAGAACCTCGTCAGGGATCGCTCGGTGTCGACGCCGCCCGAGGAGATGTCGGTTGTCGTCAACGGCCCCGCCGTTCGGTTCCTGTTGGCTGGCTCGCCGGATGCGTTCAAGATCACGAAAATGGCGGAGGCAGGCGTCACAATCAGCGTCTGTTCGAACTCGCTGACCCGGTTCGATTACGACCCCGAGGAGATTGCCGAGGGAGCGACGGTGGTCCAATCCGGCATCGCCGAAGTCGTCCGCGCCCAGCAACAGGGTCACCACTACCTGAAACTACCGTAAACAGTATTTAAAAGCGGTCGGCGCGACTCGCCGCGGTCCAGCCGTCTTTCGGCGTGTTGCTCGGCGGTCGGTTGGCCGACTCGCCGATGGCTTCGAGTCGACCGGCAAACGCCCAACTCCGTCGACTCTCGCCGTCGTCGTCTTCGGCGGTTGCTGCCGCGGCCGCGGCGGCTACCTGTTGATCTCGCAGGTGGGCCGCAATGGCGACCGCGATGGCCGCAGCCTCGCTGTCGTCGGCGTTGGCCAGCCCCTCAATGTCGGCCGGTGAGACTCTCACGGTCTCCTCGACGGCCGCCTCGCTGTCGGCATCGGCTGGCTCGTCGACGAACGCGGAATCGGTGGCCATCGTTAGATCGGGATGTTGCCGTGTTTCTTCGAGGGTTTCTCCTCGCGCTTCGACAGCAGCATATCGAGGTCGTCGATCAGCCGCTGGCGTGTCTCTCCGGGTTCGATGACATCGTCAATAAATCCTCGGTCGGCCGCGGTGTACGGATTGGCGAACTCCTCGCGGTACTCGTCGATCAGCTCCTGTCTGCGAGCCTCGGGATCGTCGGCCTCCTCCAACTCCCGCCGGTAGAGAATGTTGACCGCACCTTTTGGCCCCATCACTGCGATTTCGGCGGTCGGCCACGCATAGTTCACGTCGCCGCCGATGTGTTTCGAGGCCATCACACAGTAGGCCCCACCGTAGGCTTTGCGCGTGATAACGGTCAGCAGTGGAACCGTTGCCTCGGAGTAGGCATACAGCAGTTTCGCGCCGTGGCGAATGATCCCGCCGTGTTCCTGATCGGTGCCGGGCATGAAGCCGGGGACGTCTTCGAGGGTGAGGATTGGAATATTAAAGGCATCACAGAACCGGACGAACCGTGCACCTTTCTCCGAGGCTTCGATATCGAGCGTGCCAGCATTCACGCGGGGTTGGTTGGCGACGATGCCGACCGAGTGGCCGTCAAGCCGCCCAAATCCGACGACGATATTTTTCGCAAAGCTCTCGTGGACCTCGAAAAACGAGCCTTCGTCGACGAGTTCGTCGATTACCTTGATCGCGTCGTAGGGCTTTCTGGGGGCCTTGGGAACGATGTTCGCCAGTTCGTCGGTTCGGCGGTCGGGGTCGTCCCATGGGTCGACTCGCGGTGGGTCCTCGACGTTGTTCTGTGGGAGATACGAAAGGAGGAGAGCGATCTCATCGAGGGCTTCCTTCTCGTCGTCGACCGCGAAATGGGCCGCCCCCGACGTGGAGGCGTGGGTTACTGCCCCGCCGAGTTCGTCGAAACTCACCTGTTCGCCGGTGACGGTCTCGACGACGTCCGGCCCGGTGATGAACATGTGGCTCGTGTCTTTGACCATGAACACGAAGTCAGTGATCGCCGGCGAGTAAACGGCACCGCCTGCACAGGGGCCCATAATCCCCGAGATCTGTGGGATGACGCCGCTGGCGTCGGTGTTTCGCTGGAAGATTTCGCCGAAGCCAGCCAGCGAGCCAACGCCCTCCTGAATGCGTGCACCAGCCGAATCGTTGAGCCCGATAAGCGGTGCGCCGACCTCCATAGCCCGATCCATGACCTTACAGATCTTTTCTGCAAAGACCTCGCCCAGCGAGCCGCCGAAGACGGTAAAATCGTGGGCAAACACGAACACAGTGCGCCCGTTGACTTCGCCGTAGCCGGTAACGACGCCATCGGTCGCGATCTGTTGTTCTTCCATCCCGAACGTATGGTTCCGGTGGGTCCGGAACTGGTCGAACTCGTGGAAGGTGCCCTCGTCGAGGAAGTAGTCGATCCGCTCGCGGGCGGTCATCTTCCCCTTGTCGTGTTGTTTGGCGATACGGTCTTCGCCGCCACCTTTTGCGGCAGCCTCTCGCTTTGCGCGAAGCTCTTCGATCCGGTCGTCCATCGTCATTGCGGACCACCACCAATCATTGGTTCTAAACGACTACCAGCGGCATCAAAAGGGTTCCGCAACGACAGACTGACCGGTTGGGACGCCTACTGATTCGGTTCGGTGATTGTTGACCCGTCAACAAGTCAGGAATGAGCCATCTCAGGCCGCCGTCAGACGCACCGTCACACACAGCCCGCCGGTATCGGATTCGGCCAGCGAGATCTGCCCACCGTAGCTTTCGGCGATCTCGCTGACGAGATACAGCCCGAGTCCGGTCCCGGCGGAGTCGCCTTTTGAAACTCCCTGTTCGAGCAGCGTGTCGACCGTCTCAGTCGGAACGCCGTCACCGTTGTCGACAACCGTGACGACGTAGGCATCGGCCTCCTGTCGACAGCTGATCTCGATCCGGTCGGCATTCGAATGTGTGAGTGCGTTGTCGACGAGGTTGCCGAACAGCGCTTCGAGCAGTGGGCCACCGAGGACCGACCCCTCATAGCTCTCGTAGGTGAGGTCGACGCCCTCCGTGTCGGCCTGTGGCCCGTAGCTGTCAACGACCGTCGAGAGCACGTCATCGAGATCCCACGGCTCGGGTTCTTCGGTGGTCAGTTTGCTCAGCATGCTGAGTTCTTCGATCAACACCATTCCATCTGCCAACACCCGTGTCGCCGTCGAGAGGTAGCCGAATGCCTCCGCCGAACAGTCCTCGTCGGTGATCAACTGGAGGTAGCCATCGGCGGTGTGGATCTTGTTTTTGACGTCGTGGCGCAACAGCGAGTGGAGGAACGTTTCGCGTTCTTCCATCCGCTTGCGTCGGGTGATATCCTTCGAGATGACGACCACACCGATGCTGTCGCCGGTTTCGGGATCGGTGACTGGGCTGTAGGTTCGATAGGACCACCTGTCTTCGGTCTCGAAGGCGTACTCCTCGGTTTTCGGGTCGCCACTGTTGGAGACTTCCTGCAGAATACTGATGATGCGACCGGCGTCGGGTTCGGCGTGCACGTCGACGTACTTTCGGCCAGCGATTTCGGCCTCGGCGGCGCGGTCGATCTTCCCATCGGCAGCCAGTCTGGTGAGATGTTCCGTGTTGGCGAACACGTACTCGCCGTCAGTGTTGAGCATGTAAATCGAGTCGTCGGAAGCCTCGACTGCGGTGGCGTACTCCTGGAGTTTGGCCTTCCGGTCGCGGGAGGCGGTGATATCGAGGATCATCGACATCACTTCGGTGACGCCGCTGTCGGTGTTCTGGAGCGGCGTATTGTACCAGTGACAGACGACCCGCTGGCCGCCTTTGGTGACGTTTTCGACGACCTGCTCGGTCGACACGCCGTCCGAAAACAGCGGTCGGGACAGCGAGTCGAGGGTTTCGGCCTCTCTGGGTGGGATCACGAGTTCTTCGAGCTGTGTGCCGCGTGCCTCTCGGCCCGACCAGCCGAACAGCCCTTCGGCCCGCTCGTTCCAGTCGACGACCTGTCCGTCCTGATTCCAGATCACGAACGCCAGCGGCGCGTTCTCGTAGACGCCGGCATACTTCTCTCTGTTCTCCTGAAGGCTGGTTTTGGCGTTGGCGTGTTCGATCTCTTGGACGATTGCGTCGGCCAACACGGTATACTGGGCGGTGGGATCGCCTCCTTTCTGGAGATAGCGATCTGCACCCAGATTCAGCGCCTCGCTTGCGACCTCCTCTCTGCCTTCCCCGGTAAATATGATAAATGGGAGCTCTCGACCCTGCTCATCGCGGATCCGTTCGAGGAGTTCCAACCCCGTCATCCCCGGCATCTGATAGTCCGAAATAACTGCGTCGTACCTAGTGGTCTCGATCCGCTCGGCGGCAGCCGCCGGATCGGTCACCGTCTCGACAACTAATCGCTCGTCTTCCTGCGTGAGGAACTGTTCGGAAAGCGATAATAACTGCGGGTCGTCGTCGACGTGTAAGACCAAAAACTCATCAAGAGAACGACCCATTGCTTATCAGTATGATAAGCTGTGATATATGTAAACGTTACTGATTTTCGTGATATAATAGATACAATACCCGAGATCGGAGACAATTTGTAATAGTGATAATTACGCATTTAAGAAATGTATCTCCGGTATTAAACACGTTTATATAACGGTAAAACTGCCTGTTTGTATGAGTGTCCGTGAAACGTGGGCTACACGCATCGGGTTCATTCTCGCGGCAACCGGCAGCGCAGTCGGGCTTGGGAACATTTGGCGTTTCCCGTTTCTGACAGGTGAATCCGGCGGGGCAGCGTTCCTCGTCGTCTATCTGTTGCTTGTCGTGGCTGTGGGGATCCCGATACTACTTGTCGAGTTTGTTATCGGTCGACGGTCGAAACGGAATCCGATTGGGGCCTTCGACCAGCTGGGTCACGCCAACTGGAAGTTCGCCGGTGCGGTCGGCGCGCTTGCCGGCTTCATCATTCTGTCGTACTACAGCGTCGTTGGTGGCTGGGTTATCCAGTATCTGCTTGCGAGTTTCACCGGCGGCTACGGTGCTGAGGCCGAGGCGTTCTTCCTGAGTACCGCCTCGGGGCCGACAACCGTGCTGTTCCATGCGGTGTTTATGACTGTCGTCGCTGGGATCGTCGCCCTCGGCGTCCGCAACGGGATCGAAAAAGCCGCCACGGTGATGGTTCCGAGCGTTATCGTCCTCCTCGTTGGACTGGCGATCTACGGTTCGACGCTTAGTGGGGCAAGTGCGGCCTACCAGTACTACCTGTATCCGGATATGTCGACGCTGCTTGGTGACGCTCTCTCGGTGCTTCCGGCAGCGGCCGGACAGGCGTTTTTCACCCTCTCGCTCGGGATGGGTGTGATGATCACCTACTCCTCCTATCTCGACGAGGACCGCAACTTGCTGCGTGATACTGGATTCATTGTCGTTATCGATACGGGAATTGCGATCCTCGCTGGGCTGGTCGTCTTCCCGTTCCTCTTCACGCAGGGTGTGACGCCGGGCGAAGGTGGGGCCGGGGCGATCTTTATCAGCCTCGCGGGCGCGTTCAGCCAACTCCCTGCCGGTGAGCTAATCGGCGGTGTGTTCTTCTTCATGTTGCTGCTGGCAGCGCTTTCGAGTGCGTTCAGCATCTTCGAGGTCGTCGTCTCCTTTATTATCGATACGTTCGATGTCGACCGCGTGCCCGCATCCATCGGGCTCGCCGTGATCATTTTCGCGCTCGGAATCCCGACCGCGCTCGACCTAACGTATCTCGACACTTACGACAAGTTCGCCAACAATATCCTCCTGATCCTCGGTGGGCTGTTGCTCTCGCTGTTCGTCGGCTGGGTCTACGCGGCCGAGTCCCGCGAGGAACTCGACAAGGGCCGGAGTTCCGGTCGCTTCGGGTCGGTGTGGCTGAACACGGTTCGGTTCGTCGTGCCGCCGGTCCTGCTCGTGACGCTCGGGCTTGCGGTCGTTGAGTACTACGAGTTCATCCAGTCGACGTTCTTCTAACGCCGTCGTTCGGAGCCGATTTTCACGCCTCGCCGTAGACGGGGACCGCCGCGCCGCTTGTAACTTCGGCGGCATCCGAACAGAGGAACTGCATGACGCGGGCGACCTGCGACGGGTCGACCCACTCCTCGCTCGGCGTCATCATCTCGCGATTCATCGGTGTATCCAGCACGCTCGGCATGACGCAGTTGGCTCGTACTGTGCCCAGATTCTCCTCGGCGATTGTCTCGGTCATGATTTTCACGCTGGCCTTGGTCGACCGATAGATGCCGTCACCCTCGCCGCCTTCGAGTCCGGAGCGTGCCGAGACGCTGACAATCGAGCCCTCCGTTTCCTGTAGTTCGGGCAGCGCGTGTTTGGAGGCCAGAAACATCGTTTTGAGGTTGACGTCGAACAGCATATCGAACTGACTCACGTCGGTGTCTTCGATTGGATCGCCGCCGCGCCACGTGCCCGCGATATTTAAGAGAAAGTCGATCCGGTCGTGGTCGTCGACGACCTGTTCCATCGTCGCTTCGACTGCGTCTTCGTCGGTGAAGTCGGCCTGATAAAAGCTGACGCCCTCCTGCGGTTCGAGGAGTGAATCCTCGCTGTTGATGTCGACGATATCGCAGGCGGCGACGGTGGCTCCGGAGTCGACGAACGCTTCGACGACGGCGCTTCCGAGTGCACCACAGCTCCCAGTGACGACGGCTACGTGGTCTGTGAAATCAAAGTCGACTGTCATATGAAGGGAGTCGACGGCCCGGTTCATAAATCAGTGGGACGACCCGATGCAGTCGTCCAGTTAGGGCGTAATAACGAGTTTTCCGAGGAAGCTGTCTTCGAGTACTGCCCGCTGGGCCTCGCCTGCCTCGTCGAGATCGTAGGTCTCGGCTACTGTTATCTCAAGCTCGCCTGACTCCATCAGTGATGCCAGTTTCGAGAGCCCGGGGCGGAAATCCGGCGTGTTGAACATGCTCATCAGCGTCAGATTAAGATCTTTTCCACGGGCGGCCGACGACTGGCTGAAGCCGACGTTTTGGTCTTTTTCGCCGATTCCGACCACGCGACAGCCAGTGGCCCCAACAGTGGCGTCGAACTGGAGATACTCGTGCATCCGGTGGTCGAGGATCACGTCGACACCCTCGGTCTGCCCGGACACGTTATCGGCGGCCTCGACGACCGCCTCCGCGAGATCATCCCGACTGTAGTCGAGGACAACATCCGCGCCCAGTTCACGGAGTTGGTCGTGGTACTGTGGGCTGGCGGTCGTGATCACCTGTGCGCCGGCAGCCGCGGCGATCTGGACTGCGGCGTGGCCGACGCCGCCGGAACCGCCGTGGATTAGACACCGGTCGCCAACCTGTAGCTCGGCGTGGTCGACCAGCGCTCGCCACGCAGTCAGTGCGGCGACGCCTGCCCCACCTGCGGCGACCGTGTCGACGCCCTCCGGCAGCGCGACGAGTCGATCAGTCGGCACGGCGGCGTACTCGGCGTAGCCGCCGTAATGCTGGCTCCCAATGCCGGTGCCGTAGACTGGGTCGCCCTCGCTGAACCCCTCGACGTTCTCGCCGACCCCGACGACTTCGCCCGCGACGTCAATGCCGGGGATCATCGGCAGTGTGAACGGTTCGTAGGATCCTTCCCGGAAGTAGGTGTCGACGGGGTTGACACCCGCGCCGTGGACTTCGACCAGCACCTCGTCGTCGCCCGGCTTGTGGCGGTCGATCTCGTCTACTTGGAGCTTTTCGGTCCCACCGTGGTCGTGAAAGCGAACGGCGCGCATAGCGGGAGGAGGGAGGCAACGGGCAAAAAACACCGTGTCAGTGGTTTCTCAGGTTTCGTTTTGTGAGGCCATCGACCTGAGGCGGTCGACACGAGTTTCGGTTGTCGGATGGGTTCTGAACGGACTGCTGAGTTCCGAGTCGTCTCTCGGTGGCAATATATCGAGCGCACCCGCAGAGCGCTTGAACTCTCGGAGGTCTTCGGTTGGTCGACCACGCCCTCCATCGAGCGTTTCGAGTGCGCTGGCGAGGCTACTCGGCGAGCCAGTGAGTTCGGCGGCTCCCCTGTCGGCTGCGAGTTCGCGGCCACGGGAAAATAGGGCTACTCCGAGGAGACAACACCACAACTGAACGGTTGTCACGGCCGTGACGACGACCCACGTGAGGAGTTGTCCGAGATAGACTAAGATGACCGTCCCGTAGGTATGGATCGCCTGGAACTTCGGTCGCTCGTCGCTGCCGACGTGTTCGGCGAGCAGGAGTGGGACGAGCAGGAGGCCCATTAGTCGACCGTCGCCGTTGGCCAGATGGCTGATCTCGTGGGCCAACACGGCCTCGATCTCGTCGTCGGTGAGCTCACGGACTAACCCGCGTGTGATGACGATTGTGCCGTCGGATCGGCCGCCGAGGGCGTAGGATTCGGGTCGCATGCGGGTGACGATCCGAACTGTCGGTTCCGGAATCCCGGCCTGTTGGGCCAGCCTGCGGGCTATCGAGGCGATTTTGGGATGCCGGTCGACCGCCAGTTGGCCGGTCGTGCCGAGTTCGGTCTTAAATTCCTGAATCTCGGCTCTAACCGGCGTGAGATAGAGCGTCGGGAGCAGTGCCAACCCGATCAGGACGGCCCCTCCCAGCAGTGTCGACATCGAGAACTGGCCCACAAACCCGCTGACTGCGGTGTTGCTGACGGGGAGGGCAGACAGCGAGACGAAATAGGCGGCCACAATGACACCACCGACGATCATCCCGCCGGCGACCCCGGCGGCCACGAGGATGATCGACACCGAGACGACTGCGATAGCTCCGAGTGCGGCCACCATCCGGAGCCCCAACGAGACGCGTGCGCGGGTCCCGACTACCATGGCTCAGCGTTCGGGTGGCTGACAGATAGGCGTTGCTATGGATTACTCGGTGTCGACTTCCTTCCGACCCGAGACGGCATCGGGAATCAGCCGAAACGTCTGGAAGGGGATCTCCGAGGGCGGGCGCTCGAAGACGTCGACGGTCGGAATGTCGACGGCCCACAGGCCCTGGAGGGCCGTTGATTCGTAGGGGGCATCGGTGACCCGTTCCAGTTGTCCAGTCGCGACGACGCTCCGCCAGCCCGCCTCGGTTTCGCGGTGGACGACAAACGAGACGGGGTTGTCGACGAGGCTGGTTTTTCGACTATTTTCGGGCACCGAGAGCCGAAAGTAGATGCTGTCGGCGTCGGCGAAGTAGCCGTAGGAGACGGGGATCGAAACCGGTGGCTCGTCGCCCTCGGTGGCGAACGACAGTACTCCGGTGCCGCCGTCCCCGAGCAACTCGTCACGCTCGTCGTCGCTCAGTTGGATCCAGCGAAGCCCCTGCATACGCGGCTGTTTGGGACCACCGTACAAAATCGCTCACAGCCGTCTGAAAACCAGAGTGTCAGCAGATCGGATTAGTCAAGGAACGACGGCTCTTCGAGCTTTTCGTCGCGTTCGTCGACCAACTGGTCGAGGAACTCCTCGGGGTCGACGTCCTGCTGTTCGCGCTCTTTGCGGTCCCGAACCGAGACGGTGCCAGCCTCGACCTCGTCGTCACCGACGATCAGCATGTAGGGGACGCGGTCGGTCTGGGCCTCCCGAATCTTGCGGCCGAGGGTCCAGGATCGATCCTCGATGTCGACGCGGAAATCCTCGTCTTCGAGGTCGTTTTTGAGCCGGTGGGCATACCCCAGTTCGTCGTCGCTGATCGGCAGGATGCGGACCTGTTCGGGCGCGAGCCAGAGTGGGAACTTGCCGTTGAAGTGCTCGATGAGCACCATGAAGAAGCGCTCGAAGCTGCCGTAGAGCGCGCGGTGGATCATTACTGGCCGATGGTCCTCGTTGTCCGCGCCGGTGTAGGTGAGGTCGAACCGCTCGGGCATGTTGAAGTCGAGTTGGACCGTCGGGCCGTCCCATTTGCGGCCCAGCGCGTCAGTGAACGCGAAGTCGATTTTCGGGCCGTAGAACGCACCGTCGCCGGCTTCGAGGTCGTAGTCCATCTTGGAGTTTTCGAGGACGGTTTCGAGTTGCTCCTCGGCTTGCTCCCAGATTTCGTCGCTGCCAACCGATTTCTCGGGGCGGGTGGCGAGGGCGACTTCGTAGTCGAGGTCGAACGTTTCCAGTACCTCGTTGATCATCTCCATGATGTCGTTGACCTCCGATTGGATCTGTTCTGGGCGGGCGAAGATGTGGCCGTCGTCAATCGTGAACGCCCACACACGCGAGAGGCCGGAGAGTTCGCCGCGCTGTTCTTTTCTGTAGACTTTGCCGTTCTCGGCGTAGCGGACGGGGAAGTCGCGGTAGCTCCACGACGACTGATTGAAAATGGTCGCGTGGCCGGGGCAGTTCATCGGCTTGAGGCCGTACTCCTCGTCGTTGACGTCGAGGAGGAACATGTCGTCGACGTAGTTGTCGTAGTGGCCCGATTTCTTCCAGAGTTCGGTGCGGAAGAGGTGGGGCGTCTCGACGTAGTCGTAGCCGTACTCCTTGTTCATCGCCTTGCCGAACTCTTCGAGTTCGTTGAGAATCGCCTTCCCGTTGGGGTGGTACAGCGGGAGGCCCGGCCCCGTCACGGTGGGGATCGAAAAGAGATCGAGTTCTTGGCCGAGTTTGCGGTGGTCGCGCTCTTTGGCCTCCTCGCGCATGTTGAGGAACTCTTCGAGTTGGGACTCCTTCTCGAAGGCCGTGCCGTGGACCCGCGTCAGGGTGTCGTTTTCCTCGTCGCCGCGCCAGTACGACGAGGATATGTTGAGGAGTTTGAACGCGCCGATCTGACCGGTCGACTCGACGTGCGGGCCTTTACAGAGGTCCTCGAACTCGGCCTGCTCGTAAAAGGAGATTTCCTCATCGTCGGCGGCTTCGCGCTGGAGGATGTCGAGTTTGTAGGAATTCTCACCTTCGTATTTGGCGACCGCCTCGTCGCGGCTGTAGGTGGTGCGCTCGATGTCGTAGTCCTCGTCGACGATGGTCTGCATTTCGTCTTCGATTTCTCGGAGGTCGTCCTCGTCGAGGTCGACGCTCGTGATGTCGTAGTAGAACCCCTCGTCGGTCCACGGGCCGATGGTAAGTTGGGCGTCGTCGTGGAGTCGCAGCAGGGCTTGGGCGAAGACGTGGGCCGCCGAGTGCCGGAGTACATCGCGGTATTCGTCGCTCTGGTCGGTGACGATCTCGATGCGGTCCCCATCCGAGACGGGGGTGAGTTTGTCGACCAACTCGCCTTCGATCTTGCCGGCGACGGTGTCTTTGCCGAGTCCCGGTCCGATTTCAAAGGCGACGTCCTGCAACGTAGAGCCCTCCGGAACGCTGAGTTCCGTGCCGTCCGGAAGGATGACAGCGATTTCGCTCATATAGTGCGGAAACCGATACCCGGGCATAAGTGTTGTTGGATGCGGCTCGGTGTGGGTGGTGTCGACTGGATTCTAAGCTACGTTGAAATCAGAGGTGGAAGCCTCTACCGAATCGCTTCGGCCACCGCCACAGCATCGTCGACACTGCCATCCACAACAACGCCGGTCGTCACATCCTCGTCAGTCCAGAACACGACCGTCCGATCATCCCGGTCGACGGCGGTCGCATCTTCGCCATCCACGGTCACACGCTCTCCGTCGTCAACCTCGCTGAGACGGTCTTCCGCGCCGGTCGCGGTGATGACCTGCACCTCGCCGTCGTCGGTCTCATACTCCTGAATCACGGCCTCACCATCGGCGCTGGTGAAGTGGGTGGCCTCCTCGAACTCGCCGTCATCGTAACTCGGGATTGGGAGGTCGGTCGACGCCTCCAGATCCTCGAAGCTCTCGTAGGTTTCGCTGGACGTCACCGAAACCCGGTCTTCGGGCGGCTCGAAGGTGCTGTCGTGGACGCTGACGTCGAACTCAGTTTCGGTGATCTCTGCGGTCACTTCCTTTGAGTCGTCGCTGGCGGTCACCTGCAGCACCCGCGAGTCCTCGGTCGACACCCAGAGCGTCGTCTCCATGTTGTGGTGGTCCTCGGTTGCCTCCTCGGTCGGCGTCAGTTCGACGACGTAGGCCTCTTCGCCGTCGATCTCGGTGGTGTCGACGAGTTCCGCGTCAACGGTCTCGCCCACCGGATCAGTCATCATCCCGTGGTGGTCCCCGTTCTCGTGATACTCGTGGTGGTCTCCCTCGGCTGGGATCTCTCTGGCGTAGGAGTTGTCCTCACCGACGAACCAGCCGACCGAGCCGTTAGAGCCGGCCTCGAAGCTCTCGCCGTCGTCGGTCTCGCCTGCGATTCTGAACTTGTCAGGCTCCTTGGTTGCGAAGTCGACGGTCGCCGCTTTCGTCTCGCTGTCGTTGGTCACGGTGATCTCTGCGGTTCCGGTCACCGTTTCGGCCTCGTCGTATCGCTGTTCGACATCCTCGATGATCTCATCGCCCGAGGGCTGTTGGAGCTCCGCGGCTGCCGGAACCCCGACTGCCACGCCAGCGACCACCAGCCCGATTGCAACGACTGCTGCGAGGACTGCCGCGCCGCGATTTGAGCCGGATAGTCTCATTATCGCACATATGGGTTTGCCGCGTAAGTACATTTCTCTCAGTATACTGAATCAGTCGTTGACAGACGATTCAAGCCACAGCGGGGCGGCGAACGTTCATACGCTGGGCCCCCGAAGCAGGCCCTGTGAGTGAGAGTTCAGGAGTCCCGGGGAGTGAAGCCGACGATCCAACCGTCGTCGTCGACACCGTCACCAAGGAGTACACAATCGGCAACACCGTCACCGCTCTGGACAACGTGAGCCTCAGCCTCTCTCGCGGCTCCTACACCGCGATCATGGGACCCAGTGGCTCCGGCAAAAGCACCTTGCTCAATCTCGTTGGCGGCCTCGACACCCCCTCGGCCGGTCGGGTCACGGTCGACGGCCACGAGGTGTCGGCCGAAAGCGAGGCCGAACGCGCCGCCATCCGAGGCACCGAAATCGGCTTCGTCTTCCAGACGTTCAATCTCATGCCACGCCTTACGGCAGTCGAAAACGTTGCCCTTCCACTGGTCTTCGATGGCTGGAGCCGCGAGGAGCGCCGCCAGCGAGCCCGCGACCTCCTCTCGGACGTCGGCCTCGGCGACCGCCTCGACCACGTCCCCTCGGAACTCAGCGGCGGCCAGCGCCAGCGCGTCGCCATCGCCCGTGCACTCGCACCCGACCCGGCACTCATTCTCGCCGACGAACCGACAGGGAACGTCGACACCGATACCGGAGCAAACATTCTCGACATCTTCGATGAGCTCCACGAGGCGGGCAACACCATTCTCGTTGTGACCCACGAACGCCACGTCGCCGAACGCGCCGACCGAATCGTCCACGTCGAAGACGGCCATATTCGATCTATTGAGGAACTCACGGAGGCGGTCGACTGATGGACAGTCGCGAATCACTCCGCATCGCCATTCGCTCGATTCGAGCCCACAAACTCCGGTCGGCGCTGACGGTGCTCGGGGTCGTCATCGGTATCGCCTCGGTGATCACCTTCGCCACCTTCGGGGCCAGCGTTCAGGCCGAGATCGTCGGCGACATCGGCGACAGCAGCGCAGGAAATATTTACATCTTCGGTACTCCGGAGGGCGACGAGGGCTTCGACCGAACCTTCCAACCCGTCTTCACCGAATCCGACGTCGACCGAATCCGAGCAATCGAGGGCGTCGACGCGGTGCTCCCACGCGGGATCATCCAAGTCGGCTCAGTGAGACAGGGCAACCAGACCCTCGCCAGACAGCAGGTAACGGCAACAACCCCCGCCAGTATCACCCCCGACTCCATCGTTTCAGGTCGAACGTTCACATCCGGCGAGGAGGAGGTCGTCGTCAACGAACGCATGGCCGAGGCCTTCTCGGAGAACCTGACTGCGGGGTCGACGCTGACGATGGTCATGCCCAATGGCGAGGAACGCGAAGTCACCGTCACCGGCGTCGTCAGTGGGACTCGCGGCGAACTCCCGATCAGCGACTTCGCCCGCCAGCCGCGGGTCTATGCCCCTATCGACCCCTTTTATAACTCCGTTGTCGAGAGCCCGAGCGCTGGCGTCCGACAGCGAGCCTATCCACAGGTGACCGTTGTGAGTGATCCTCGGCAAATTCCGGCAACGAAGGCGGCGATAGAAGGGTATCTGTCGACGGACTCCGACGCTCGCCAGCTATCGGCTGCCGACACCGAGTTGGTCGCCCGGTCGGGGAGCGATTTCGTCGACGAGATCAGCGACGTGATCGAGCGCATCACCCGTTTCGTCACCGGAATCGGCGTCATCTCGCTCGTCGTCGGAGCCATCGGCATCGCCAACGTGATGTTGGTCAGTGTCACCGAACGCACACGAGAGATAGGGATCATGAAGGCCGTCGGAGCCAGAAACCGTGACGTGATGGGCGTGTTCATCATCGAGGCCGCGTTGCTCGGCACGCTCGGCTCCCTGTTGGGCGTCCCGCTGGGACTCGTCGTCGGCTTCGGGGCGACTCGGTACGCCGATGTGGGCTTCTCGCTTGCGCCGTCTTGGATGGCGCTGGCGGTCATCGTTGGCATCGTCGTCGGCGTCGTCGCCGGACTCTACCCCGCGTGGCGCGCCGCCCGCGTCGACCCAATCGACGCACTCCGGCACGAGTGACGCTCCGCGGTTTCGTCACAAACCCACCGTCGGTTGCTCCCTGTTGCGGTGACTGTTCATGGCAAAAGTAATACCTTTATTGACACAATATATCGATACATGCCCTTCGACGATATGGACGACAGTGGGTGTCCGAAATGTGACCATACCGAGGCGGAAGTCGACAAGATCTCGACGACCGGCAGCGGGCTGAGCAAACTATTCGATATCCAGAACCGCGGCTTCAAGACGGTGTCGTGTACCAACTGCGGGTATACCGAGCTCTACAAGTCCGACGCCGGGTCGAGCAACCTGATAGACGTCTTCTTTGGGTAACCCGTGATTGACCTCGCGATCATCCTCCTGATCGCCGTCGGTGGCCCCCTGCTGATCTGGTGGGGAATTCGTTCGGAGACCAACGACACCCCGGTTACGGATCGGCGGTCCGCCGAGCAAGCAGTACGCGCCGACACGAGCACTGAGCGAGATGCACAGCGAGAGACACGGGCCGAGCATGATCCCGACGAGACGCGACTGTAGGAACGGATCAGCAGGACAGTGGTCAACTGAGATTCGTCGCTCCTGTACGTGGTGTCCGTTCGGTTCGAGTGTCGACGTCCACCCACAAGCGCACCACAATCGGTATGACTCTTGACTCCCCAAAACCGGTGTGAACGAATTGGTCGACTGGCTCCGTACGCGCCCCTTCTACGACGGCCAGATCGCCGCCCATCGCACCCTTCCGGCTCGCGAAGCGACCACCACCGACATCCCGCTTGAGGGTCGACTCGAATCCGCGCTCGTCGACCGTGGCATCGACTCACTGTACCGACATCAGGCCGACGCCATCGAAGCCATCCGCGACGGCGACAACACCGTCATCGCCACCGAAACCGCCAGCGGCAAGAGCCTCGCCTACACCGTCCCGGCCTTCGAGCGGGCGATGGACCACGGCGGCCGCACCCTTTATATAGGTCCTCAGAATGCCCTTATTGCCGATCAGGACGAATCGCTCTCGGATCTGGCTCATGGCCTCGGGTTCGGCAGTCGTGTCTCGGTCGACCAGTACACTGGCCGCCTTTCAAAAACAGAAAAACGGGACGTCCGAGACCGGATGCCCACCGTTCTGCTGTCGAACCCGGATATGCTCCACTACGCGCTGTTGCCGTATGCCAATCGCCTCTGGGACTGGTTTTTCTCGTCGCTGGAACTCGTCGTTATCGACGAGGTCCACAGCTACCGCGGCGTGTTCGGCACCCAAGTCAGCCTCGTCCTCCGTCGACTCAATCGCATCTGTGAACGCTACGATGCCGACCCACAGTTCGTCTGCTGTTCGGCGACGATTGGGAATCCCGTAGAGCACGCCGCCCGAATTACCGGCCGCGAGGCCGACAGCTACCGGCTCATTGACGAGGATACCAGTGGACGCGGCCCCCGCCACTGGCTGCTGTGGAATCCACCCGAGTACGGCGACGGCTGGCAGGACCGCGGTTCGGGTCGACGCAAATCGAGCCACACGGAATCCAAACAGCTGTTTGTCGACCTCGTCTCGCGTGGCTACCAAACCCTCGCCTTTACGCGCGCTCGGCAGGCGGCCGAACAGTACGCCACCGAGAGCAGCGAGGAACTCCGGAATCGGGGCGAGTACGACCTCGCTGGAAAGATCCGAGCTTATCAGGCCGCCCTGAAACACGACCTGCGCCGAGAGATCGAGGCTGATCTGCAGTCCGGTGATCTGCGTGGCATCTGGAGCACCAACGCGCTGGAATTGGGCGTCGATGTCGGCGGCCTCGATGCCGTCATTCTCGATGGCTACCCCGGCACTCGAATGTCGGCCAGCCAGCAGGCCGGACGCGCAGGTCGGGGGACCGATCCCGCCTTAGTCGCCTTCGTCGGCGGCGAGGATCAACTCGACCAGTACTTCATGCGTCATCCCACCGAGTTCTTCGAGACCGAGCCCGAACGGGCGGTCTCCGATCCCGAGAACCGAGAGCTACTCCCCCAGCATATCGCCAGTGCGGCCGCCGAAAACTGGCTCTCAGTTAAGGACGAAACCCACTTCGGCGAGGCGTTTCCGGAAATCGTCACCGAGTTGGAGGCCGAGGGGTTGCTCGAACGTCGACAAACCGCTGACGGACTTCGGTGGACCTACAGCGGTGATGGCAGCCCCCAACACGAGATGAGTTTGCGGACCGTGGGTGATCGGGAGGTCGACCTCCTCGATGGTCGTACGAACGACGTGATCGCCACGCTCGGCTTCGATGACGCTCTGCGAGATGCTCACCGTGGGGCGATCTACCATCAGCAGGGCCAGACCTATGAGGTGAGCAAGTTGGATCTGGACCGCGACGTGGCCGAACTCCAGTCGACGTGGGCCGACTACTACACGCAGGTTCTCTCCGATAAGTCGATTGTCGTCAACGAGGATCTCATGGAGAAACCGTTGCCATACGACGAGACATCCGAGGAGACGGCGACGGTCCACTACGCCGATGTCACCGTCACCGAGCAGATCACCGGCTTCCAGCGCAAGGACCGGAAAACGGGTGACGTAATCGGCGAGGGAATGTTGGATCTTCCGGAGTCGACGCTCCGAACCAAAGCGCTGTACTTCACTGTCCCGCCAGCAGTCGAGGCCGACCTCAGAGCCGACCACACCGACGACGAGTTCAATGGAGCCATTCACGCCGCCGAACACGGGATGATCTCGCTATTTCCCCTCCTGCTCCTCTGTGACCGGGGGGACATCGGCGGGATTTCGACACCCTACCACACTCATACTGACCGGTCGACAGTGTTCATCTACGACGGCTACCCCGGCGGCGTCGGACTCACCGAGGCCGGATTCGATCTGGTCGACGAACTCATGGGTCGGACGGCCGGACTTATTGGGGACTGCGACTGCGAGGGTGGCTGTCCGGCCTGCGTCCAATCTCCGCAGTGTGGCAACGGCAACGAACCGCTGACGAAAGCTCCAGCAGTTCGGCTGCTCGAAACGCTGAGTCAGTAAGTGACTATTCTTAAAACAGGCAGAATATTTATTAATAGTCAAATAATCTATGGTAGATATAAGCGCGAAACTTATCACACTGTTTTCGTATTATCTATTTGATAGAGAAGCATGTCTGAGTGTTCGATTTGCGCTACTAAAGAGGGTGTCATAGAATAGTTCTCATAGCGTGATGACGGTGCTTCCTGGATTGTCTCCGCGTTCGTCGTTGGTGATCGCAATAACGAGACGAAGGCACAGCGCGAGGAACACTTGTGCTCGTGCGTGG
>Ga0208281_10010_pt1 | contig 95204 bp, 94 predicted proteins | sample AntDeeMetVIRDL14_FD_184781 | JGI IMG/M metagenome (GOLD analysis project Ga0208281, IMG submission 184781) | Saline lake microbial communities from Deep Lake, Antarctica, in enrichment culture - Antarctic Deep Lake Metagenome VIRDL14 (SPAdes)... ... | reverse complement strand
ACCAGTGGATGCGCTGGACAGCAGAGGGATTGGAAGCGATACTCCAACTTCGGTTGGTGAAGTACGCCGACCCCGAGTACTACCAAGCGTTCCTCGACGAACTGCTCCAACGTTCGACCAAAACAGCCATCAACTGTGACCTCTCAATTGAGAGTACCAGCGGCAAAGTCTAGACCGCTTTGCAACACGACCAAGAAATTGCCGCAGCCTACTACGACGATGAAATTACCTATGAGCAACTCAAGTCACTGGTCGGCGCACAAGAGGCTGCCAACCTCCGTGTATTGAAACAGCAGCTGGACGACGGCTTCGTTGACGACATCGCCGAGATATAAATGACGAAACTGGTTGCAGATATCTCTGGGCTTGTTAGTCTCGGCATCACTGACGGTACCAACCCTGATCCACTCTCTCTGTGTCTAGCCGTCTACGATGTTTTTGTACCAACAGCAGTGATTGAGGAACTCCAAGAAATCGCCTCATACAATGACATCCATGGTCGGACCGCAACCGTAGTCTGTGATCGAACCGCTGAGTTGACGATACAGTCAGTCGATCTCGACGCCGAGTTCCCGCTTGACGATGGTGAGAACGCTGCAGTGACACTCGCTAACGAAATCGATGCTGAACTGTTTCTGTGTGACGAATTCAATAATGTTGGTTTAATTCATGCCTCACTCGCCAATATACGGCTTGTAACAACGCCAACGTACTCTCGGTGTTTGTCCGAACAGAACGGCTGACAGCTGGCCAAGCCCTCGCTCTCCTCGAAAAAATGAGCAGTGCTCGAAGTTGGAACGAAAATAGCTACGTCCAACGGGCTCGATCGCTACTTGATAGTTCGTAACAGCAATAGGGGTGTGGCCTTTCTTGATTTCTTCACCCACCAAAGACCTGTCACTCACCAATAAATCAAATCGGTGGAGTAAGCGAAACAAATTGATGACACAGTTCCGAATTCATCTTTCGATCGACATTCATCAGCCAAGTTCGCTCGAACAATCACTATCAAGCGCGGATCCGATACTTGGTGAGGAGTGACCACGTCGACTCGAGATGCTCGGCGAGGTCGTCGACAATGGTGCCTTTCGAATGGGAATCTTGCATATGGAACTTGGCCATTGCCGTACACAATCTTCCGTTTTGGTGGCCAACCATCGGTGATATTGACTCATCATCCAAAATCATAAACGGCCGTGACAGACGCTGTATCAGCTCCTGACACCTTTGTCAGCAAACCTGTCCAATAGAGATTCGCTCCGACAGTTTGTCTCGCCACTGCTCGCCGACCCACCATCTGTCGACACCACAGTGTGCCAGCGGCTACTAGGTGATGTCGCACGATGAGTTGTGTGCCACACCAACGGATCTCGACACACTACACACATCTCTCGAGACGCACAGATACCCCACCAGTGCTGTCGACGACAGCAATCGAAACGTGATCAACACACTCGAGAGAACATATAGAATCCATAGAAGACTGCATTGTTCGCTGACAACCGTGCTTTGTGTCCGGTATAAGAAGAACAAGTGGGAGAGACAGAGAACCCCTCAAGGCCGTAAGGCCGACAAAAAGACAAGCTATGGAGACATCAAGGAGACCACGACAACACACCAACGGTCGTCGTGAGCGTCTTCCTACAGCGACACAAGCGTCGACAGATTGGGGCAGTCGACAGTAATGTCAAATCGTGTTCGGTACAGACTGATGGAGTCTCAGTAGGGAAACTGCAAACAGATAGGCCACCACAGAATGGACTCACTCAACAGAACATATCGAGAGTCGACGATAGCTGGTTGTACCCTAGAACCGTCGACATAGCAGTTCGACCATGCGACATAGATTAGCCCAATAAATATCTAACATGCACTCAGAGAGGAACAGTCGACGACTAACTACACACAGACAAAGACCATAGATCACACCGATATCGTGTTCGTCGACAGATCTTGTGTCCACACGGTCCACCATCAGTCGACGTGATCCACACACATTGGTCTCCGACCTCACCCCGTCGTCTGGGGGTGTCTATTCGCCCCGAAGGGGCTTTGCTTAACGTATTTTCAGCTCTATCTCCCTTATACCGGCCGGAGGCCGGGTCTGTCAGTATCTCTAGTCTACCACTCGCTAGCCTAGAAATGCTCTCGATCGCCTAGAACCGATAACAGTTCCTGTCAAAAGACACCTGCTGTTTGGCAGAAATACGTCCATGTATGCCATTTTTCTTCTGACATGGGTGCGATGTGTTCGCATCGCATAAATACACATGACAACAGAGACTGACACAGTTCTCGACGTAATAACTACGCCGGAACACGCACCCAAACGACGGTACCGGTACCACCGCCGCACTGACTCGGGGTATTGGCGCACCGAATACGAATGGACTGGCTGTCTGTGGCGAATGGTCGACCGCCAAGCACTCAGTAAGATCTCGATTCACCAGGAGGTCGACCTATGACAGCTGAGGATCGAACACCCGAGCGCGTCGACGACGTGTTCGTCCAACTGAGCCATCCACGCCGCCGTGCAATCATGCTGCTTGTCGCGGCTGGAGGCGGCCACGGTGTCGATTTACGAACTGCGGCAAGTACGCTCTATGCACTCGAACAAGGCGTGAGCCCGACAAAGGCACCGACACGTGAGGTTACCAACCTCCGAACGAATCTCAAACGAAGCCACCTCCCGCAGCTGACGGCTTCGGGACTACTTGAACAGGACGGCGACCGACTCACTGCAGGGCCTGCATTCGGAGTCTCACTGGAGGTACTGCTTTCGGCAGGCTACTGGCTTGGAACTGCACAGCAACAACAACTCCGAGGTGACAGAGAAAAATAGAGCGCGTCTCTCTCATTGTAACCTACCGGACGCAGTGATTAGCTGAATACAGGTGCTAAGCCCCCTTCCTCAGCGAGTGCCGTAGGCGCGAGCAGGGAGGGGATACAGTGCCGTCATCATCTGTTCGTACACTGTTCTGTTGAAATCCCACAGACCCACGCAACCGCAATGTTCTTTGATTGGGGTGGCCTCTTATTGAGTGAACCCAATAGAATACGACCTCGATTCAGGTTCGCATTCGATGTATTCGCTCCACTACCACCTGATACTCACCACGAAGTATCGGCGCGGAGTGCTAACCGAGGAGCGAACCCAATTCATTCACGAGATCATCTGCGGGTTCGCGGACAATTACGGTGTCGAACTGACCAACCTCGACGGCGAGGACGACCACGTACACATCCTGTTTCGAGCGAAACCCACCACAGACCTCGTGAAGTTCATCAACACAGTCAAGGGCGCGACCGCCCGCCGTATCCGAAATGAGTACGCAGACGAACTGAAAACCGACCTGTGGGGTGACTCGTTCTGGAACGATTCGTACTGCCTCATCTCAACGGGTCAGGTGTCGCTGGATATGCTGAAACAGTACGTCGATAATCAACGCGAGTAGAATGTACTACGCCTACAAGTATCGGCTTGAGCCGTCCGACGCCCACCGCGAGGAGTTAGACCGCCACCGCGATATTTGTCGGCAACTGTACAACCACACGCTCTACCGCCTCAACGAGTACCAAGACGAACACGACGAACTACCCTCCATGACCACGCTTCGGTCGGAGCTCCCCGACCTCAAACAGTGGTGGGACAGCCTCTCGGACGTCTACTCGAAGGTTCTCCAAACTGTTGTAGAACGTCTGTTCGATAACCTCAAAGGTCTCTCCAAGCTCAAGGACAAGGGCTACGGCGTCGGTCAACTCAAGTGGAAGCCGCCACGGGAGTTCCGCAGTTTCACCTACAGTCAGTCTGGCTTCAAGCTCGACAAGAAGGGCGGTCAGACTGTGCTGTCTCTCTCGAAACTCGCGGACATACCGATACGGCTCCACCGCGCCATCCCCGACGATGCGAAACTCAAGCAAGTCACCGTCAAGAAGGAACCGACGGGAGAGTGGTTCGCCACCTTCGGTGTCCAAATGGACCGTGAACCTCCTGAGCCACCAGAGAATCCCAAGAAGTGCGTCGGCATCGATGTGGGGATTCTCACGTACGCCCACGACACCGACGGAACGGCGGTCGGGTCGCTCGACCTTTTGGACGAACGCGAGCGGTTGAAGCGGGAGCAACGGAAACTCTCGCGCAAACAGCACGGATCGAACAACTACGAGAAGCAACGACGTCAGGTTGCGGAGTGTCATGCCGACCTCCGACGAAAACGCCGCGACTTCCTGCACAAACTTTCTGCCTACTACGCTCGGGAGTACGACCTCGTGGCGGTCGAAGACCTGAACGTCAAGGGGATGATCGAATCACCGTCGAACAGCCGCAACACGGCGTCTGCCGCGTGGCGGACGTTCCTCTCGCTACTTGAGTACAAGTGCGAGCGCGAAGGAACGCACTTCGTGGCGGTCAACCCGAGAGGGACTACCAAGGAATGCGCGTCTTGCGGCGTTTCGACGGACAAGCCGTTGTGGGTCCGTGAACACTCCTGTCCCGCCTGCGGGTTTGAGGCGGACAGGGACGCGAATGCGGCGTGGAACATCCTTTCTCGCGGTGCAAAACACATAGGAGTGGGACGCTCCGAATCAACGTCTGTGGAGACTGCGTTCCCTACGGGAACCACTACGGTTCCTGCAAAGCGCGTCTTGGAAGCAGGAAGCCCTACCCTCAAGGAGCCAACGGTGTCAGCCGTAGGCGAGTAGGGTAGGGTAGTTCACTTCGCCACTCGACGAGGTGATGAGTGATAATCGTCGGGAACTTGTTCGGCAAGTTGCGGCGGCTGACCGCGACAGCAATCGAGAGATCTACGATGCACTCGAACACGAATAGCTGCCGTGACAGTCTTCACCGTGATTTTTGTCGCTTTACTTCCGTTCTATACCTTGCATGCTACCGCTATCAGATATGAGTGAGATCCTCCTATTAGGTTTGAACTCGCAAAACAAGAGTTGAACCTCCACTGAGCAACCGTCGACAGCACCCAACCACGTGCAGTGCTGTAGGTGGTTGCAGTTGTGGAAAAAGGAACTTTGGTACGGGGCGGGGCGAAGACGGTTGCAGTCGCCGAAAAGGAACTTCGGTGCGGTGTTGGGCAGGGCGGGAGGCGTCTGCGTCCACGGAATGAACCGCGGTACGGCGGCTGCTGAGAGAGACTGCCTGATCGACAATGAGCGCCGTTTACGACAGCTATTAAGTCAGATCAAATGCATACTCAGTGAATACTGCACCCACTGCAACTAACCGTTTGATCGGTCGACCAGACACTTTGAGAAATAATATAAAATGACATACATCGTTTGAAATACTCATATTCAAACTCTAAACACTTCTTGGGATTTATTGAATCAAAATACTGTACACACTGCAAATAACGAGGTAGTAAGTGAAAAGTAGCCGATGGTAGATGATACAGCGAACGGTGAATCAGTTGAGATACTCACATCAAAACTACAGATACTGCCACCAGAGTCCCAAATTGAAATCAGTTGGTCTTCTACATCGAACGAAACTCACCGAGTACAAGGTGAGATAGTCGACTATCACCACAATTCAGCAGCGAGACGTATTGAGACAGAAGACAGAACACTACTGTTAGTACCAGATGCGAGCCACGAAGAGATTACGGTCTCAGAGCTAACTACGGCTGCAATAATAAATTCTCTCGGGACATTGCAAACAGTGACTGGTTTACAGCATGCCAAAGAAACGCTCAAAATCAATTCAAAAGGTGTTAAATTACCACCCTATCTTTTGGGCTACAGTGGGTTTCTTGTTGTCGACACGCACAGCAGTAGCAAAGAGCTTCGAATTCCAGAATCAGGGCTCAACCAGTACGACGATCGCTTATCATGTGTTATACAAGAGATTATAAACGAAGACGAGCCCTCGGTTGTGAAGATACGACTTCGATCTGGCCCTCATCGGCAATACGAAATCATTGATAATCAGACCAAGTCAAATACAGATAAAAGCAAAGAGACAGTCATTGAATCGGATTATAGTTCACTTGAGCCACTAATCCACACAGTTGCGGCACTTACTGAGAAAATCAAGGATGACAAACAGCTGTCTAAGGACGTAACAAAAGCAGCACTACATAAGCTTCAATCACTGCAAACACCGTTGCTTAAAGCTTATAGTGTGCTCTGTGATCCAGAACCGGATGCTACACCGGTACCATCGGCTCAACAAGCAGACGTCAATACAATAGAGTATCCAACGATTCTTGAACAAATCCAAGCTGAACTCAAACAGTTAGCAGACACAGTATGTGACGAACCAAGTATAGACGTAAGCAGTCAAAAAGTGTACTCGTTCATTCCTGCACAACGAACTATTGACGATCTTTTTTCATTATTGACACCTCCAATACCAGATGTAGATGACTATGATAGAGGTTCGTACGTACCACCTCGCGAATACACGGAGGGGCGTGGTAACGGTGATGGACGATGGCTAGAGTACCAACTCAGCAACGCGTTAGTTCGATGGGGATACAATACAGACATACGGGAAAACGTCTACTGCGTTGAGATTGACGTTGTAGCAGCTCGCCGCAAAAAACAAAATGACCCAACAGACTGGATTGTTGCTGAATGCAAAGACTGGGAGAGTCGACCAATCACACCGGATGTAATTTTCCGACTCTGTATGTTGGCATACACGTGCAAAGCAATGCCGTTGCTTTGCCATACAACTCATCTCACTGAACGGGCTATAGAAATTGCACGCACATGGGAAGTTAGAGTACTCAAACTTGAAGACCTCTATCGAGGATCACTACCAGCCCCAGATATGCTTGATATACAGTATGATATAGATACGTACAGATATGCAGGGGCACTTCGGGAATCACGGAGTATGCTACCTATAATATTCTATAATAAACCAAACAACCACTTCACATATGTGCCCGGATACAAGCCAGATGGGCCACTCTATCAATACAAATCAGTCGAGGAGACAACCGAAACCGACTAACAGTCAGTAATTCACATTTTGAATCCCGGCCGAAGATCAACTCTACGACATCCTTTCGGACCTTCCGAAGTTGCTGAATAGCAGTGAAAATATCTCTCCAAACTATTGTTCGTGAGTCTATCAAATAACAACAAAAGCGAGACCTCGAAAAACCCTCAGTTGTCAGCAGACGCTACCGGTTCGGATTCATGCCCATCTTGTAACCGTCGCTCGGCCTCGTCCCGATCTTCTGGATAGCCGATATCCATCCGCCATCCCTCAAGCCCAATCGCATCAATTGTTCGTCCACTCTGAATCAACAGATCAATTGCTTCGCTGATCTCGTACTCGTCACGATTCGACGGCTGGACCAGATGGCACGCATGGAAGATCGCTGGCGTAAACGTATAGAAGCCGGTCATCACGAGGTTCGATGGTGGCTCTTCGGGTTTCTCGACGACATCGGTGATCTCGCCGTACTTGTTGGTGTCGCAGACACCGTAGCGGGAGGCCTCTTCCCAGTCGACCTCCTCAACTAGGAACGCTGCGTCTGCACGGTCTTCTTGCTGCCTCCGAACAACGTCAGCCAAGTTCGCCTCAAAGACATTGTCACCGAGAATCAGCATGAAGTGGTCGTCAATGTACTCCTCGACGGTCAACAAGGCGTGAGCTAATCCCTTTTGTTCGCGCTGGTGGGCGTAAGTAATTGGAATTCCCTCGTACTCGTCACCATAGTGGTCGATGATCTCTTCTTTGAGATAGCCGACGACCACAACAAGCTCGTCCGTGCCGAGGTCGACGAGTTGGTCGAAACAGTGGGAGAGGATTGGTTTGCCGTCGACTTCGACCATCCCCTTTGGTTTGTCATCGGTCAGCGGCCGCAGCCGCGTGCCCTTCCCTGCAGCGAGTACAACTGCTTGCATGGTCGTAGCGAACAAATCAGCACATAAAGACTTTCTTATGAAAATGACATTTTTTATACCATAATGAGACTCATACGGATCTCTGAGCAGTACCTCAGGAGCGTATTAGCTATGGCGACTCCTGTTTTCCGAACGATGTCAACGAAATCGTCGCCGCTGTCAAAAAGAAGGTTCAGAACTTGCGAGCGAAATCGCTAAATCCCCTAGACAGACAAATGTGTGTCCTCAGTGTTCGCTAACGTCCAACTCCAATTTCTTACCATCTCGTCAATGCACTGGGACGACTAACCGATAAGGCGCGGAACTTCGTCAAAAGTGTCACCGTCGGATAGCTACATAACTGTCGAGGCTGCCGGACAGTTGTAATCGAAAGCGAAAGCACCACTGCAACAGTTCTGCTCGTATGAACCATGACCGACTCCATGCTCGGAAACCGAGCCACGATATCGACCGCTGGTCGACAGGAACCGTCGAATCGGTCGACCAGCGGGATGGACACTGCATTGTCACGGTCAGAGACACTGACGGCGAAGCGGTCGAACTCACTGTGACGCTCGCGATTCGGGACCTGTTTCTCAGTCGGTTAGCTATCGACGACAGCGAGTCGCCGGTTGGCGAGCGTGTCTGGTACCGAAAACATGGTGGCTGAGAGTGCCGCTCTGTCCGTCACGTGGCCCACGCGGCAGCTATAAACAGCGGCTCCGAGTGGGGTCGACGGGCCGCCCACTTAGCTACTGAACTCGTTGCAAACCGGAATCCCGAGCGTATCGTAGTCGCTCATGGCAGCCAATTCGTCCGGCACACTGTGGATGTCGATCTTCTTCTCGACAAGCGTCGTCGGATCGAGTTTACCGGATTCGATCATATCCAGCATCTCGCTGTAGCGGGAGGGCTGGAGGCCGAGCGAGCCCTTAAACTCGATTTCCTTGGCGACGATTTCGTCGGTCGGTAGCGACACCATCCCCTCCTCTTCGGAGGTGGTCAGCCCGATCTGGACGTGGGTGCCACCCTTTCGGAGACTGTTCACCGCGTTCCGGCAGGTGGTTGCAATACCCAACGCATCGGCCGAGACGTCCGCGCCACCGTTGGTGATATCGTGGACCTCGGCCGCGGCATCGTCGACCTCCCTAGCGTTGACAGTGTCGACAGCACCGAGTTCCTCGGCCTTGTCCAGTTTCTCGTCCATCAGGTCGACGCCGATGACGTTCCCACCGAGTGCGTTGGCGATGTGGACCGCCGAGAGGCCGATCCCGCCACAGCCGTGGATGACGACGTCGTCACCTGCGCTAACCGGGGCTCTGTGGGCCATCGCGTGGAATGAAGTCATGAACCGACAGCCACAGCCGGCGGCGGCCTCGGCATCGATGCTGTCGGGCAGCGGGATCGCATTGATGTCGGCGTTGGGGATGTGGACTTCTTCGGCGAACGCGCCGGGAGCCTGATTCATAAACCCGAGGCCGATGTGGTTCTCACAGATGTTCTCGCGGCCGTTGCGACACATATCGCAGCTGCCACAGGCGAAGTTGAACGGGATGGCGACCTCTTGTCCCTCTTCGATACTCTCAACGTCCTCGCCGGTAGCGACGATACGACCGGTTGGTTCGTGACCGAGGACATGTGGTGGGTCAGGGCGGTAGCCGAACCAGTCCCAATCGCCCTGCCAGCAATGCCAGTCCGAGCGACAGACACCACAGCCGATGACCTCGGCGACAGCGCCGTCAGGGTCGGGGTCCGGTCGGTCGACGTCTTGGACCGTCAACGGTTCTTGGAAGCTCTCAAGGAGTACTGCTTGCATCACGCTCACATATGCCAAATGTTATCTAATAAACATTATGGCCCTGTTTCTCTGTCCCACGATGTTGTACGAGATCTGTATAATTCCCGATAGGCGTTAGGTGCTGGATTGTGAATAATTTTTATCGGTGTTTATGCAGTAACATTTGTTGCTATGTCAGTTGATGACCAATCACAGACACCATCGGAGCGTAAATCCGCGATTAAAAAGCGTCACGAGCAGGCCGCAAGCGAGGTGCTACCGGACCACCGGGAACTCTACATCGGCGGCGAGTGGGTCCAGAGTGCCTCCGGCGAGACGTTCACAACAGTCGACCCGACAACCGGTGAGACACTCGCCGAGGTAGAGGCAGGCAACAGCGAGGACATCGACCGCGCGGTCGAGGCGGCGTGGGAGGCCTACGACGAGGTGTATAGCTCCTATTCGAGCGCCGAACGACAGACAATGCTCGAAGCGATTGCCGACCGTATCGAGAACAAAGCCGACGAGTTCGCCCGGCTCGAATCGCTCGACAACGGGAAACCAATTACCGAGGCCCGCATCGATATCGAACTCGTCGTCGACCACTTCCGCTATTTCGCGGGCATCGCTCGGGCCCACGAGGGACGGACGGTCGACACTGACGACAGTCGACACGTCCAAACCATCGAAGAACCCTACGGCGTCGTCGGCCAAATTATTCCGTGGAATTTCCCGCTTTTAATGGCTGCCTGGAAACTCGGCCCTGCGCTGTCGGCTGGCAACACAGTCGTCCTCAAACCGGCCGAGGAAACACCCCTTTCCGTTCTCAAACTGATGGAGGAGGCCGACGACGTGATCCCAGACGGTGTCGTCAACATCGTCACCGGGTTCGGTCCCGATGCTGGCGAACCGCTTTCGAACCACAGCGGCATCCGGAAACTCGCCTTTACCGGGTCGACCGAAATCGGCAGCAAGGTGATAAAAAGCGCCGCCGACAACATCACCGACATCACGCTCGAACTGGGTGGCAAAAGCCCGCTCGTCGTGTTCCCCGATGCGGACTTAGAGCAGGCAGTCCAGACCACGATCACCGCCATCTTCTTCAATACCGGCGAGTGCTGCTGTGCGGGTTCACGACTCTTTGTCCACGAAGACATCAAAGATGAGTTCCTCGACGAACTCGCGGCGGCCGCCGAAGATCTGACCGTCGACGATCCACTGCTGGATGCGACTGATCTCGGCCCGAAGGTGACCGCTGAACAGGTCGAACGAACCATGAGCTACATCGAAGAGGCCGAACAGTCCGGGGCGGCCTTTGTCACCGGCGGCAGCCAGCCCGACGACGAAGCCCTGTCGGACGGCTGTTTCGTTGCGCCAACACTGATCGATAACATCGATCACGACAGTAAGGCCGTCCAAGAGGAGATTTTCGGCCCCGTCCAAGAGGTGTTCTCGTGGAGCGACTACGACGAGATGATCGAGTTGGCGAACGATGTCGACTACGGCCTCGCCGCAGGTGTGATCACCGAGGACCTCACGAAGGCCCACCAGTGTGCCAAAGACATCGAGGCTGGCAACATCTGGATCAACACGTACAACGACTTCCCGGCCGGCCAGCCATTCGGCGGCTACAAGCAATCAGGAATCGGCCGTGAGATCGGCCAAGACGCCGTCGACCACTACACTCAGACCAAGACGATCAACATCAGTCTCAGCTAAGTCGTGACAGTCCCGTTCCCACCAGTCGAGGGCGAGTTCAGCGCCCAACAGATCGCCATCGCCCCCGATGGAACCGCGTACGTCGTTCCCTCGGGGATGCACGAGCGACTCCGAAAGGTGGTTGCTCCCGACCGTGAGGAGCGGGACCCCAAAGTCGCACTCGCGCTATCGGGGTGGATCTGCCTCCAGACAAGCGGGATGACTGATCGGATCAACGTCGACGCCCCGGACAGGCTGACCGATGCAAGCGCTGTCCGGCAGTTTGCACGCGCTCACGACGCGGGATCGGTTGCTATCGCTCGGCATCCGAGTGGCGAGGTTTGTCGGTCGGCTACCCCCATCGAGTTCATGTTTGCAGGCCCGACTGAAGAATAGATCAGAGCGACCAATAGTCCTCTCTGTTTACATAACCCGCACTTTTATGTTGCACAATACGAGTTATCAATTCAGAAGACATGGTCCCTCCGAAACGCAGACAGAGCCTCCCTCCAACACAAACTGAGAAGTCCGTCCGAACTGCCGCAGCCGAACCCCGCGGTGGGTCCGAGAGCTAGATGCTCATTGCAACAGCCGTACTGCTCTGTGGGTTAGTTGCTGGTATCATCGCCGCACAGCTGTATGGTCTCAGACTCGGTGGTGTCCTCATCGTCCCGCTCGTTGCGGTGTACCTCCTGCGGAGCTTCGGGACCTTCCCGGTGTTCGTCCTCAGCACAGTAGCAGCATACGCCTCGATCAGCTACATCAAAACTCGACTCCCGTTGTACGGCCGCCAGCTGTTCGTCCTCTCTATTTTCATCGGGGCGCTCGTTCCGGTCACTATCGTCGAACTACTCGTGGCTGGGGTTGGTGCCGAGACAGCGATTACAGATGTCGAGTTCCTCGGAAGTGTGCTCCCCGGCATCGCCGCCTACAACTTCCACCGTCTCGACACTGAGCAGCGAGTGCTCGATGGCGTCGTCAGTCTGGCAGTGCTGTTGTTCCTGGTCGTCGTCGGGATCGGGCTCACGTTCCTCGTCGGTCTCTCACCGCTGGCCGGGACGCTTCCACCGCTGCTGCTCGCCCCGAAGTCGGATATTGCGCTCGCCTTCGGGCTGACGGTCGACCGGCCACCGCTTCCAGTGATCACATCAAACAGTCTCTCGCTTGTCCTCGTCATCGCCGGGATGGCCATCGCAGAGCTGGTTCGGTTCCGGTACCAGCTTCGTGTCGCCGGGATCATCGTCGTCCCGCTTGTCGTCCTCATCACCTTCCGTAACGGAATGTTACTGCCGGTGTGGATGCTCGCCACCGTTGGGGCCTACGGTAGTATCCAGCTCGTCCACTGGTGGACACTCCTCTACGGACGCGTGTTGCTGGCGTTCGGCATCATCGTGAGCATACTCACGACAGTCTCGTTGGTGTCTGTTGTTCCAGTCATTCACGGCGTGCTCCCCTTCTTTGTCGGCCTGCTTGGCGGCGTCACCGCGTACAACATTCACGTGGTTCCACCCAGAGAGCGACCGGCAACTATCGCAGTGATCGCCGGGACGCTCGTGACAGTCGGCTTCATTGCCCGGCTGCTCGTGACCCCACCGCCGACTGGCCTCCTGACGGAGGTAACCGTCCAACAGCTCCAGCTCGGCGCTGTCATCGTACTACTGGCTCTCGCTGTGCTGGCCAATCTAGAACGAATCGAGCCGCCACAGTCAGTGTCAAATCCCACCGAACCGATGGACCCACTGTCAGGCTGGAGAGGAGGTGACTGACTGATGTGGTCGAGCCGCCAAACAGTGAAAAAGCAGGCACTCGACGGACTCCGCACTGTCGCCAGCGGTGTTGTCGAGGCACTTGGTGCCGGTCCCGCCCACCGTCGGCGGCTCGATGAGATCGATACCCGAATCGTCGTCAGTGGTGTCCGCGGGAAGTCATCGGTGGCCAACTGGCTGCACGAACAGTTCGTCAGCCGCGGCTACGACACCTACACCAAGATAACCGGATCCGATGCACAGGTTCGCTACAACGACACCGTCTCCGAGATCGAGCGCGAACAGCAGGTCAGACTGTACGAAAACGAGCGTGAGCTGGCTCGGTTCGACAGTATCGACGTCGCAATCGTCGAGAATCAAGGAATCAGACCCTACACGACACGGCTGGTCAACGAGCAGTTCGTCGACCCCGATCTGGTGTTTCTCACCAATGTCCGGGAGGACCACCTCGACACGCTAGGCCGTGATCGCACCCAGATCGCTCGGTCGCTCACCCGTGCAGTCCCTCAGGGGACATCAGTTGTCTGTGCCGAACAGTACAAACCGCTACGTGAGTACATCCAGACCGAACTCGAGCGTCGGGATGCACCAGTTACCTTCGTCGACCCGCCGTCGGGGACCGAGAGCGTGCCAGGCAGTGAGTGTGTGTATGGGCTCAACGACGTGCTCGCAGCAGTCGGTGAGCCGCCTGTTCCAACCCAAGAGATCCAGGACCGAATCGATACGCTTCGTCCGTCGTGGCAGCAGCTTCCTGGTGGTCGGGTGTACAATGCGGCGGCGGTCAACGACGTCCAGAGCACGGAACTCGTTCGACAGTCGCTCGTTGAGGATCGGGAGACAGTAATCGAACCAGTGTTGAACCTCCGGTGGGATCGCCGGGGGCGAACGGTGTCGTTCATCCGCTATCTCGACGACCTCTACGAGTCGGGGGCAGTCGAGCAGACCCACATCGTCGGCGACGATCAACAGCTGTTCGAGACGACCGCCTCCCTCCCGGTCGTTCGCCACGACACCGAGACTGAATCGCCGGCGGCAGTTCTAGATGACGCGGTAGCCTCGGGTCGGCCAGTGGTGCTGATGGGCAACACAGTCACGGCGTTCATGGAGGCGATGGCCAGGGAAATCGAGAGCCGAGCAGGGACAGACAGTGACGCTCCGGAGGCGACAACCGCTCCAGAAACAGCCTGAGATGGGACGCCGACACTGACCGGAAAGCGCTACGGGATGCTTGATCAGACACAGTTGCGGTGGCGAACGCTGTCGGTCGAGCGATCTGAGGACCGTCAGCGTTGACCGCACAGACTGGGAGGACACCGAAACCCGAACGGCTACTCGTGTGATAGCTTCAAAAAGGCGGTTACCGGTCAGTATCGACACTGGTCGACAGCATCGCGTCGGGACCGGTGTGGTCGACGACTGGAAGATCCTCCCACGCCCGACCGATAACGGAGTAGGCCGCAACCGCGGCGTAGAAGCCGACAAAGACTCCGGCAATCTGGCCGAGGATCGGAACGACGTTGAGTACCCCCGCCACGATCCCGCCGAGCAACGCCACCAAGAGCATCGTTCCCCAGGCAACGGCGTAGGATCGAGAGAGCCAGATCGGTTTCAGCGTCCCGAACGCGAAGCCAGCACCGAGCGACCGCGTTCGAGCGAAGTTGACCAGTGCTGCCGGAAGCAGGTAGGCAACAACGAACGAAAGGAGCGTCCAGAGCAGCCCACCCACCAGGACAGCCGCCACGCCGAGGCCATCCAGTGAGCCGTCGCCGCTGAGCCCGATTCCGATGGCGACAACGCCGCCACCGAGGATCGTCGGAACAAGCGCGTAGGCAACGCCGATCAGGACTGCTTGCAGTCCGGTGACCGCCAGCTCTCCCCACTCGTCGAACACTGGCGGAACCTCGTCACCTCCGGCGGTTCGGTTCAGTACCCGAATGAAGTAGCCGGCGAGGATGAACACCGGAACCACGAGGAACGCCAACAGCGAGAGCAGGCCACCGATGGCGATGGTCCGTATCGCGTCGTCGCTTTCGGTTGGATATCTGATCGCAACTTCGAGACTCTCACGGAGTCCGTCGGCTCCGCTGCCGAGTATCTCGTCTCGTTCGGCTTGAATTCCGGATTCTTCTTTTGTGTTGTCATTTTATATTCAACAGATGGACGCCTTCTGAGGAGATATAGATAGAGTATCAGAGACAACACTGTTCCTCCGAAAGGTCGGTGCGAAATGACGGTGCTGTGAGCACGGTCGATAAGGAGCTGAGTGTGGATGCGAGACTCTCGGTGGCACGATGTAAGCCACGTACCGAGTCCTCTCTCGAAACAGCAACATGGCACGAGACCGAACCGCAAGCCATGGCTGAGAGGATTCCAGTAACGGTCATCTCCGGGAGCGAGGAGACGACCATCGAGGTCGACCGGGGCACGAACCTCCGAAAGGCACTGCTCGAACGCGAGTTTCCAGTGTACGGAACTGTCTCCCAGTACGCCAACTGCGGCGGCCGGGGGCTGTGTGCGACCTGTACCGTCGAAGTCGACCCCGCCCCGGAGCCAACTCACTGGCACGACGCCGTCGCCGTCCGGTTCGGCTACCCCCGGCTTGTTGTATCGAGGTCGACGAGCCGATAACGGTCAGACTCTTGGACAAACACGTCTGGGGACAGGTGCTTCCGCGGCAGCGATCCGCGAGTAACGCAACGTCTCAACCACTCGTCGACGCACTGACTCGTCGACGCACTGGTTAGATCGAACTCCCGGCGGGCCCCTCAGCCGGCTCTGCGGGCGGTGCGGTCGACTCCCCATCGGTACCGATGAGAGAGCGGTAAAACAGCACCGAGTAGACGAGATACACGGCTCCAACAGGCCACAGGAACAGGATCGAGAGCAGTCCTTCGAGGAATGCGAGTTCAAGCGAGACGGTTGCCGCCGGATCGGTCAGGAACGGAACGGGAGACAGCCACAGCGCCCCTATGTACAACCCACCGACAACCAGCGATCCAGTCAGCACGACGACGAAATAGCCCACCACCGCACGGATATTTTCCGTGACGACTTCTGCACTCCGCTTCAGTCCGTCGACCGCACCCAGATCCTCAATGACAATCGCATGGCCGTGAAACTGGAGAAACACGGAGACTGTAACGTAGAGACCGACAACAACGAGTCCAGCCACCCCGCCGATTACCAACACAGCGAGGCTCTGGCCGGTCGCACTGTAGCTGAGGAAAACGACTACCGCAAGAAGCAACGCGACAATCCCGAGTGCGGTCATCATCGCCAAAATGAGGAGAAACGCACCGAAAATCGAGAGATAGTACTGTTTTCCGTAGCGAACGAACGAGCCCAGCGAAGTACGACTCGAATCGGCGGCCTCGTTTGCCATCCCAATCGTTCCGCCTTGGTATAGTGGCGTCAGCAAAAACAGCAGCCCGGAGATCACGAGGGCAACGACTCCGCCAGCCAAAGGCGGCAACACCGATTGAGTAACCGTTTGGGCGGTCGTGACAATGTACAACAACAGTATCGGGACAAACAGGATCGGGTGAGAGCCAAGGAGTCCAGGAACCTTTTTGAGTGCATTTATAACTGCCATACAGATAGGTGCTGGTTCGTTGATAAAAGTGTATATTACACAACTAGTTAGTTTATGTCAGTTTTGAACTACCAAATGCCTCCAACAGCGGCGGCACGACCTGTTTTTTCCGCGAGAGCAGTCCGTCGACGAACTGACTCCGGTCGCTGAGTGTGATATCGAGCGCGCTCTCGTATGCTGAATCGTCAGTCGACACGACCAACACATGGCTTCCCTTCGCCGGAATGTCGGTCACGAGCAGGACGACACCGTGGTAGTCACCCTCGTCCTGCAACTGCTCCATCGCCTCGATGTAGGCACCCTTCTCCGTGAGGATCGCCTCGCTGTCGGCGACCTCAATCTGACCGATGGCGACAGCACCGTGACTGGTGTCGTACACTTTGAGGTCTCCTTTAAGTGCCTCGCTGGGCGGCAGCGAGCCGACGGTCGACTTCGCTTCGAACTGTTTTTGCCCAAAATCCTCGCGGTCGACAGCCAGACTCTCCGCAAGGGCGGCCGAGGCGTCTCGATCCCGATCAGTTGTGGTCGGCGAGGCCAGTAGCATCGTATCCGAGAGGATTGCGCCGAGCATCAGCCCACGAGTCGACCGGTCAAGGCTAACCTCTCGACGCTCGGCGAGTTCGTGGATGAGCGTTGCTGTACAGCCGACGACATCCGCGAAGTAGAAGGCGGGTCGTGAGCTCTGAAGATCACCGATCCGGTGGTGGTCGACGATCCCTCGAAGCTGATCGGGAGAGAGATCTTCGGGGGCCTGATCGCGCTCGCTGTGGTCGACCAAAATCACGTCGTAATCGCCAACTGTCCGGCGCTCTTCGGGGACCGACACTTCGAACCGCTCTAGGAGGTACTCGCTCTCGGCGTTGATCGGTCCCTGAATCAACGGCGTTGTGGGTGTTCCCTCCGCACTTTTAAGAGCTGCAAAGGCGATTGCCGAACAGACACTGTCTGCATCCGGGCGGGTGTGGCCAACGACGACCGTCGACTCGGAGTCCATACTCGTGATATGGTGACAACTCCCAAATAGCTATGTCCCGATGTCGTGGCGCTCGGCGACGCCACCGGTCGGCTAGGGCAGGAAGTTGACAAAGCTAAAGTTCGTATGTCCCTGTTCGTTCACCAAGGAGACCACAGAATGACACAGATAAGCGTTATTGGCTGCGGAAATATGGGAGGCGCATTTATTAAGGGCCTGCATCAGTCGGGCGGCTATTCGGTAACTGCCTGTGACGTCGACGAAGCGGTTCTTGAGACGATTTCGCCCTACTGCGACCGGACGACCACCGAACTGTCGGTCGCCGCCGAAAGCGAGGTCGTCGTCCTCGCACTGAAACCGGATCTCGTCGGTGCCATCCTCTCGGATCTCGAACTGACGGCCGACCAGACACTGCTCTCGATTGCCGCCGGTGTGTCGACCGAGTTGCTCGAATCCAAAACGGAGGCTACGGTCGTCCGGATCATGCCGAACCTTGCGGCCGAATACGGAATGATGGCCGCCGCCGTCACCGAGTCGACGGTGACCGACGAAATCCGAGCGATCCTCGATGCTGTCGGCGAGTTCGTCGAAGTCTCGGAGTCCAAAATGGATATCGCGACCGCAGTCAACGGCAGCGGCCCCGCCTTCGTCTTCTATCTTATCAACGCGATGGCGGAAGCTGGCGTCGACGGCGGTCTCAGTCCCGAAGACGCCCGGACGCTCGCCGCACAGACATTTAAAGGAGCCGCCGAGACCGTCCTCCAGTCCGACCGGTCCATCGAGGATCTGATCGACGCGGTCTGTTCGCCGAAGGGAACGACCATCGAAGGGATGGACGTGCTGTGGGACAGCGACGTCGAGGCGGAAGTCGGCGAGGCGGTCGCCGCCGCCGAGGAACGCTCGAAGGAGTTGGCCCAGGACGCCGCCGATGAGTGAGACGGACGACGAGGAGGTACTCAGAGTCGACGGTGAAGCCGTTGATCAGACCCGAGAGCTGGCGGCCGACGCCGACCGGGTCATCGTCAAAGCCGGGACGAACTCGCTGACCGACGCCGAGTCGAATCTCGACGACGCGAAACTCGACAAGCTCGTCGACGATCTGGTCGACCTGCTGAATCGGGACAAAGAGGTCATCCTCGTCTCCTCGGGTGCGGTCGGCGCGGGCAAGGGGCTCGTCGGCAACGGTCACGAAACCATCGAGGAGCTCCAAGCGCTGTCGACGGTGGGCCAATCCCACCTGATGCGCCGGTATACCGAGAGCTTCGAACGCCACGGCTACACGGTCGCCCAGATCCTGCTCTCTCAGGACGACCTCGACAACCCCGACCGATTCACCAACTTTCGGAACACCATCGAAACCCTGCTTGAGTGGGGCGTTGTCCCGATCATCAACGAGAACGACGCCGTGGGAACCGAAGAGCTCCGCATCGGCGACAACGATATGCTCTCGTCGTCGCTTGCGATGGGCGTCGACGTCGACCTCCTTGTCACCCTCACTGACGTCGGAGGCGTGTATACGGGCAATCCGAAAGAAGACGAGAGCGCCGAACTGATAGAGGCCGTCGGTCGGAACTACGGCTACGTCCAAGAGTTCGTCGACGAGAGCGCCGGAGAGAGTTTCGGCGGGATTCAAACCAAAGTCTCGGGGGCCCGGACGGTGAGCGAACATGGGATTCCCGCGGTGATCGCCGAGTCGACCGAACCGGATGTTCTGGAGCAAATCGCTACTGCAAAGCCGGTGGGGACGATATTTATCCCTATCAACGGTGGTCACAATGAGTGAGCTGACAACAGAACAAAAAGTAGATGCCGCAGAGACAGCCGCGCTCAAGTTGGCACAGCGTTCCGAAACCGAACGGAATGCTGGACTTGAGGCGATCGCCGACGCAATCGAGGCCCAAAGCGACGAGATTCTCGAAGCGAACGCAACAGATGTCGACGAGGCCGAAGCAATGCTCGAAGCCGGAGAGTACACCCAAGCACTCGTCGACCGACTCGCGCTCAGTGAGTCAAAAATCGAGTCCATTGCCGAGATGGTTCGCAGTGTCGCCGGACAGGACGACCCTCTTGGCGAGACGCTCGAAGCGCGTCGACTCGACGACGGTCTTGAACTCTACAAGCGTTCGGTACCGATCGGTGTTATTGGGACTGTCTTCGAGTCCCGACCTGACGCTTTGGTCCAGATCGCCGCGCTGAGCCTCAAATCCGGCAACGCAGCCATTCTCAAAGGTGGCAGCGAGGCCAGCAGATCGAACCGTGTCCTCTACGAGATCATCGAGGAGGCCACGAGCGACCTGCCGACTGGCTGGGCCCAACTCATCGAAGCCCGAGCGGACGTCAACGCCCTCCTAGAGATGGACGACTCGGTCGACCTCCTGATGCCACGGGGAAGTTCGGAGTTCGTAAAGTATATTCAGGACAACACCTCGATTCCCGTCTTGGGTCACACTGAGGGCGTTTGTCACGTCTATGTCGACGACGAAGCAGATCTCTCGATGGCCGCCGAGGTCGCCCACGACGCGAAAGTCCAGTATCCCGCTGCCTGTAACGCCGCTGAAACACTACTGATCCACGAGGCAGTCGCCGAGGAGTTCGTTCCCGAGATCGCCGACCGCTACGAGGAGACGGGTGTCGAGATGCGAGGCGACGATCGCGTGCGCGAAATTGTCGACACAGATGTCGAGATGGACGCCGCGACAGAGGCCGATTGGTCGACCGAGTACGGTGATCTGATTATCTCGCTCAAAGTCGTCGACTCGCTTGTCGAGGCGGTCGACCACATCAACGAGTACGGCTCGAAACACACCGATTCGATCATCTCACAGGATGCTGACAACGCCAGAGTCTTCATGCAGGGGATCGACTCGGCGAGCGTCTTCCACAACGCCTCAACGCGGTTCAGCGATGGCTACCGGTTCGGACTCGGCGCGGAGGTCGGCATCAGCACCGGGAAAATCCATGCCCGCGGTCCGGTCGGCCTCGGTGGGCTGACGACCTACCAGTACTTCCTCGAAGGCGACGGCCAGATCGTCGCCAGCTACTCCGGACAAAACGCACGGGAGTATGTTCACGAGGAGTTCGACGGTGAATGGACGCCCGGTCGACTCTCCGAGTCGACGGTCACCCAATAGCCTGCGTTTTTCAGCGTCAGTTCGGTGGTATTTTCCGATGTTTTTGTTAGATTCGAACGGTAGTTAATCGAAGAATGTGTTGGGTATGGATATCCACAGATGCAGTATTCAGCCACCAACTGTCAAATATATAGTTCTATTTTTGCGAAATACTTGACTATATTACAATTATAAGGGCGTATAACCCAGCAATTGGTCCTCATTCTTGTATGGACGAAAATAGTGCGTCTCTGGTCGACGGTTCACGTCGAACTATGCTCAAGAACACAGGTCTGGCGCTTGGTCTGGGTATGACATCAGGCCTCGCGGGCTGTCTTGGGAGTGACGGATCGAACACGCAGTTTTCACCAATTGCAGATGAGTTGACAGTCTGGCATGCAATGGGTGGGACAAACGGAGAGACACTCGATCAGATAGGGGCAGATTTCGAGGCCGAAACTGGCACGGCAGTCAACATGGAGTTCCAAGACTCCTACGAGAATGTCTTGACGAATACACTTGCAGCATTCGACTCCGGAAATGTTTCGGATATGTTGCAAGTCGACAGTTTGTTCGCACAACAGGTGCTTGACACTGGCCGAGTCGAACCCGTCGCAAACATTCTTCCCGACGATTTCGAGACAGATGATTTCCTCGACAACGTCGCTGAATTCTTCACTGTCGACGGAGAACTCGCCTCGCTCCCGTTCAACAACTCGAATGCCATCATGTACATCAACCGCGATGCATTCGAGGCCGCAGGACTTGATCCGGATGACCCACCGACGACACTCGCGGAGGTTCGGAGTGCCTCCGAGCAGTTGGTCGACCAAGATGTGACACAGTTCGGTATCACGTGGCCGAACCACGTCTGGTTCGTCGAAACCTGGTATGCGTTCGAAGGAGAACTACTGACCGATGCCGAAAACGGCCACGCGGGTGAACCATCCGAATTCAACACTCCTGAGGCCGTCTATGATCTCTACGAGTGGTGGAAGGGAATGGCCGACGATGGGCTGTACACCAATCCCGGAATAGAGGCATGGGGCGAGGCAACATCGCTATTCATCGAACAAGAGTCGGCGATGCTTCTGACGAGTACGGCCTCGGTGTCCGGACTGATTGCTGACTCCGAGAACTTCGAGGTCGACGCCGCTCCGTACCCCAGTATCAGCGACACGCGGGTCGGACCGGTCATCGGTGGGGCGTCGTTCTACGTTCCTGCAGGATTGCCCGACGATCGGTACGACGAAATCGGGCAACTGCTCGAATACATGGCCGAGCCCGAAGTGCAAACTGAGTGGCACAAGGGCTCGGGGTATTATCCGATCACCAAGAGTTCAGTTGAATCACTCGAAGCCGAAGGCTGGTTCGAGGAGAATCCAATGTACCGTGTCGCGCTCAATCAACTGCAAAATGGTGATGCTGACAACCCGGCGACGAAACGAGCCCTCCTTGGTCCAGCACGGAATGTCCAGACGACAATCCAAGACAAATCAGTCGACATCATCAACTCGGACGAGATCGACTCGGAGATTGAATCCCTGAAACAGGAAGTCGAAGCCACGCTGGGCGACTACTACTGAAAAGATCAACAGAACGATGTCGACACGAGAAATCTTCGACGGGCGGATCGAATCGGCAGTACTCCTCTTACCGACGGTTCTCGTCTCGCTTGTCTTCTTGTACTACCCAGCAGTGCGTGCGTTCCGAACAAGTTTGTTCGATTCGAGTTTCGGTCGACAAGAGGTGTTCGTAGGCGTCGAAAACTACGTCACACTACTCACCGATTCAGGATACCACACGAACGTCCTGCTTTCGATTCTGTTTGCGGTTTGTGTTGTCGTTGGCGTGATGGTCTTTTCGCTGTACATCACGTTTTTAATTCATGAGGTCGACCACGGCCAGACCCTCTATTTGATTTCGGCGATCTGGCCATACGCACTGCCGCCAGCAGTCGGCGCGCTCGTGTTCTTGTTCATGGTTCACCCAACGCTGGGAGTACTGACAGGACCGGTCGAACTGCTCGGTTTTGATGTCGACTGGTTCAACAATGGACGCCAAGCGTTCGTCGTTGTCGCCCTCGCGGCAATCTGGAAGCAGATCGGTTACAACGTGATCTTTATGATCGCTTCGATGAACAGCATTCCCGACACGCTGACCGAGACAGCCAACATCGACGGTGTGAGTCGACTACGACGGTTGGTTTCGGTGTACGCACCGATAATGTCCCCAACGCTGTTCTTCCTCGTGATTATCAATACGATCTATGCCTTCTTCGGTACGTTTGCGTTCGTCGACTTGCTCACCGGCGGTGGCCCCTCGAACGCGACGAACATCCTGATTTTCGATCTCTACCGCGAAGGGTTCTCGTATTTCAACTTCGGTCTCGCGTCGACGAAATCGGTCCTGCTGTTCCTCGTCGTCGGGATTCTCATGTATATCCAGTTTCGGCTCACCGATGAGCACTCTCACTACGGTGCCTAACAATGATAGAACCCATTCAGTACACCAAACAGCGTCTTGCATCGGTAAAAGAGCAATCGACAGCCGAGACGGGATTCGGAAGTCCAGTCGGTGTCCATCTGCAGATCTGGCTACTCGTATTCCTTGTTGTGTTTCCAATCTTTGTCGCGCTGATCGTGAGTACGAAACCACAAGGGATCGTCACGAGTCTGAGTGATCTCGTTCCGGGAACGTATGCCGTCGAGAACTACCGCGAGGCGATTGTCGACTACAACTTCGCTCGTTACATGTGGAATTCGTTCGTGATGGCTGTAATCATTGTTGTCGGCAAGCTCATCGTTTCGGTGTGCGCTGCGATGGCAATCGTCTACTACCGAGTTCCGTACAAAAATCTCGTCTTCTTGTTTATTCTGTTTACGTTGATGCTACCGGTCCCCGTTCGGTTTATTCCGCTGTTCCAGCTAATCAACGACCTCGGATGGGGAAACACGCTACTCGCGATTACAGTGCCGTATCTCGCAAGTGCGACGAGTGTGTTCATCCTTCGACAGCACTTCCTTTCGATCCCGACTTCGATCGTTGAGACGGCGAAACTGGATGGTGTCGGGCCCGTAAAATTCCTGTTTTCAGTGCTGATTCCGATGTCGAAAGGGGTGCTGGTCGGAGTCTCAATAATCATGTTCGTCTATGCGTGGAACCAATATCTGTGGCCACTGGTGATCATTGACTCCCAGGCCAATCAGGTCGCACAGGTTGGCCTTAGTCTCCTTGAAGGCGATGTACAGGGAGGCCAGTTGTCGTGGTCACTTGTGATGGCTGGATCGATGTTGACACTGATCCCTCCGCTGGCGTTGATGATTCTGTTCCGAAAACCGTTGTTAGAAACATTCAGCATTCAACAAAAATAATCCATGACAAGAATCCAACTACAAGACCTTCGCAAGGAGTTCGATGACGTCACTGCAGTCGACGGAATCGACCTCACGATCGAGGATGGCGAGTTCCTCGTCATCGTTGGCCCGAGTGGCTGTGGCAAGAGTACGACACTCCGGCTTCTCGCAGGACTCGAACACGCGACTGACGGACGAATCCGCATGAACGACCGGGATGTCACTGGCATCGAACCCAAAAACAGGAACATTGCGATGGTGTTCCAGAACTACGCGCTGTACCCGCATATGACTGGTCGACGGAACATCAGTTTCGGCATGAAGTCAGCAGGTGAGTTCACCGACCGAGAGATCGAAAAACGGGTCGACCAAGCATCCGAAACGCTCGATATTGCCGATCTGTTGGATCGGAAACCCCAAGCGATGTCCGGTGGCGAACGCCAGCGTGTTGCGCTGGGCCGAGCGATCGTTCGTGATCCGGATGCCTTTTTGATGGACGAACCGCTGTCGAATTTGGATGCGAAACTCCGGATTCAGATGCGCGCCGAGCTGACGAAGCTCCATTCGGAACTGGGGACGACGACGGTATATGTCACACATGATCAGACCGAAGCGATGACACTCGGTGAGAGAGTTGTTGTCATGGAGGATGGCCGAATCATGCAGGTCGACACACCACAGGTGCTGTATGATTTCCCCGAACACAGATTCGTCGCCGAATTTATTGGCGATCCAGCGATGAATATGATCGACGTCTCGCTCGAAACCGGCTCAGCAGTTCACGACGCGTTTCGATTACCACTTCCAACAGGCGGCGCATACAGCGAGGAGTGGACCGAAGCGAACCGAGCTGCAGTGCTCGGTATCCGGCCAGAGGATCTGTATCTGGCGAAAGAGCGACCGAATCTCGGGCAAACAACGTTCACTGCTACTGTCGACGTCACTGAACCACTCGGTGACAGTCTGTTGTTGCACTGTTCGGTCGGTGAGTCGAAATTCAAGATGGAAGCTGAACCAAGAGCCACAATCGAACCTGCTGACGAGATCGAAGTAATGTACGATCCGGCTCGTCTCCATCTCTTCGATCCAGAAACCGGGGAGTGTCGATATCATTCCGAACAGTCGACCGCCTCATTAGAACGTATCGAAAACACACCAGAACCGTAGTCAAAGGCAGATCGTTTGAAATGGATGGTTTGAGACGGATGATTACAAGACGCACTGCGGCAACCTACTCGACAGGAGCACTCACAATGCTCTTGGCAGGGTGTATGAGTCGAGAGACAATGAGAGACACACAAATTACGGGCGATGACGTACAGATCGTTGGGCATCGGGGCTGTGCTGGGCAGTATCCAGAGAATACGGTACTCGCAATGAAACGCTCGGCACCACACGTCGACATGATCGAAATCGATGTCCAGCGATGTGGCTCCGGTGAACTGATCGTCTTTCACGATGATACATTAGACCATCTCACAGAGGCGAGTGGATCAGTTGCGTCGACCGACTGGGAGACCATTCGGGAACTGACAGTGGGTGACTCCGAGCAGACGATTCCACGGTTGGCGACGGTTCTTGATGCGATTCCCACAGATACGGGAGTCAATATCGAACTCAAGCACGTGGGAATCGCTGATGACGTGCTTGCTATTGCAGCGCAAATCGACAATACGGTTCTGTATTCGTCGTTTCAGCCAGCCGCATTGAGTGAGGTACAGACCGTCGACCCAACTGCGAACTGCGCATTACTGTTTGCAGACGCATCCGAGAAATCGGTACAGACAGCAATAGATCTCGACTGCACTGCGATCCACCCGAGATACGATCTTGTTCTCACAACTGACCTAATGAAAACGGCGCGAAAAAATGGGTTCCGTGTGAATACCTGGACGATCTCTGATTCGGATGTCGCAACGGAGCTTATTCAGACTGGAGTCGACGGGCTGATCGTCGACTATTGGAACTTGGAATTTTCGTCGGCTTGAAAAGAGGCAGTACTGAGGGCGATTGACTGTTTTGTTCTATTCTGAAATCAGTCCACAGGTCGAATCGTCGCGTCGACAGAGCCACCCGGCCGCAACGTCGGCGTCGCCCGAAGATCATCCAGTGCGTCCTCGGCTACGTCGACATCGAAGTTTCGAACAATCGTTGCCAGCGCCAAGCGCGCACCCGTGATCGAAAACTGTCGACCGATACAGGCGTGCGGCCCACTGCTGAACGGGAAGTAGGCCTCGACCTCTTGGGGCGACCGGTCGAGCCACCGATCCGGGTCGAACTGCTCGGGATTCTCGAAGTACCGCGGGTCGCGATGGATCGACCACTGCGGCATGATGATCGCCGCCCCCTCCGGAACCCGATACTCCCCGAGCCGCACGTCCGCCGACGCCTGCCGGAAGACCGCCCACGCCGCCGGATACAGTCGCAGCGCCTCCTGAAACACCCGACCCGTATATTCGAGATCCGAAACGTGGTCGTAGCTTGGCGTCTCGTCGCCGATGACCTCGTTGGCCTCCTGCCGTACTTGCTCTCTGATTTCGGGATGCTGCGAGAGCAGACACTGCGTATACGTGAGCGACAGCGCGGTGGTCTCGTGGCCAGCGATCAGGAACGTCGACACTTCGTCGCGGATCTGATTGTCCGGGTACTCCACATCAGGTTTGTCCTCGGCCAGCAACAGCATCGTCAGCATGTCCTTCGGTCGCTCGGTGTCGTCGGGGTCGCGGGCTGCAAGATCCGCCCGTCGACGCTCAATCAACTCCTCGGCCAAGCCGAGAATCCCCTCTGCAGCCTTCTTGAACTCGGGATCAGTCCGGGTGGGAACCCACTCGGGAGTCACAGCATCAAGACCAAACTCGAATTCGTCGCCGGCGGTCTGCATCCAGCCGTGGAACTCCTCGGCGCGCTGTTTGCCGATGTCTTCCCCGAGCAGGATTTCGCTTGCAACCCGAACGGTGAGGGCGGTCATCTCGCCGTGGAGGTTCCGGGAGAGCGACTCGGCGGAGCCAAGTTCGGTCGACCACTCCTCGACCAACGTCTCGACGCGTCGACCGACCGTGTTCGCGTAGGCTTTGACTTGTGGGCCCATGAACGCCGGTCCCATGATGCCGCGTTGTTGTTCCCAGAGACCGCCCTCGCTTTGAACTAGTCCCTGCGTGGCGATCAATGCGGCCGGACCGCTGGCGGGAACGCGGCTGAACTCGGCCGGCCGAGAGAGTGCGTCGTGAACCAACTCGGGGTTCGTCACGACGACCAGCGGCGCGCGGCCGGGGATCGGAACGGCCGCGGCGTCATCGAACCGTGATTGCATCGTCTCGATAAACCGAAAGGTGTCGTCGCCGAACCGGAGCGCATTCAACAGGCCCGACTCCGGTGGATTCGGCAAATCGCGTGCCATATCCCATCTACGGCCTGACCCGGCTTGTAGGTTGGGCTGAAACGGACTGTTGGAGGCTGCATGAGGCGATATTTTAAGCGGCGGGCCTCCCTGTGTAAACTCATGTACGATACTGTTCTGGTGCCAACTGACGGAAGCGATACAGTCGAGCGAACCCTCCCACACGCACTCCGGCTTGCGGCCGACACCGACGCAACGATGCAGATCGTCTACGTCGTCGACACACGAGCGATCCATGCCGCCGACGCCGACGAACGGGACGCGGTCGACGCCGACCTCACGGAAGCCGGCGAGACCGCCGTCGAAACGATTGCTGACCGGGCGGCTGCCAAAGGAATCGACACCGAAACCGCGATCCGGCGGGGCACACCCGACAAAGAAATCGTCCGCCATGCTGAGGAACACGACAGCGACGTCATCGTCATCGGCACTGATGGCAAAACCCCACGCGAGAAACTGCAGGCCCTCGGTAGCGTCTCCGAACGAGTCGTCGACAACGCGCCGATTCCAGTGTTCGTTATCAAAGGCCGCACCGAATGATCGTAACCGCCATCGCCAGTCGGTGATGAGCGACACGCTTAACCGCGAAACCGGCTGAAAAAGACGTAATGACTACCGCACGTCCGGAGGTGTCGACATGAGCTCCGATGCCGTCAGCGACGCCGATCCGTTCCGGCAGGCGTGTGAGGCGCTCGTCGAGGAGATCATCGCTGGCGAGATCGACCGCGATGACCTCGAATCCGCCAAGTTACGGGTCTGTTCGGAGTACTCCGCACCGAAGGTCCCACAGAACACCGAACTCCTCGAAGCCGCCCCCACCGAACACCGCGAGGACGTCAAAGCAGTCGTCAAACGGAAACCCGTCCGCACTGCCTCCGGCGTCTCCCCGGTGGCGATCATGACCTCGCCACACATGTGTCCCCACGGGAAGTGTCTCTACTGTCCCGGCGGCCCCGCCAGCGAGTTCGACTCCTCACAGAGCTACACCGGCCACGAGCCCGCGGCCGCCCGCGGCGTCCAAAACGACTACGACCCGTATGGACAGGTCACCCTGCGGCTCCACCAACTGCGGACGATTGGCCACCCCGTCGACAAGGTCGAACTCATCCTGATGGGCGGGACGATGACCGCCCGGAGCCACGACTACCAGGAGTGGTTCGTCAAACGCGCCCTGCAGGCGATGAATGACTATGACCTCGACAGCAACCCCGAGGCCGCCGAGGGCGTCAGTTTTGCCCAAGATCCCGACGACTACGAGTTCGCGTATCTCGAAGACGTGATCGCCAAAAACGAGACCAACGAAATCCGAAATATCGGGACGACCTTCGAGACCAAACCCGACTGGTGTGATCCCGAGCAGATCAACCGCATGCTCGACCTCGGTGGGACGAAAGTCGAGGTCGGCGTCCAGACCACCTACGAGCGAATTAATCGAGAAATGCACCGCGGCCACGGCAACCAAGCCTCGATTGACGCCAACCGCAGGCTTCGAGACTCTGGCTTCAAAGTCGGGTTCCACATGATGCCCGGCCAGCCCGGCATGACCAAGGAGATGTGTCTGGAGGACTTCCGCCAGATCTTCTCGAATTCGGATTACAAACCCGACTACCTCAAAATCTACCCCACACTCGTCGTTAGGGATACCCTAACCTACGATATGTGGCGGCGCGACGAGTACGACCCACTCGACAACGAGCAGGCCACCGAACTCATTAGCGAGATCATGGGGATGATCCCGAAGTACACCCGCCTCCAGCGCGTCCAGCGCGACATCCCGGCCGACTTCATCGATGCCGGTGTCTGGAAGTCGAACCTCCGACAACTCGCCTCCCAGCGGGCCGACGAAAAGGGGATAGAGATCAACGACATTCGCGCCCGCGAGGTCGGCATGAACGAGGCCGATCCGAACGCCGACGATATCGAACTCGACGTGATGACCTACGAGGTCTGCGGCGGCACCGAACACTTCATCAGTTTCGAAGACCCGGTTCAGGACCTCCTCATTGGCTTTTGTCGACTCCGCTTCCCGAACGATCCGGTGCGCCGCGAACTCCAGAACGCGGCCATCGTCCGCGAGCTCCACGTCTATGGCAGCGAGGCCGGCATCGGGAAAGACGCCGGCGACCGCGACTGGCAACACCGTGGCTACGGAAAGAAACTACTCGCAAAGGCCGAGGAACTCACCGTCGACGCCGGGTTCAACAAACTCAGCGTGATCTCCGGGATCGGCGTTCGGCAGTACTACCGCGAGAAACTCGGTTACACCCAAGACGGACCGTACGTCAGTAAGTGGCTGTGAGTGGTAGCAGACACCAGCAAATGGTAGCAGATGGTAACAAATGGGTTTCTATGGTATCAAACCGGTTAGTCGTCGACTAATCGCGCAACGATACGGAGTCGACGGTAGTCTGCGGTCCACGACCCATCAGTGAAGAACTCATTGCGAAGCCGATTCTCGACGCCCTCGATCACTGACTGCTGGACGTCAGCCGACAGGGAGGCCAGCAGGCTGTCGCCGAACCCCTCCATCCACGTAGCGAGGCCACGCTCGCCGTCGAGGTCGGTTGGCCGGTCGAACAGTGTTGCATACTGCACCTCGAACCCGTGGCTTTCGAGTTTCGTGGCGTACTCGCCGATGGTCGGAAAGTACCACGGCATCGGCGTCTCGTATCCCCGTTCGGCCAGTTCGGCGTGGGTTGCCGAGACGATGGCCTCGATATTTCCGTGGCCGCCGAGTTCGGCGACAAAGCGCCCGCCCGGGCCGAGCGCGTCGACAACCGACTCCAGGACCGCGTCCTGATCGGTCATCCAGTGGAGAGCCGCGTTCGAAAATATCGCATCGAACGGGGAGTCGACCGTAAACTCGTGTGCGTCCGCACAGATGAACTCGCAGTCGGGATAGTTCTCGCGTGCTGAGTCGACCATCTCGGCGGAGCGATCCATCCCAACTGCGGTTGCGCCCGCATCCGAGATCTGCTGTGTGAGATGGCCCGTTCCACAGCCCAGATCGAGAATTCGTTCGCCCGGTTGGGGATCTAAGAGGTCGACAACGTCCTCACCGTACTCGTAGACGAACGAGTGGGCGTCGTCGTAGGTGGCCGAATCCCAACGCTGGTCAGTCTCGGACGGTGGACTCATTGTCGCCAGAAAAACGCTACTCAGTGTAAAGACTACTCACTGCAATTGAACTTAGGGAGCGGCGTCCAAGGGCTGATTGCCTCAAAAATGATCAAACAGACGATCCTAGCCGGTCGCTTCGGCGAGACCGAAGAAGTCGCCAACGTCGCACTGTTTCTCGCCAGTGATATCCTACGTCAACAGTGAGTCTATCTTAGTCGACGGCGGGATGACCCACACCTAAGTAGCCACCTCCTACCTAAAACGGACAGCGGGACACAACCGCTTTGGCCTACTGGCAGTACAGTATATTCATGTCCGATCCTGTCGACCACGCCCCAATAGGGGAGTGGCGACTCATCCGCGAGGAGGCTCGTCCCGGCCCGATGCAGATGGCACTCGACGAGATCGCCGCCGAAACCGCTGCCGCAGGCGGCCCCCGAACCGTCCGCGTCTATCAGTGGGATCCCAGCTGTCTCTCACTTGGCTATCATCAGGACCCCCAGACGGTCGACTGGGAGGCCTGCGAGCAGGCAGGCATCGACGTCACCCGCCGCCAGACCGGTGGCGGCGGCATCTACCACGACAGCTACGGCGACATTTCCTATTCGATTACCGCTCCAGTCGACGAGTTCCCAAGTGACCTCCTAGAGGCCTATCACCAACTCTGCCAGCCAGTGCTCGCGGCCTTCGACCGAATGGGCGTAGAGGCTTCCTTCGTCGAGACCGAAGCCGAGGAACTCTACACCCCGGCCTGCTACCTCCGGGCACTCCATCCGGCCCACGACATCGTCGCGGGCGGTCGAAAGATCAGCGGCAACGCCCAGTACCGCCGGAAGGATGCGGTGATCCAGCACGGGTCGCTGACCTACAGTGTGGATGCAGAGCGACATCTGTCGACGTTTGTCGATCCACCCACTGACGCCGAGACATTCGGCAAGCGTGTGACTGGTATTGACGAGCAGAGCGATATCAACCGAGAAGAAGCGGTCACAGCTCTCGAAGACGCGCTCGCGGAGTGGTGTGGAGCCACTGAGAGCTCGTGGACCGACGCGGAACTCCAGCGAGCCAGAGCCCGCGTCGACGAGCGGTACGCTGCCGAGGAATGGGTTCAGCGAACGCCGGGTCAACGAGAGAAATAAGCCAGTAGTCGGTCCCTACTGTTCGTCCGCGTTGCCGACCGGAGCGCCACAGTCGGGACACTGGTCTGCGAGCAGTGTCATCTGGGCATCGCAGACCGAACAGTACCGCCGGTAGCAGGCTGGATCGCCCATACTATTCCCTGTGACTCGTCGACCATAGCTGTGGTGTCGCCCGAGTCGGCAGCGCTGGCCCGCCGACAGCAACCGGGCATCGAAGTCGCTTTGAGTATCGTCTTTCTATTAGAGGCTATGAACGTCGGTGCACACGTTTCGATCTCAGGGTCCCGTGTCTCCTCGGATACGGAGACGCCGGAGTACAGCGATATTCGCAACGCGATTCCCCGCCAACTTGCCTTCGGCGGCAACTGCGGACAGATCTTCACCACCTCACCACAGGTCTGGAAACAGCCGGAGATCAGCGACGAGGCCGCCGCTGGCTTCCGCGATCTCACCAGCGAGAAACTGGAGGGACCATGGGTGATCCACGGCTCCTACCTCGTCAATCTCTGTACACCGAAAGACGACCTCAGACAAAAGTCACTCGACAGCCTGCAGGCCGAACTCGACGCTGCCGAGCAGTTAGGCATTACCTACGTCAACGTCCATCTTGGTGCCCATACCGGCGCGGGCGTCGAGGGGGGACTCGACAACGCTGCGAGCGTCATCGCAGACCTCGATGTTCCGGATGACGTCCAGCTCCTCATCGAGAGCGATGCGGGAAGCGGCACCAAACTCGGCGGTGAGTTCGAGCACCTCGCCGGCATCATCGAGCGGACGGACAAAGAGATCGGCATCTGTATCGATACCGCCCACACGCTGGTCGCAGGCAACGATCTGACCACACCCGAGGCAGTCGACGAGACGGTCCAACGCTTCGATGAGGTCGTGGGTCTCGAACACCTCGAATACATCCACCTCAACGACTCGAAACACGACGTCGGCACCCACAAGGACGAACACGCCCTAATCGGTGAGGGATATATCGGGGAGGATGGGATCGCCGCCATCATCAACCATCCCGAACTCCGAGACCTGCCGTACGCACTCGAAACGCCGACCGAGGACGGCAAGGGCTTCGAGTGGAACATCGCCAAAACCAAACAACTCCGCGAGAACTGATCGGGCGTGCGACGGTTCTCCGCCGACTACCTCGAACAGACCCGCGAGGGGATGTGGGCCGATTCTCGGGAGGCACTCGTCGACCTCGATCTCGACTCCCGCAGCCGAATCCTGGACGTCGGCTGTGGCACCGGCGAACTGACTCGCGTACTGGCGGCCGACTCGCCCGCCGAGGTCGTGGGCTGCGATGCCGACCCGCGACTCCTAGAGGTCGCCCACGAACACGTGCCAACTGTTGCTGGCGACGGCCTTCGGCTCCCGTTTGTCGACGACAGTTTCGATCTCGTCGTCTGTCAGGCCTTGCTTATCAACCTCCCCGACCCCGCTGCTGCCCTCCAAGAGTTCGCCCGTGTTTCCTCGGACCTCGTGGCTGCCATCGAGCCGAACAACGCAGCCGTGAGCGTCGATTCCACGGTCGACCGCGAGGTCGATCTCGAATCCCGGGTTCGAGAAACCTATCTCCGGGGTGTCGAGACCGATGTGGCCCTCGGCGACCGTGTCGAAACGCTGTTCGAGGCGGCCGGAATCGAAGTCGAGTCGACCCGCCGCTATACCCACGAAAAGCGAACCGACCCACCCTACAGCGAGACTGCCCTCCGGAGTGCGGCTCGGAAGGCAAGTGGGGCAGCCATTGCAGACCACGAGACAGAACTTCGGCGTGGGTTAAAGAACCAAGAGTCGAGCTATGACGAACTCCGCCGCGAGTGGCGAGAGATGGGTCGGAGCGTCATCGAGGAGATTCAGCGCGGCCAGTACGAACGCATCGAACGAGTACCGTTCGATGTGACCGTTGGTCGGGTCGACTGACGAACGGTTGCGCGAGCCCTCACCGCCACCAACGATTGCAATCCGGGCCGAGTCCAAGACGCGTTTCTTGCGTTCCTCACTGTGTCGTCGGAAAGCTCGTCTACGAAACTCACCAGTACCTCAGTGGAAGTCATAACAGCCACGGCCACGACCAGCAGCAAAGCACTGCTGTGTTCAGCTGTTTGTTATAGCAATATTTGGTTTATTGGTGGCTATCGCACGCCGAACAACAACGAGTATTTAAATAACGTCGCCACGGACAGTTGCGCCGGTCTGTTCGGTACGGTAGCGGCTTACGGTGTCAGCTGCTTCCGCAGCCGTTTCGCTGTCGACGCCCATCTGTTTGAGCGCACCCGACAGCGTCGGAAACGGGAGTTCGCCGCCCCGAAGTTTCTTGAGCAGTTCGGTGTCCCACTGGCCCTCAACCCAGAGACAGACGCCGCGGGGGTCGAGTATCTGCTCGTAGGTCTCCTGAGCAAGCGCGCCACGGAGTCGCTGAGTGACGTTTTCATCAAAACTCGCGTTACAGACTTCGAGATGGATCGGTTCATCGTCGCCCAGCAAGTGAGCAGCCAAGCATTTCTCGGGGGCGGCGTGATCGTTGCTGTTTGCCCGGACATACTCGGGATACGCTTCGGCCCATTCGGCCGAAATACTCTGACCGACACCTTTGACCCCGTTTTGCTCGTAGTAGGCCTCAGCCGTCTCGCTGTCTCCGCGGAGCCGAATATCCTTTTTAAGATAGATGTCGAGCCGTTCGATGGGATCGAGACCGAGTGCCACGTCGCCGTACACCCAGATCTCGCGGACCGGAACCGGCATCGGGTCGGTGTCGACCGTCTCAATTAGCGTTTCGACGCGGTCGAGAGCCGAATCTCTGTCGAGTCGCTCATTGTCTGTCATTGCCCAGAGGAGGCACGCCGCAGCCAAACGGGTTTCGACCACGATTGGGATCATACACCGAGTCTCGGTGTATCAATCGTGGTCTGCAAAGCGCGGTCCGCGACATCCCGGAGTTAGGTGCCGGTATCCGCGTGTTCGGTGGGTGAGGTTTGTGATCGGTCGACTCGAAGGCAGGACCGACGTTGCCGGTCGTGTCAGTGACTGCAATCCGTGCCATACTGGAAGAAGAGAGCCACAGCTCCGGTCGATACGATCTCATAAACAATATATTGCGATATAGAATGTTTGAGTGCCGCTACAGTGGAGACGAAACCCGTATCCCCGCCGACCGGCAACAGGTCGCTAATGGAGTGCGACAAGTGCGACAAAGAGGCAGTCATGCATGCATCGTATTCGGGAGCCCACCTCTGTGGGACCCATCTCTGTCTCTCGGTCGACAAACGCGTCCGTCGCCGCATCCGCGAGGACGCACTACTCTCGTCGGAGAGTACGCCCGAAGACCCCGAAAAGTGGGTCATCGGTCTCTCGGGCGGGAAAGACAGCGTCGTGTTGACCCATATTTTGGACGAAACGTTCGGCCACGATCCGCGAGTCGAAATGATGGCGCTGACGATCCACGAGGGAATCGAGGGCTACCGCGACGAGAGCGTCGACGCCTGTGTCGAACTCTCCGATGACCTTGATATGCGCCACGAGATGGTGACCTACGAGGAGGAGTTCGACATCCGGATGGACGATGTCGTCGAGGACGATCCCGAAAACATGGCCGCCTGTGCCTACTGTGGCGTGTTTCGCCGCGACCTCCTCGAACAGTACGCCGACGAGTTTGGCGCGGACAAGCTGTTGACCGGCCACAATCTCGACGACGAGGCCCAGACCGCCCTCATGAACATCTTAGAGGGCGATGTGAAACAGATCGCCAAACATTTCGACGCCAGCCTCGGCAGCTTCGAGGATCGAAACGAGCAGGACGACTTCATCCCACGGGCCAAACCCCTCCGCGATATCCCCGAAAAGGAGGTCGCGCTGTACGCCCACGTGAAGGATTTACCCGCCCATATCACCGAGTGTCCCCATTCCAGCGAGGCCTATCGGGGAGAGATCCAAGAGCTGCTGTGGGATCTCGAAGAGAACCATCCCGGTACTCGCCACTCGATTATGTCCGGCTACGAGGAGCTGGCGGAGTTGACCGCCGACCGATACCGCGGCAGCGAGCAGTCGGAACTCAACGAGTGCGAGCAGTGTGGCTCGAAAACCGGCAGCAGCGTCTGCCGGAAATGTCGACTGATCGAATCGATCAACGCCGTCTGAACCACGCGGGCTAAACGTATCTGGTCGCAAACCGGTCGCTGTCGACATCAAACCAAATGCAATTTTTAGTCATACATGGATTTATGACTTCGTCGACGAACAGATCAATAGGGTCACACGGCCCGGATACATCATGGAACTGAATGATTTCGTCTCACAGAACGAGCCCGATGAAACTGGCGAGCGATTCGAGTTAGAAAACAGCAAACTGCTTGATATCGACGTCGACGGTACGATTATCGCCAAAGTCGGCTCGATGATCGCCTACGATGGCGAGCTGTCGTTTACCGGCAAATCCTCCGCCGAAGGCGGCCTCAAGGGGATGATCAAAAGCAAAGTCTCCAGCGAGGGGACGCCGGTAATGGAGGTCGAAGGCCAAGGTCACGTCTATCTCGCCGACCAAGAAAAGAAGATCCAGATCCTCGAACTCGACGCCGGGGAGTCGATCTCGGTCAACGGCAACGACGTGTTGGCCTTCGAGGATCGCGTCGACTACGAGATCGGCACGATTGGGAGTATCGGCGGTGCCTCGGCTGGCGGACTGTTGAACGTCTATCTCACCGGACCGGGAACCGTCGCAATCACCACCCACGGTGACCCGCTGGTGTTGCAGCCACCGATTCGGACAGATCCCGATGCAACCGTCGCCTGGTCGAGCAACCTCTCGCCGACCCTCAAAGCCGACCGCAGTCTGAAGGACTCGATTGGCCAGTCGTCGGACGAAACCTTCCAGATGAGCTTCGAGGGCAACAGTGGGTTCGTCGTCGTCCAACCGTACGAAGAAGGCACCCAATCGTAACTAGCCGCTCGTCGTTCAATTATCTTAAAAACCGAGACCACAACGGAGTGCCGACGTTAGCGGATGACGTCGAGCCCGTTGCTCGTTTCCGTTTCGACTTCGTCGGTGCCGCCGTCGGACTCCCACGACGTCTTCTTTGGCTTTGCCTCGGTCGCGTCGATGTTTGTGCTTGCATCGAACGACTGATGCTGCTGACCCATACTCTGTTTGGATTTGTCAGCCTGTTTCTGCGTTGTTGGACCAAGCACCTGTGCGCTCTGGACACCGGTCATGATCGCCATGACGCGGACTTTGCCCTTGTAGTTGTCCTGAATGCGGGCCCCCCAGATCACGTTCGCGCTCGCTTCGAGTCGCTCGGTGATGTTGTTGGCGATCCCTTCGGCCTCCTTGAGTGTGAGGTCCGGGCCGCCAGTGATGTGGACGAGACCACCGGATGCGCCGCGATAGTCGACATCTAGGAGTGGATGGTTCATCGCCTCGTTGACCACTTCTTGGGTCTTGTTTTTGTCCTGCGTTTCGCCGACGAGCATCACCGCGACGCCGCCCTGATTCATGATCGACGACATATCAGCGTAGTCGAGGTTGATCAGCGACGGTTGGGTGATCGTCTCCGAGATCCCTTTGACGGTTTCGGCGATGATCTGGTCCATCACCGAAAAGGCCTTGCCGATTGGGAGGTTCGGGACGTAGTCGAGAAGCCGGTTGTTGTCGAGGACAATGATCGAGTCCGCGGTGTTGCGGAGTCGTTCGAGACCCTCTTCGGCTTTGACTGTCCGAGCTCGCTCGACGTTGAACGGTGTCGAGACCATCCCGACGACGATTGCGCCCTGCTCTTTGGCGATCTTCGAGATGACGGGTGCGGCACCGGTACCGGTACCGCCACCCATGCCCGCGGTGACGAACACGAGGTCGGCTTCACCGAGGACCTCCTTGATCGTTCCCTGGGCCATCTCGGTGGCACGCTCGCCCATCTCCGGATCGCCACCGGCACCGAGCCCGTTGGTCAGGGATTTCCCGACCAGGATCTTGGTGTCGGCCTCAATCATCTTGAGATGTTGTTTGTCGGTGTTGATCGCAATCGTGTCCGCGCCGTCGACGCCGATGTTATACAATCGATTGATCGTATTGTTTCCGGCACCGCCAGCGCCGACGATGACGATCCGTGGATCGCCGAACTCGTCGTCGTCATCGAGTGCGGCATCCATGTCTCGCTGTTCGGCCTCGGCGTTTTCGAGCGCATCCTGAACGATATCTTGCATTATGCTTTCACCCAGTTGCGCTCGGTGTTTGATCGTCGTGGCTCTGCGTCATCGTGTTCGTTGAGCATATCGCGGACAGCCGACCGGATCGCCTCGCTCCGGTTCGGAAATTGGCCGGTGTCGACCATTTCCTCGACTTCCTCGATTTGCTGCTTCGGAATTCGTAGTGTCACACGCTCCATGCTTACATTCCCCGGTAAGTCAGTCGACAGTACGGCACGCATTGTGCGTGCTACCGTCGGGGGGGACCGTTTTCGTCCGACCGACGTACACTGTAAGACGACTGTCTTACGCAACTGTATCGTTATGCTGAATGTATATAAAAGTACCGGCGAATGTAAGACACACGTTGTAAGACACGGATAGAGAGCCTGAGTCGGCTGTTTTCGTGTGTTATGCGTTGTCTAACACGTCGGCTGCGGGTGTTCGACGGCCACAGCTGGGGCAGAATCCCCAATCGGACTGGATCTCGTCGCCGCACTCACAGAACAGCCTGTGGCTGGTTTTCTCGCCGCAGTTGGGACAGTAGACGTGCTCGTCGTCGACCGTCTCGCCGCACTGTGCGCAGTCGGTGGCGGCTGGCTCCGGCTGGCCGTATTGCTCTCCGCGGTTGGATGTCTTACGGCCAGTCGACTCGTGGTCGACCGACACATCGTCGGCAGTAACACCCTCTAGGGAGACGTTTACAGTGATATCCGGTGCCGTAGCCGGTGGCTGTGTCTGTCGACGAGCTGATTCTCGTTCGGCCACCAGTTGGTCGAGGCGGTCGGTCACCAGATCGTCGATAGTGACGTCCTCGCTGTCCGTCTGAGTGTCGGACGGGGTCGACTCACGGTCCGTCGTCTCGAGGTGGGCGCGAAGTGCCTCTCGCATCACCTCGCTTTTCGAGGCGTCGAGTGCCTCTAGCCGACTGACGAGATCGTCGTCGGCACGGAACGTGATTTTGCTCATCGGGTGTGACTATTATCAGCATACTATTTGAACCTTCTCTTATGGCAGACAGATGTCAGACGGGGAGTGAACAGTAACCCTTAATTGCGGCAACGGGATACGAATCAGTGACCGCCCTTAGCTCAGCCTGGTAGAGCAGTCGACTGTAGATCGACTTGTCCCCCGTTCAATTCGGGGAGGGCGGACTGCGAGATTTGAACGAAGTGAAAATCTCGATAGCGAGCGGCACCGCCGCGAGCTTTTCCTACGACCAACGGGAGTAGTGAAAAATCTCTCCCGGCCCGAATTGAGCAGCGAACGACCGCAGGGAAGTGAGTGAGTTCAATTCGGGGAGCGGATTTGTTTACACCAAGTCGACCCACCGAGTCGACACCCGAGGAGTTGGATCGTCCGCCAAGAGACAGTCGGCTGAATCATGTTGACAAACCCACAGGGAGTTGGCAAGCCATTTAGCCCCGGCACCCCGACAGACACATATGGACTACGAATCGAACCTTGATCGAGCAATCGAGGATCTGCCGGACCTCGGTGGCTCCGACGAGCGGCTGGATATCCCCGAGGCTGAGGCCCAGAAGGACGGTGCGTTTACGCGGCTGACGAACCTCTCGACAGTCGCTGATGCGCTGGACCGTGATCCAGAGCACCTCCACAGTACGATCCAGCAGGAACTCGGCACGGCCGGACAGTACGAGGACGGCCGAGCGCGCTACAACGGCTCGTTTTCGTCGACCGAACTCGATGCGGCCATCGAGTCATACATCGCCGAATACGTCACCTGTTCGGAGTGTGGCCTTCCCGACACCAAACTCGTCACCGAAAACCGGACCCAGATGCTCCGGTGTGAGGCCTGTGGCGCGTTCCGCCCGGTCGCCAAACGCCGCCGTACCGACGACCACACCGAGACGCCAGATATCGAAGAAGGCGAGACCTACGAGGTCGAGATCACCGGCACCGGCCGCAAAGGCGACGGTGTCGCCGAGCGCGGCAAGTACACGATCTTCGTCCCCGGTGCGGAGGAAGGCGATCAAGTCGAGATCTACATCAACAACGTCAGCGGCACACTCGCGTTCGCGCGGCTCGCCTGATTTTCCGGTACCAACCCTGATTTCCGGTCGACAGCGTCCACCGACGACCACCGCGCGGATCGGTGTTTTCAAACCGCTGGTGGCGTATCCTCTCACAGTGAGTTCCACCGTCGCCATCTGTTTCGATCTGTTCGGCACACTCGTCGACGCCGACCAACCCGAGGAGCCGGCCCTCGCAGTCGCCGACGCACTGGAACAGCGCGGTGTTGCGGTCCCCGATGACTGGGCAGACGCCTACACCGAACCTCATATCGATGCGCCCGAGGGCGCGGAGGTCCCGCTTCCGGCCCACGTCAGCGCCGCCCTCGCCAGCCGGGGCGTCAAGCCGACGGATAATGCGGCCCGCAGAGCAGTCGTCGACGCCTTTGACCCGAGCGTTGCAACCCGGCCCGGCGCAGTCGACGCAGTCGAGGCGGCCCACGCATACGGCCCGGTCGGCCTGCTGTCGAACTGCTCGGTTCCTGAGCTGGTGGGCCGGACACTGATCCGCTCAGATCTGTCGCGCGACGCCTTTGATCAGATCGTCTCCAGTGTCGCCTGCGGCTGGCGGAAACCCGACCGGCGGGCGTTCGAAACGATTGGGAGACAGCTCTCGGTTCCCGTCGACCGACTCATCTATGTCGGCGATACACCTGCGACCGACGGCGGAATCGAGGCTGTTGGCGGCACGTTCATTGACGTAAGCGAGACCCCACTGTCACAGCTTCCTGAGCGATTCAGCGAGGTGTCGACGGCATGAGAGGATGTCGATGGCAGTAACTGCCGCCGCAGTCGTGGTTGCGGTGGCCATCGCTGATCGGCTGGCTGGCGAACTACCGGCTCGCATCCACCCGGTTGTCTGGTTCGGTCGACTCGTCGGACCGGTCGACCGACAGTGGTCGTCGCCGCGAGCAGTCGGAACACTGGCGGCAGTTGGACTGCCACTGCTGGCCGCAACAAGCGTCGCAGTTACGGTCTGGATCGCCGGACTCGTTCATCCGGTAGCTGGTGCTGGGGTCGCCGCAACCGTCCTGTTTTCGTCAGTTAGTCTCCGCCTACTGACCGAGACCGCCCGCGATGTGATCTCGCTGTCAGCAACCGATCTCCCGCGTGCGCGAGATGAACTCCGAGCATTGGCGGGCCGCGACGCGAGTGCGCTGTCGCCTGAACTGGTCCGGAGTGCGGCCGCCGAGAGCGCGGCCGAGAACCTTGCTGATGGGCTGGTTGCCCCGATTACGGCCTTCGGACTGGCTGTTGTCGCCATCTCTGCGGGCGGGTTGTCCGTCCCCATCCTGCCGATTGCGACGGCGGCCGCCGCGTGGGTGAAGGCGGTCAACACGATGGATTCGATGGTCGGCTACCACTCGAAGCCAGTTGGGTGGGCAAGCGCAAAGCTCGATGATCTGGTGATGTGGCTTCCCGCCCGGCTCACCGCGCTGTTCATCGCGGCTGCGGTGAAGAGCCCAGATCCGCTGTCGACCGGTCGACGCTGGGCACGGACCCCGACCTCACCGAACGCCGGCTGGCCGATGGCGACGCTGGCGGCTGCACTCCACGTCCGGCTCGAAAAACCCGACACCTACACGCTGAACTCGGTGGCCGAACTGCCAACGGTCGCCGAAGCCAAGCAGGGCGTCGACATCGTCGACCGCGCTGGCTGGCTGGTGTTTCTCGCGTGGGCGGTGATCCTGCTTGTTTGAGAACCCGGTGGCGGCGATCAGAGGGGCAGTTGCCTTTCTCACACGGCTGCCGGTCGGCGGCGGAGAAGCCGAGTGGAACGCGTTCCGTGAGAGTGCGTACACGATTCCGCTGGTCGGCTACCTCGTCGGCGGGGTCGCCGGATTGGCCTTTTTCCTCCCACTTCAACCGACGACGTTAGTCGCGGTCTACCTCGTCGTCCTCTACGGATTGTCAGGAATCACCCACGCCGATGGGCTGGCCGATGTCGGCGATGCGATGGCAGTCCATGGCGACCCGGAACGTCGACGGGAGGTGCTGAAGGATTCGGCGACCGGCGTCGGCGGGATGTTGCTGCTCGGGGTGACGCTGATCGCCCTGACGCTTGGCGCGCTCGGCTTTGCGGGGAGCAGTTCGATGACGGCGTTCCGGCTCGTGGTCGCCGCCGAGGTCGGCGCAAAACTCGGCATGGTGCTTGTCATCTGTTACGGTCGACCGGCCCACGAGGGACTTGGCTCCCAACTCGTCGGTCGACTCGACCGGTCGGCCTACGGGCCAGCAGTACTGGTCGCCGTTCCAGCCATCTTGGTGGCCCCCACTGGGTCGACGGTCGCGCTCCTCGGAGCCGTCGCCGCCGGACCACTGGTCGGGGCGGTGATGCTGACGTGGGGCCACGCGACACTCGGTGGTGTCAATGGTGACGTGATCGGCGCAACGAACGAAATCGCCCGCGCGGTCGGACTTCATCTGGGGGTCACTCTATGGATCTTGTTGTGAGCGCGACTGGAGGATGGTAGTTATGGACGCACTACTCATGTGTGGCGGCCAAGGAACGCGGCTTCGTCCAGCCGTCGGCGACACTGAAAAGCCACTGGTCGAGGTCGACGGCCGACCGATGGTCGACCGCGTCGTGAGCGCACTCCATGAGAGCCGTGTCTCGGAAATCGTGGCCGCCGTGTCTCCTGAGACGCCGTCGACGGCCGCTCGGCTCACTGGCTGTGCGGATGTGCGGGTCATCGAAACGGCGGGCGAGGGGTACGTCACGGATCTCACGGCCGCATTGGAGACGATGGAAACACCCACAGTCACCGTCACAGCTGACCTCCCGCTGTTGACCGGAGAGATCGTCGACCGCGCTGTCGAGACGGCCGACGGGGAGTCACTGGCTGTTTGTGTGCCGCTATCGCTTGTTGAATCGGTGGGAGCCAGTGCCGATACGACCGTCGACCACGATGGTGAGACAGTGGTTCCATCAGGGCTGAACGTCGTCGGCGATAAGAAGAGTCGACAGGTTGTCTGGGAGACCGAGCGGCTGGCACTCAATGTTAATCACCCGGCAGACCTCCAACGTGCCGAGAAACTATTTAAACATTTACAATAGTATCTGCAGGGATTTGATTTTGTCATCAGAAACGGCAGATTTCGATGTTAATAGAAACATAATTTAGGGAGATACCCTTGTTTACCTTCGTATGGACCCCCAGATGCTTGATGCACTCGACCGTGTTCCGCACGGTGGTGCGTCGGACCCGCAGTTACTCGACTTCAGCGCGAACACGAACCCTGTTTCTCCCGCAGGGACCGTGTCGGTCTACGAGTCGGCGTTTTCGGCAGCTCGTCGGTACCCAGTCGACGACTACTGTGAGTTCCGCGCCGCCGCTGCTGAGTACACCGGTGTTAGTGGCACACAAATCATCCCCGCCGCAGGCGGGCTTGCCGGGATACGGCTCCTGTTGTCGGTCGTCCTCGACAGCGGCGACAGCGTCGCCATCCCGTCACCGAGTTTCGGCGAGTATGCCAAGGAAGTACAGCTCCAGGGCGGCGAGCCGACGTTCGTCGACCACGACGCAATCACCGAGGTCGACCCCACCCCACACGAGGTGGTCGTCGTCTGCAATCCGAACAACCCGACCGGCGAGAGCTATTCGCCGACCGCGCTGCATGGGCTGGCTGATCGCTGCCGGAACGCCGGAACGACGCTGTTGGTCGACGAGGCGTTTCTGGATTTCACCGACCAGCCATCGATGGCGGGCGTCGAAGGTGTCGTCGTCGCCCGCTCGCTGACGAAAATCTTCGGGCTACCGGGACTTCGGGCCGGCTTTTTGGTCGCTACCGGACAGCTTCGAGATCGACTCGATGTCGCCCGGATCTCGTGGACACTGAGCACGCCCGCCGCGGCGGTTGGTGCCCACTGTCTGGGCGAGACCGAGTTCGTCGACGAGACCCGCCAGCGCGTCCGCTCGGAGCGCGAACGGATGGTCGACCGGCTCTCGACGGCGTTCGATGTCACCGACTCGACGGCACCGTTCCTGCTGTTGGAGACCGACCGACCGGTCAAAGAGGTCATCGACCAGGCCCGATCAAACGGGGTCGTCATCCGCGATGCGACCACGTTCCGCGGGCTCGACTCCCACGTTCGGGTTGCGATTAAACGACCCCACGAAAACGACACCCTGCTCGACGCACTCGGCGTCTAAGCAGTCTATGCGGTCTATGCGTTGCGATCGGATCGGTCGACAGCATCGGCGTCGACCAACTCGTCGAGGTAGTCGACCATATCGTCGATAGCATCGCGCTGTTCGGCAGCCCCAGCAGTGATCTCACCGATCCCGTCTTCGATCTCTTCGGCCTGCCCGGCGACCTTCTCGGCGGTGGCGGTGATCTCTTCGAGCGAAGCCGCCTGATCGTCGTTGGTGTCGGCGACTTCGGAGATTCCTTGCGCGGCCTCTTGGGAGGCAGCAACGATATCCGACAGTGAGTCGAGTACGCCCGAGATCTCCTCGTTGGCACTTCGGACGCGGCTGTTTGTCGTCTCGGAGACTTCGGCAGTCTCGCGGGTCTGGTGTTGAATCTCGTCGATGAGTTCCGAAATCTCGTCGGCGTTTTCTTTCGTATCCTCTGCAAGACTTTTGACCTCATCGGCGACGACCGCAAAGCCGTCGCCGGATTCGTCGGCACGGGCAGCCTCGATGTTGGCGTTGAGCGCGAGGATATTGGTCTGGTCGGCGATATCTGCGATCACTTCGACGACCTCGCTGATCGCGTCCATCCGGGATTCGAGCTGTTCGACTGTTCCGACGAGTTTTTCGGTTGAGGCGACGACCTCCTCCATTTGGCCTTGGGCACTTTCCCCGGCCTCTGCGCCCTGTTCGGCGGCCTGCTCGGCGCGGTGGGCCGCCTCGTCGACCTGATCGGAGGTGGCTGCGACCTCTTCCATGGTTGCGCTGAGGTTCTGCATCTCGTCGCTGACCTGACGGAGCGAGCGGTTTTGATCGCCCACCTCCTCGTTGATCTGAGTGGCTCCGGTGGCGATCTGTGAGGCGGCCGCCGACAGCTCCTCGACCTCGCTGACGAGCCCCTGGACCATCGTCTGGGTCGAGTCGGCGACGGTGTTGATCGCATCAGTGATTTCCAAGACGTTGTCGTCCAGCAAATCGTGGCTGTCGGTGTATCTAACACGGGCGCCGAGTCGACCGTCTTCGAGATCTTGGGCGGTGTCGGCGACTTCTTCGACGAGGTTTCCCATCGCCTCCCGGCGGCGAATAACCTCTGTGTTGTCCTGAATGAGCTGCATCACGCCCTGTAACTTCCCGGCTTGGGTGATCGGTGTCGCTACCGAGTGGACGTGTAGTGTCTCGCCGTTGGCGTTGTCCATCTCCTGTTCGACCTCGTAGGCCCGCTGATCCCGCCCGGAGCGGTCGGCACCGAACGTCTCGTCGGCGGCATCGGGGTTGTCGACGACCGCGTTGGCGAGTGTTTGGGTTCGGTCGTCACGGAAGAACTTCGCCGTGTCGTCATCGCCCAGCACCTCCTCGCGGGCGATCCCCGTCAGTACCTCCATTTCGCGGTTCCAACCGATGATTCGGTGCTGGGTATCGATAATAAAAGCCGGCTGTGGGAGTGTATCCAACAACGCGTCGGTATCGATATCGATGTCTTCATCCGTGGACTGTCGACCGCCAAGGGTGTCTTGATCAGCCTCATCGTCCCGGAGAGACCCCTCAGCATTACCCTGTGACATGGAATCGAATTACGGATTCGGCATATTATACGTTAGCTTGCCATTATCAGATATTATATTTTCATCAGCGACAGACGATTTTTCATATCGCTACCCGACGGCATGTATACAGCCAGTGTACTGACGATCAGAATTCGGCGTCGAACATCCGGACAGACGATAGGTTAGTCGACGACTAACGCAACCGGGTAGTTGGTGATGTTCTCGTAACCATCCTCAGTCACAATCACGATATCCTCAATTCGAACGCCACCAACCTTAGGATCGTACAGCCCTGGTTCGACAGTGATCACCTGTCCGGCTGTGAGGTCGCCACCGTCGGTGCTCAGTCGCGGGCGCTCGTGGACATCGAGGCCGACACCATGGCCAGTGCTGTGAATAAAGCCAACCTCCGTTTCGGGATCGGATCGAAACGTCGGCAGCCCGGCGTCTTCGTAGACCTCGCAGGCGGCGGCATGCACGTCCGCGCCTGTGTTGTCGGGGTGGACAGCAGCAAGCGCGGCTTCAAGGGCTTGCTCAGTCAGGTCGTACCATTCTCTGAGCGTCTCGCTCGGTTCACCCTTGCAGAAGGTGCGGGTCATATCCGAGTGGTAGCTGGTCGACTTGTTACGGGGGAAGATATCAATGATAATCGGTTCGCCAGCCTGCAGTGGGCCACTCCCGCGGTTGTGTGGATCGGCGGCCTGCTGACCGCAGGCGACGATGGTCTCGTCGAGTCCACAGCCGTGTTCCAAGAGCGTGATCTCGATAGCCTGTTTGACGCGCTCGCTCGTCACCGGCTCGTCTTTATAAATCAGTCGACCGTCGGTGTCGACCGTTGCCTGCCCGATCAGGTCCTCGGCGGCCGCCATCGCGGCCTCGTTGGCCCGCTGTGCGGCGCGGATGTGGTCGAGTTCAGTGGGTGTTTTGACTGCCCGGACATCGATCAGTACGTCATCGGCGTCGACAACCACGCTGACTCCCTGTTCGCGGAGCCCGTCGGCCGTGCCGACGGGGAACCGTTCGGGGACCGCCACGCTGTCGACGCCCGCGTCGGACAGAAACGCCGCCGCGACGCGGTGGCCGGCTTCGACCGGCCCGTAGTCGTCGACTAACGCCCGTCTGTCGTACTCCGCGTGGCGTCTGACCTGATCGGCACGGCTCTCGGTTTTCGCCCGCCCGTACTCCAGTCCCGAGACGAGCAGCGAGAGCGTCGTCGGTGTATAACACGTGAGGAAGGGGTCGGGTGCATCGAAGCCCGACAGATATCGTTGGTTAGCATCGCTGCTAGCGGCATCAATGAGGTAGGCGTCGACTCCGAGCGCCGAGAGATGGGAATCGAGGCGGGACAGATCCGGATCCATACGGCCAGTTGTCGATCACCCCACAAGTAGTTCGCCCTCGACACAGCGGTCGATGGCGGGTGGAGACCGATCTGGGGAATTCAGGCGACCGTGGACCTCAGCATGTCTGACATACGTTAATATGCGTGGCTGCTAAACAGTCAGTAAAGATTATGATCTCAATTTGGTCAGGTCGAACGGACAGTCACGGGCAAGAAGTATTTCAGTCGTCGTCCCCCACTCCCTCCAATCGGAGAACTCAATTATGAAACTCGCAACAATTGGCGTCGGTAACGCTGGCAGCAAGATCATCGACCGAATGCTCGAATTCGAAAACGAGACCGGTCGTGATCTGTGTCGACACGTGATGGTCATCAACACCGCCCGGACAGATCTCGCAAAACCGAAGTACGTCCCGGAGGACCGCCGCGTCCTGATCGGTGACACTCACCAGAAGGCCAAGGGCCACGGCGTCGGCGGCGACGGTGAGGTCGGCGCGGAGGTCGCCAAAAACGACATCGACGAGATCCGGCGGGTGTTCGACGACGTCGAGATCCACGAGGTCGACGCGATTCTCGTCGCCGCGGGACTCGGCGGCGGCACCGGCAGCGGAGCCGGCCCCGTCGTGATCGACGAACTCCAGAAAATGTACGACGAGCCGGTGTACGGACTCGGTGTCTTGCCGGGCGAGTACGAGGGTGGTCGACCGGCGCTCAACGCTGCGCGGTCGCTCCAGTCGTTTGTCACGAAGGTCGACAACTTCATCGCCTTCGACAACGACGCCTGGCGCTCCCGCGGCCAGACCGTCGAAGAGGGGTACGAACAGATGAACCGGGAGCTTGCCACGCGAATCGTCACCCTGCTGGCGGCGGGTGAGGTCGACGATTCGGATGTCGGTGAGAACGCGATGGATTCGAGCGACATCATGCGAACGCTCGACACTGGCGGCGTCTCCTCGATTGGCTACGCATCGAGCGATCTCGACAAACCGGACGGGCTGCTCTCGAAGTACAAAACCAAGGACAAAGACGAAGAGATCAACTCGATGGATGCGGCCAAAATCAAGGGGCTCGTCCGTCGAGCGGTCAACTCACGGCTGACGCTTCCCTGCGAGGTCTCAAGTGCCGACCGGGCGTTGATTATTTTCGCTGGACCGTCGTCGATGATCTCCCGCAAGGGGATCGAATCCGCCCGCGAGTGGCTCGAACAGGAGGCCGATACGGTCGAAGTGCTGGCGGGTGACGATCCCCGCGAGGATTCGGATACGCTTGCGGCAGTCGTCCTGCTGTCGAACGTCACCGAGACGCCTCGGATCAAGGAGATCCAGAATCAGGCCGTCGACGCTCAGAACAAGATCGCCGAACTCGATGCGGTCCGTGAGGAGGAGATCACGTCGCTAATCACCGACGATGACAATGAGCTGGACCCGATTGTCTAGTTGTGGGGAGCGATAGATGAAAGTCGCCCTGCTCGGCGTCGGCAACGCAGGCACCCGGATCGTCGACCAACTGGTTGGGACCGAACAGCGAACGGGCCGTCCGGTGACCGAAGGCCAGGTGCTCGCGTTCAACACCACGCCCTCCGTGTTCGCCGAGACCGAGCATATCGACGACGAGCGACAGGTCGTCGTGGGCGATATCCATCCGGATGTCGTCCAGCCCGATGAGATCACTGAAAGCGAGGGTGAGTTTGACGGCGGAGACGATGAGACCGCCCAGCGGGAGGGAGTCGCTGGCAACCCGGAGCTTGGCGTCTCGGTTGCGCGGGACGACCTGCCGGAGATCCGGCGGGCCCTCGATATGATCGAAGACACCGAAGTCGACGCGGCGATGATTGTCGCCGGACTCGGCGGGGGCACCGGCTGTGGTGTCGGGAGCGTACTCCTCGAAGAGCTGAAAGCGATTTACGATATTCCGGTGTACGTCCTCGGCGTGCTGCCGACCAGCGAGGAGTCCGACCAACGGGCCTGGACCGCCGCGCGGGCGATCCGAACGGTCGTTCCGTTGGCCGACTCCGTGATCCCCGTCGACAACGAGTCGTGGGTGACCAAACACGGCGCGAGCGAGGGATACGAGGAGCTCAACCGGGCGATTGCGACCCGAATTATCTCGGTGTTCGGGACTGGAGAGCGCGACGACCAACGTCTCTCGGAACTACAGATGGATCCGAACGATGTCAGACGAGTACTCGAAATCGGTGGGCTGGCCACTGTCGGCTACGCCGAAACCGAACTCGAAGTGGTCACCGAAAGCTGGCTCACGCGGCTCCGTCGACTGCTGGGACGTGAGGTGCCGGAGCCGGAGCCACAAACTGACGCCGTCTCGATCAAAAACCTCGTCCAGCGGGCCGTCGAGTCGGAGTTGACGTTGCCGTGTGATATCGAGACGGCGGATCGCGTTCTGCTCATCCTGTCAGGCCCGCCGGAGGAACTCTCACGGAAAGGGTTCGAGACTGGGCGCTATCTGCTCGAAGACAAGACTGGGACTGTCGAGGTGCTAGCAGGCGACGAGCCGCTGCCGGCTGCAACGCGGATTACGGCGACGGTCCTCCTGTCGAACGTGACGGGAGTGCCGCGGATCGAGGCGCTACAGAAGCGGGCGGTCGCCTTCCAGCAGGAGCGAAACAGCCAGCCAGTCGACGACAACGACCACGGGTTCCAGTTCCAGCAGGAGTCGGTCGACGAGGCTGATACTACAGACGAAATCGATGCCGAGGCTGCAGACGAGATCGACGCAGTCGACAACTCGGTCGACGAGGATGAGACTACGGCTCACGACGAGACCGACTCCGAGACTGAAGAGCCGACGCAGGAACAGTAACAGATCCAAACCGTCTTCAGTCGACCTCAGTTCCGTTCCGGCTTCGGTATTCTGATACCCCTCGACGGGTACGTCGGTGTATGGACGTTCACATCTCGGCATCGAGAGTTGCGGGCACCGCCCGCGCACCGCCATCGAAAAGCTACACCCACCGTGCGATTTTGGCCGCCGGCTACAGCGACGGCGCGACCGTCTACGACCCACTCGACAGCGCCGACCCCCGAGCGACGATGCGCGCGGTCGAAGGGTTCGGCGGGAGCGTCGACCACAGCGAAGCAAGCCTCGAAATCACGGGGTTCGACGGAACGCCCGAGGTTCCTGACAACGTGATCGACTGTGCCAACAGCGGGACGACGATGCGACTCGTCACTGCCGCGGCCGCGCTTGCCGACGGGATCACGGTACTGACCGGCGACGACTCGCTTCGCTCGCGACCACAGGGGCCGCTGCTGGAGGCTCTCGACGCCCTCGGCGTCGAAGCCAAGAGCAGTCGACACAACGGCCAAGCGCCACTCGTCATCGAAGGACCGCTTTCCGGCGGGCAGGTCGACATCCCCGGTGACGTCTCCTCCCAATACATCTCGGCACTCCTCATGGCCGGCGCAGTTTCCGACGAGGGAATCGAACTCAATCTGACGACCGACCTCAAATCAGCCCCCTACGTCGACATCACCCTCGAAGTCTTGGAGGATTTCGGCGTCACCGCCGAACCGGTCGGCGCGACCGGCGAGGGTGGCGTTCGCTCCGCAGGCGCGGAGGGCTTTGTCGTTGCGGGTGGCCAGCAGTACAGCCCCGAAGGTGGCGAGTACCACGTTCCAGGGGACTTCTCGTCGATGTCCTACCTGCTGGCGGCGGGGGCTATCGCCGCCGCCGACGGCGAATCGGTCGTCGTCGAGGGAGCCTATCCAAGTGCGCAAGGCGACAGCGCGATTGTCGACATCCTCGATGCGATGGACGCCGACATCGACTGGGACCGAGAGGTAGGCGAGATCACCGTCGCCCAATCCGATCTCACCGGGACGACGGTCGACGTCGGCGACACACCAGACCTACTGCCGACGATTGCGGTGCTCGGCGCGGTCGCCGAGGGCGATACCGTCATCGAGAACTGCGAACACGTCCGCTACAAGGAGACCGACCGGGTGAGCGCGATGGCAACCGAGTTGACAAAAATGGGCGTCGAAGTGACCGAAGAACACGATGTGTTGACAATCCACGGCAGTGAGTCGACGCTCTCGGGTGCAACTGTCGAGGGCTACCACGACCACCGAATCATCATGTCGCTGGCGGTCGCGGGGCTGGTCGCTGATGGAACCACGACAGTAACCGGGGGCGACCACGTCGACGTCTCGTTCCCGACGTTTTTCGACCTGCTGGCCGATCTGGGTGGGAGCGTCGACCGAACGGAGTGACCCAGCCGAGCGTTACTGTAGCCGGCCGGTGAGATCGAGTCCGTCGGAACTGTTTTCGGTCGACTCGTTGTCGCTGTCGGCTGTTTCGTTGTCGCCCGAATCACCATCGGTCGACTCGGATTCAGTCGACTCGGCGGCAGCCTCAGGAGTGATCGATTCGGTGAGTTCACGCGTGGCGGCGGCTTCGATAGTTCGGAACTGGCGCGGATAGACACCGACGGCGACTAAAAAGTCGTCTCCCCGTTCGACGGCTTTCGTGACGTACATATCGAGATCCAGTGGCAGGCCAGCGAAGGTAGCCTCGGCAACGAACCGCGACTGTATAACCGACTGCTCCAGAATCGTGATCTCTTGATCGCTGTCGTGTTCGATCCCGTCGATACTGTCGTAGTTCTCTCCGATGAGGTCGACCACCTCACGGCTCGACATCTCACCGATTGGGTTCAGCGTTTCCCCGGCAAGTTCGATTTTCGGCGTCGAAAGCACCGCGAACGTTGCGGTCGCCGTTTCGGCGAGCCCCTCGATACCAACCTGTTTCTCGTACTGGCTCAGATAGCTCGTGACCGCGAACGTCTCCGACTGCCCGGCGGCTTCGACCGTTCTCTCGGTGACTAGCTCCTCGATGCCAACCGCTTCGTATCCGGTCGACTCCAGTGCCGACTGGCTCACGCCCGCCGGTGTCGACTCCAAACTGGTGACGCTGCCCAGAACGCCACTGAGACAGCCCGATAGCCCGACAAGCCCGGCAACTGCAGTGCCCGAAAGCATATCTCTACGATTCATTTCATGATACCAAAATGCTGTACTGATATATGCTTGGTGTCTCTGGGAGCCAAGACCAACGGTGTACTATCGGTAGTATATTTGACCATCAACTACCAGAGCGCTGGTCAGTGCAAAAAACGGAACGAGGGAGCAGCCTCAGTCGACCTGTTTCTCGCCAGTCGAAGCCCCACTGTCGGTGTCGACAGCCGACGTATCCTCCCGTTTGTCGGCGAGTCGCTGTTCAAACCACTGCCATTCGGTAGAGAACTGGTTGGTCTCCTTGAGATTCCAGACATCGGCGTCAGTGACTTTCGGCCCCACACGGAGCGACTGGAACATGTTTATCGCCCAGATGCCGATGCCGATGATTAGCAACACCGCACCGAACGTCGACAGCTGCTGGAGCACCTCGAACTCGGCGGGATAGGCGGCCCGGCGGCGCGGCAGTCCCAGATAGCCGAGCGCCAACATCGGCGTAAACGTCGTAAACACGCCGACGATGGTGAGATAGGCGTGGACCTTCGCCGCCCGCCGGTCATACATCCGTCCCGTAAACAGCGGGAACCAGAAGTAACCCGCCGCAAACGCCATGAAGGTGATGACGCCGACGACGATGAAATGGAAGTGGCCGACGACGTAGTAGGTGTCGTGGAGCACGAGGTCGACCGGGATCGAGGCAAGGAAAATTCCGGTCACGCCGCCGATGATGAACGTGCCGACACCGCCGATACAAAGGATCATCGGCGCGGTGAGCCGGATCGAGCCACCCCACAGCGTGGTGATCCAGTTGAACGTTTTGACCGCCGAGGGGACCGCAATCGCAATCGAGATCGCCATAAACGACGCCCGGAGTCGGGGATCGATCCCGGTAGCAAACATGTGGTGGGCCCAGACGCCGAACGACAGCACCCCGATTGCCAACGTGGAGTAGACGATGAATTTGAAGCCAAACAGGCGTCGACCGGCGAACTTGGGTAAGATGTAACTCACCAGCCCGAACGCCGGCAGGACGAGGATATAGACTTCGGGGTGGCCGAAGAACCAAAACAGGTGTTGCCAGAGGATCGCGCCACCATCGGCAGTAAAGAACGCCGTCCCGAAGTTGCGGTCGGCCAGCAACATCAGGAGGGCACTACCGAGCAGCGGGAACGCGAAAATGACGATCCCGCTGGTGGTGAGCAGCGTCCACGAGAAGATATCGAGGTTCGACCACGTCACGTTCCGGCCACGCATGGTGAAGATGGTGACGACGATGTTGATCGCGCCCATCACGGTAGCCAGCCCGCTGAGGTGCAAGCCCAGCAGCAACAGATCCATCTGGGGGTTGTCGAGTTGGATCGACAGCGGGACGTACATCGTCCAGCCGCTAGCCGGCGGCTCAAGGGCCAGTAACACGGGGAAATCGATGCCGAACCCCAACAGCATCTTCCCCAACACCTCGGTAATCAACCCCGCACGGGCTAACAGAAACGCTGCCGGAAGGAGCCAGAAGGCGATGGCATTGATTCGGGGGAACGCCATATCTTCGGCCTCCAGCAGAATCGGGATGAAGTAGTTGGCGAGACCGAAAAATACCGGCGTAACGAAGAAAAACAGCATCGTCAGCCCGTGCATCGTAAACACCGCGTTGTAGGTGCTTGCATCCCAGATGCTCAACGCGGGGGTAAACAGCTCGGCCCGAATCATCATCCCGTCGGTCGCCCCCCAGAGCCCGGCGGCGGTGCCGAAGATAATGTAGAGAATCCCGATATCTTTGTGGTCGACGGTCGTCAGCCAGCGAAACAACCCGTCCGGTTTGTGTGCAAACCCGGTCTGTTTGCCCGGCAGAAACGCCGAAAATCCACCGTCTGAAACGAGTTGCTTGGCGTCCGATGAGCCACTGGCACGCCAAGCCAGTAACACCATGCCACCGACGAAACTAACGGTCACAACGGCGAGAAACGCGAGATTGAACATCACGGACGATCACGCCCCCGGAGCGGCAAACACATATCACACCGCTACAGTCTCGGGGGTGTTAGAAGTGTTTGATAGTTGTCAGGAATGTCAGTCGACGGGATAGATTCGATGTGCGACTGATTAGGGATTGCCGTCGACGTCGGGCTCTTGGGCTCGATTGGGTGTCGACCCCACGGAGTCACCAAAGCGGTTATAGAACGCCCCCAGCAGGAAGCCGTAGGCGAGGTGCGCCAGCAGCGTGAAGCCGGCGAACACCGCCAGCAGTGGACCGCTGATGTCGCCGCGACCGAGGACAAAAAACGCGATCCAGAGTACCGATCCCAGAATCATTCCGTTGGATGGCGGGTCGTCGAACGGCATCGAGGGCTCGATGGCGACGAACAACAGCGGCCAGATGACGGTGCCGACGAACGCGAAAATGACGAAACCGATGAAGGTGTTGCCGGGCATCCCGACGTAGCGGGCGACCGCGTCGAAGGCTTGGACCTGTTCTCTGGTCTCGACCTCCAACATGAGAAACACCAGCGACATCACCGATATTCCCGTCGCACCACCAAGTATCCCACCTGCGATCCGGTTCACGTCGACTCACCGATAGCCATTGTCCCTATCAGAGTGGCAGTCGACATAAAACTCGGTTTGCGTCGGATTGCTGTACTGTCCACGACGGGTGCTCACATTCCATGTCGACTGCTGGCGACGGCTGGCGAATCAGTCAGTACAAATTAACCGACCAAGCAACAATATGCAGCTATGACTACTGGTGATCGAAGTCGAGCAGGTCGGTTCGGAGGGCCAAATCAATGACGCGCCAGTATGCGCCGGTGTCGCCTCCGGTCGCACTGACAATCGCCGGCAGCGATTCGGGCGGCGGCGCGGGAATCCAGGCCGACCTGAAGACGATGGAGGCTCACGACGCCTTCGGGACCTCAGTCATCACGGCGACGACAGCCCAGAACACGACGGGCGTCCACGACGTGAACGTGCTGCCGACCGATCATATCGAAGCCCAGTACGACGCGGTCGTGGAGGATTTCCGCGTGCAAGCGATCAAGACTGGGATGTTGGCGACCGCACCAGTGATCGAAACGGTCGTCGACTGTCTCAACCGCTACGAGAGACCACTCGTCGTCGACCCCGTGATGGTCGCCGCGACGGGCGACCGACTGCTCAGCGAGGATGCGGAGGCAGCCTACGCCGATCTCATCAAGCAGTCGACGCTGGTCACGCCGAACGTCGACGAGGCCGAGATTCTCACTGAGACCGAGATTGATGACGCGAAAGCTGCCGAGCAGGCTGGCCGCGAACTGGTCGACCAAGGGGCCGACGCCGCGCTCGTCAAAGGTGGCCATTTGGATGGCGACGACGTGGTCGACACCCTCGTCGTCGCGGAGGCCGATGGGGAGCCACGAACCGAACAGTTCAGTCATCCCCGGATCGAGACCGCCGCGACCCACGGCTCGGGCTGCACGCTGTCGAGTGCGATTGCAGCCCGCCTCGCCCGCGGTGAGTCGCTCTCGACGGCGGTCGCCGGTGGCGTGGCGTTCATGGAGCGCGCAGTACGCTACGGGATCGATGTCGGCTCCGGGCCGGGATCGGTCCACCATCTCGTCGACCTCCGGGAGCGCGCCGACCGCGTGGCGGTCAGCGACGCAGTCGAGGCGGTTGTCGCCCGGCTGGTCGACCGCAAGGTCGAAACACTCGTTCCCGACATCGGCATGGGCGTTGTCGGCGCGACGCGGTACGCCGAAACCCCAGCAGAGGTCGTCGGTGTCGACGGCCGAATCTGCCGAACACGAAGCGGAATTCGGCCGACTGCGGGGGTTCGCTCGGGTGGCTCGATTGGGCTTGCCAACCAGCTGCTGGCGGCCCGCGAGACGTTCCCCGAACTCCGGTTTGCGGTCAACTGCCGGTTCGACGCCGGTGTCGAAACCGCGCTGTCGGCAGTCGACGGCCCGGTCGTCGAAAGCGAGACTGCCGACGTGGAAAGCGACGCCGTCGAGCGCGTCGACCACACGGCTCCGGTCGTCAGTATCGACAGCGAGAGCCTGCCGGACAACAAACCGCCAGCGGCGGTGATCGACCGGGGTAGCGAGGGTCGACAGCCCGGCGTGGTGCTGTTTGGGACCGATTCCGAGACGTTGATCGAGCGAACGCTGACGCTGTACGAGGCACTGATTACGGAGTGAACAGGGTACTACAAGACTGCGAGCGCCGAACTTTTTCCGCCTCGGGTTCGCCAGAGGCGAACCGCTCGGCGCAAAAACTTCGATGAAAAAGGCCGAGGGCTCGGCCTCTGGTCTCGCCCTCGGAGAACCGCGCTCGCCCTGCTCGCGCGGATGCTGGTGACAGACTCAGACTCTAAGTATAGCAGGGTGAAATCAGCTGAGAAGTGGTCAGTTTCATCTTCTTCAACAGTAAATCTCAACGAACCAGTCGACTACAGGAGCCACAGAGGTTCTCCTCTTTGACGTCGACCTCCCGGACGGTCGGTGAGAAGCTCATGACGCATTTGGAGTTGTCACAGTGTTCGAGGCCGAGGGTGTGACCGATTTCGTGGACGACCTCTTTGCGGACGCGGTCGGCGAACACTTCGGTTTCGGGTTTGGAGGTGATGCCGCCGTCGGAGGAGGTCTGAAGGCGGTACGTAGAGATCACAGAGCCGTTGCCGTTGAGATAGGCCAGCCCGAACACGTAGTTGCGGCGGCGGTAGTAGAGATCTTCGGCGGTGATGCCGATGTTTTTGTCACCCGATCCCACGCGGCTAACCAGTTCGATCAGATCCTCTGCGCGGTGTTGATCCCGGTTGGGATCGAACGCGCCGTCGGGGATCGGCTGGCTGTCATGGACGGTCACATCACAGCCATAGACCGACCGGAGGCTAGCCGATGACTCCCGCTTGACCTGGGCGGGGACATCCCCAATCGGCACGATGTCGACAAGCATGAAGGGCGTTATGAAGGGGTTGTTATTAAGTCTCACGCCACCGACTGCGTTCCGTCCGCCGATTGTGAAGAGATATGGCACGCAGTGACCACTGCCGTATCTCGGTACGTTTTTTTCAGTCCGCCGGTTCAGTTCGGTTAATGGACGTAGATACGGTCGTACTCGACATCGACGGTGTACTGGTCGACGTGGCCGACTCCTACCGGCAGGCCATCGTCGACAGCGTCGACCGCGTGTACGGCGAAACGGTCGACCGCGAGGCCTTACAGGCGTTCAAAGACGCCGGCGGCTTCAACAACGACTGGCTGGTGACCGACGCGGTCGCCCTCTACGTACTCGCACAGCAGGCTGGCTTCGAGAGCGACATTGCGACGTTTACCGATGGCATCGCTGCCCACGGCGGCGGGCTGGAGGGCGCAGAGGCCGAGCTGGCGGCCGAAATCCCGAATGCGACCTTCGAGGAGGTCATCGAGCAGTGGGATCCAGACCAGCTCCGAACGGTGTTTCAGGCACTGTATCTCGGGAGCGAGCTGTTCCGAGAGCTCGAAGGCGGCGAGCCACCGTTCGAGACGGCGGGCTACATTCACGACGAGCCAGTGTTGGTCGACCCCAAGACGCTGGACACACTGACCGACAGCTACAATGTCGGCGTGGTAACGGGTCGACCGGCCGCCGAGGCGACGATTGCCTTGGATCGTGTTGGCTTGGAGGTCGACGATAACCACCGGTTCACGATGGATAACTGGGAGGAGGGCAAACCCCACCCCTACGCACTCATGACACTCGTAGACCGATTCGATTCTGAATCGGTCGTCTTCGTTGGCGACACGCTGGATGATATCGAGACAGCGACCAACGCGGCGGCTGCAGACAGCAAAATCTCATATAAAGGAATCGGCGTTCTCACTGGCGGGCTGACCGGCGACGTGGGCCGCGAGAAGTTCGTCGACGCCGGGGCTACGGGCGTACTGGAGTCGATCAACGATCTACCGGACTATTTAAATTAGAGACGGACTACTGACGCTGTCATCGATACCGGGAGCGTTGGCCGAACACACAACGCTTAGGCGGGGATAGCGCCCACTATGTGGCATGCGAATCGCACTCCTTGGCGGCACTGGCGATATCGGTGAAGGACTCGCCCTGCGGTGGGCGTTCCACAGCAACCACGACATCGTAATCGGCTCCCGAGACCCTGAAAAGGCACGCTCGAAGGCCAACGAGTACGAGGCCAAAATCGAGGATCGGGGCGTCGACACCAAGATCACGGGCTTTGAAAACGGGATGGCCGCCGACCGCGCCGACATAATTGTCCTCGCGGTCCCGGCCTACCACATCGCCGACACCATCGAGGCCGTTGAGGGATCTCTCCACGAGGGTGACATCCTCATCACGCCAGCGACAGGGATGAAACGCGACGACGAGGGGTTCCACTACCACAAGCCCGGCGCGGGCAGTGTGACGAAGATCGCGGTCGAGGCGGCCCCTGAGGGTATCCCGGTGGTCGGTGCGTTCCACAACCTCGCGGCCGGTCGACTGACCGATCTGGACGCCGAGTTGGGGATCGACACGCTGGTGATCGGTGACGACGAATCTGCAAAATCGACGGTCGAATCGCTGGCCGAGGATATCGATGGACTTCGGGCACTGGATGCAGGTGGCATCGCAAACGCCGCTGAGATCGAGGCGGTCACGCCGCTGTTGATCAACGTCGCGATGAACAACGACGGCCTGCACGATCTGGGCGTTCGGTTCGACTAAGCGGATTTAAAATTACTCGGCGGCTATTTATAAACGAAGACAGCTATTCAGCACAGAGGTCGACGAAGTTCCGCAGAATCTGCAGGCCGGTCTCACCGCTCTTTTCGGGATGGAACTGAGTGCCGAAGACGGTTCCCTCGTCGTTGGCGATCACCGCAGGGAAGTCGACGCCGTAGTCGGTGGTGGCGACGACTGCGTGGTCATCGTCGGGGTCAGCGTAATACGAGTGAACGAAATAGGCGTACTCGCCGTCGACGCCCTCAACAAGCGGGTGGTCTCGCTGCACGTCGAGTTCGTTCCAGCCCATGTGTGGGACTTTCCGGTCGACGTCGAACCGAACGTTCGTGCCGGGAATGAAGTTCAGGCCCTCGACGTCGCCCTCACCGGCGTGTTCGGCTTCCTCACTCGATCCAAGGAGCATCTGCATGCCGAGACAGATCCCGAAGATGGGCTGGCCGCGGTCGGCGGCCTCGGCGAGGGCTTTGCGGTAGGGGCCGGCGTTGTCCATCCCCTCGCGGAACGCGCCGACGCCGGGGAGAACGATACCGTCGGCATCGGCGAAGGTGTCGGGGTCCTCGGAGATGGTGACGCCCGCGCCGGCGCGTTCGAGGCCGCGGGTGACGCTACGGAGGTTGCCGAGGCCGTAGTCGACGACGACAACCTCGGCGGCCGTCTGCTCGGGTGGGGTCGTGCTCATACAGACACTCTCGCGGCGAGGTGCAAGTGGTTTTCCGTTCGCGCAGTATGCGAACGCCGATGGGAGGAACTCAGATAATCGCCGAGACACCGCCGAAAATACCGACCGTGACGAGCAGTCGACCCAGACTCCCGATGAACGTCGCAATGGCGAACTTCAGGTAGTCCTTTTCGAGGATCGAAAACGCGTAGATCGAAATGGTATCGGGGAAAAACGGCACCGAGAGCGCCATCGCCAGCCCGGCGTAGCCGTACTGACGGGCGAGTGTGACCGACTGTTTTTCGGACCACGCCAAGATGTTCCACCGCGAGTTGCGGAGCCACCGCACAATCGGTCCCGACTGTTTGACCTCTTGGCCGATGTGGAACGCAAAGACACTCCCGGCGGCCTTCCCGGTCGCGCTCACGAGCATGATGCTGGCGAGCTGTGTCACCGGGCTAAAGCCGAGATCAATCGGCGCGACGAGGACGACCTCGCTCGGGCCGGGGAGGATGAACGCAATCAGAAACGAGTAGACGAAAATAATTCCCATCCCGGGCCAGCCGGTCGCCGACTCGACGAGCGTTTCGATCCCGCCGGCGAGGGTGAAAAGCGGCGTCACATCCGTGAGAAACGGTGTTTGCAGGCTCATTTGTACTCACTACGCATGGGAGTCGACGGCCTGACACTGGTCGACGGCAACACGATAGGTGTATTCAACATCGACATCAGCTATTGTTAGTACCACGCTAACTGATCATCATGAACATACCGATGCACACTGGCGACCGGACTGGACGACGTCGACCGCGAAGAGATAGACGAACCCGACTGTAACGATACTGAAACCAGCGAGAGAGAGCGTCGACTCAGAAGTGACCGGCCGATTCGTTGGAGTACTGCAGATCGCCGCCGCGGCCGCCTTCGACCGTATCAGCACCGGTATCGCCGGTCGAGGGAACTTTGACTTCGACGTTTTCGATTTCCTCGAACTCCATGAACATATCTCGCTTGATGTTCTGGGCAGTCACGTTCGAAATCCCACAACCCGAGCAGGTGCCGCCGAGTTCGACGACGACCTGTCCGCTTTCGGCGTCGGCCTCACGGACGACGCTCGTGCCGCCGTGCATCTGGATGATCGGCATCTGTTTGACCATCCACGTCTCGACTCGTGATTTGAGGCTCTCGTCAGTCATTATCTACCCTTTGGGCCGCAGGTATGGGTAAGTTGTGGTTGAAATGCGAGTCAGTAACAAACGATCATGCTACTCCAGCGGTGGTCGGTCCGGCTGTCGACCGGCCCGGTCCGGAAAGATCCAGAGCCCCGGCGAACTCCCGTGGCGGCCCATGCTACTGGCGACGACGCTCTCGCCGTCGAGCGCCTGCCGGGCGGTCCAGAAGCTGAGTCGCTCGGGGTCGCGCCACGCCGCAATCCGGCTGGGATCGGCGGGATCAGTGATGTCGTGGATCATCACCCCGCCCTGATACCACGAACTGTAAAGCCGGTCGGTCGACAGCTCGAAGTTGTGGGCGGAGGTCCACGTCCCATCGAACGTCGCATCCGGCGTCTCGGGCGGCTCGATGGCCGCGAGCTGCTGGGGCGCGGTCGACTCGCTAATATCGTACAGTTCGATTCCTCCGGGACCGCCCTGCTCGCCGTCGGTGTCGACCGCCCACGCCTCGCGGCCGAGCGCCAGCACCGAGTTGGTCGGATCGGTCGACCCGTAGTGGGCGTTGCCCGGGAGCGTTTGCTGTTCGGTGGCGACCCCACTGTTCGCGAGCCCCCCGAGGTCGGCGGGTTCGTGTGGACCAATTCGGCTCAGCAACGTTGGCTGCGTTGGCTCGGAGACGTCGACCAGCCACGTCCCGGCGTCCCAGTAGGGCAACACCGCCAGCCCATCGTGAACCCAGACGTCGTGGAGATACCGCAAGATTGGCGCGACCGGCTCCCAGTCGGGACGGGCGTCGAGAATCGACCAGCGGGCCACCTCGCGTAGGTCGGTTGGATCGGTGACGTCGACGATGACAAGCGGGTTGCGAGCCATGTCGTTGCCGCAGAGATAGGCATAGTCACCGTCGAGAAAGACGTTGTGAATGTGGGAGTCCGTCTCGAAAACACCGAGTCGGGTCGGATCGGCCGGATCCGAAACGTCGACGAGCAGGACAGCCTGCAGGTCTGCGTCGTGGTCGTGGGCAGGTCCGGCGACCAGCAGTCGGTCGCCCGAGAGATCGACATCCAAAATATCCCGAAGTGGTCCACCGGACAGGTCGGAAAGCGGGTCGCGGATGTCAGCGAGAACGGTTGGATTCTCGGGGTCGGAGATGTCGACTGTCGCGTAGCCGGAAGTCGTTGCCACGTAGGCGGTACGCCCGTCGTCGCTCGTCACGACCTCGGCGGTGCCATCGATGTCGACCGAGCCGAGCGGTTCGTAGGGGTTGGTCGGCCCGCTTTCGTCGTCCGAACGGGTGGCGACACCGTAGACGACGCCGGAGCCGAGGAGTCCGACCGCCCCGAGTCCCAGCGCCTCGCGTCGATGCATACCGGTGGCAAAGCGGTCGAAGCGAATAAAGGATGTGAGCCGTCGAACGAAAGGAAACCCTACAGCCGCGAGCGGTCGCCCGTTCCGTCTGTCAGCGCGCTGGCGACAGCCCCCTTGACGACGACGTCATCGCCGAGATCGGTCAGCCTGACTTCAGGGATGTTCGACATCACCATCTCGTCGAGGCGTTCGCGAAGCGGGTCGACCACCTTCTCGGGGTTGTTGAGTGCGACCGCGCCGCCGACGCTGATCACCAGCGGGGCGTAGGCGTGGACGATGTTCGCCACGCCCATCGCGTTCCAGTGAGTGACCTGCTCAATGACGTGGTCGGCGAACGTGTCGGAGCCGGCGTGATCGAAGACGTCGACCGCAGAGAAGTCGGGGTCTTCCAGCGGGAGGGCGGTGTCGATGGGGTCCTCATCGTGGAGCCGGCGGGCATAGCGCGGGATGTTGTTGCCCGAGCAGTAGGCCTCCCAGTGGCCGTCGTGGCCACAGCCGCAGGTCATGATCCCCTGTGGATCGAGCGTCAGGTGGCCGACCTCGCCGGCGTTGCCGTCCCAGCCAGCGATAACGTGGCCGTCGACACAGACGCCCGCGCCGATGCCCGACGACATCGTGAGATAGACCATGTCGTCGGGGTTGCGCTCGGAGTGGAACCGCTCGCCGATCACACCCGCAATCGTGTCGTTGTGAAGATGTATCTCGTCAGTATCGAGGAGCTTCGAGATCGGGCCAGTAAGCGGGATTCGCTCGATTACATCCGGAAGATTGGCTGGATCTTCGACCGCACCGGCGGCGAGATCCAGTGGGCCAATCGAGCCGATCCCACAGGCAGTCGCCGCTACGGGGTCGACGCCCGCCTCGACGCAGGCTTCGCGGATGAGATCGAGGATCGCTTCGGTGACCGCAATGCCAGTCGGTCCGCGCGGCGTCGAGCCACGGGCAGAGCCGAGGATCGTCGCTGATCCGTCTGCGACGACCGCTCGCACGTTCGTTGCCCCGAGGTCGACGCCCACGTAGTAGGCCATCACCTGTGTGGGGAGTGCCGTGGCACTTAATTAAGACGTTTTGGCTCACCTCTGCCGATACTTCTCACGGTGGTCGGTGATAAGGTAAGAACCCGAGAAAACAGGCTTAGTAGTCGGGGGTGTCGTCCTCGACGGTGCGTTTCATCGACTTGCGACGGGATTTCGCGTCGCGTCCGGTCGCCTCAAGCAGGAACTCGTTTTTCAGCGAGACGGCCTCGGCGGCGGCGTCAGCCTCGCCGGCGGCGATAACCTCCTCGGCCGGTCGTTCCTCGAAATGAACCACGAGTTGGTCTTTCTTGCTGCTGTACTCGGCCGCGCCAGCGAGAATCTGGTCGAACACGGCGTTGTCCGGTTCACCGATGACGTACAGTTCGTGGCCATCTTCTTCTGTGGTACCGGTGACGGGACCAAAGTACGATTCAATCGTCGACTTGAGGTCGGGGACGCGGTCGTCGAGATGCTCGCCGCGACGCATCTTGTACTCCTTCATCGGGCGCTGATTGGCGAGGCGGCGGTTTACCTGTTTCGTCGTTTAGATCTGATATATAGCTAGAAGATTAGGTCTGCCGCTCGGAGATATAGCCGCGCTTGCAGTCCGGACAGATGTCGCCAGCCCGCATCGAGGAGTTCCCGGAGCGACGCGCTAAGCCGCACTCGGGGCAGTAGAACTCCGTTTCGATGTCGTCGACGGTTGGTTCGAACTCGACGGAGGCCTCCTCGGCACGGGTAAACGAAAGCTCCGGATTCTCACCAGCGGCCTCGACAGCCTCGCCCGCGTCGGCAACCGACCCCGACTCGGATTTGGTGATCTCCGGGGTGAAGCCGCCGCCGAACGTCATATCCTCCGGCTCCTCGGCTGGCTCCTCGGCCGAGTAGCCTTCGTCGTCGCCCTCCACGTCGGGCCATGGAGCCTCACCATCACCCTCATCATTGGACTCGTATTCGGGCCACTCACCCGGTTCGCGGTCGACTGGTTCCTCGTCGTCTTCGTCATCAGCATCCAGAATAACACCGTCGTCCTCAGCCGAGTCCAGTTCGTCGTCAGACGCCACGTCGTCGTCAGGCTCAACCGCGCTGGCCTGCTCGGCCGCAGCCGACTCGACATCGTCGACGGTCATGTTGGCTGTCGTTGCGGTTCCGAGATCCTCCGGTTCGCCGTTGCTGTCGTTGTCGTCGCCGTCGTCGCTGGTGTCAGTGAGCACTTCGGCGTCGTCGGTCACGGAGTCGTCGATGGTGACGCCGATGTCCTCGGTTCCCGTCGACTCCGTGGCCGGCGTTGGCTCGGCCTGTGGCGAGCCACCGACAGGCTCCTGCGTGGGTGCCCCGGCGTCGGGCGCGCCGCCGTTGTCGGTCGCCGTGGCAGTGAGCTGTTCCATCGAGGTGACCTCGGTGTTTTCGCTGATCGTCCGCCGTTCACCACACCGAGAGCACGTTTTGACCTCGTTGACCGTGATGACCACTTCGTTTCCCTGTTCTTCGCGTTCGCGTTCGAGTTCGGGCTCGCCAAAATCGTGGCTGAGCAGACACCGGAGTCCCATTGGACGACATATCGATTTACTCGACTAAAAGCTACTCCCTCTGTCCGCCATCCGTCTGACGCTGTCAACGGCCCCACGCCGGTACACGTAAATCAATACAGGTTGTTAGGTATGGCCATGGGAGCAAAGCCCGAGTATCGGGACCGACCGACCGTCGAGGTCGACATCCTCGATGCGCTCGTCGACCGCGCCGACGAGGGAATGACCGTACTCGAACTACGGGCGGTCGTCGACCGCGACATCGATCAGATCGAAACCGCGCTGTCGACCTTAAAAAGCGACAACCTCATTTCGGTCGACAAGCAGGGCGAGACGATCCGCATCCAGCCCGCCGACCACGTGATCGCCACTGACCCGACGCCCGACGAGGAAGACCAGACGCTGGTCGACGTGCTTCGGGATCGGCTTGGGTTGTAGATCCGGAATCGGGTCCCACGGAGCTCTTCTATACGGAAACGTGTGTAAGATGGAGACGATAGCGGCCACTCACAAGCAGCTAGTCGTCAGCAGTGTACGCGCCGCCCCGTCGCTTGATGCGCGCGACGACAAGCCGCTTGTCGTCTCGTAGGAATCTCACCGAACGGCGGAACTCACCGACAGCTGACAGCTATGATTCGCGTGGTCGATCCCTGAACACGATGGAGCCGCCGAATAGATAGCTTCGAGTCGCCAGCCAACAGATCCGAACCCAATGACAGTCATCGTTCGAATCGTCGCCCCGTCGACAGCCGTGGTCGACCGGTCGAAGGCGGTTGCCGAGGGCGGTATCGACGGGGCCGCAGACCGAGTCGGTGGCACACCGACCGACGGTGGGGTCGGGTCACTGGCAACTATCGCTGCGATTCGCTATGCAATCTTCGTGGATGAACAGGGCGTTGACGTGGCCATCGAGTGGGACGAGTACGAGACCGTCGCCGAGCACGTGCTGCTGGTCGACGAGGGGCGGCCGATTGGAACCGCACGGGTGCGGCGTGCTGATGGCGCGCTCAAATGCGAGCGCATTGCCGTCAGGGCCTCGGATCGCGGTGCTGGCTGGGGTGAGCGGCTGATGGCGGTCTGCGAGACGATTGCGCGCGAACGTGGGCTGGATAAGTGCATTCTCCATGCCCAGCGGCGTGTCGAAGAGTTTTATCATCGACAAGGCTACGGGGTCGTCGGCGAGCCTTTTGAAGAGGCTGGCATCCCACACGTGGAGATGCGGTTGGAACTGACGGACTGACTGGCTCCTATCGCTTAGACAGCCAAGCGCTGCAGCGAGGGTGTGGAGGGAATTTTAACACCGCATTCGGCGGAGATTGCGTGGGCTAATCTGGTACGGGCGTCCTGGACTGCGGTGTGGCCGTCGATAGCCGCACTGGGCCAGTGCCTTGACGCTAGTCGTCTGGGGGATGGCGTGTCGACTGCATCGCGGCTGTCGACCGAATATCAGATTTAAATCCGGTGAGCAGACGGTCGTCAAGAATAGCACACTAACAGTCGACCACATCGTGAGGCGTCGCTGTTTTACTGTATCGGGCCATTGACCTCACAATGACACTTGTCGGAGGCCAGCACACCGATCTCGGGGCGACGTTCACCACCCGCAGCGGCCGCGAGGTCGTCGACCACTACGGCCGCCCCGAAGTCGCTCACAAGGCCGTGCGAAACGGGGTCGGAATCATCGAAATGGGGTACGGCATCGTCTCGATCACCGGCGACGACCGCATCGAATACGTCGACAACATCGTCTCCAACCGCGTCCCCGCTGAAAATGGCAACGGCTGCTACGCACTCCTCTTGGACCCACAGGGCGCGATCCAGTCGGATCTCTACATTTATAATGCCGGTGAGAAGCTCCTGCTGTTTACGCCGCCAGCCGAAGCCGAGCCACTGGTTGAGGACTGGCAGTCGAAAGTCTTCATTCAGGACGTCGACATCGAGGACGTCTCCGACCAGTTCGGCGTCTTCGGCGTTCACGGTCCCATCGCCACGGAAAAAGTCGCCTCCGTACTCAATCATGCGGGCGCACCCGAGCCCGAACTCACCTTCGAGCGCGGCTCGATGGCCGACTCCGGGGTGACCGTGATCGCCAGCGACAACCCCACCGGTGAGGACGGCTACGAAGTCATCTGCGAGGCCGCCGAAGCGCCGAACGTCTACGACACCCTGCTGACCCGCGGGCTCAACGCCACCCAGTTCGGCTACCGAACGTGGGAGTCGCTGACTCTCGAAGCCGGCACCCCGCTGTTCGACTCGGAACTCGACGGGCAGATCCCGAACACCGTCGGCCTCCGACATGCACTCGACTTCGACAAGGGCTGTTACGTGGGTCAGGAACTCGTCTCGAAGGTCGAAAACCGTGGCCAGCCGAGTTCGAGACTGGTGGGTCTTCGGACTGCGGAGGTAGTCGAGACCGGAGCGACAGTGTCGGTCGACGGCGAGGAGGTCGGCGAGATAACCCGCGCCATCGAAAGCCCGTCGCTCGACGAGCCAATCGCGCTGGCGTTTGTGAGCTTCGAGACACCCCTTGATACAGTCACCGTCCAGACGAACGAGAAATTGGTCGACGCAGCGGGCGTTAGTCTGCCCGTTGTTTCAGGGAGCGCAGACTCCCTCCGGTGCCCGCAGTATCCGGATACTGATAAGACAGATCAGGGGTAGGTTAATACGGGTTCGTGGTCAATGTGAGCCAATGACGATGGACCCTCGACTCTCCCTCGGCGTCTCCGGGCTAGATTCGATCCTCGCGGGTGGCGTGCTCCCCGAGCGGTCCTATCTCGTTCGTGGGGGGCCGGGCACGGGCAAGACGATTCTCGGACTCCAGTATCTGCTGGCAGGGATCGAAAACGACGAGACAGCGCTCTATCTCAGCTTCGAGGAGCCGCCCGAGAACATCATCGAGAACGCGGCGCGACTCGTCTTTGACGTCTCAGGAGTCGAGTTTCTGGATCTCACGCCCAGCGGTGAGCTGTTTTCGGATACACGGCCCTACAGCATTTTCGAGCCGGACGAGGTTGAAGTCGGGACGCTCACCGAGACGATCAGCGAGACGGTCGACCGACTCCAGCCGGATCGGATCGTGCTGGATTCGGTCAACCGGATGGAGGCACTGACTGCCGACCGCTACCAGTTCCGCCAACAGCTTATCTCGATGCTGGAACAGCTGACCGATGTCGGTGGCACCGTGCTGTTTACCACCCAGCCGACAAGCGAGATGCCCGACGACGAACTGCAGTTTCTGGTCGACGGCACACTCGAACTCGAATTCGGGCCGAAAGGCCGGACGGTCCAAATCACCAAACTCCGTGGCTCGTCGTTTCAGAGCGGTCGACATACCGTGCGAATCACCGACACAGGGATGGTCGTCTATCCGAAACTCGTGCCCGGCGAGTACGAACGGGAGTTCGTGCCCGAAACGGTATCATCGGGCGTAGTGGGGCTCGATTCGTTGCTCAACGGCGGCATCGAACGCGGGACCGTGACGGTTCTGAGTGGCTCGACCGGCGTCGGCAAGACGACGACCGGCACTAGTTTCGCGGTCGAATCGGCCACCCGCGGCGAGCGGGCAGCAGTCTACCTGTTCGAGGAGTCGACGGGGACGTTTCGACATCGCTGTTCGGGAATCGGGATGCCGGTCGACGAGCGGGCAGCCGACGGCACACTCGCCATCGAAGCCGTCGAGCCGGTCACGATTTCGCCCGACGAGTTCGCACACGCGGTCAGAGAGGAAGTCGAAACCCACGGGACACAGTTCGTGATGATCGACGGCATCTCGGGCTACCGGCTCTCGATGCGGAGCGACGATGACGATATCGTCACCGAACTCCACTCGCTGTGTCGCTACCTCAAAAACATGGGGGTGACGACGGTCCTGCTCGACGATGTCTCGAACATCACGGGCAACACCGAGGTGACGAGCCACCAGATCAGCTATCTCGCGGACAACGTCATCATGCTCCGCTATCTCGAAGTCGACAGTGAGCTCAAAAAGGCCGTGGGCGTCTTGAAAAAGCGAGCCAGTGATTTCGAGCGAAGCCTGCGGTCCTTCGAGATCACTGCCGACGGCATTCAGATTGGTGAGAAACTCACTGGGCTTCGTGGCATTCTGTCGGGAAGCCCGGAGATGATCGACAGGATGTAACAATGACTGACCAGCCCTCCACACTACAGGCAGTCGACTGGATCGATACAGCGGCGTCGACACCGCTGCATGTGGTCTGTTCGGTTCGGGGCGACCGGGACCGCGAACTCCTCGTCGACTGGCTCGGCTCGGTTGAGGGGGTGACGGTCTCGACAACCACCCCCGAGGAACTCGTCACCGCGCCGTTTGATCTCTGTCTGATCGACCAGTCGACGCTGAACGCGGTCGGTGACCGGCTCCTCGAACGAAGCACGGATGCCCAACCGATTACGTTGCCCTGTCTGTTGATAACGACGGGTCGACCCACGGCGACGAGCGCCGCCGGGGAGTCGACGACCGTCCCGGACAAATATCAGCCGCTTGTGACGGATGTGATCACGACACCGGTTCGGAAGTCCCAGCTCCGGCGACGGCTGCGGACGTCGTTGAAGATGCGTCAGCAATCCAAACAGCTGGCCAGTTCGAACACCCACCATCGGGAGCTGTTGGAACTGCTTCCGGAGGCCGTCCTCGTCGTCTCCGAGGGGACGATCAAATACGTCAACACCGCGGCCGAATGTCTGTTCGGTGCCAGCGAGTCGACCCTGCTCGGGAGCGCGTTTCTCGACTATATCGCCGCCGGCGACCGGTCGACCGCGGCCGACCTGCTTGCGGTCACCGAGCAAAGCGAGACCGTCTCGGGTACCGCCCCCGAGTTCGTCGAGTTCGAACTCGCCGTCGACGGGCGGGCGGTCGAGATCGAAGCGGCTTCGACGGCCGTCGGTCTCACTGGCGATTCGGTCCAGCTCATCTGTCGGGATATGACCGAGCGCAACGAGCGAGAAGATCAGCTCCGGCTCTACCGAAAAGCGATGGACGGGGCGACTGTCGGCATTACGATCACGGACGCCAGACAAGCCGACAATCCGCTGGTCTACGTCAACGAAGAGTTCGAACGACTGACCGGACTTGACAGCGAGGAGGTTCTCGGTCGGAATCCACGGTTCCCCCAATCGCCACGGACCAATCCCGACACTATCGCCGAAATCCGGCAGGCGGTCGACAACGGGGAGGCGGTCTCGGTCGAACTCCTCAATCAGTATACCGACGGCACCGAGTGGCACAACGCCCTCGACATCTCGCCGGTCCATCAGGACGGCGAGCTAACCCATTTCTTGGGCTTCCAACGGGATGTGACCGCCACCCGATCCCAGCAGAACCAGCTTGCAGTGCTCGACCGCGTGCTCCGACACAACCTCAGAAACCGGCTCAACGTGGTGTTGGGCCACGCTCAAACGCTCACAGAGGGTGCCAACACCGAGGCAGTCCCGATTCATGCGGGGAAGATCTGTGAGACTGCCGAGGAGCTGTTGGAGCTGAGCGACAAAACCAGACGGTTCCGGGCGGCAATCGAGACCGATGCCGAGTCGACAACCACCATAGAGCTCGCGGCAATCCTTTCGGACTGTCTCAGGGAGGTTTCCGAGACGTATCCAGCCGCTGTCTTCGAGCATACCGTCCCCGAGACGGCGCGGGTCCAGTCGAAAGCCGCAGTCACGTTCGCACTGACCGAACTGCTGTCGAACGCAGCGCTCCACTCGGATCAGGACGCTCCACAGGTCAGCGTTACCGTCTCGGAGGTCGACACTGAACTCCGAATTCGGATCACCGACGACGGTCCCGGAATCCCGGCGGCCGAACAGCAGGCGTTCACCGATACAACCGAGACGCCGACCGACCACGCCATCGGCATCGGGCTGTGGCTCGTCCGGTGGGCCATCGACAGTGCGGGCGGCGAACTCGACTACGAGGCCGTCGACCCACAGGGAAGCCGAATCACGGTTCGATTGCCGGCAGTCACGGCCGCCGAGTCGAAAGACAACACCACCTGACAGCCTACGACGTCGACCGATGGTCGGGACAAGAGCCGAGACGAAACCGAGGAGCCAAGCGACACACCCGAACTCAGGAGAACAGCCGTTTGAGATGTGATTTGGAGAAGAACGACGAGGGTTTGTCCATATGAACGCCGATTTCGCCGGCGAGCGCGCCGAGCCCGACTCGCTGGACTGGCTTGGGAAGCGAGTAGGCCCGGCGGATGAGATGGCCCATTTGGATCTCGGTCGACAACGTCTCGCGCCACGCCGACTCGTAGATCCCAAGCGATTCAGGACGGTCGGGCCGGATATGCCGAGCCGCGCAGTCGGCAGCAGTCATCCCGTACAGAATGCCACCTCCAGTGAACGGTTTGGTCTGGCCGGCCGCATCCCCAATCAGGAACACGCGGTCGGTCGTCACTGAGTCCGGCGGGCCAATCGGAATCGCTCCCGAACAGAAGCGGTCGGTTTCGACGCCGTAGGCGTCGGTCAAGAGTTGGAAACGGTCGTTGACATCACCGCCCGGCGGCGCGGCCAGTCCGTACTCGACGCCCGCCTCGCCGCGCGGGATACGCCACGCAAAAAACCGCGGGACGGTGAGGTGGACGTCGACGTGATCCGAGTGGTCGACCTCGTCGGTAAACGCGAGGACGCCGTGGATTTTCTCGCCCGGCTCGGGGAGGTCGACGGCCTGTCGGACCCGCGAGACAGGGCCATCACAGCCAGCGACCATCCGAGCTTCGAACGTTTGGGTGCCCTTCTCGCCAGCGACGCTCGCGGTGACGGTGACGCGATCCGGATGCTCTTCGATGCCGGTAACAGTATGGCCTTCCCGAACATCGGCACCGGCTCGGCGGGCGCAGTCGGCCAGCGTGCGGTCGAGTGCGACGCGGTCGACGACGTTCGAGACCTCCTCGGTTTTATAAAATCGATGGGAAGCGGTGTCCGGGCCACCAGTGTAGAAGTTCGCACCGTAGATCCGATTCTGGAAGAGGTCCTCGCGGGCGGAATCGGGAACGTAGTTCCAGATATCGGTGCTGACGTGGCCCGAGCAGGCCAACGGTGTGCCGACCGTACCCTTTTCGAGGGCGAGAACATCGAAGCCGGATTCGGCTGCCCGGCGAGCGAACCGCCCACCGGCAGGCCCGACCCCGACGACGACGAAATCGTACATACCTGTCTATGGCGAGCGATTTGCATATAGTTTGTTAGTTTATACCCGCCGCCCAGCGGTTCGAGTCGACCACCAGCGCTGGTAGTCAGTAGCTACTGCCTGAACAATTCACAGCAGACGGCGTTAGTCACGCTCTAACTCGTCGACACGCTGTTCGAGTTGTTCGATCCGCTGTGTCGACTCGGATTTCTCCGTCGACTGTCGGCGGAAGTAGCCGATGAGGACGACAAGGAGAATTCCAGCCGGTACGACCAAGAGAACAACAAATACGAGCAGGATAATCAGTAGCTCCGGTCCGATGGGAAGTTGCAGTAGCGGGAGTTGCATAACTTATAGAGAATCTCCCCCCAATCATACATAAAATACCTGATCACTCAAATATACTGTAGAGATGTGGCCACTCACCGCAACATAGGTCACACAACCACCAATCCACGCGGTGTTTGGCTTCGGAGAGAGTCTGTCCAGTTGATGTCGACTTCGCCCCACGAATCGCCCTGATCAGAGGCCGTACTCCTGAAGCCGGGAGACAGCTGTCGGTCCATCACCACCGTTCGAGACGACGAGGAGAGCGTTTCGCATCACCAGATGACAGGTGGCCATAGCACCCCATTTGAGACGTGTGGTAGAAAAGCTCCGTGGCGGACGAACGGCATTAGCAGGTCGACCGAGTTCAGTGATTCAGTCGTCGCTAGTGACTTTGGCAGGTTTCCGGCGATCCGAGCGTGGACCTTCGAGGTCGACAGCCGACAGATAATCCCGGAGATACCGGCCCGTATGTGAGGCTTCGGTGCGGGCGACGTCCTCGGGCGTCCCGCTGGCGACGACCTCGCCGCCGCCTTCGCCACCCTCTGGCCCGAGGTCGACGATGTGGTCAGCGTTTTTGACGAGGTCGAGTTCGTGTTCGACGACGACCACACTGTTGCCGTTGTCGACCAAGCGCTGCAGGACCTCGATCAACTTTCGCTCGTCATGTTTGTGGAGGCCGGTCGTTGGCTCATCGAGGAGATACAGCGTGTCGCCGGTCTGCTTTTTACCGAGTTCCTCGGCGAGCTTGACCCGCTGGGCCTCGCCACCCGAAAGCGTGGTCGACGGCTGGCCCAGCGACATGTAGCCCAAGCCAACGTCTTTGAGTAGTTTCAGGCGTCGACGGAGCTGTGAGTTGGCCTCGAAGAAGTCGTAGGCTTCGGCTACTTCCATCTCCAGCACGTCGGCAATGGTCTTGTCCTTGTAGGTCACGTCTAACGTCTCGTCGTTGTACCGCGAACCCCCGCACTCCTCACAGGGAACGTGCACGTCCGAGAGGAAGTTCATCTCGATTTTGACCGTTCCCTGCCCGCCACAGGACTCACACCGGCCACCCTTGACGTTGAACGAGAATCGGCCCTTCTTGTAGCCGCGCTGTTTCGAGAGTTTCGTCTCGGCGAACATCTCCCGAATGTAGTCGAAAACGCCGGTGTAGGTCGCGGGGTTCGACCGCGGGGTACGACCAATTGGGCTTTGGTCGATGAGACGGACGGTTTCGATCTCGTCGAGGCCCTCAAGCGAGTCGTGGTCACCGGGGTCGACGCTCGTGTTGTCGTTCATCTGCCGGGCAAGCGACTTATAAAGGATGTCGTGCATGAGGGTCGACTTCCCGGAGCCGGAGACGCCTGTCACGGCCGTAAACACACCCAGCGGGATCGAGACATCGAGATCCGCGAGGTTGTGTTGGCGGGCACCCCGTATCGTGAGCTCGCCATCAGAGTCGCGGCGCTCCTCGGGGACCGGGATCTCTTTGCGACCCGAAAGATAGTCACCTGTAATCGACTCGTCGGCGTTACAGATATCGTCGAACTCGCCATGGGCAACGATTTCGCCACCGCGCTTGCCGGGGCCAGGACCCATGTCGATCACATTGTCGGCCCGCCGCATCGTCTCCTCGTCGTGTTCGACGACGATCAGCGTATTACCGAGGTCCCGCAACCCGTCAAGCGTGTTAAGTAGGCGGTCATTATCGCGTTGGTGAAGCCCAATCGAGGGCTCGTCGAGCACGTAGAGAACGCCTACCAGCCCGGAGCCGACCTGCGTGGCCAGCCGAATGCGCTGGCTCTCGCCGCCCGAGAGGGTGGCCGCCTCACGGTCGAGTGTGAGGTATTCGAGACCGACCTCCTCCATGAAGCCGAGTCGGGCACGAATCTCTTTGAGGATCTCTGTCGCAATCGTTCGGTCGCGCTCCGAGAGGTTCGATTCAAGCCCCTCGAAATGTCGACGCGCATCGCCAATGCTCATTTTGTTGACGTCGGTGATCGAGGTGCCAGCAACGAGGACGTGTCGTGACTGCTCTTTGAGCCGGGTACCCCCGCAGGCCGGACAGTCGGTGACGGCCATGTAGTCCTCGATGTGTTCTCTGGTGCCTTTGGACTCGGTTTCGACATGGCGGCGTTCGAGGTTGGGAATGACGCCCTCAAACCGTTTTTCCTTCCGTCGAGTGCCGTTTTTCGTCGTTCGCTGGAAGACCACTTGGCGGTCGGTGCCGTAGAGGAACTGCCGCTGAATGTCGTCGTCAATATCTTCCCACGGTGTGTCGACGCTCAGATCGAAATGTGCCGCCACTGAATCGATTCGGGTTCGGTAGTACGAGCGGTTGTAGCTCCAGGCCTCAAATACCTTCTTCAGGGGTTTGCTCGGGTCCTGAATAACGAGGCCTTCGTCGACCTCCTTGGCTTGGCCGATCCCCTCACACTCCGGGCAGGCTCCGTGGGGACTGTTAAATGAGAACGACCGGGTCTCGATTTCGGAGAACTGAAAGTCGCTGTTGGGGTTGCCAAGCGATTCGGAAAATTCGACGACGAGTCGGTCATCACCATCGCCCGCGAGGTCGCCGGTCGACCGCGAGTTCGATCCCATCGACACGTCTTCGGGCGGATCGGGGATGAGTAGTTTCAGGCTACCGTCGGCTTTCTCCAAGGCCGTCTCGACGCTGTCGGTGATCCGTGAGCGAGCCTCGGCGGTGAGTTTGACGCGGTCGACGATCACGTCGATGGTGTGGTCGTAGTTCTTGTCGAGGTCGGGTTTCTCGATGGTCAGATCGTACTGTTCGCCGTCGACCTCGACTCTTGAGTAGCCGTCGGCTACCAGTTCGTCAAAGAGATCCTCGAAGGCCCCTTTCTGGTCACGGACGACCGGCGCGGCGATCATCGCGCGGGTTCCCTCGGGGAAATCGAGCAGTTGGCGGACCATCTCTTGGGCGCTCTGTTCGCCGACCGATTCGCCGGTGATCGGATCGTACTGCGTGCCGATGCGAGCGTACAGCAAGCGGAGATAGTCGTGGAGTTCGGTGACGGTGCCGACCGTCGACCGGGGGTTGTTGGCGGCGTTCTTCTGGTCGATGGAGATGGCGGGCGACAGCCCCTCGACGGCCTCGACCTTCGGTTTGTCCATCTGTCCGAGGAAGTTCCGGGCGTAGGCCGACAGCGACTCGATATACCGTCGCTGACCTTCGGCGTAGATCGTGTCGAACGCCAGTGAGGATTTCCCCGATCCCGAGAGCCCAGTGACGACCGTAAAGGCCTCCCGTGGGATCTCGACGTCGAGTTCCTTGAGGTTGTGTTCCTCCGCGCCACGGACGGTTATGTACTCTTTACTCATGCTGATCGTCCCGGAGTCGACCGCAAGAAACGCGTTCGTCAACGATGGCCCAGTGCATACAGAGAGGTGGGCGGCGAGGAACTTAACCCGCCCGTTCCATGTCACCGCGTACCGTTGTACCGGCGTCTCGGAGTGTGTTGTGGACGTCTTGAGACCCGCATTCGATTTATAAAACACTGATTGGAATCGGAAGCCGATAGAGCGTCACGACCGAAATATAGTAGACTATTTATCCGTTATACACCGACTAACGGTCCCGGTAGCCACTGAGCATGTTTTCGACGTATTTGGCGATCACGTCGACCTCAATATGAATTGGATCACCGACCGCTTTCTCCTGAAGCGTTGTGAGTTCGTAGGTCGTCGGAATAATCGCCACATCGAACGTGCCGGCCTCGCGGTCGATGGCAGCAACCGTCAGCGAGATTCCATCGAGGCAGATCGACCCCTTGTCGACGATGTACTGGCCATACCCCTCTGGGAGTTCAAACGTGAACCGCCAGTCGTCGCCGACTTCCTCGATGGCGTCGACGGTAGTGACCGTGTCGACGTGGCCCTGCACAACGTGGCCGTCGAACCGGCCGTCAGCGGGCATGGCACGCTCGATGTTGACGCTATCCCCGACCGATAACTCACCGAGATACGTTTTGTCGACCGTTTCGGCCGCCAGAAAGACCTCGAACCAGGAGTCGTCGGCAGTGGTCGACTCGAAGGCCTCGACGGTGAGACAGACGCCGCTGACGCTGATCGACTGGCCGTGATGGAGGTCATCGAGGCCAGCTGCCTCGATGCGGAGTCGACGGCCGCCAGCGTCGTCCTCGACAGCAACTACCTCGCCCGCGGTTTCGACGATTCCCGTGAACATACCCCAGAGAGGCGGGACGGACAAAAAGCGGTTGTGATACAGTTTGTTGTAGGAAGTTACCGCTCGACCGCCGCCGGTGGGCGGTCGAGGCGGGAACCGTCTACAACAGACAGTATGACTCCGGGCGGCGCGTTTTTATCTAATCAGGCGGTAGACGACAGCAATGAGACTCGGAATCATCGATATGATTGGCCTCGCCGCAACCCTCATTTTTGCCCTTCCGGTCGCCAACTTCGGCGTCACCAAGCTACTGGCTGGCGAGGCGACCATGGGTATTGCGCTGGTCGTCGTTGCAGTTGCGATGGTCGCACTCCCTCATTACTTCACGGACCCTCGTACCATCTTTACGAAACTACTCAAAGGGCTCCTCCCGGGCCGGTTTCGGAATGGAGAGTCGACGGTCGAAAGTGACAACGGGCCGGAACAGGAGAGTTAGTCGCCGTTTACCGGAGGTAACAAGCGTAATAACTTTATTATGGAAGGACATGTCACCGGGCATGAGTCCCCAACTCAAGCAGAATGACGTCCAAGAGCCCCTCCAAGAGGCGCTTGAAGCCGCCGAAAACACCAACACGAAGTATTACATTCGTCAGGCCCTCCAGCTGACCGAGCTAGATAACTGAACAGCAAACACTGACAGTCAGTCGACCTCTACTCAGTTCGGTCGACTGGTGTCAGTGAAGTGGGATACTCAATCAGTGTCTCCGGACCCTCCTCGGAGACGACAAACAGTGTCCCCAGTCGAATCGTTCCTCGGGCGGGGTCGACGACGCCGGTGTCGACGGCGATCACTGCGCCAGCACGAAGTTGGCTCTCAGCACCGACAGCAGGCTGTTCGTGTGTCGAGAGGCCGACGCCGTGGACGGTCGCGGTTGCTCGGCCCTGTGTCGACTGATCGGTATCCGGCGTGACCGCAAACCCGTAGGCACCGACTTCGGCAACCGCCTCTCCTTGGACTGTCGAGATGTCGACACCGGGTTCGATCTCCCGCTGTGCGGCCTGTAGGCCAGCTTCAGCTGCGATGAATGCCCGCCGCTCCCAGCCTCCTTCGCTGTCGACGGCCACCGTTCGCTTGAGATGACCGTGGTAGCCATGCGGGCCACGGGGGGAGACAGTGAGCCGAATCGGTTCGCCTGCCGGGAGCCGATCGGCGACATCGGTGTCGGCCTCGATGCTTGTATTGTCGGCTGGGGCGACACCGCTGGCGGCGAGTTCGGTGTTGATCTGTCGACGGAGTCGCTCGGCCGTAAGTGGCTGGCCGTCGACCACCAGTCGACCGTCGACTGGTTCGCTGGCCGCCAGCACTGCCTCCGAACGAGCCAGTCCGTCGGCGGCAGCCGCTTGGACGGCCCGGAGACAGTCGCGTTCAGCCGAGGTTTTTGTAGCGCGTGCCGTCGTCACTGCGGGCGTCGACTGTAGTTCATAGCCAGCCTCTTGAAGAAACACGGCCGCATCGTGTGGGAGGGTTCGCGGCACAAGCAGTGTGCCATCGCTTACGGTCGTTCCCAATCGGTCGGCGAGAACTGCACGGACTTGTTGACCAGTGGCAGTCGTGGGCGGACGACCCTCGATCTGTCGACTGATTTCGGTGTCACTGGTGACCTGCTTGAACCCAGTCACGTCGCTGACGACACCGCGTGGTACACAGTAGACGGCCTGTGGTGGCTGGTTTTTAGTACCGGGGAGAATGACAAGCGCCGTCTCGCGATCAGGCCCGTCGACACGCGTGAGATACCGACGGTTCGGATCGCCTCGCTCGCTGACGTGGACGAAGCCGACGGCTCCGGCGTCGTCGACCGCAGTCCAAACGGCTTCGAGTCCCGAGTGTGGCTGGTCGGTGGAACCGACTGCTGGCTCCGGCGAGCCCGTCACGGTTCGGGTTCGGGGGCATCCTCGGCGGCTTGGGCCGCATCGAGCAACTCGTTGGCAGGCTGCTGGCGGATCTCGTTGTGGAGCAAGACGCTGATCGGCACCGTCGGCGCGCCGTCGATCAGGTTTTCGAGGAGCACGAGCCGCTCGCGGGCACGGCTCATCCCGACGTAGAACACGCGGCGCTCGTTGTCGGTCAGCAGCGGCACCGGATTGGTGTGTTTGGTAAATTCGTCTTCGCCCGGAAGCTCGTCGTCAGAGGGCTCGACATCGCTCTCTTCGCGGCCGGTGACGGTCGCGGCCATCTGTTCGACGACCTTCTCGGTGAGATCGGTCCCAACAAAGACGTGGTCGGCCTCACGACCCTTCGCGGAGTGGATCGTTCCCACCCGCACGAGGTTGGGGTCCTGACCGTGGTAGTCGCCCTCGAAGTAGGCGTTGATCGACTTTCGCTGGAAGCTCGTCACTTTTCGGACCATGTCGCTGGCCGAGGCCGGATCAGGAATGAACGGGGCGAAGTTCTTGACGTCTTCGGGAGCCAGCGGAACCTCCGTGAGATCCTCGGTTTCAGCCGCCTCTTCGCGGTCTTCGAGGAACTCGTAGAACTCGTCGCGCTCGTTGGAACCGAACGCCGAGGTCTGGAGCATATCAGCCAGTCGACGCCCCTGTAGGAGAGTGAGGTCCTCGTCAGCGTCGTAGGCTTCGATGGCCCGGACGTAGTCGACGAGTCGGTCGGTCCAGAGCCGCTGGTCGGTCAGCGCCTTGAATGGAATCCCCTCGTCGATGAACTCCTCGATGAACTGGAACAGTTGGTAGCGGGCGCGGAACAGCACCATCACGCTACCGTCGTCTTCTTGGACCGTGTACCGGACGTTCCGAACGAGTTCGAGCATCGAGGCGTTTTCGACACCCTCGACGACACCGCCCTCTTTGCGGGGTTTGAGGTCCTTCTCTTGGCGTTTTTCGATATGCTGGATCTCCCTGTCGACGACGTTGAGGATCCGCGAGGGGAGTCGGTAGGAATTCGGGAGGACGACATCCTCATCGCGCTCGGCATCGAGCAGGAGGTTCGGGTCCGCACCCTGCCAGGCGTAGACGACCTGGTCGTCGTCGCCGGCGATCAGCACCTGCTTCATGTGGGGTTTCCACTCCTCGAAGACGTCATACTGCAGCGTCGTGATATCCTGAAACTCGTCGATGACGAGATAGTCGACGTTCGGCAGCAGCGAGCGCTGTTTGACGCGTTCGAGCATGTCGGCGAAGCCGACCAGTTCGTGGTCGCCTTTATAACTGCGCCACGCACGGATCGCCTCGGGGATGTCGACGCGGTCGTCGTCAGCCGTCCACGTCGGGGTGTACTTATTGCCCTCTTGGGCGTTGGGGTCGATCTCGGGTGGGAGGCGGACCTCCTCGACGTTCCACTGGAAAGGGACATCGTACCAGTCCGAAACCTCTCGGCTGGTCCGCTGGAGCCACTGACTCGTCGAGATGATCTTGTTGCCGAGGGTCGTCGACCGAGCGGTGCGGCGGCCGCCGCTCTGGTACTCGTCTTCGTATTCGAGGCCGAAATCCTCGCAGAACTCCGTTTTGTCGTCTTCACCGACGACATCACCACGGGAGAGGTTCAGCAGTTCGTAGGCTTTCGCGTGCATCGTGCAGACGTTGCCCTTCAGTTCGCGGGGTGTCGTCTCCAACCGCTCGGCGAGCCGCTCGCGGATCTCGGCGGCGGCCGCTCGGGTGTAGGAGACGACCAGAATGTCACGCGTGTCGACGTCGTCGTCTTCGAGAATCGTCTCGACGCGGTCGAGTAGGGCTGTCGTCTTCCCGCTGCCGGGACCACCGAACAGGCGGGTTATCTGCACGTCCGTGGTACTCATTGTACCATTTGCACGTGCCCCGACCTGATAAACGACGTGACTTCGGTCGCCGAAGTCGACGGCTGGGCACCGCTCGCGGGGAAACTGAGTTGCGGAAGGAGTCGACTACCGCTCGGGGAACCAACCACAGACAGCGCATTTCTGTGCGTCGTCGTCGTGGATGCCTCCGCACTCGGGACACTGCTTTTTGTTATACGAGTGGTCCCATCCTGCCGGTACCGTATCGTGTCCGTTTGCCGAAAGGAACTCGTCGAACAACTCGTCATCAGTGGTCTGTGCTGAGGCCATACTGGTTTGTGGTAACGTGTGTCACTCACTTAGCTGTTTGGCTCCCAGAGAGGGTTGTCACCACTCGGCTGAAACACGGACGAACCGAAAGGAATACTGCTCGAAAATGGCGTATGGCTCGTTCGTTTGCCCGACGAACGGAGCGCGGAGAGGGGTGCTCGTTCTGACTGCCCGCAGATCGGAGTGTGATGAGTGTGGTGTGTTCAGTGACGATCCGTACCTTCGGCTATCGGATCGTTACTTATCGGCTAGTAGCGATGGATGCAGGTGGTCCACCGCCCTGCCCGTTGCCCTGACCGCTGTTGCCGCCGGAGCCGCCGTTACCGCCATTGCCACCGTTACCGCCGTTGCCCTGACTGCTACCGCTTCCGCCACGGTCTGCGTTGCCGTTGCCCTGCCCATTACCGGCGTCTTCCGGTGCATTGCCCTGTCCGTTACCGGCGTCTTCCGGTGCATTGCCCTGCCCGTTACCGGCGTCTTCTGGTGCGTTGCCCTGTCCGTTACCGGCATCCTCTGGCGCGTTGCCCTGCCCGTTACCGGCGTCTTCTGGCGCGTTGCCCTGCCCGTTACCGGCATCCTCTGGTGCATTGCCCTGTCCATTACCGGCATCTTCTGGTGCGTTACCCGAGCCGTTACCGGCATCCGCCGGTGGCCCGCGACCGGCGGCCTCGGAGACGATTGGGCCGAGTTTCTCGATCTCGCCGTTACGGAACGCCGAGATCAGTTTCTGGATCGTTGAGACCTGATCGGCTGCCTCCTCGGGGACCTCTTGTGCGTCCTCGACACTCTCTTGGGTGATGAGTTCACCGCCGACAACCTCGTAGATCGTCGACTGGGTGGTGCCATCAACCGTCACCGCAATGTCAACTGCTGGTCGGTCGTCAAGACCGAACTGGAGAGTTCCGTTCGCGTCAGTGGTGCCCACATCGCTACCGTTGACTGCGACCGCCGCGTTCTCGACAGCCGTCCCATTGGAGGCGACTGAGACCGTCACGGTCTCGTTGTCGAGTGTCGCACCGAAGTCGAACTCGGTGGTCTCGTCGGTGTCGTCTTGTGCAACGAGTTCACCGTCGACAACCTCGTAGGTCGTCGTCTGGGTGGTCCCGTCGACAGTCACCGAGATGTCGAGTGCCGAGCGATTATCGAGACCGAACTGGAGGGTTCCGTTCGCGTCAGTGGGACCGACATTAGTGTCGTTGACTGCGACCGTCGCGTTCTCGACTGCGGTGTCGTTCGATGTGACCGACACCGTTACCGTCTCGTTGTCGAGTGTTGCGCCGAACGCGAAGTCGGTCGTGTCGGGACTCTCGGTCTGCTCGACGAGGCTCCCGTCGACTACCTCGTAGGTGGTCGTCTGGGTGCTGCCGTCGACGGTGACCCCGAGTTCGACCGCAGAGCGGTTGTCGAGACCGAACTGCAGAGTGCCGTTGGCGTCAGTTGTTCCTGCCTCGCTACCATTGACCGCGACCGTCGCGTTCTCGACGGCCGTGTCATTCGATGTTACAGACACAGTGACGGTTTCGTTGTCGAGCGTCGCGTCGAATGCGAAGCTCTCACCGTCGTCGGCTGTCTGGGCCCCAGCAGTTGTCGCCATGGCGGGGATTGCCATAGACAGACAGACTGTCAGGACGATTGCCATCAGTAGATTTCGGCGCATTACGACCTATCATATTGGAGGATAGTACTTGTATGAGAACAGTAGTGGACCCCATTTGCGCCGGATTACTCCCGTAAACGTCGTGTGGTTTTTTATATGAGGAGAGAATGTCAGCAATATAACCCGGTATATTTTAGATCGACCAACAGTGAGTCGACCCATCGCTACCGAACGGTCGACCACATCGGTGGGGCGCGGATTAGTTCTCGGCGGCCAGTTCCTCGGCGACGACACTCACATCGAGTAGTTCGGGGTCGACGGCCAAATCTGCTTGACCCTTGACGAAGTCCGGCAGGTTCTTCGGACTGTAGACGACCACGCGTATCTCGGGGGTGTTTTCCTTGGCGACCGGAATCCCGCTGGCTTCGCCAATGTCGGTCAACACCAGCAGATCGGCCTCGTCGAGGCCGGCCTCTTGGAGCGTCGACAGCGAGACGACGCCAGTGATCCGGTGGATCGTAACCCCCTCGGCTTCCAGTGCATCGCCGAGTCCGTCAGGGTCAGGACCGGCGACGATTGCAATCTGGCTCATTACTCGTACTCGATGGTCGCTGGCGGTTTGTGTGTGACGTCGTAGACGACGCGGGCGACGTTCTCGTTTTCGCCAGTAATCCGGCTCTGAATCCGCTGGAGCGTCGACCAGTCGATCTCTTGGGCGCGGGCGGTCATCCCATCGCGGCTCTCGACCGACCGCACGGCGACGACCCAGCCGTGGACTCGATTATCGCCTTTGACACCCGTGGCTTTACCGATCACAGCGGCGAACGCCTGCCACGGCTCGTACTCTTCGAGTTCCTCTTCGACGACGTGGCAGGACTCGCGGGCCACCTCGACCTTTTCCGGGGTGACTTCGCCAATGATTCGGACGGCGAGGCCGGGGCCGGGGAACGGCATGCGCTCGGAGATGATGTCTTCGAGTTCGAGTTCGCGGGCGACCTCGCGGACCTCGTCCTTGTAGAGGTCACGGACCGGTTCGACGATTCCCTCGAAGTCGACGCGCTCCGGAAGCCCACCGACGTTGTGGTGGGATTTGATGTTGCCCTCGCTTTCGATGCGGTCGGGATAAATGGTCCCTTGGACGAGATACTGGGCGTCGGTCTCCTTGGCTTCGCGTTCGAACTCCCGGATGAACTGCTCACCGATTACCTTGCGTTTCTCTTCGGGGTCAGTCACGCCTTCGAGACCCTCGTAAAACCGTTCGCGGGCGTCGACGATTTCGAGACTCTCCATGAACGAAAAGGTATCTCGAATCTGGTCGGTCTCGCCTTTGCGCATGAGGCCGGTGTCGACGTAGACGGGGGTCAACTGCTCGCCGATTGCTCGGTAGGCCAGCGTGGCTGCGACCGAGGAGTCGACGCCGCCGGACAGCGCGATGATCGCGTTTTCGTCGCCGATCTGTTCTTTAATCGATTCGACTGCCTCGTCGATGAACTCTGTTGGGTTTACCATTAGATGGTGACCTCGTCTTCGGACTGCGGTTCGGTTTCGGATTCGCTGCGGTCGACAACGGCCTTCAAAAAGCCCACGAACGGCGGGCTGGCTCGGTCCGGTCGGGACCGGAACTCGGGGTGGAACTGCGTGCCGAAAAAGAACGGATGATCCTCGTGTTCGAGAATCTCCATCCGTCGACCCGCCGTGCCGGAAAAGGCCAGCCCCTCGGATTCGAGTTGGTCGATGTAGTTGGGGTTAACTTCGTAGCGGTGGCGGTGTCGTTCGGTACACGAATCGTCGGCGTAGATTCTGGCCGCGAGCGTACCGGGTTCGATCTGGGTCTCGTGTGCACCGAGTCGCATCGTGCCGCCCATGTCGTCGACCTCCTTCTGTTCGGGGAGGATATCGATGACGGGGTGTGGGGTCTCTTCGTCGAGTTCCGCGGAGTTGGCGTCTTCGAGTCCGAGGACGTTGCGGGCGTGTTCGATGACGGCCATCTGGAAGCCCAGACAGAGCCCGAGGAACGGAACGTTGTTTTCGCGGGCGTGGCGCACGGCGTCGATCTTGCCGTCGGTGCCACGGGAGCCAAAGCCGCCGGGGACGATGATTCCGTCGGCGGCTTCGAGTCGCTCGGTGTGTTCGTCGTGCATCTGGTCGGAGTCGACCCAGAGTACGTCGACGTCGACTTCGCGTTCGATGCCGGCGTGTTTCAGCGCCTCGTGGATCGACATGTAGGCGTCTTCTAAGCCATACTTGCCGACGAGTGCGATTTCGACAGTTCCCTCACGGTCACGGGTGACGAGTTCTCGCCAGCGCTGGGAGCGCTCGGCTTTCGGCAGTGCGCTCTTAGCGATACCGAGTCGCTCCATTACGTACTCGTCGAGTCCCTCGTCTTCGACCATCAGCGGGACCTTGTAGATGTCGTCGACATCGGGATTCGAGAAGACCGCATCCGTCGAGACATCACAGAAACGGGCGATCTTGGTCTTTGTCTGTTCTTCGAGATGGTCTTCGTTCCGCCCAACGAGAATATCAGGCTGCAGACCGATAGATCGGAGTTCTTTGACGCTGTGTTGGGTGGGTTTGGTTTTCTGCTCGCCGTTCATCGAGTCGGGGACGAGCGTCACGTGCATGAAGAGTAAATCCTCGTCGTCCTCCTCGCTAGCGAACTGCCGGAGGGATTCCAAGAACGGCATCGACTCGATGTCGCCGACGGTGCCGCCGATCTCGACGATACAGACGTCGGTGCCCTCGGCGGCCTCCCGGATGCGCCGCTTGATGTCGTCGGTGACGTGGGGAATAATCTGGACCGTTTTGCCCAAATAGTCGCCCGCGCGCTCGGCTTCGATCACGCTCTGGTAGGTTTTCCCCGTCGTCACGTTGTGATCGGAGGTCATATCGATCCCGAGGAACCGCTCGTAGTTCCCCAGATCGAGGTCGACCTCGCCGCCGTCTTTGAGGACGTACACCTCGCCGTGTTCGTAGGGATTCATCGTCCCGGCGTCGACGTTGAGGTAGGGGTCGACTTTGACCGCGGTGACGTCGAAGCCCGCGTTGGCCAGCAGTCGGCCCGTACTCGCGGCTGTGATCCCTTTCCCGAGGCCGGACATGACACCTCCCGTTACAAAAATAAACTTCTTCCCCAGTGTGGGGTCGTATCCCGTTGTAGGTTCCGTCGGCATACTGACTGTCCGCAAGGTTTCATCAAAACGGTTTCGATAGGGTCGACTGGCTGGGTGTCGTTGGCATGCTCGACACCGCCACGGGAGTGCTGCGAGGCTGTCGACGCGACACGGGTTACCTGCGTTCTCCTAACAGCATCGGGCCAACAGTGGCGGTCCGTCGGATGATGGTTGCGGTCCGCAAAATAAACACGGCGAGCAGCACCAAGGGAACGAACACGAGCGTGACGAGCAGCGAGACGACGGATGGAAGAGCCGCCGCGCTGATCGCCGGGGTCCCAAGCCCGCCGTGTATGAGTATGATAAACACCGCTGCAAAGACGGCTGGAACACCGGTGTAGATAATGAGCTGTGAAAACCGGGTGAGTTCACGCTGGAGGTACACCGTTTTGAAATGTTCTTGGGCGCTACTAAACAGGCGTGTCGACTCGATCAGGTCATCGAACGCGGTTTCGGTCTCAGCCGAGAGCGCCGGGGCGCTGTTACGGAGATAGCGAGCGGTCGACAACTGCCAGCCGTCATCGTAGGCGATTGCGACCGAGAGCGCATCGAACGCATTCGTCTGAGGCTCGTCTACCGACTGGTCGACCCACTGGGCGTTGTCCTCGACGCTCTGGGCGTACTGTGTGACCTGCTGTCTGTACGCCGCGTTGGGACTGTCTGCAACCGACTCGGCCAGTCGGCTGGCATTCGTCCCAATCGTGTCGGCGAGCACCGATAGGACTCGCGTTGGCTCCATCGGTGTTCGTGGAATATCTGCCTGCTGTTCGATATCTTGCCGAAACTGCATCACACTACTGAACTGATCGCGGTGTTTTCCAACCGGGGAGAATTCTTGCGACAAAATGAGTTGATTCACTGAGACGACGAGCGTGACAAGCGACAGCGAGCCAGCAATCATCCCGCTTGCCATGCGGGTCACTGACCCTTGATCGGTGAATCCGATCACCCCCAGCGCGTTGAGAATCAAAAGCAGCCCGAAGAGACCGACTGAGATGATGATCGTGAGCAGCAGTCGACTCCCGTCGACCACGAGCCATTCGATGAGCCGATTCCGTGATCGTGGGTCATGCTCCAAACGCGGCTCGGATTGTGCCCCTGTGTCAGAGGACCCCGAAGAAGCCATACGACTACCACGGGTCGAGGGCCCAAAGTAGGTTATTCCCAACACAGCCAATACTGTACAGAGACGGCCGTTACGCGTGGAATATCACGTTCAACAGGATAAGTCCGTGATGTCGGTCGATGTGTCGGCCATGCGAGTTTTCACGACACGGCGTGAGGGGATCAGTCGACAATGACCGACCGCGCTACTGGAACGACCCGCCGTGGGTTTGTCGCCGTCTGTGGCGGAGGAGTGGTGGCTGTTCTCGGTGGCTGTGCCGAAACAAGCAGTAGCCCACCGTATCAAGACGGGCAGCTGAACCAAACCAATCAGACCAACCAAACCAATCAGACCAACCAAACCAACCAAACCAACCAAACCAACCAAACCAATCAGACCAACCAAACCAACCAAACCAACCAAACCAACCAAACCAACGCCACCGAGCGGACAGCCCAGCAGACGACCGCCGCGGAAGCGGCCGCGATAACGGAGCCAACCACCAATGCCGTACCCCTCGATTCACTCGTCTTGGAGTCACACGAGTATGTCCTCACCCAGGGGTACAAAGGGCCGGTCGTCCAGGGCACGGTGGTCAACACCGGCAGCGAGGTCGTCCGAACCGTCGAGGTCCGTGTCCGCGTCTACAACGCCACCGGCGCGCAACTCGGTCTGTATATCGCCCGCACGAGTGATCTCGCCGCAGGCAACGCCTGGCAGTTCGAGGTGATTCTGTTGGCCTCACCGTCGGATATTGCGGACTACGAAATTGCCGTCCTCGGCGTTCCTGACTGAAGAGAGCTGCATCCTCATTCGAGGTTCTCGGATGGCCAGTACCACGCATCGGCGTCGACCGCACCGAGGAGCTTTCGTCGGGAGTCCTCACGCTCGGCGAGTGCCTCGGCAAACTCCCGGTCCGAGACCGTCGGAATGTCCGCCTCACGGAGGTGGTCGAGATCCGGTGGTGGCGGCGGCTGTTCGGCCGGCTGTATGAAGGCGTTGTTGAGCGTTTCCAGATAATCATTGACGCTCGACCGTGTGCTCTCGGTCAGGGCCTCGTTGGGTTCGTTCGCATCCGGGACGGCGACTTCGAGGAGAAACATCGCATCAGCCAGAATGGCGACAGCCATCGCCGAGGCTTCCGTTTCGTTTTCACTATGGTAGTAGTGGAGAATCGGATACGATTTGTGCTGTTCGGCAAGCATGTTCAGGTCCGACGACAGCGTGTCGAGCAGCAGATCCAGATCGGTGAAATCCTCGCCATCCCATCCAGACTGCAGGAACGCCTCGCTTCGCATTCCTAACGCTGTGACACCGTTTGCGAACGACCGCTTTTGGGAGACCGCGCCGAGTATCGAGAGGATATATGAGACGCTCAGTGTCGCAACGAGCATCCCACTGGCCGTCGTAAACGAGGAGGCCATCTCCCAGAGGTCACCGTTCGGCGTGAAATCACCGTTACCGTCGGTAAACATGGTGTAGGCGACGTAGTAGATGCGTCCCGACCAGTCGGCAGGACCGCCGTTTCGGGTGTCGATCAGGGCATACTCACCGCCTGCGAATACGAACGTCCACCCCGCCCAGAGGAGTCCGATCCACATACTGAGAGTGAGCACCAACACGAACGGGCCAGCGAGACTCAGGAATCGGGAGTGTCGACGGCCGAGTCGCCGAAGAATCCGCCAGACACCGGTCGCCAACCGAGCCGACAGGGGGCCGCTTCCGCCGTCGACCCACAGCGTCGTCCACAGCAGGTCGACGACCAAAGCGATGAGCAGGACAACACCGAGAACAACGTAGAGCGGGTTGACTATCGCATCGATCTGAACCGGAGAGGCTCCTGTGGAAACCACGGTCTGCAGTCGCGCTACGTCCATACACCACTCACGGGGACAACGAGCCAATCCAGCGTCGACGACCCGGTCGAACCGTCAGTGAGTACTGACAGATGACAGCCAACACGGAGAGACGAAACAGTTGACTGGAGGTGCCATGGCATGCGACGGTGCTCGGTTGGCTCAGTCAAAAAAGTCCGGACCAGACATGATTAATACATATTGAACTAAGATAGTAAGAAAATGAAGCCAGTGTCAGCTCTCACTTCGACTCGCTGCTGTGATTTCAGGAGTTTGCTCCGGTCAGAGGTCATCTCTTCAACGGACGCCGCGTCGACATGGACTCATTCGCCGCGTGCCGAGCCAGTTGAGCAGCCATGTTGGGAGTCGTGGCCCACACCGCCCGTAGTTGCCGGAAAACGTCTACAACTCATCCGAAACTCATCGAAATCCGGCGTAAATCGGGTTTAAAACGCTTGTATCCGGATTTACGGCTTCCCCACCTTATGTGGCAGTAGCACCGTCGGTCAGATGCAATGAACGCAAGACAACTCATCACGATCACGGTTGCAGCACTGTTCCTGATCGGCGGGGCGACGGCGGTCGGTGCCGCAGCGCCGGCGGATCAGGCACCCGACACCGCATCGGACGCACACGCAGAGAACACGGATGACGTCGACTCGGATACAGACTCCGAGGACACTGCCAACAGCGAAGCACCCGCGGATGCCGCGGCCAACGTCGGACCGAGCGACGGCCTGCCCGAGCAGGTTCCCGACCACGTGAGTTCGGTCCTTGACACCATCCAATCGTTCCAGGATGGCGGCGTCGACTCCCTCGGCGAATCACTGAGTAGTCTGGTAGGTGGCGGACCAGCCGACAACGCTGGCGAGTCCAACGCCTAACGGTCGACTACTGTAGCAATCCTGACGATCCACACTCCGTTTTGATACCGTAAGACACCCCTCGCTGAGATAGGGAGTCTACCTCATGGGATCTGTTGGCGGACGTTACCGACTACTCCATGGGGTACAGTCACGCGGTACCAGTCGACAGCAGACCGTCTCACAGATCCTGTCGACTCACACCCGGCAGGTCGAGGACGAGATCGGGGCCGAACGCGCCTGCGGGCGTCGTGAATCCGGTTGGAGCCTCTCCCGCTTCGACGCGTTCGGCACAGGCCAGTGCGGCCTCGACAGTCAGTTCGTAGGTATCGGGCGTTCGGAGCAGCGACTGGACCGTCTCACCACTTTCCTCGTTCCATGCCTCACCCCAAACAGTGGTCTCGCTGGCCGCGCGGTCGGCCTCGCTCGGCCCGTCGACGAACCGGTCGACGAGTCCTTTTAATAGCCGCTGAACCAGGTCAGTGGCCATCAGCCCCTCGAACGGCCGGGCGATTTGGATGGCGTGGCGAACCGCGTCGGGGACAGCGACGTACACCGCGATGTTCGGAATCCCGGTCGTTCGGTAGGCCGTCGACAGATCCCCCCACGGGATCGTCATCACCGTTTGGGTACCCGAGCCGAAGTCGACGACGCGCTGTTTGGACGCCGAGGGGATCGCGCGGAGTTGGCCGTCCTCGCGGATCGCGCTCCCCGAGCCGAACCCGTTGATAAGCGTCTTGAGAGTTCCACCCGACAGCGAGCCCGACGCCGAAAGCGCCAACGAGAGATGGGTTGCCTCCGGGAGCCGCTCGTGCAAGTGGGCCGCAAGCGAGTCGGTCGGTACCACATCGTAGCCGACGCCGGGCATAAGCGAGACGCCCGCGTCGACGGCCTCGCTGTCCCGGCGAGCCAGTCGCTCGAAGACAGGGAGTTCACCGGTGATGTCCAGATAGTCGACGCCGCGAGCAAGACAGGCCGCAACCAGCGGGTCGGCAGTTTCCTCAAACGGACCGGCGCAGTTGAGCAGTGTGTCAATTCCCGACAGGTGGGCTTGGATGTCGTCAGTCAGATCGAACGCGCGGCTTCGACAGTCGAGGTCGGTGCCGAGAGTGTGGATACGATCCGGATCGCGGCCAGCCACCACGGGGTCAAACCCACGGTCGACCGCCGCACGGGCGATGAGTTCACCCGTGTAGCCGTAGGCGCCATAGATCAGCAGGGAGTCCATACCTGTCTGTTGGCACGTCGACACAAAAAGGGTGGAGGCTGTGATGTACCGGGACTATGGATGGTACCAATGTGCATGAATCCGTCTCGGGTAGCCACTGCTCGTTGCCACCGTCGAAACCCGAATACCGGACGGCTACAAACGGGGGGTATGACGAGGGTCGACGTTGGATCGCGGCTGCATTTCGGCTTCGGGAACCTTTCGCTGGCCCACGAGCGACTGTATGGGGCACTCGGGGTTGCACTCGACGAGCCACGGCTCTCACTGGCGGCGGAGCCAGCCGAGGGTGTGACTGCCCCGCCACGGTGTGAGACGCTCGTCGAGACCGTCTGTACCCACCTCGACGTGCCGGGTGCAACCGTCACCATCCGTGACTCGCTCCCGCCACACGTCGGTCTCGGGAGCGGCACCCAACTGGCGCTGGCGATTGCGGTCGCTATCGGCGAGAGCTACGACCGGTCGGTCGACGTCCGAGAACTCGCGCCCAAACTCGGGCGCGGCGGCCGGTCGGGCATCGGCGTCGCCACCTTCGAGGCGGGCGGCTTCGTGCTCGACGGCGGCCATCCGACCGCACGGTTTACCACCGCCCGCCCCGCCGACGGCGCGTGGACAGTTCCCCCGGTGGCCGCCCGCCACCGAATCCCGGACGACTGGCGGTTTTTGATCGTCCTGCCGGATGCCGACCCCGGACGGAGCGGCGAGACCGAAGACGACAGCATTCGGGGCGTGGTCGAACGCGCCGACCCCGCGCCCGCCGACAGGATTGCGGGCCGGATCACCCGCGGTGTGCTGCCGGCCGTCGCAACCGGCAACGCCGACCAGTTCGGGAGCGCAGTCGCCGACATCGGTCGACTCAACGGCACGTGGTACGCCGACGAGCAGGGCGGCGTCTACCGGCCGCCGGTCGGCGAACTCGTCGACTGGGTGGCCGACGAACCGGCCGTCTACGGAGCCGGCCAGTCATCGTGGGGACCCGCGGTGTACGGGGTGACAGACAGGGCCAACGCCGAGGCAGCCCGTACTGCTGGCGAGGCCGCCCTCGACTCGGCCGGACTCAACGGCGAGGTACTGATCGCCGCCGGGCGAAATCAGGGTGCGCGTGTCGACGGTGAGCCGTGGTCGGGTCGGTAGACACCCGTGGTCGGGTCGGTAGACACCCGTGGTCAGGTCGGTAGACAAGTTGGTCGACCGAGTAGGCAACGCATACTGCAGCGTAGGAACGGCGTAACGGCTAAGGACAGCCCCTGATATTGATAGCTATGCAAGATATTCCGTTCGGGATCTCGCGGCTCGACTCGCTGCTGGAGGGTGGTGCGCCTCCCGGTAGTGTGGTCCTCCTGTCGGGCGAAGCGGGGGCGGGGGCCCGCGAGTTCGTCTATACAAGCGCGGCGATGAACGCGTTGGCCCACACGAACGAGGACTTGTTCGATCTCCACTACGGCGAGCTACCGGAGGGCGCAATTCTCCCACCGGAGGTCCATTATGTCTCGTTTACCTCCTCGAAGGAGACGCTCGAAGAGGAGTTGCGCTACACCCTGTCGGATGATATCGTCGACGACGCCATCGATCATATCCAGTACAAGGATCTGTCGGTCGAATACTTCCAGTCAAGCCGGATTCCACAGGACTGGTATCTGGGTCGGACGACCGATCTCTCGGATCTCAGCGGCGGCGGCAACCGCGAGAAAGTCCTCAGCGTGCTTGGTGATTATTTGACCGAACACGCCTCGGGGAATCTCGTCATCTTCGATTCGATTACTGATCTGTTGGGTGCGCTTGGCGACGATCTGGGGTGGAACGACATTCCAATGTTGGTTCGTGGACTCAAACGGGCCGCCGCCCAGTGGGGCGGGCTGATCCTCGTGTTGGCCAGCGAGGAGACGCTGACGGCGACCAAACTCGGACAGCTTTCGGATGCCGCCAGCGGCACGATCAACTTCTCGTGGGAGACCGGCGGCTCGAAACGCGCCCGCGTGATGGTCGTCAAACAGTTCCGTGGCGTCCTCTCGCGGCTCGAACAGGAGGATATCGTCCAGTTCGAAAGCGAGATTCACGAAGGCGGCTACGATCTGAGCAACGTCCGGAAGATCAGATGAGGAGTGCGAACGTAGGCAGTCACTAACGCGTCGTAGTCAGTTTGTAAGGACACAGATCGTGTCCAATCATTTATGGAGGATATTTAAGTTTAGAGGATGATAGATAGCCAGTAATGGCGAGTGAGCAGGAAGATCCGGCCCCACTTCCAGCGCAGATCGAAGAGTGGGTGACGGATCGGACAGCCGAAACCGGAGATAGTCGTGAGACAGTGCTTGCTCGTGCGGTTGCATCCTACCGACTGCTTGCGGAGAACGAGGACGAAGACGACGCCTTGGAGACGGCACTGTCGGATCTGGAGGCCCGGATCGGGGCACTCGAATCCGACCCGGATGTCGACCGGATCGCGGAACTCGAAGCGGATCTCGACGAGCACGTCGATGATCTCCGGTCGCGGATCGTCGACGTGGTCAAGGAGGCTCGATCACGCGCGCCAGCCGATCACAGCCACGCGGAGTTCGACCGACTCGCAGGGATCGAAGCAGATCAAGAGGCCGTCGAATCACGGCTCGACGAGCTGAAGGGCGAGACCGCCGAGCGCTACGACGGGATCGAAGCCCGGCTTGCGGAGACCGACGACGACGTCGAATCGATGTCGGCGTCCGTCGAGACGCTCGAAGCGAAAGCCGACCGGCTCGCGGGGGCGGTGGTCGACCTCCGGCGGCGGCTCAAGCGGGTCGAAAGCCACGTGAGCCATCAAACCGCGCTGGCGAAGCTGCTCGAAACGGCGGCCCGTGAGGACATCGAGAAAGCAAAGTGTGACAACTGTAGTGAGATGGTCAGACTGGGGCTGCTCGTCGAGCCTGCCTGTCCACACTGTCGGAGCGCCTTCGACGGCATCGAGCCGGGGTCGATGTTCTTCAACTCGGCGTGGCTCACCATCGCCGACCGGCCAGCGCTCGAAGCGGGGTCGACCACCGAGGAACCGTTCGATGCCGACACCGAATCGCAGCCCGCAACCGACGACCGGGCGCGGCAGGATGAGCGATGAGCGGTAACTCTGAGGATGACGAGGAGTCGACCGGCGACCTCTGGGAGGAGGTCGACAAGTTCGCCGAAACCAACCCGGACGACGCCGAGTTCGAGGAGTTTACCGAACCCGATCCGAACGACTCCGAGGTAGCGGAGGTCGACGAATCAGCGTCGACAGACACCAAGGTCGAGGAGTTTACCGAACCCGATCCAGACAACACAGAGGTCGACCAGTTTACAGAAACCGAGCCAACCGACACGTTCACCGACTCCACCGAGTCAGCCAGTGGGCTCTCGGAGACCGAAGAGGCACCCGACGCCGACGAGGTGTTCGACGAGATGGGCGTCGACGAGGTCGACGGCGAGGCGCTGTGGGACGAACTGGCCGATACGGAGGCCGATGCCCGGTCGTTCGATACCGAGGAATCCACAGACTCGGCCACCGAGTTCGACACCGACGAGCCGGGTGCGTCGGCGTCGACGCCCGACGAGCAGGCCACCAGTCGGGGGCAGGCCGACAAACGAGCCACGTCAGCCGGGAGCGAAACGCTCGTCGACAAACGTGACTACTGCCAGCAGTGTCCCTTCTTCACCGAGCCGCCGGAGGTCAGCTGTACCCACGAGGGAACCGAAATCATCGAAGTGCTCGAAGACGGCCAGTTCCGCGTGAGCAACTGCCCGGTCGTCACCGACACGGGTCCGGATCGCACGATTTTGAACGACGAACATTAACTGCCGGAGTGCGAAGGCGAGGTATGCAATTCTGCGACGAGTGTGGCTCGATGATGCGCTCGGAAAACGGGCAGATGGTCTGTGCCAGCGAGGAGTGTGGGGCAACCGCTGACCAAGACGCCGACCGCGCCGCGGAGTTCACCTCAACGGAATCCCAAAGCACCGACGAACTCATCGAAACCGTCGAGGGCGCAGAGTTCGAGGGGAAACCGACCGCCAACGATATCGTCTGCGACGAGTGTGAAAATCAAGAGGCGTGGTACACGATCAAACAGACCGGCGCGGCCGACGAGCCACCGACGCGGTTTTTTAAATGCAAAGAGTGCGGCTACCGCTGGCGTGGCTACAACTAACAGCGCTTATCCGGATCTCATTGCTCGCAGCCACGGTCGACCGGGGAAATGCGTGCCACCGATCTCGATAACGCGGAGCTTGTCGGCCGCGATGTAGACGAGGTAGGACAGATAAAACAACATCGGCGTCAACAGCAAATGCCACACAATCAACTCGTCGACGGTGTAGCCGACATGCTCCAGTGTGTCCCGAACCGCCCGGATCACCGCAAACACCGCCGGATGGGTGACATAAATTCCAACCGCGTATTTGCCCCACGACGGCAGCGGCGTGTCGACGCCGAGCTTCGGCCGCGAAAGGAGGTAGATGAACAGCGAGGCGGTGAACAGCGCGGTGGTGATCCCGTAACTCGGCGCATAGACGTAGGCACCGAACGGCTCGCCGCGCAGGGGGTAGCCCAACACGTAGAGTTCGACCAGTTGGAGGATGGCGAAACCGAGCGTGAGACCGAGATACAGTCGACTGCGGTCGGTGCTCGGCCTCCAGTCGCGGGCAGCGATGGTGAAGCCGAGGCTGGTATAAAAGAACCCAAAGAACAGGGCGTCTCGAATCTCAAAGGGGACCTCAAGGAACATCGTATAGGTGCCGCCCAACAGGCCGACGACGTGGAACCCCAGTGCGACCGGCAGGGCGGCGGTTGGCACGCCGAGCAGGATGAACAGATAGACGAACAGAAACGAAAACAGGAGCGCGGGGAGGAACCAGAGGATTTCGGAGACCGAGGTGCCGTAGTAGATCAGGGCGACAGGGTCGACGAACGAAGCGAGACTGCTGTAGGTGGTTTCGGCGAGGGATCGGCCATCGAGAGCCGCGCGCACGAGTCGACCGGCCAGAAACGTCGGCGCGGCTAACACCAGCCCGAACACGTAGTATGACGAAATAGTGGCAGCCTGCTTGTGGACGTAGTCAGTGGGATCACGCTGTGCGATCTTGAGCGCGAAAAAGTAGCCCGACGTAGAGAGGGTGTCATAGAAAGCGTCACACACGAAGACGCAGGATGTTGGAACTGTGTCTACGAGCGCCAGCATCCTGCAAGAGGAGACTTCTATCGACGAGTTCTTCAATGTAATGGCGACCGAGACGCTC
>Ga0208281_10008_pt1 | contig 133060 bp, 144 predicted proteins | sample AntDeeMetVIRDL14_FD_184781 | JGI IMG/M metagenome (GOLD analysis project Ga0208281, IMG submission 184781) | Saline lake microbial communities from Deep Lake, Antarctica, in enrichment culture - Antarctic Deep Lake Metagenome VIRDL14 (SPAdes)... ... | reverse complement strand
CGCTCCACGAGTGCCGGCCGAATTGAACGGCCTTGCAATCTCGTATGTTGTCTGTTGCATTCCATCCGAATGCCCTTATACACTTAAGGGCATTGTTTCGAGATGGCCGCCGTCGGGCGATTCCGACGCCGGGTGTCAGTCGGGGTGACCCGACCGACCTTCGCATTACAACGAATGCCGGTCGAATACTTAACCCCGTCGAACCAAAGTCGCCACGTCATGCGGTTTCATGCCGTGTGGATGCGATTGCGTACCATATCGGTCGACAACTAATCGATATCCGTCGACCAAACACGCAGTGCATTACTCACAGCTACACACGAAGTTCAGGACTGCAAAATGTAGCGCGGCAGGAGATCGAGCGGTCATCCCTTGCTTTTACAGCCGGTCCCGTCGGGTGAATAGCCGCGCACGTGAGACTCACCCCGAGGGAAACTAAACAGTATCGCTGTCGACACGCCCAAAAGAATCAGTCAGAACTGGCCGCAGTCACTCCTCGAGATGTTCGATCCCTTGTTTGGAGACGTTGGCCTCTGTGATCTCTTCGGGCATCCAGTCGGGCTTGTTGTCGGGTGCCTCCTCGTTCCATGCCCAGCCCTCATAGATGTGAACCTTGTCTGTACCTTTCTCGCGGAGCTCTAAGTCGACAGGGTCGGCTGCATCCTCCGATGGAGCCGGTTCAAGCCGCCGTGCGGCCTTCAGTGCAGCCTGTCGTGGTGTGTTTCCGGAAAACACACTTTCTTCGTCCCCGTCATCCTGTCGTAGTGCAAAATTGCGTTTACCATCTTCACGTACCATGGTTTTACTCACCATGCCAACCGAAGACATAGTTGAATATAAATATATCGGGGAAATGAGTACTCTTCGGCCAAACTTTTAAATACAATCATGCCGCCGCCGGTTGATTTTGGGTCGGTCCATGCTCGCTGATGGGGGTTTTCGCGGCTGATCGACGTACCGCGCGGTATCGAACCCTAAGAATCGGTAAACAACACTTATGTATTCGGTGTGGCGAAGTGGAGACAGACACCCGCGATGGTTCGCAAAAAAAAGCTTAGCCCGAGTGGCGCGAAAGACGAAGACGGCGAGTATCACAACGTCCACGTCAATCTCCACGAGGACGAACTCGCAGTCGCTGGGATGGATATTGGCGACGAGGTATTCGTCCGCGTGCGTGATGGGAAGATAATCATCCAGAAAGCGGATGCCGAGGACGTCGAACACGATTTCTAACGCTTCCATCGAACCGCGGCTTCGGGAGGTTAATTGCGGTGGACTTGTTGACACCATCTAATGCGTCCCTACAGTCTTGCAAAGCCAGTTTTGTTTTCCCTACCGCCGGAGACAGCCCACCGCACGGTCCACACCGGGCTCCGATCGGTCCAACAAACACCGATTGTCGACCTCCTGCGTCGACGGTATACAGTCACTAACCCCAGACTAGAGACCACTGTGTTCGGACTCGACTTTCCAAATCCAGTTGGTGTCGCGGCCGGCTTCGACAAGAACGCCGAGATCCCCCGAGTCCTAGAAGCCCTCGGCTTCGGCCACGTCGAAATCGGCGGCGTTACCGCTGAGCGCCAGCCGGGCAACCCCAGACCGCGGATGTTCCGCCTGCCAGAGGACGAGGCACTCATCAACCGGATGGGGTTCAACAACGAGGGTGCCGACCGAATCGGTCGACGGCTCGACAGCGAGCCACAGCCAGAGGTCCCGCTCGGTATCAACATCGGGAAATCGAAGTCGACTCCGTTGGAAGAGGCGGCCGACGACTATCTCTACACGTACGAGCGCGTGGCTGACGCGGGCGACTACTTCGCAGTCAACGTCTCGAGTCCCAACACCCCTGGTCTTCGATCGCTCCAGAACCGTGAGTCCTTGGAGGCGATTCTTGGGACACTGAAAGACGCCGGTGCCCAGCCACTTTTGGTGAAGCTATCGCCGGATCTCCCCGAGCCAGCCATCGAAGACGCACTTGCAGTCGTCGACGAACTGGAGTTGGATGGCGTGATTGCGACGAATACGACGACAAGTCGACCCGACTCCCTCAAGAATCCCAACAAAGCCGAGTCGGGTGGCCTCTCCGGCAAGCCGATTGAGGGCGAGGCAACCGAGTTAATCCGGTTTATCGCCGAACGGACCGATACCCCAATCATCGGTGTCGGTGGGGTCAGTGATGCAGAGGGAGCCTACGCCAAGATTCGGGCGGGCGCGAGTATCGTTCAGCTGTATACGGCTCTCGTCTTCGAGGGGCCATCCATCGCGCGGGATATTAATGAGGGCCTACTGGAGCTGTTGGACCGGGATGGGTTCGACTCGATTGATGAGGCAGTCGGTGTCGACGTAGAGTAGCAGGCATAGTAGACGTAGCAGGCGACTACTAAAAAGAAAGCCAGCGCGGTTCGCTATTCTTCGGAGACGATGACGATGGTATCGCCAGCTTCGAGCATCTCACCCTCACCGACGTACTGGCGTTCGCGGTGGACCTCGAAGAAGTCAGCGCCGAGTTCCTCGCCAGCAACGTGGAGTTCGTCGTTAGTGAGTTCGTAGTCGCCGGATTCGATTCCGTCTTCGAGATCAGGCACCTGCGAGCCGTACTCCGGCCCGACCTTCGAGTAGTCGAGTTTGATCTCGGTAATCACGGATTCGATCTCGGGTTCAGCGTCGAGTACAGTGAGATTGTCGACGTGCATCACACCGCGGATGTCGTCTTCGAACCCTTCGATTGGACCGTAGACGTCGACTGCTGCCAACTCGGCGTTGAGCGGGAGCTGACGGTCACTTTTGTACTTCCGGAGCGCGCTGACGACCGACATGGCGGCGTTGCCACCTTCGCGGTCGGCCTCGATGCCGAGCGGTTCTGGCCACGCCGAGAGATGGACGCTTCCGTCGTCGTACATATCCTGATATAGTTCCTCAGTAACGTGGGACAGCTGTGGGGCAAACAGTTTGAGGAACCGCTTGTGGGCGGTTCGGAGCGTGTAGGCCGCCGAGGGGTCCTCACCCTCGTCGAGTCGCTGTTTGGCGATTTCGAGGTAGTCATCACAGAAGGTTCCCCAGAAGAAGCTCCGCAGGCCGTCGCGGGCCTTCGAGAACTCACGGGAGTCGAGATAGTCGGCGGTTTGCTGGATTGTCGCATCGAGCTCGGCCAGCAGCCAGCGGTCGATCCCGGTAAGTTCGTCGGGTTGGTCGACCATCTCGGGCGCAAGCGATTCGACGAGCTTCGAGGCGTTCCAGAGCTTCCGGATCAGCTTCTCGCCCGCGCGGAGGCCCTTTTCCTGATACGGCAGGTCGTCACCAATCGCGCTTCCGGCGGCCCAGAATCGGGCAGCGTCGACCGGGTATTCGTCGAGAACAGCGTCGGGGTCGACGACGTTCCCCTTCGATTTGGACATCTTTTCGCGGTTCTCGTCGAGCACCATTCCGTTGATCATCGTCGAGTCGAACGGCACCTCGTCGGTGTGTTCGTAGCATTTGATCACGGTGTGGAACAGCCAGAAGGAGATGATGTCGTGGCCCTGTGGCCGGAGATCCATCGGGTAGATCTCAGGGCGTTCCATCGTGAACTCCTCGTTTGCTTCGTCCCAGTCCCACCCGGCGTTAATAAGCGGGGTGAGGGAGGAAGTCGCCCACGTGTCAAGGACGTCGTCTTCGGCGACGAAGTCACTGCTGCCACACTCGGGACAGGCGTCGACCGGTGGCTCGTCGGCCAGTGGGTCGACTGGGAGATCGGCCTTGTCGGCGAAGATTTCGTGATCGCAGTCCCCACAGTACCAGACGGGGAACGGAATCCCCGAGGATCGCTGCCGGGAGATACACCAGTCCCACTCTAGACCGTCGATCCAGTGTTTGTACCGCGTGAACATTTTGTCCGGGAACCACTCCATTTCTCGCCCGGCCTCAAGGTACTCCTCGCGTTTGTCGAGGACACTGACGTACCACTGCTCGGTGACGCGGTACTCAACAGGGACATCGTCGCGCTCGTGGACCTGTACGACGTGGTTGATGGCGCGTCGGTCGCGGAGTCGACCTGCCGCGTCGATATCCTCAACGATGGCCTCGCGGGCCTCGTGGGTGCTCATCCCTTCGTAGTCGCCTGCGAGGTCGGTCATCGTTCCCGACTCGTCGATGGCAACGCGGAGGTCCAGATCGTGGGCCTGATACCATTCGATGTCAGTCTGGTCGCCGAACGTACAGCACATCACGACGCCGGTTCCCTTCTCCATGTCGACCCGCTCGTCCTCGTAGATCGGGACCTCGTGGCCGAAGACGGGCACCTTCGCAGTGCCGCCGACGAGATGGGCGTTGCGGTCGTCGTCGGGGTGGACGAACATCGAGACACAGGCTGGGATCAGTTCCGGCCGCGTGGTCGAGATGACGATGTCGTCGCCCGGCTCGGTTGCGGTGTCGTACTCGTAGTCTTCGTCGTGGGCTTGGTCGCTAGGTTCGCCGCCGCTTTCGACGAGTTCGAAGGCGATGTCGTTGAAGTACGAATCCTCCTCGTGGTCTTCGGTTTCGACCTGTGAGATGGCGGTTTCACACTCCGGACACCAGATCGCGGGAGCCTTCTGACGGTATTCGCGGCCCTTCTCGTAGAGATCGAGGAACGAAAGCTGCGAGATACGCTGGACCTCCGGAGAGATCGTCTGGTAGGTGTTGTTCCAGTCGATGGAGATCCCCATCGCCTGCATCTTCTCGGTGAAACTGGCCTCGTACTCCGCACAGACGGCGCGACATTTCTGCTGGAACTCGTGGCGGTCGAACTCTTGGTGCCGAATGTCGAGTTCGGATTCGGTGAGTCGCTCGGAGGCGATCCCGTTGTCGTCGTAGCCGAAGGGGTAGTAGACGTCGTTGCCCTGCATGCGCTCGAAGCGGGCGACGATATCCTGCAGGATCGTCCCGTAGACGTGACCCCAGTGGAGGTTTCCGGAGACCGTCGGCGGCGGCGTGTCGACGGAGAACGTGGTGTTTGGATCGGTCGACTCTGCGGGATAGGCGTAGGTTTCGTTGTCGACCCACTGCTGTTGCCACTTGGGCTCGACAGCGTCTGGATCGTACTCTCCACTGGGCATTAGTCGGCGAAAGACGCTGGGGGGACTAATGTTAATCGGCTCGGAGCGACAACCGGAGCTTACAGCGAGACGGCACAATAAATATCAATTCTGAAAACCGGTCCAGATCACTTATTTAAAAGGAGCAATGTAAGAAACGTAGTGTTCGAAGCAGTCCCATGGCCGGCGATTGGATCGTTTTTTGCCGGACTCGTTTCGGTGTTGTTCCTCGGCTACCTGTGGCCATACCGCGAGGAGCGCGGAGCGACGTTTTTCATGGGCGTCATCGGCTCCGTGACGCTCTGGACGGTCTCCTACGGCGTGGCCTTACTGGTGTTCGATCCCACGCTACGATTTCTCTTCGAGATCCCGATCTGGCTGGGGACCAATTTCACCGCCGTGTTTTTCCTAGCGTTCGCCCTCGAATACACGGGTCGAACCCAGCTCGTCCGGTCGTGGATGATGGCCGGACTCGTTGCCATCCAGCTCCTGTCGACGGGATTGATAGCGACGAACCCACGCCACGGGCTGGTCTGGAGCGAGTACCGCGTCGAAGAGGTCGCGGGAGTCGCTGGGGTAGCGGTGACGAACGAGCCACTGCTGTATATCGTCCTGCTGGTGACAATGATGATGACGGCCGCCGGGATCGTCCTGTTGGCCGATGCGTTTGCGAGCTACGGCCCGCTGTATCGCTACCAAACGCTGGCAATTGGGCTGTCGCCGGTCCCCGTTATAGTCGGGAGCCTCCCGTGGATCCTCCAGATCGGTCCCGTGCCGCAGCTCAACTTTGCACCCCTGCTGTTTCCGCTCCACCTCGCCCTCGACATGTACGCCTTTTTCCGACGAAACATGTTCGAACTCACACCGGCTGCACGGCGGGCTGGCGATCAGACCGCCATCGACGACCTCGGGATCGGCGTACTGATCGTCGACGACGACAAGCATATTATCAATATAAATCAGAAGGCCGGAGACATACTCGGCCAAGAGCGGACCGCGATTCTCGGCAGCCCGCTCGACTCGGTGTGGGCCGAGATCGACCTCACGCGTGAGAGCCAGCGGATTCGACAGCCCGCTGACCGTCGACAGCGAGAGTATGCGGTGTCGGTGTCGACGATTTCTGACTCCGGCGGTACGGAGGTCGGCCATACGGTGACCCTTCAAGATATCACGGCGGAACGACAGCGCGAACAGCGGCTTGCGGTCCTCAACCGTGTCCTACGACACAACCTCAGAAACGACCTCAACGTCGCCAGCGGCTATCTCGATATCGTCAGCGAGCAGAGCAACGACGAGCAGGTGAAAGATATGTTGAGTGTCGCATCGAGAAACGTCGACGACGTCCTCGCCCTTGGCGAGAAAGCCAGAGCAGTCGAACGAACACTCGACTCGAAAGAGCTGGGAACCGAACCAGTGGCGGTCAAACCACTGCTCGACGAGATCACGGCCACACTCACCGACGAATACGGCGGAACAGTCGACAACCGAGTACCCGAGGAGCTTCGGATCGAGACCAACCCACAGCTGCTGAAAAGTCTGTTTACGAACCTCATCGAGAACGCACTCGAACACAGCACGAAAAACAAACCAGCAGTCACCATCGACGTGGTCGTCGACCGGGCTGTCGCGCGGTTCGATATCCGAGACAACGGACCAGGGATTCCGACCCATGAACTCGACGTAATCAGTCAGGGCAAAGAGACCGATCTTGAACACGGCAGTGGGATCGGCCTCTGGCTCGTCACATGGGCCAGTACGGCACTCGATGGATCGGTGTCCTTCGAGACCGGAGAGGATGGGACGACAGTGACGGTGACACTGCCGAACGTCGTCGATCAGTCAGCCAACGGCGAGGCGAAGGCGAGCGAGGAACAGCCACCCGCAGCGACCGACTAGCGGTTGGTTTCGAGACAGCTGTTGGTGTACAGAGCAGTCGTGTCGAGTTCTGCGGCTGGGATCAGGTTGCCGTCGACAGTGGTGAGTATCTCGTTTTCGGCAAGCCAGTCGACGAAGGCCAGCGTCTGTTCGTAGTCGTCTTCAGCCGGTGAGTGGATCGAAAGGTCGACGTCCCGATCCGCATAGTACCCCTTCGCTTGAGCGACGTAGAATCCCGTGTGGTTCGTGTTCGGTGTCCAGTCGAGAGCGAGGTCGATAGTCGACATTCAGTGGTGGTGTCAGTTGGAGGTCAAAAAACAGTACTGATCAGTCGACCGTTACTCGTCTCGGAGGGTGCCACCGATCACCAGCGCTGCGCCGATGATGACGAGGTTCTTGATAATGTACTGTCCCTCGACGGTGAGGCCATATGGGAACGTGGTGAAGACAACCTCGGGAAGCAGAACGATGGGGAGGAACGTCCCCGGCAGTTGGACGAAAAGCAGGACGATCCCGAGGCGGATCAGTGGGCGGTAGAGCAGACAGAGCCCGATCACAACCTCCCAGACGCCGAGGACAGGGACGAACAGCGCGGGGTCGACAACGTAGACGGTCGCCGCAACGAGTTCGCCCGCTGGGCTGATACCGAAGATCTTGAGCGCGCCGAACCAGATGAAGATGACCGCGATTGCCACCCGCAGGATGGGGACGCCCCAGCGTTCCATTTCGGCGGTGATCGCGTCGTCGACGGTTTCGAGCCGTGAGCGAACGGTTCGGGCCTCTTTGAGAATGGTCTGTGTGGACATTGAAACACCGAGACAGCGGGTCGACTGCCTCACCGAGTATAGGTGACGGCCGATGAAGTCTGTTCTCCTCGGTGACATGAAAACGTCGCTATCCGGTAGTGGCCCCGTAGACACTGGCTACGGACGAGTAGTCGACAACTACTGGTCGGATGGCCCGGCTTCAAGCAGGGCCTCGTAGACCGGCCACGAGGAGTCGCCGTCAGGTGGCTGTGTCGACTCCCCATCGCGGACGACACCGGAGCCAGCCTCGACCTGACCGATCACTGCGGCCGTCGTCCCTCGGTCTCGGAGCGTACGCAGGACCTCGGCTGAGGAATCAGGGTCGACGGCAATCAAAAGCGAGCCGGAACTCGTCGCAATCCATGGGTCCATCCCGAGTGTCTCACAAAGCGCGAGCACGTCGGGATCAGTCGGCACGCGGTCGGAGTCGACGCGTAACTCGACACCTGCGCCACTGGCCACCTCGTGGAGCGCACCGAGCAGCCCGCCCTCGGTCACGTCGTGCATCGCAGTCACGCCACCGGCGTCGGCCACAGCGAGGGCGTCACGGACGCCATCGAGATCATCAAGTCGGCTGGCAACGCGAGCCAGCAGTGCGTCGTCGCAGTCGATCTGGTCGGGAAACAGTGAGGCAAGCAGTGCGGTGGATTCGACCGCGGGGCCGGTCGTGAGAATCAGGTCGTCACCCGGAGTTGCACCGTCGGGGCGGATGATGTCGTCGTGGTCGCCGACAGCCAGCGCAGTTGCAGCGCCGACCCACGGGAACGAACAGCCGGCATATCGGGCGGTGTGGCCCGTAACGATGTCGACGCCGAGATCGGCACACTCGTCGTGGATGGCTCCCCAGAAGATCGCAAACTCCTCGTCGCTGAGTTCGGGTGGGAGCGTGAAGCCGATGGCGAGATGCGAGGGTGAGAGGCCCGAGACCGCGACATCTGCGAGGATAATCCGGATGGCGAACCGGCCAGCACGCTCGAAACCGAGTTCGGGCAGAATCGAGACCGGATCGGTAGCGATGGCGAGGGCGGTGCCATCGATGTCGATTACGCCGAAGTCGACGCCGTGTTTGGGGCCGACCGAGACATCCGACCGGTTGGCACCGAGCCGTGGGGCGATCTGTGAGCGGAAGAACTCTCGGCTTATTTTTCCCGTCGACGGCATATGTCGGTAACAGGAAAGCGGTTGGTTTGGATGCGTCGACAGCGTTGCAGACGGTCGAACCGTCGAACAGGATCAGTCGCCCGTGTCGGGTAGATCGAGTTCACTGAACAGACGCGCCGTCACGACACGGTCGACGATCTCCAGCAACTGCTTGTCGTCGGTGGTGTAGTCCGCAAAGATCCCCAGCGGGATCTCACCGCCCGCAACGTCGTTGTGTCCGCCGGCGCTTCCCACGTCGTCGAAGGCCTCCCTGAGCACGTTGCCGACGTGAACCCGTGGATCGGGCGACCGGGCACTGAGGTGGATCGAGTCGTGGATGATGCCGAAGACGATCACCGTTTCGACGCCCTCCAGCGTGGCGAGATAGTCAGCGGCCTGCGGGACCGCATCCCGTTCGGTCGTCCGGCCGACGTGAGAGACGAGCACCGCCGATTTCGTCGACCGGTTGCTGATCGCTGTCGCAATCGCATCGAGGGTCGCCCCTGAAACCGAAGGCGTCGACAGCGTCTGGAGCAGATCAGCGTCCGCGTAGTCGGTGAGATAGCCCGCCGCGTCGTACTCCGCACTGGTCGCCCCACGGAGGAAGTTGAGCGTCTCACGCCGGATCGCAAACAGCAGTGCAGTCCCAAGCATGGCGTCGGGTTCGATATCAAGGGTTCGAATGTACTGGGTGAGGATCGTCGCCGCCGCGCCGATCTCTTCGCGGTGGTCGACGAACCGAGCCTCAATGTTCTCGGCCGGATGATGGTCGATCACGATATCGATAGGCGTCCCTTCGGGAACGCGGTTGTTCGCACCGGGTATCGAGTGGTCGACGAACGCGACAAGCGAGTCCGGCTGGCGGTCGGTGAGCGTATTGGGATCGAACGGTTTGAGATCGATATCGAGCAGCGTGACGAACGCCCGGTTCTGTTGGTGGGAGATGTCGCCGCTGTAGAGGATCTCCCGCTCGTTGATCCCGGCATCGGCAGCAATCTGGCCCAACGCAAGCGCGCTTGCCAGACAGTCCGGATCGGGGTTGTTGTGACAGACGATGTGGAGTTCGCGGCCCTCGGCGAGGAGATCGTAGAGGTCGTGGGCAGCACTCATTACTCGATAGATGGTTGCCACGTACTTAGGCGTACGTCGCATTCAGTCGACAGAAACGCTGAGTCGCTACTCGGAGAGCGCGTCAAGTCGGAGTTCGAACGCCGCGACCGGCAGTTCGAGATCGTGGTCGACCAAGACTTGTGGGTGAATCTCGCCAATGACACCCACTGTCTCGCCGTCGATCACGACATCGGCAACGCGACCCGGGATGAAGCTCGGATGCTCGGTCGCCGGGGTTTCGAGGTCGACGTCGAAGTCCTCACAGAGCGCGGCAAGTCGCGCTTTGGCGTCCTCGTAGGTCGCGTCGTGGCGGGCCACGACCGCGCCAACCGAGCGCCATTCGGCGACATTGGTGTTTTCGGTCTCGTCGACTTCCGCGGCCAGCCCAATCTCGGCCAACTCCTGCGGATAGGCTCGATGCGTATTGTTTTCCAGCACCATCAGCAGCGACGGTAGCACCCAGCTTCGGAGCTGTGTGTAGTCCTCACTGTACGGACCAGTGATCTCGACTGGCTCACCTGCACCGACAATATCGGTGCCGGGTTCGATGTTGAGTCGGTCGTAGTTGGCTTCCCCGGAGATCATATGGAAGTTCAACAGGTCCTCGAAGCCCAGTCCAACGAGACTCGCGCGGGTGGCGTCTTCGAGGCGGGTGCGCTCGTGTCGACCACCCACGGTCCCGACGTCGGGATAGTGTGGCTCCAGTTCGTTGAAGCCGTAGGCCCGACCGAGGTCATCAATCAGATCCATCGGATGCAGTACATCCACCCTGTTGGGTGGGATTTCGACCTCGTATATCGTCTCCTTAGCGTCGACGGATTCGTCGACCGACGCCGAGAGTCCAGCGCGCTCGAAGAGATCCAAGACGGTCGACCGGTCGAGATCAATCCCGAGAACCGTCTCGATACGGTCGTGGCTGAGGCTCTTGGTCCGGACTTCGAAATCAGGTCGGACGAGGGTTTGGCCGTAGTTGTCATCAGCCGCAGCCGCGCTGGCGTACTCGATGTCGACTTCTTCGATGGTGCCACCACGCGCCGACAGCGCATAGCAGATGATGTTGCAGATGTGGTCGATGGTCCACTGATCGGTCCCGGTGAGTTCGATGAGGAGATCGCGGGATTCGGGTTCGACCTCGGTTCGTTTGCCGTTGATTACTGGCGGGAACGAAAACAGGCCGAGTTGGTCGTAGATGGCGGGATACTGCTCGAAGCCATCCAAGAGGTCGGCGTATTTTTTGCCGGTCTCGTGGGATGCGAGCACTTCGGTGGGCGTCATCTCGGCGTCGGATTCGAGCGGGACGAAGCTGTCGCCCTCGGGGTCAATGCCTTTGTATGTGATCGAGGGACCCCCCTCGTCGTCATCGTAGGACTGGCCCTTGACCATCGTCAAGTCGTGAATTCCGATTGCGGCCTTGGCTCGCTTGCGACCCATCGTCGCATGGAGTTTTTCCTGCAACTGGATCAGCGAGTCGAGGGCGTCTTCGGTCAGGTTCACGTCCCGGACGACCGCACCGGTGACGTACGGTCGACCATCGGGGACGCTCTCTTCGACGTGGAACGTCCAGTCGGGGTCGTTCGTGTTGGGGACATACAGGCCGCGGTCGTCGCCGTACTGGTAGCGAAGCGACCGGGCGACGCCTTCGACCGAGAGGCGATCGAGGCGGTCGGGCGCGAATTCGAGTTGCATGAATCCCTCCTCGGTCTCGCCTTCGTATTCGAGGCCGAGATTGAACAGGTCATCTTTGAGTTCTTCGTCGGATTTCTCGTCGTGGCCAGTCAACTTGCGGAGTTCGTCAGGGTCGACGTCGACTACAGGCATTAGTAAACCACCTCCGTCTCTCGCAGCAGTTCAAGATCACACAGCGTCCCGTGAACATCGCGGATGTCTTCGAAGCCATACATAAGCATCAAGAGTCGTTCGAGGGCGAGCCCCCACGCCATCACATCACACTCGATTCCGAGCGGTTCGAGCACTTCAGGGCGGAACATCCCGGAGTTGCCGATCTCGACGAGTTCGCCCGTGGTCGGGTGGGTGCCGAACAGTTCGAAGGATGGCTCCGTGTATGGATTGTAGTGGGGTTTGAACTGAATATCCGTAATCCCGAACTGCTTGTAAAACTCCTCGAAGGTGCCCATCAGGTCCCGAACAGAGAGATCCTCGGCCATCACCCAGCCCTCAATCTGGAAGAATTCGAGCAGGTGAGTCGGATCGAGCGTGTCGTTGCGGTAGACCTTCTCGACCGAGAAATACCGCTGCGGTGGGTCGATGTCCGCACCCGCAAAGCCGGAGAGATACCGCATTGATAAGGAGGTCGTGTGACCCCGGAGGGCAACAGCTTCAGCAAAGTCACGGCTCCAGGGTGAATGATAGCCCTCACCATCGTCGCCGACACCGTTGCGATGGGCCGACTCGACGCGGTCGACCAACTGGTCGGGGAGATCCTGAATCCCCGGCACGTCGAGGGCGAACCGATCCCAATGCGTGCGCGCGGGGTGATCTTGTGGCATGAATAGACAGTCGTTGATCCAGAAGTCGGCGTCAGCATGGGGACCGTCCATCTCTTTGAAGCCCATCCCAACCAGTACGTCCTTGACGCGGTCAGACGTCTGCCGGAGGATGTGCTTGCGACCACCCTCAACGCGTGGTGCGTCAGCTTCCACATTGTACTCGGTGAACTCGACATCTTCCCACTCGCCGCTGGTCAGCATTTCGGGGGTGAGTGCGTCGACCGTTTCGGCGACCTCGATGCCTGCTTCGAGAGCGGCTGTGCCCTCGTCGGTCGGCTGGATCGTGCGAACCGTACGCTCGCTCTGGACGATCAGTTCACGGCGTTCGAGTTGATCGAGGAGATCAGTATCGTCGACAGAGTCGCCTGCGGCCAGCGATTCGAGGGCAGCCTGTTCGGGGTCGACGTCGGGGTCGGCATCCGGGTCGGCGGTGACGTCGCCCGAATCAATCACGCCGTAGCCTTTGCGCGCGAAGTTCGACAGCGCGATGTCGACCTGCGGGCCGCCGAGGCCCGATGCGCCGATGAGTTGGCCCATCGACACCGGTTCGTCGTCGGCCCCGGCGTCGATTGCAGCACGGTAGAGCCGAATCTCAGGGAGGCCGTCATCGAGATACTCGTGAGCCTCGTCGGTGAGTTCGGCGTCGGTGTCGGTCGTCTCTTCGACAGAGACGAGTCCCTCGTCGCGGAGGTCGAAGGCCGCACCGGTGACGGAAGCAGACTTGAGTCCTGTTTCGTCGGCCAGCCGGTCGACGGTCGGTTCGTCGGTCGTGTTCGCGGCGTCCAACACCGCGAGTTGAGAGTCCGGGAGTCGCATCGCTTGTTGGAGGGAATGAGAAGGGTCGACAGTTAGCGTTTGCGAAGACGGGAGCAACTGACGAGACTCGAGATGCGTCAGTCGTTCGCGTCGACGTCTTTTATAATAGTCGCCGGATTGCCGCCAACGACAACGCCCTTAGGAACGTCTTCAGTGACGACCGTACCGGAGGCGATCACGGAGCCATCACCGACGGTCACGCCGGGATTGATCGTGGCGTTGCCACCGATCCAGACGTCATCACCGATGGAGACTGGCTTGCCGTACTCTAAGCCCCCGGCCCGCTCGTCGGGATCGAGTGGATGGGTCGCAGTGTAGATGTGGACGCTCGGCCCGAGTTTGCAGTTTCGGCCGATCTCGACGGGACAGACATCCAAGATGACACAGTCGAAATTGGCGTAGAACCCTTCGTCGACGTGGATATTGTCGCCGTAATCACAGCGAAACGGTGGCTCGACGGTACAACTCTCGCCGAGCGAGCCGAACAATGATTCGAGCAGGTCCTGTCGGCGTGACGCCTCATCAGTCGACGTTTGATTGTAGCGCCTCGTCAGGTCCCGAGCCGCCGTGCGGTCGGCCACGAGTTCGGGAGCAGTGGGATCGTACAGCGCCCCGCTGCGCATCGCTTGTTTTTCACTGGTCACAGCAGACACCATTCGCGATCCGTATTTATATATAGTCGACAGAGAGCGGACGCGAATACGGGAGCAGGTGGCCACCACTGAAAGTTGACCGATAGAGTTAATCAACTTGATTGATGCAGTACACATGTGGACTGTGATAACGAGACACATCCTACTGACAGTCCCCCGGATGAGACGATTCTCCACCTTCTCGAAGAGCACAAAGCCTTGCCAACCGACCGTATTGCCGCCGAGATCGAAGAAAGCATTGCGACCATTCGAGACCGCCTCAAGATGATGGCGGAAGTCGGCTTGATCGAGCGCCGCGAGACGGCCAACGGTGACGTGTGGCTGATCTGGTAGTCGACGCGAGCCTCAGGAACTCGGTGTGTCGAACACGCGATAGATCCATGGTGTGTACGCCATCCGCTTGTGCATGGGCCACTGGATGAGTGATCGAGGCATCACACTGAGTGGAAGCAGTATAAAAAGCCAGATCGATGGCAGTCCTCGTGTCAGCACCCACGTGAAAACAAAAAGGCCGGTTGCACACTCTGCGGCCGATAACACACAGTAGAGCGTCCACAGTCGACCGGCTTCGGACCGTTGTTCTGCAACGTAGATTCGGTAGCCAACCGGGATACTCAGTAACCCAGTCACTGAGAGCAGTGCCGAAAGCACGAGCGTGGCTGGTTCGTACATACCAATGGGTTAAATTACGCCAGTAAAAGTAAGTTCACTGTATTGAAATGAGGCAGTCTGTGAACTGCCAGCCAGAGACGCCGCAGTGGCGGTCGACGAGGATGGAGAACTGACCCTCAGTGCGAGCCGCCGGGACCCTTGCGGTCCGATTCGAGTTCGATATCGCACTCCGCGAGCAGTTCTTTGGCCTCCTCGCGTTTCTCCTGATGATCTGCGAGGAACTCCTTCATTAGCTCCGCAGCCTGTTCTTTGCAGTCACCGCAAAGTCGCTCGCCGCCGACACACTCGTCGTAGACCGTCTTCGCAAACTCGTCGTCGTCCTGGGCCAGCAGGTAGGCATACAGTTCGTACACCGGACAGTCGTCAGCCTCGCCGCCGAGTTCGCGCTGTTTTTCGGCAGTATCTCGACCACCCGTGGTCGCGGATTTGACCTTGTCGTAGCCGTCTTCAGGGTCATCAAGCAGGCTGATGTGGCTGGCCGGAATCGACGACGACATTTTGCCACCGGTGAGGCCGGTCATAAACCGATGGTATATCGAGGACGGCTGGATGAAGCCGTAGCCGCCTGCGTCGACTTCCACGTCCCGAGCCAGTGTTTCGGCCTCCTCGATGTCGAGATCAAAGCTGTCGATATGGCCCTCGTACACCCGTTTTTCGCCCTCGATGGCCTCGATCATCGCCTCGAAGGCCTCGTCGGGACCGTGGCGGTGGAAGAACCGAACCCGTGGCCGAACCGGCTCCATGCCTGCCTCGGAGAGTTTGTCAACGGCCGAGGTGCGGGCCGCGGTGAGTTCGGCGTCGACCTCGTGATTGTCGAGCCAGTCGGCGGCGTCCTCGCAGCGAACCATCTCGTCGTTGGCCAGCTTCTCGCTCAGCACATCGTAGGCTCGGCCAACCAACTCCCGTTCGGTAGCGTCGACCTCGAAACTGGCGTAGGCCTCGGTGACCTTGAAAAATCGCATCCGAACGGCCAGATCGCGGGCAAGCCGGACGTGGGGGTCTTGGTCAGGACCAACCGGAATAACGGTTGGTTTCGGACCGTCGACCAACTGCGGGTAGAGCATGTCGGCCATCTGGGTGACGACGCTCTGCATGTGTGAGATACTGGTTTCGCCGTCGAAACCGTAAATCGAACCGAATTCGGCGAACCGGGCATTCGAGCCGAGTTCGAACGCGAGGTCCTGAAGCTCGCGGTTCTGGGACTGTCGGTAGAGCGTTCCGTCCTCGGCGTCGAAGCCGAGGGCGATCAGGCTCAACAGATAGCTCTCGGCATGCTCATCTATTTCGTCCCAACTCATTCCACGGGCCGAGTGGGCTTCGAGATCAGCGATCAGGCCATAGGCGTCGGCTCCCTGCTGTTGATGCCAAATAATCTCGTCGAAGACGAGTTTGTGGCCGATGTGGGGGTCGCCGGTTGGCATGAACCCCGAGAGGACGGCGGCATCATCGCCGTTTTCGAGGGCCTCGGCAACCGGGCTGTAGTCACGGTGGCCGAAGATGACTCCCCGACGCATCAGATAGTGGGGGTTGGGGACGTCGCCGAGCAAAGAGTCAAACTCCTCGATACCGAATTCCTCGAACAGTTTGCGGTAGTCGGCAATTGTCGACGATCCCCACGGGTCGATGGTGGTTTCGTCGACGCCGCCGTCGGTCAGCGGCGCGGCTCGGCGCTCTGTGCCACCATCGTGGTCTGTCCCTCTGGGGGGTGTATCCTCGTCTGTCATGGCGTAAGTCGGCTCACGGTGAGCCAGTCTATCTCTCCTTTCGCTCCGGTCAGCGCAAAAACCATTCGTTTCCTGACCCCACCGGCGAGTCGTACATCCAGCGATAGCTCGCGGGGATCGAACGCGTGGTCTGGCTCAACGACCCGAACGAGATGTTCGGAGTGGGGCAACTCGTCGACCGACTCGACGGTGTTGTAGGTCCGGAAATCCGCACCGAACTTGTACCCTGTTTTGGGGACGACCTGCTGGCTACGGAGGGCGCGATAAACCGCCAGCCGGCGGTCGAATCGCTCGCCCTCGACAGCCCGGCCACGCTCGCGGATCGCCTCGGTTGCGGAGTCGTCGACGCTGTCGACGTCGGTGAGTTCGAGGTGGCCCTCAGCCGCAAGACCAGCAGCCTCGACCAGCGAGAGTTGGACTGCGGAGTCGACGATTGCCTCCCGTGCGGTCAACGGCTGGCCGTAGAACCCGTGGTCGTAGAACCCATCCGGAGCATCCCAGACGACGACTCGGTCGTCGATGAGCGAGCCAGTGAGTGAGTCGGGCAGCTGGTAGGTGGTTCCGCCGTCAAAGTCGGGGCTTTCAGTTTCGAGATAGGAGATTTCGCTTTCCTCGTCGACAATAGCGAATGTCACCCCACCCATATCGCTGGCGGGAATTGAAGCGCGCTCGCCGACGACCACGATTCGGTGGGCCGGTTCGCCGTCACCGGGTTTAGTACCACGAGGGTAGACCGTGAGATCGGTCCACTCGTTGCCGTCCTCGCCGGGCCACCCATCGCGGGCGGGCGAGAGATAGAAGCCTCGGTCACGGAGTTCGGCGTACACCAGAAATCGGAGCGCAAAGCGGTCGGCAGTCGACGCAGAGGCAACAAAGAACGCCTGAAAGTCGAGATGGTCGCCGCTGCCGTCGTGGTCGACAATACGGTCGAGGTCGCCGCGAAACAGCAGATGGGCGGCCTCAACACGGGAGACACGGATTTCATTGCCGCCGTTGGGAGTGCCGTAGCCGCGGGCGTCGTAGAACTGCTGGCGGGCGTTGCCGCCGATCTCGACGACGCCGTCGCGGAGCTGTCCGTTCATACTGCTATCGGCGGCTGGCTGGGCAAAAGGAACTGCGATTCGACTGTCGAGGCGACCTCACTCCGATTGAGCGAGATCCACCGTCTCAGTCCGCTCGGAGGGTGACAACGAACCCACAGTCTGGGTCGGTCGACGGTTGCTGGTAGTCCGTCGACGAACGAAGCCGACGATCAGGGCCCCCGAGAGGACGAGGCCACCCGCGGTTCCGAAGGCGACGAGGTAGCTCTCGGCGGCGAGCCAGCCGCCGAGGATGCTGCCGACACCGCCGGCCAGCGCACCGAGAGCGGCGTACATGCCGTGTGCCTCACCACGAATTGCGGTGGGCGAGAGTTGGGTAACGAGCGTCCCGGCAGTCACGGCAATGACGGCCCATGTCACCCCGATCAGCGCGAAGACGACCGCGGCGAGACCGGATCCGACCGCGGTGATGCCAAGTGCGAGACAGACAACTGCGACCAGCGGAAACGCAAGGCTACGAGCCGATAAGCCGACGATCTGGAGCAGTTCGGCATCCCATTTTCTCGCTAAGCTGCCGGTGACACCGAAACAAACGGCCGCAGCGATGCTACTGACCAGATAGAGGACGAAGATCCCGTCCGAGCCGAATCCGGTCTCAGTTAAAAAGGCAGGTAGCGGCGCGAAGAAGGCCGAAAACCCCGCAAAACAGAGGAAGATAGCGAGGAAGTAGAGTGCGAGCGTGGGCGTAAATCGGTCGACGAACTGACGGGGGTGGAGCCCACGGAAGTCGGCCCGCCCGACCGTAACCGGAAACGTGACCGTGCGAACGCTGAACCGGTCTGATCGCCGGAGCGCCCGCCGGAGTCGGTCCCCGGAGACCGTCGACCCAAGCCGCGTCGTCGGATCCGGAGGCAGGGTCCGACTCCCGAACAGCAACCCAACTGCGGCACAGGCCGCCAACGGAACGAATAGTGTCCGGATCACCAGATCTGCAGGGAGCAATCGCGCGCCGAGGGCGGTCCACAGCGCCCCAACCAGCAGGCCGATGGCCCAGCCGACGCCCTGATACTTGTTGAGGAGCGCAATCTGGTCGCTCCAGTCGGATTCAGGAACGTCAGCGACTGCCAGCAGGGTCACGACTGGCGTGGCCGCGGCGAACGCAAACCAGATCACGCCGTTTGCGATGATCACTGGTATGAGGCTCCCAAGGAATGGAATCACGGCGATGGCGGCGGTAATAAGGGCGAGCGCGGCGAGAACGAGCGTTCGGCGTTTGCCGGTTTTGTCGGCAATTCGGCCGAATACGAGCGCACCGGGGACGCCGACGAAGGCGGCGACTGCTGCAAGCAGGCCGAGCACAACAGGTCCGCCACCGAGGTCGACGAGATACAATGGAACGACAAGCGACGCGCCGCCGAGCGCAATCGAGCCGAGCCCCCAGCCATACAGCCAGCGTTCGGACATGATTCCCTTTGTAGACGGTTCGCTGATAGTATCTCCGATCAGTGACGCTTGGCGTTACGCGAAGTAGTCCCGAAGCACACAGCCAAGCCAACCGAGACCAAAATCAGCGCCAACAGCGCACCGAAGCCAGAGAAGAACGCCGACAGCGGTTCCTCGAAGACCTCGCCCATCGGGCAGATCCAGTAGCACTTTGCAACCAGGTAACGATACGAACCTATATACGAGTCGCGTCGTGTGAGTACGTATGGCTGAGCAGAACATGTCGACGAGAAATGAGGCCGACGACACACCGTGTTCGGTGATCGAATCACTCGAACAGATCGGCTCCCAGTGGCGGCTGGCGGTCCTCTACGACCTCCAAGACGGCGAAAAGCGATTTAACGAACTCAAACGGTCGACCGACGCCAACTCCCGAACGCTCTCGCGCGTGCTAGATGATCTCCAAGAGACGGGCTACGTCGCCCGCCGCTTCGAGGAGGACAAACCGATTGCAACCTACTACTCGCTGACCCAGAAAGGTGAATCGCTGTGTCCGGTGTTCGACGAAATCAAACAGTGGTCCGAAGAGTGGCTGTAACGCGAGACTAACTGCTCGGAAACACTATTCGTGTCTCGTACAGTTCAGAGAAAGTAGTATCACTTCCACGGGATCTCGACTGCAAAAAGGTGTTGTTCCGCTTATAAATAGCCGTACGTATGCGGTATTCTATATTATCGACACAGTTCGGTTAGAACCCCTGAAAACGGCGCACGGGAGGTGTTTCAGCCGAGCAGGAAGCGGAGTGTCGGGACCCGCTCGATTAGGGGTTGGCCGTCGACCTCGATCTGTTCGATGTAGGCGTCAGCCCCGAGGATTCGACCCGCGCCCAGCGCGGCGACCGTCAGGAAGACCGCGGCGTAGATGAGCGTCGAGTCGAACAGTGCCAGCAGGTCGCCGCTCCAGCCGCCGAGGTAGAACGCGATCATCTGCAGCGTGCCACCGAATGCGGCGAGGCGAACGAAGCCGCCGGCGATCAGCGCGACGCCGATGAGTACCTGCGTCGTCGGGACGACGACGTTGACGACCTCCATCAGCGCCGGGATCTCGGCCATCGCGGCGTAGATCCCGCTAACCGGGCTGGCGGCGTCGACGTTGGCGAGGTAGCCCGCCGCGTCGAACGGCCACTCGCTGAGCTTGCCGAGCCCCGCAAACAGGATCATTCCGCCGATCAGCACCCGCAGACCGACGACGAACAGCCCCGAGCGGTCGTGGGCCGCGTCGACCGTGAGTTCGCCGACGTTACCGTCAAATCGGGTGGTGGTTTCAGTTGTCATAGTGTGCTGCCTCCACCTGAATAGATGCGTGATACCCACATATACTCACAGCCGGATTCCCAGTTCATGGGAAACGTAGCCTCGCAGCGTCGGTGAGACAGCCGAGGGATGGGTTTTTGCACCGCGGGGTCGGCCATCCGGTATGCAAGCAGCGAGATTCCACGGTCCAGGAGATATTCGTGTCGAGTCGACGCCGAAACCCGAACTCGACTCCTCAAAGGGGGCGATCATCCGGGTCACACACACCGCCATCTGCGGCTCGGACCTCTGGTTTTATCGCGGCGAGAGCGACCGCGACGTGCCCTCTAATGTCGGCCACGAGCCGATGGGTATCGTCGAGGAAGTCGGCGAGGACGTCGTCTCGGTCGACCGCGGTGATCGTGTCTTTGCGCCCTTCTTCATCAGCTGTGGCCGGTGTGAGTACTGCCGAAAGGGACTCCACACCTCTTGTGTTAATAACGATAGCTGGAGCGGCCCAAACGGCGGCGCTCAGGGCGAGTACGTCCGGTGTCCGGAAGCCGACGGCACCCTCCTTCGCGTGCCCGACCGCCACGCCGACGACGAGGACACCCTGCGGTCGCTGCTGCCGCTAACTGACGTGATGGCAACCGGCCACCACGCCGCAGTCTCTGCTGGCGTCGACACAGGGTCAACCTGCGCGGTCGTCGGCGACGGTGCAGTTGGGCTCTGTGGCGTCCTTGCAGCCCAGCGACTCGGAGCCGAACGAATCATCGCTATCGGTCACCACGAGGACCGACTCGAAATCGCCGACGAGTTCGGCGCGACTGATCTCGTCAGCGAGCGCGGCGAGGCCGCAGTCCAGAGAGTCAACGAACTCACCAATGGCGGCGTCAACCACGTCTTGGAGTGTGTCGGCGCAACCTCCTCGATGGAAACCGCCCATCAGGTCTGTCGACCCGGCGGTACCGTGGGCTACGTCGGTGTGCCACATGGGATGGGCGACGGACTCGATCTATCGCCCTTCTTCCGCGGCAATATCACCCTCAACGGCGGCGTCGCACCGGTTCGAGCCTACGCCGAGGAGTTGATGGCCGACGTGCTGCAGGGAACGCTCGACCCCTCGCCAATCTTTACGAAAACCGTCGACCTCGACGGTGTGCCCGAGGGGTACGAAGCGATGGACTCTCGTGAGGCGGTCAAAGTGCTCGTCACACTCTGAGGCAAGCGGGAGACACCTGACAGCCCAACACCGTTTTCGATGCTGCCGGTTTAGCGTGTGTGGTAGTCACAGACAGCGGCAAGGGTGTATTCTTGCGGAATCGGTTAGCCGGTTGGGGCCCTATCCGAGACGATGACTGATTCAACTGACCACCACCACGAACAGGTCGACACGACAGTCGCCGAGCGGGACGACTGGGCGCGTCGACGGCGAAAGGGAATCCCAACCGGCGAAAACCTGCTTGTCATCGCCTGCATGGACGAACGGATTCCGGTCGAAGAGGTCCTCGGACTCGAACTCGGCGACGCCCAGATATTCCGGAACGCCGGTGGGAAAGTCACCGACGACGTGATCCGCTCGGCGGCGCTCACGACGAACTTCTTCGATACCGACGAGATCATCGTCATCAACCATACCGACTGTGGGATGATGAGCGCAGCCGACGAGGACATCCACGACGGGTTGGAAGCCCAAGTAGGCGATCTCGATTCGGTCGACCTCGATCCGTCGCTCCCGGAGTTGTCCATCGGCGATGCCGATCTCATGGACTGGGTGAAGATGACCGACGACATCGACGAGGCTTGTGCCGCTCAGATCGAGTACCTTCGTCAGTCGGAATTTATCCCGGACGACACAACGATCTCCGGCTACGTGTACGAGGTCGAGTCGGGGACCCTCCGACAGCCACACGGTCGAATCGCCGAGGAGATCAGCGAACGCCAAGCCTGAGGCTCAAGTAGCCCCTAGATCGGCTTCAGTATCCTCTCGTTTTTCAACCGATTTCGGACTGCTCGATAGTTACGGCGACGGTGATTCGGACTCCGGCATGGCCTCGCAGCCGCCATCTAGACATCGCTCGCCGGAGGCCGTGCGGAACCGTGGCAACCCGCACTCACAGTCGTCGACCACGAGCCCTGACGGGAACGAAAATGAGGTCTCACAGTTCGGATAGCCGTCACAACCGAGGAAGATCCGCCCATCCGGGCTGCGAACTTTGAGCGACGAGCCACAGTCGGGACAGTCCCACTCCTCGTCGAACCGCTCGTGGACCGCGGTCGACAGCGACTCGCAGCCGTAGTCGACACACAGCTCAAACGAGTCGCCGCGGTCGACGCGCATCTGCGGGAGGCCACAGTCAGCACACGATGAGTCCAGAACTGTCGCGCCGGTGGGAATCCCATAGCGGTCCTCGCAGTCGAGACACCGGATCTCTCCACGAGTTCGAACCAGCGGCCCCTCACAGTCCGGACAGGTGCCGACCGGAACGCCGGCCTCCGAAACCGCAACCGACTGGAGACCAGTCGCCGAGTTGGAGGTGACCAACAGCTCTTGACTATCGGCGTGAGCACGCAAACTGAATCCTTCACCGTCGTGTTCGATTGTGACATCATCCGGGCGAGTGAGCCACGCGACCGGTTGGTAGCCATCGGCGTCGTGAACGAGCACAGTTCGGTCGGGCTTGACCAGAATGACGACGTGGCCGCGCTGGATGCGGTCTCGGGTTCCTTCGAAGCGAACGGTACAGTCTCCGGCGAGTATCCGTGTCTTCTCGGACATACGCCGCGTAGCTGCCTTTTCAGTTCTAAATGTACGTGCGAGATTCTTTAGGCGAAGACACCGACCAAGGCGTATGGTCGACACCGAAGCCGATAGTGTGGTTACTGGCCCCGAGGAGCTACGCGAGGCGACCCTCTCGCGGGCCGGATAGCGGCTCAATCGAGCCGACCAGACGAACTCGCGACTCGGCTCGGCGTAGAATACGACGCCATATTCGTTGCAAACAGAAATTACTGATTCTCGAAGTAGTTGACCCCAAGCTAGTTTACTCACGGCGGTCGACGGGATGATATGGCAGACAGTACCGACAGCAGCCGGGCAGTCTTCTTCGACATGGACGGCGTCATCGTCGACTCCGAGCGTTACTGGCGGACCGAGCAGCCAGACCACATTTTTCCGGCGACACTCGACGGCGAGCATCCGGATCTCGACGAGACGACCGGGATGAACTACCGGGAGATCTACGACTATCTCGACGAACACTACGAGACGAAAATCAGCAAGGACGAATACATCGACATCTTCGATGCGACCGCTCGCGAGATCTACAGCGAGCGGGTCAGTCTCCTCGATGGCTTCCACGACCTCGTTTCGGACCTCCAAGAAGCGGGCGTCCCGGTCGCTATCGTTACCTCCGCGCCGCCGGCATGGCACGGGATCGTCACCGAGCAGTTCGATATCACGGTCGACGAAACACTCAGCGCCGAGGATATCGACGGCGATGGCAAGCCTGCGCCGGACATCTACGAGTACGCCGCCAGAATGGTCGACCGCGATCCGGGAGAGTGTCTCGTGATCGAGGACTCGAAAAACGGCGTCGAGGCCGGAAAGAACGCGGGCATGACGGTGATCGCCTACCGGAGCGGGCCGAACGACGACACCGACCTCTCGGCGGCCGATGTCATCGTCGAGAGCGCCGACGAACTGCGGGCGGAGATTCGCTCGTGGGTCGACGGCTGACCGAACGGACACTGAACACGAACGGACACATGACATCACGTCAGTAGTCGACGGATACGCCTGTTAGTCGACCACTACTGACCGACTTGCCCGGACTGGTGGCAGTGGGAGATCGGGGAACGTCACCTCAACAATGAATTCGAGATCCTCGGCGGCTCCGAAGACACCAACCGGGACCGCTGTCGAATCCGCTAGATAACACCGTTTTTGGTTCATTTCGACACCGTTGACCGTGACCCTGATTCCGGCAGTCGCACTTCCAGCAGTCGTGCGAATCGTCACCTCACACATCTCGTTTTCGCCGCGGGCGATTGAGTCGGGGAACTCGCCCCAGTCGACGGTGATCTGTGGAAGATTGCCAGCAGCCTCAACGATGCGCTCGGCGACCCCGGCGGTGATTCCCGCGCGAGTGAGTTCGTCGACACCGGCCTCGATGATCTTGCCGGGAGTGGTCAATTCACCCTGCGCGAGCGTTTCGGCACGGGTCGCGCCGACGCCGTCGATAGCGGTGAGCGCGACCGCCTCCCGGGAGACGCCGTGTTCGACGCGGGCCTCAATCCGGCAGATCAGATTCGCAGCCCGCGGACCAGCGAAGCGGTCGGCGAACTCATGGAGTGCCGCCAACAGTCGAAGTGCGTTCTGCCGAATGACCCATGCATCGCTCCGCAGTTCCGAGGGTGTCTTGCCGTCCATCGCCGCAGTGAGGATGGCAAACACCTTCCGGTGACCGTCTTCGAGATTCGTGTCGGTCCCCCGAAGCACTTGGTCGATAGCGTCGGTTTCGGCCTGTCGGGCCGAGACGCTGTCGAACTCGTCGGCGCTGGCGACGGCTTCGAGCACGCTGTCGACGGTGAGTCGCTCCCGGTCGGCAAGCGCCGCAAACCGGGCAGCGGTTCCGAGTCGGAGATAGTATTTCGAGGTCAACGTGCCAAGGCCGGTCGCCTCGACACCCAGCTCGTCGTCGGTCTCAACGAAGCCGCGGTCGACGAGCGTCTGAAGCGTCGACCGAACGCGCTCACGGAGCCCATCCAGTCCGTACTCGGCTGGCTTCGACTGGGCCCGCTGATAATAAAAGGTGGTTTCGAGCCACCCCATCACGTCGTCGAGATCTTTGATCGTCCCCATCGCGATCTCGGCGTTGAGATGCGAATCGAGATCCTCGGCCAGTCGGGACTCGATATCCTTGCCCTCGCGGAGCAGTCGACGGTACTTGTCGGCGTCAGCGTGGTCACAGACGACCCAGCCGTAGCCCACGTCGTCATATCCCGGCCGCCCGGCCCGGCCGAGCATCTGGAGGATGTCCAGCGGGCTGATGTCGACCTCGCCCTCCAGTGGATCGTGGTATTTCGTGTCCCGAATAACGACACAGCGAGCGGGAAGGTTGACACCCCACGCGAGCGTGGAGGTCGAAAACAGCAGTTGGATCTTGCCCTCTTTGAACCACTGTTCGACCCGGTTGCGGTCATCTTTGGCGAGCCCAGCGTGGTGGAACGCAACCCCATCGGGGACACCCTTGCGGAGATTGTCGTTGCTTAGTTCTGTGGCATCATTGTGGAAATCGTAGTCGCCGCGGGCACCCATTGGGATGTCGCGTTCGGCGATTTCGTCGCGGGCTTTGGCCGCCGCGCGCATGGCATCCTGTCGGGAGGAGACGAAGACAAGCGCCTGACCGTCCTCGCGGATGTGTGGCTCGGCAATGTCGAGAGCAGCGTAGAGGCGACGGTATTTGTCGGCGAAGGCGTTGTCGCCGTGGCTGTAGGTCCGAACGTCGGAGTGGAGGTCGACCGGTCGGTAGTCGTCACCGAACTCGAAGGTAGAGTCCGGCGGCGCATCGAGCCAGCCAGCCACGTCGTCGATGTTCGGCATCGTCGCAGACAGCGCGACGATGCGGGGGTCACAGAGTCGACGGAGTCGTGAGACGGTGGCTTCGAGGACGCCGCCACGACCATCCGAATCCAGCAGGTGGACCTCGTCGACGATGACGCAGTCGACGCCCGTAATGAAGGAGTAGCGCGGCGAATCGTGTTTTCGGGTCGCCGAATCGGTTTTTTCGGGCGTCATCACCAGAATATCGGCGCGTTCGGCGCGGCGGGGGTTGAGATCCCGCTCGCCGGTGACGACGTACACCGAGTAACCCAACTCTTCGAACCGGTCCCACTCGTCTTCTTTTTCGTTCGTGAGCGCGCGCATGGGCGCGATGAACAGTGCGGTGCCGCCATCCCGCAAGGTGCGGCAGATAGCGAGTTCGGCGAGGGCGGTTTTGCCGGAGGCGGTCGGCGCGCTGGCGACGACGTTGTCGGAGCCATCGAGGATAGCCGGGAGGGCCTCCCGCTGCATGCGGTTGAACTCCTCGAAACCGAACGCCTTGGCGAAATCGGGGACTGCATCGGCGACCTTCACGTCGACTCACCGGCAGTGGGCCTCATTGGTCTGTGAGGGGGGACGCGGAATCAAAGGCGTTTCCTTCCAGAACTGAACGACTGATCCGCACGCTTTTGCTGACGGGGACAGAAACAGAACTATGGCACGCAGTCGACGAAAGCCCGACTGGCTCAAGATGCGACCGCCGTCGGGCCAGCGGTTCGCCGACATCAAGTCGACGCTGCGGGACCGAAACCTCCACACGGTCTGCGAAGAGGCCAACTGCCCGAATCTCGGTGACTGTTGGTCGGGACGGGATGGCCCCGGCACAGCGACGTTCATGTTGATGGGCGACCGCTGTTCGCGCGGCTGTAACTTTTGTGACGTCGAAACCGGCGGCATGGAACCGCTCGACCCCGACGAACCGACCAACGTCGCCGAGGCCGTCGCCGAAATCGGCCTTGATTATGTCGTTCTTACCTCCGTCGACCGCGACGACCTGCCGGATCAGGGGGCCGGTCACTTCGCCCAAACTATCCGCGAGATCAAAGATCGGGACCCCTCGATTCTGGTCGAAGTGCTGATTCCGGATTTTCAGGGCGAACCCGATTTGGTTCGCAAGATCATCCACGCTGAGCCGGATGTGATCGCTCACAACATCGAGACCGTCGACCGCCTCCAGTGGCCCGTGCGTGACCGCCGGGCGAACTACGACCAGAGTTTGGACGTGCTTCGGCAGGTCGACCGTGAGTCCGATATTTATACCAAAACGAGTCTCATGCTCGGCGTCGGCGAGTACGACCACGAGATCTATCAGACGCTGTCGGATCTCCGCAACGTGAACGTCGACATCGTCACTCTCGGCCAGTACCTCCAACCCTCGCGATCCCATCTCGACGTGTTTGAGTATGTGCACCCTGACGCATTTGATACGTGGCAGACAGTGGCTGAAGACGAGTTAGGATTTCTCTACTGTGCCTCGGGCCCGATGGTTCGGTCGTCGTACAAGGCGGGTGAGCTGTTTGTGGACGCACTGTTGCGTGACGGCCAGAGCGTCGACGAGGCCAGAGCGACCGCAGCGGCCGCGGAATAGATACTGCAACTCGGGTGGGTTCATCGGGAGCCTGCTCGCGCCAAGCATCTTTGTCCACCGAGCCGAGTTGGTCATTGAAACGGACGGTCCGAGCGGTGACACAGTAAAATCAAGAGCCGCATGGCGATTTGTCAGAGCCACTAACTTCTATTGTTCTGCCGGCGTTGGGGATGGGGATTTGACTCTGTGATTGCGTCCCCGATTCGGGCACCAGCCTCGCCAATGAGGGCGGAGAGTGCAAATCCGAAGACACCGATGCAGAAGGCAATGAATACGGTCATGATCGTGCCGGCAGCGGTAAACCACGCAGGGCCGGATAGTCCGGAAGTGGCAGTGAGCATCTGCCCGAGTATCCAAACGACTGGCACCGATCCAATAAGCCCTGTCAAGGCTCCCGTTCCCTTACCGGAGCCGTACTGCCGTTTCGAGAGGAATCCCACGACGATTCCGATGAAGAATACTGCTCCGAGAGACAGACTCGGTTTGGAGTCTCCGTAGCTCAGTGCAACAAAGATTGCTGCTAAGACACCGCCAGGGAGACTATATTTCCAGTTTTCTGTAACAGATAATATGTCTCTTTTTTGTCTTTCCACACCCATATGTATGTATTCCGTCAATAATAAATCTTTTCAGGATGGTTAGACTTCTTCTGTCTCCCCTTATCGCCTCAAAACGGGGCTGTTTGAACAATCAAATCATATTCGGCTGCACTACGTTTGTCTACAGTCGTTCATATCAAAATAGCCTGATGAGTTTAAAATCGACAAGTAATGAAACTTCAATTAGGAGCCCACAGCAGGAACGAACTGGCCCGTTTCTCGGTAGATACCACCGACCAGCACGACCGCCGCGACCAGCGGGAGTGCGGCACAGACGAGGTAGATCGGAACGAATCCGACCGTATCGACCAGCGGTAGCGTCACGACCGGTCCCAGTCCACCACCGACATCCCCGAAGACGTTGTTCGTCCCCACGGCCCGACCCATCTGATCGGTTGGCGTTAGATCCGCCAGCAGTGCCATCAGTGGCCCGCTCGTCCCGCCCTGTCCGGCCCCGATGGCGAGGCAGGCGACTGCCAAGGAGAGCGTCGACTCCGCGAGCGCCAACAGCAGGAAGCCGACAGCAGTCGTCACCAGAAAGCCAAGGAGAATCGGCACCCGTGACCCTCGACGATCACTGACGTAGCCGCCGGTAAACATGAACAGCCCCGCCGACAGCACGGTGATCGCCATGAAGATGCCCGACGAGCCCTGCGCGCCGAGGCCGAACACGAAGACGTCGATGGCTGGCAGGAAGAGCACGAGTGTGGCGAACAGCGCGCCGATGTAGACGAACAGCACGACGAAGTTCGTCACGCCCACCGTGAGCGTCGGGAGCGCGGTGTGGATATCCCACGGCGAAACAGACGACCCCTCGACCGAGTCGACGTGGGTCTCGGGGATAATGAAATACGACAGCAGGGTCGCGCCGAAGGCAAACGCGGTCGCCAGCCCGAAGGCGGCCATCGTCCCGGCGAGTTCGCTGACGACACCGCCGAGGACCACGCCGGTCGGAAAGCCAAAGAGGACCCCACCCCGAACGAGTCCCATGTTTGCCCCGCGGGAGCCGCTGTCGCTGAGGTCGGCAGCGATGGTGTAGGCAGTCGCAAAGACGAGCGCGCTGCCGATTCCCCAGCCGATTCGGGCGACGAGGAACCACGCCGCGGGCAGCGGCGCGACCAAAGCGACGAGGTAGCCAACGGTGCCGACGCTCTGGATACCCATTCCGACAACGAACGGCGTTCGCGTCCCGATCCGGTCGACCAGACTCCCAGCGGGGGCGTTGGCGACCAGTCGGGAAAACCGGTTGGCGCTCAGGATTACCCCGACCACGAACGGCGAGATGCCGAGGAGCGCACCGAGGTTCGGCAGGATCGGGAACACCACCCCACCGCCGAAACCGATAAAGAAGGTGCTGGCGATCACCGCGAGGATGACCGGCGACTGAGCGGCGATTAATCGGCGGCAGCGGTCGACCGCCCGGCGAACGGTCTCACCCACCGATGACCACCCGGCGGCAGCGCCCGAACCGGTGGGGTACTGGACGACCGTCCCGCAAACGGGATCGAACCCGCCGTGCTGGAAACATATCAGCACAATGCAGGTGACGGATTTAGGGCTGTATATCCGCGACACCGGCTGAAGCGAACCTCCCACTCCGGATTCTATTGAGTGGCATATAGTTCACAATAACCGTATAAAAGCGGTAATAGCGGAACGGAGTCTATGCACCGCACTATATTTCTATTATAAATCGATTTAATAAAGTCTGCAGCAGATACAGTCGATGACGAGTGACGGAGAGCGTCTGTCCGAGATCGTAACGCGCCGCAAATTCATGGTCGCCTCGGGTGCTGCAGGGATCGCCGGCCTCGCGGGCTGTGCGGGTGGGGAGGGCTCCAACACCGCAGACGGCAGCGAAGGCGGCGACAGCGAGCCGCTGACCGCCGACGGCTCCTCGACGGTCTACCCGATTACGAGTCGGGCCGGATCGCTCTGGAACGGCAACGCCCCAGCCTCCGACGAGGAGTACTGGGGTCCAAGCCAGTATGGGATCGACACCGACCAGAACATGGCCGACTACTGGGCGGGTCTCTACGGCTTCGAACCCAGCGGCGAGGAGGGCACCCCGCCGTTCTTTACCTCAATCGGCCTCAACCACACCGGTGTCGGCCTCGAAAAGCTCGAAAACGGGCAGGTCGACATCGGCGACGCCAGCGCCCCGGTCAGCGCGGAGTTCCCCGACCGCAGCGAGGAGGAACTCTCATCGTTTACCGACCACGTCGTTGCGATTGACGCCCAGCCTGTCATCGTCAGCCAAGAGATCTATGAAGCCGGTGTCACCGAACTGACGCTCATGGATATCCAGGATATCTACCAAGGCCGAGTCACCAACTGGTCGGAGCTCGGCGGTCCCGACCGGGAGATTCAGGCCATCGGCCGCGCCGAAGGCTCCGGAACTGATACCTCCTTCCGCGCCAACGTGCTGGGCGACCCTGATGCCTCGATGAGCGGCGTCGACAGCCGTCGTGGCCAGAACCAGCAGGTCAAAACCGATATCGACAACGCCGACAACGCGATTGCCTACATCGCCCTGGCGTTCGTCGACGACTCGACGCCCGCCCTCAACCTCGAAATTGACGGCACGCTCTTCGAGTACCCCGACGACTTCGGGACGCTCGACTATCCGCTGTCGCGTGCGCTTCACACCTACACGTGGGACGGCACTTCGGACAAGGAGGCGGCGTTCATCCGGATGCTGCTGAGCGACTACGGCCAGCAGATGTTCGTCGAAACCGCCAACTACCTGCCGCTGGTCGACGAGCGACGCCAAGAAGAGATCGACAAACTCCCAGAGCCGTCGAACTGAGCGTTGCTGCTGCCTGCGGTTTCCCGAAGGTATTCATAATGGATTCAATACATGACTGAGCAATCACTGTTCGCTCCCGGACGGCAGTTGCAACGACTGCTCGCTGTCGACCGCGAGATCGGGTCGCTGGCCGCCGGTGGCGGTGGCTGTCTGGTCGCCACGTTCGTCCTGTTCGTCCTGAACTCGACGCTCGCGGTGGTCCCACTGGCCGGCTTTCTGGCCGTTACCGGCTACGGCTGGTATGCCCACCAAGCCGAGACCGCCCGCGCGCTGACGTTCCTCGCGACCGTCTCAACGATCCTCATCCTCGGACTGATCACCGTCTACGTGTTCATCGAAGCCCTGCCCGTCCTCCAGCGGATGGGCGTCCGGCTGTTCGGCTTCACCGAGCCAGTCGAAGTCGTCGGCGTGACGCTCATCCCGAGCGTCGACAGCTTCTGGAGCACGAGCCAACACACCTACTCGCTGATCCCAATGATCTGGGGGACGTTCGTGACGACACTGATCGCGACGGCTATCGCCGCGCCGCTGGGAATCGCCGCCGCGCTGTTTCTCGCCGAGATCGCCCCGCCGCTGGTCCGTGAGACGGTCAAACCCGGCGTCGAAATCCTCGCTGGCATCCCCTCCATCGTCTACGGCTACCTCGGCTTCGTCGTACTGAACACGTTCCTCTACGAGAACTTGGAGATGGCCAACCTCGGCAGCCTGTTTCTGGTCGGCCTCGTGATCGGCCTGATGGCACTGCCGACGGTCGTCTCGGTTGCCGACGACGCGCTCACCAGCGTCCCCGACAGCATGCGCGACGGTGCGGTGGCGATGGGACTCACCGAGTGGCAGACGATGAAGTCAATTACGCTGCCGGCGGCGCTGTCGGGTGTCTCGGCGGCAGTGCTGCTCGGAATCGGCCGCGCAGTCGGCGAGACGATGGCCGCGACGGTGATCCTCGGCCACAGTCAGGTGCTGCCCGATCCGCTGCAGGACGTCTTCGACAACACCGAGACGCTCACCAGCCTGATCGCCAGCCAGTACGGCAACGCCAACGGCCTGCATATGAACGCGCTGTTCACTGCGGGCGTCGTGCTGTTCGTGACCGTCCTTATCCTCAGCATTGCGGCCAGACGCATCGAGCTTCGGATGGACAGCAAACTCGGAGGCAGCCAATGAGCTATACAACGGACACAGAGCTGATCGTCGACGACACCTCTACCGCCGAGCGACTCGCTTCGGCGGTCGTCGGGCTAGGGCTGGTGACGTTCACGTTCTCGCTGGTGAGCCTCGCCCGCGTCATCACTGAGGAGACGACGATTCTCGGCATCGGTCTCTATGAGTTCCTCGCGGTCGGCCTGCTGCTGATGGGTATCGGCACCCTCACGCTCGGTGTCGGCTCACGGGTCGGGCTGTTTAGTACGAATCCGGATCAGACACCGGGGCTCGTCACCGCAGCTCTGTTCGGCATCGGTGGGTTCGCCATCGCCGGCTTCGTCGCATCCCAACTCCTCAGCTTCGACACGCTCGGCTGGCTCCCCATCGCCATCCTCACCGGTGGTGTGACGTTCACAGGCGTTGCCCTCGCACCCGAAGATATCGGGTCGACGCTCCCACCGGGAGTCGCGGCCATCGGCGTCGCTGCCCTCGTGTTGGGTGGGATTCTCACCCCGGAGTTCGCGTGGCAGCCGGAGGGGTTCTCGGCGACACTCACCGGCTCGATGGCGATCCCGTTGGTTCTCAGCGTGTCGACGCTGGTCACGATGTGGGCCGGAGCCAAAGCCTACGAAGGGTACGGCAGCAAGGGTCGACAGACCGCTGCGTATCTCCTCGTTGGAATCAATGCGGTCAGCATCATTGCGGTGTTGGTCGCCCTGCTGCTGTTTATCACCTCGAAAGGAATTGGACCGGCTTTTCAGGGATTCTCACTTGTTCCCTTTGAGTGGCCCTTTGTCACCAACGGCTACAGCTTCCGGCCGGAGGTCGTCAACGGCGTCTTCCCGGCGATCATGGGGACGATCTGGCTCGTCATCGGTGCGGTGATCACCGGCGTTCCGGTTGCGGTCGCGGCGGCGATCTTCCTCACCGAGTACGCCGAACAGGGCCGATTCGTCGGCGCGGTCGAAATCGCGACAAACGGGCTGTGGAGTACGCCCAGCGTCGTGTATGGTCTCTTCGGCTACGCCTTCCTTATCCCGCGGCTCGGCGGCACCACCTCACTGATCTCAGGAATGTTAGTCCTCGGGTTCATGCTGATGCCGCTGTGTCTGATCACTTCCCGAGAGGCGATCAAGGCCGTGCCCGACGAGTACCGCGATGCGAGTGCGGCCCTCGGCGTGAGTCGGTGGGAGACGATTCGAAGCGTCGTGCTTCCCGCCGCGATGCCGGGGATTCTCACCGGCGTCATTCTCGGTGTCGGTCGGATCGCCGGAGAGACTGCACCGATTCTGCTGGTGATGGCCGGCGGGCTCCGTGACGACGCGCCCAACGTCTTGGGCTCGTTCGAGTTTACGAGCGTCCCGCCGTTTGTCGCCAACGACGCGCTGCTCGAAAGCGCGCCAGCGCTGCCCTACCAACTGTATGCGACTATTACCGCAGGCGTTTCGGCCGAAAACGCCGCCGAGTTCGGCTGGGCGACCGCGTTCATCCTGCTGGTCGTCGTACTGTCGTTCTACGCGCTCGGCATCGCCTCGCGGATCTACTTCCGACGGAGGCTCAACGCATGACTGAAACAACATCACTCGGCACCGACGAGACAACCGACACGACAGTCGAACCGACTACCGACCACTCACAAACCGGCAAACGGAGCGAGGAGACGCCGGAGGCGTGGACTGAGTACGCCTTCGGGGGCGAGCCGAAGATGGCCGTCGACGGACTGGACGTCCACTACGGCGACGACCAGGCACTCGACGATATTTCGATCAAGATTCCAGAAAAGAGCGTGACCGCGCTGATCGGTCCCTCCGGCTGCGGCAAGTCGACGTTCCTCCGGTGTCTCAACCGAATGAACGACCGAATTCGGGCCGCGAGTGTCGACGGAACTGTCACCTTCGAAGGCCAAGACATCTATCAGGACGGACTCGATCTCGTCGAACTCCGCAAGCGGGTCGGCATGGTGTTTCAGGCTCCCAACCCGTTCCCGAAATCGATTCGCGACAACATCGCCTACGGCCCACGCAAACATGGGCGGGTCCAGACCGACCTGTTGGCGAAGCTCACCGGCCGCGACGACAGCGAGCAGGAAGCCGAAATCGTCGAACGGTCGCTGAAGCAGGCGGCGATCTGGGAGGAGGTCAACGACCGCCTCGACGACAACGCCCTGGGGCTGTCGGGCGGCCAACAGCAGCGACTCTGTATCGCCCGCTGTCTCGCGGTCGACCCCGAGGTCATTCTGATGGACGAACCAGCCTCGGCACTCGACCCGATTGCGACCGCCAAAATCGAGGACCTCATCGAGGAACTCGCCGAGGAGTACACGGTCGTCATCGTGACCCACAACATGCAGCAGGCCGCCCGGATCTCCGATCAGACTGCCGTCTTCCTTACCGGTGGCCGACTCGCGGAGTATGGCGAGACCAATCAGGTCTTCGAGAACCCGAAAAGCCAGCGCGTCGAGGACTACATCACCGGCAAGTTCGGGTGAGCATCGTGTCGACACGTTGGAGCAAACGATGACGGCTGTGGAGAGCAAGCCATGACCGACAGCCGAGACCAGTCCATGGAGACGCGCAAAATTCAGTCGGTCGGCGGCGGTACCTACACCGTCTCGCTACCGAAATCCTGGAGCGAGTCAGAGGGCGTCACACCGGGAGAAACCGTCAACGTCCACCAGCATCGCGACGGAATCCTGGCGATCCAAACACAGGAGACCGACTCGAACGGCCCCGTTCAGTCGACCGTTCGGGTTGCCCACGAGGAGACGGCTCGACTCGAACAGACGCTCCGGGCGGCCTACGCGGTCGGGATAAAGGAACTCAGACTCGTTGCAGCCACCGAGTTCAGTGCCGACCAGCGACGGATCGTCGACGCGGTTGCGAAGAAGCTAACCGGCGTCTCGGTCGTCGAAGCCTCAGAGACCGAAATCACCGTCCAAGTACTGTTGAACAGGGACGAAGTCTCGGTCAGCCAGTCGGTCCGCCAACTCAAATTCATCGCGCTGTCGATGCACGAAACCGCCATCGAATCGCTGACTACAGGCTCGAACGCGGCATACGTTGCGACACGCGATGATCAGGTCGACCGGCTGTATGCGATGATCGACCGGTCGTTCGCGCGAGCGCTTGCCCGACTCGATGAAGTCGACGCCCTTGGCTACAGCCGGCCCGCGCTGTTCGAACTCTGGGAGACGACACGCGAGTTGGAGCGTGTCGCCGACCATGCCGAGGGGATCGCCACGACGATCCCGGCGGTCGACGACTCGGTCCCCGACCCAGCCCTCGATGAGATCAGGTCGTTTGGACAGGCTGCACGCACGTTGGTCGACGACGCGGTTGCGGTCATCGTCGGCGATGCAGGTGCTGAGACGGCCCACGAGACGCTGCTTGCTCGTGACGAACTCTGCGAGCAGATCGAGAGATATACGCCCCGCGGGTCGACCACCGACGGCTCCCAACTGCGACCAGTGTTACACAGAGTGAGACGAACTGCTGAACACGGCGGGAATATCGCGGAACTCGGGCTCCAGAATGCCGTACGTCACGGGGAACTCACACCAACGCCGGACGACCGGGGCCAACAGCCGCAGTGAGCAATCACAGAAAAGCTCAGAGACCGAATCCGAATCGGAGATCCCTCGTCCCACAACGTCTTTGAGCGATGGGAGAAATACTGTCGTATGGTCGACTCAAAAACGCTCCTCAAGGGTGCCGGGTCGTACTCCTTGGATTCATCCTCATTTCGGTTCTGTGGACCCTCATTAGTATCCTCCTTAGCGCGGTAGCATGGGCACTCGTGATGGCAGTGAGATTGCTCGTCATTGCGGCGGTTTTGTACGGCGTCTACTGGGCCTACACAACGTTCGTCTCGGACTCCAACAATTCCGCCTACGAGCGCGAGAAAGTCTTCGAACGATAGTACCCCTACCCGGTCGACCACACGTGCTTCCCACGCGACAAAACCGACCGTTTGTCCGCTATCAAAGTGTATTGTTACCATGCACCACACCCATTAATCATAGAACACACCGTTTGTTTTTCAACCATCTATTTAAATAGAATATAAAACACATATGCGGAAATAGCTGGACGAATATTAGTCTAACACAGTACTTTCTGCGATGATATAAACACCCGTCGAAACCTCTATTACGCGAGCGAACGAATGTTTAGGGTATGAACAGGAGGAATTCGCCGTGAGCACGCTCCAGCGAGAGCCGGGCGAGCGCGTCCAGATACTCGACGAATCGGGTAGCGTCGTCGGCGACCTCCCCGAGATCAGCGACGAGCGAATCGTCGACATCTATGCGGATATGGTGTTGGCACGGCATCTCGACGGGCGGGCGGTCAGCCTCCAGCGGCAGGGCCGGATGGGAACCTATCCGCCGATGTCAGGTCAGGAGGCCGCCCAAGTCGGGAGTGCCTACGCCCTCGACGACCCGGATTGGATCTTCCCAAGCTATCGGGAACACGCGGCGTCGACGGTGCGTGGCATGCCACTCGAACGGACCATCCTTTACTGGATGGGCAACGCAAACGGGATGGACACGCCGGAAGATCTCAACATCTTCCCAATTGCGGTGCCGATTGCAACCCAGATCCTCCACGCCGTAGGGATGGCCTGGGCCTCTCGACTCACGGGCCACAGCGACGAGGCGTTCGTCGCCTACTTCGGCGACGGGGCGACCAGCGAGGGCGATTTCCACGAGGCGCTGAACTTCGCGGGCGTCTTCGACACCCCCACCGTCTTCTTTTGCAATAACAACCAGTGGGCGATTTCGGTGCCGCGAGAGCGACAGACGGCGAGCGAAACGCTGGCTCAGAAGGCAACCGCCTACGGGTTCGAGGGGGTGGAGGTCGACGGGATGGACCCACTGGCGGTGTACAGCGTCACCAAGCAGGCCGTCGAGAAGGCGAAAAATCCGGACGCCGACGAACTTCGACCAACCCTGATCGAGGCCGTCCAGTACCGGTTCGGTGCCCATACCACCGCCGACGATCCCAGCGTCTACCGGGACGACGCGGAGGTCGACGACTGGCGGGCAAAAGATCCCATTGCCCGGCTTGAGTCCTTCTGTCGGGACCGCGGACTGCTCGACGACGAGACGGTCACAGAAATCAACGAGGCCGTTCGCTCGCGGGTTACGGAGGCCATCGAGGCCGCCGAGTCGACCGCCCGTCCCGGTCCAGAGGAGCTGTTCGATCAGGCCTACGCGAGGCCGCCGCCGGAACTCGAACAGCAGTACGCCGCCCTCGAAGCGCTCCGCGAGCAGTACGGCGACGAGGTGTTTCTCCAATGAGTACCGAAGCCACCGATATCGACGATACCAGCGGTGAGACCCAGAGCCTCACGCTCGTCCAAGCCGTGCGGGACGGCTTATATACCGAGATGGCCCGCGACGACGACGTGATCCTGCTCGGCGAGGACATCGGCAAAAACGGCGGCGTCTTCCGCGCCACGCAGGGACTCTTCGAGGAGTTCGGCGACGACCGGGTGGTCGACACCCCCCTCGCAGAGTCCGGAATCATCGGCACTGCCGTTGGAATGGCCGCCTACGGCCTCAAACCAGTGCCCGAAATCCAGTTTTCGGGGTTCATTTATCCGGGCTTCGACCAGATCATCAGCCACGTCGCTCGGCTCCGGAGTCGAACGCGAGGGCGGCTCACCTGTCCGATGGTGATTCGTGCGCCCTACGGCGGCGGGATTCGGGCACCCGAACACCACTCCGAATCCAAGGAGGCGTTTTTCGCCCACGAGCCGGGCTTAAAAGTCGTAATGCCGTCGACCCCAGCCGACACGAAGGGACTGCTGATTTCGGCGATCCGTGACCCTGACCCGGTGGTGTTCTTAGAGCCAAAACTGATCTACCGGGCGTTCCGCGGTGACGTCCCCGAAGGCGACTACGAGATCCCGATTGGTGAGGCCGCCACCCGCCGCGAGGGATCGGACGTGGCGGTGTTTACCTACGGTGCGATGACTCGTCCAACGATGGCCGCCGCCGATTCGCTGGCTGAAGAGGGGATCGACTGTGAGGTGGTCGACCTCCGAACCGTCTCACCCCTCGACCGCGAGGGGATCGTCGAGGCGTTCAAAAAGTGCGGGCGAGCCGTCGTGGTCCACGAGGCACCGAAAACCGGCGGGCTGGCCGGAGAGATCACTGCCCTCATCCAAGAGGAGGCACTGCTGTATCAGGAAGCGCCAGTCAAACGAATCGCCGGGTTCGATGTGCCGTACCCGCTCTACTCGTTGGAGGACTACTACCTCCCCAACGAGCATCGAATCGCCGATGGTATACGGGAGGTCGTCGACTTCTAGCCATGGCGGTCAAAGCGTTCACACTTCCTGATGTCGGCGAAGGGGTCGCGGAAGGCGAACTCGTCACGTGGCTCGTCGAGCCCGGCGAGCGAGTCACCGAAGACCAGCCCGTCGCCGAAGTCGAGACGGACAAATCGCTCGTCGAAATCCCCTCACCGTACAACGGGACGGTCAAAGAACTGCTCGTCGACGAGGGGACCATCGTCCCCGTCGGCGACGAGATCATCTCTTTCGACGTCGACGAGGATGCAGTCGAAACCGACGCGGAAGCCGAGAGTGAGGCCGAACCGGACAGGGAGCGGGATACGACCGCGGCAGTTGAGGCGGACGAAGAAGTCACGACATCGGAAGGTCGTGTGTTCGCCCCGCCACGAGTCCGGCGGCTGGCCCGCGAACTCGGCGTCGACATCGCGACGGTCGACGGTTCGGGGCAGGCAGGCCGCATCAACGAGCAGGACGTTCGAGAAGCAGCCGAAAGCGGAGACGAGGATGAAACAGAAGGCGAGACATCCGGACCGAAACCGTTCACGCCCAGCGGGAAGTCAGCCGTCTCGAAGGGCGGCGAGTCGGTGAGTGGGGCCGGACTGGCTAGCGATGGCGAGACTGCGTCGACAGCCGCGAGCGAGTCACCACAACCGACCCCGGAAGCCGCGACCCGCGACCGAACGGCGGCCGCCCCGGCGACCCGCAAGCTGGCCGACGAGTTGGGCATCGACATCAACGCGGTGCCAACCGACGTCGAACGCGAGGGCCAACCGTTCGTTTCGCCGACCGATGTCAGATCGTATGCCGAGGCCCAACAGGATGCCCACGCCGCCGACGCCGCGGCAGTCAGTGAGGCGGCTGCCGAGCCAGCGGTCGACGGCGCGGAAACACGCATCCCCTACCGCGGGATTCGCCGGACAATCGGCGAGCAGATGGTGCGGTCGAAAGAGACGATCCCCCACGTCAGCCACCACGACACCGCAACCGTCTCGGATCTGGTCGACCTCCGGACAGAGCTCAAACCCGTCGCCGCAGAGTCCGGCGCACGGCTGACCTACCTCCCGTTCGTGATGAAAGCCGTCGTGCGCGCGCTGAAGCAGATGCCGGTTCTCAACTCGACGCTCGACGAAACCAACGAGGAGGTCGTTCTCAGAGACGACTACCATATCGGGGTCGCGGTGGCAACCGACGCTGGACTCTTGGTGCCGGTCGTGCGGAATGTCGACCAGAAAACGATCCTCGAACTGAGCGAGGAGGTCGTCGACCTCGCCGAGCGAGCCCGAGAGCGCAAATTGAGCCGCGAGGAGATGCAGGGCGGGACGTTCACGATTACGAACTACGGGGCGATTGGCGGCGAGTACGCCACCCCAATCATCAACCATCCAGAGACGGCCATTCTTGGCCTCGGTGCAATCGAAAAGCGGCCCGTTGTCGAGGAACACGAGGACGGCGACGAGGTCGTTGCCCGTGAGACACTCCCGCTGTCGCTGTCGATTGACCACCGCGTGATCGACGGCGCTGAGGGTGCAGAGTTCACCAACCGTGTGATCGACTATCTCGAACAGCCGAATCGACTCCTGCTTGAGTCGACGTAGTTGGAGCGTTTCTCAGTGGTCCCGGCGAAGGTTTGTAACATCCATCATCGTCGAGAGCTGATGGGTTTCGAAGTCAGCGTCTGCGACGACGAGTTCATCACCAGTCGACCGTGCGGTCGCTGCGATAAGCAGATCTCGAACCGCCATTCGGTCGCCATCATCCAGTAATTCGTCCTGCATTCGGGCGGCTTCCAGTGCAATCTGTTCGTTCAATTCCAATGACTGAACACCACCGAACTGCTGGCGGACGCCGACGACATCGGTTTCGCCAGAACCGAGTTTCCCATGGATGACCTCAAACACACAGAGCGAGGACGTAAGATAGGGTTGTCCACGTTGTTCGACGGCGGTAACGACGTCCGGAACGCCTGCTAGCATATCGATAATGACGGAGCTATCGAGGAACGTCACTACTCAAAGCTCTCCCGCGAGTGTTTCACTGCCTCACGTGCTCGATCAGCGTCTTCCTCACTCCACGCACCGATATCAATCGGCTGCTCACTCTGTGCGAGACGCTCCAGTAGTTCATCAAACGTCTCGTCGTCCCGTTTGAGGCTCTGCAGCATCTGTTTGGTGTCATCCGAGACCCGAATTGAGGTACTCATGTGTATACAGTCTGCATACACACTCAACTAAGTTACGCTGCTCATAAGCAAGGGTCGGGATTTTACCACGCCGTACTAAATACAGCGTATGGTCGTAGGAGACGTTACAACCGGAACTGATCTGTTGGTCATCGGCGCAGGCCCCGGCGGCTACGTGGCCGCCATCCGCGCTGCACAACGAGATCTTGATGTCACACTGGTCGAAAAGGACGCTTTCGGCGGCACCTGTTTAAATACGGGCTGTATCCCCTCAAAAGCCTATATTACGGCGACTGACCTCGCCCACGAAGTCGACAACGCCGAAATGATGGGCATCTCTGCGGATCCCGACGTCGACCTCCCCACCATGAACGAGTGGAAAGACGGAGTGGTCGACCAACTGACCGGCGGCGTCGAAAAGCTCTGCAAGGCAAACGGCGTCGAACTCATCGAAGGCACCGCGAGTTTCGTCGACGAAGACACCGCCCGAATCGCCCACAGCGGCGACGGCCAAGGCAGCGAGACCATCGAATTCAAACACGCGATTATCGCCACCGGCTCGCGGCCCATTCAAATTCCGGGCTTCGAGTACAGCGACGACCACGTCTGGAGTTCGACCGACGCGCTCGCTGCGACCGAGATCCCCAATCAGTTGGTCGTCGTCGGTGGCGGCTACATCGGGATGGAACTGTCGACTGTATTCGCCAAACTCGGCAGTGAAGTGACCGTGGTTGAGATGCTGGATGATATTCTGCCGACCTACGGCGAGGACGTCACCCAGATCATTCGCTCGAAAGCCGAAGACCTAGGCATCGAGTTCAACTTCGGCGAAGGAGCCAGTAGCTGGGCCGACGGCGAGGAGGGAGTCATGGTGATGACCGAAACTGAAGACGGCGAGGAGTCGACCTACGGAGCCGACAAGGTGCTGGTCGCCGTGGGTCGCGCGCCGGTCACCGACACGCTGGATCTCGACAACGCAGGCATCGAGACCACGGATCGGGGCGTGATTCCGACCGATGATCGGATGCGGACCAACGTCGACCATATCCACGCAATCGGCGACGTGGCTGGCGATCCAATGCTGGCCCACGCCGCCTCGAAGGAGGGAATCGTCGCCGCCGAAGTCGTTGCTGGCGAGCCAGCCGCGATGGATGTTCAAGCGATCCCGGCGGCGGTGTTCACCGATCCCGAAATCGCAACCGTCGGGCTGACCGAAACCGAGGCCGAGGAGGCTGGATTCACGCCAGTTGTCGGCGAAATGCCGTTCCGTGCCTCCGGCCGGGCGCTGACGACTGGCCACACCGATGGCTTCGTCAAGATCATCGCCGACGAGGAGAGTGGTTTCGTGCTGGGCGGCAAAATCGTCGGTCCCGAAGCCTCGGAGCTGATCGCCGAAATAACGCTGGCAATCGAACTCGGAGCCACGCTAGAGGATGTCGCGTCGACGGTCCACACCCATCCAACGCTTGCCGAGGCAGTGATGGAGGCCGCCGAAAACGCCGAGGGCCAAGCGATTCACACGCTCAATCGGTGAGCGAACGGAACCCCCTCCGTTTCGTATGGAGATCGTAGACTGTAAGCAAAAGACAAAATACCAGCGTGACGTGTTGGTAGTTCCGCCGAAATCACCAGTCGACCGAAGACAGCTCTCGTTCGAGGGGCGGGCGATTGAAGCGGAGGAATACGTATCATATGAGAACGCATGAAGCGACTGGTTCGGAAACGATATGAAGCAGCCGACTGACAGAGAGGTATGAAGGTATTCGGCTCCAGTGGCGCTCGGGGGGTTGCGGGGCGGGACCTCACCCCCGAGTTCGTCCTTCGGGTGGCGAAGGCTGCCGGGACGGTCTGGGAGGCCGACCGCGCAGCTATCGCCACCGACACCCGGACGACCGGACAGCTGTTTGCTGATGCCACCGCCGCCGGACTCGCAACTGTCGGTCTCGACGTCGACAGACTCGGCCAGACGCCGACCCCCGCGGTCGGCCACTACTGTGAACGCCACGGCATCCCCGCAGTCCTGCTGACCGCCTCGCACAACCCGCCGGAGTACAACGGCGTCAAACTCATCGGAGCCGACGGTGTCGAACTCTCGGTCGACATCCTCGAACGAATCGAAGACCACGTCCTCACCGAGGAGTTCGACACCGCAGCGTGGGACGCAGTCGGCGAAACGACCACCATCGAGACGGTCAACCGCGACTACGTCGACTCGCTCGTGAACTCGGTCGACCGCGAGGCAATCGCCGACGCAGATCTCACGGTCGCGCTCGATCCCGGCCACGGTGCGGGCACGTTCGCCAGCCCCGAGTTCTACCGGCGGTTGGGCTGTCGAGTCATCACAGTCAACGCCCAGCCCGACGGCCATTTCCCCGGTCGACTCCCCGAACCAGTCCCCGAAAACCTCGCAGATCTCGGCCACCTCGTCCGGTCGACTGATGCCGACGTCGGCATTGCCCACGACGGCGACGCCGACCGCTCGGTGTTTTTCGACGAAACCGGCCGCTTTATCGAGGGCGACGCCTCGCTGGCAGCGCTTGCCGAAAGTGAACTCGAAGCGGGCGATTCGACGGTCGCCGCGGTTAACGTCTCCCAGCGACTGGTCGACGTCTGTAACCGAGTCGGCGCGGAACTTGAGCTAACGCCGATTGGCGCGACCCACATCATCACTCGCGTCAAAGAGCTGTGGGCCGAGGGCCGGTCGGTGCCGATTGCGGGCGAGGGCAACGGGGGCATCTTTTTCCCGAACCATCGACTCGTGCGTGATGGCCCTTATATCGGCGCGAAGTTCCTCGAACGCGTCGCAGCCCAGCCAGCCAGTGAGGTCGTTGCGCCGTATCAAGAGTACCATAACAAACGCATCAACCTCAGCTACGAATCGGAGGCCGAACTCCAATCGCTGCTCGATGCCGCGACCGAATACGTCGAACACAGCGACGTTGAGGCCACCACCATCGACGGCTACCGGCTCGACTACGGCGACGCGTGGGTATTGGTCCGCCCCAGCGGCACCGAGCCGAAAGTCCGGATCTGCTCGGAGGCCACCACCGAACAGCGGGCGACCGAACTCGCCGACGAGATGGAAGCGGTACTCGAAGACGCCCGATAATCCCTTTTGTAGCCGCCCGGATGTCGACCCAATTCTAGACGGAGTTCGAACGAACCTTGAAAAACCCATTACCGGGTGGGAGTTGTGGACTCGGATATGCCATCTCTATCCAGCCCACCGCCGACTGCTGTCTCGGACCAACGAGACCGCACGCGAGGCCCACCAACCACCGTCGACCGAACAGAACAACATCGGATCGACCGGAGGGGAAGCTAATGGGCATCGTCGGTCGACTCACCTCGGGCGAACGGTTCTGGCGAGTCATCACCGCAGTGCTCGCCGGAGTCAGTGCTGTCGCCGGCTCCTACGCCTACACTGGCTTCAGCCAGTCGTTCGTCGTCGAGCCAGCCGCCGCCTTTCTCACCGAGAATACGCCCGCACTCCTCGTCAACACGGTCTTGGACTCCCTCGGGAGTCTCGCCCAACCGGCACGGCTCGCGACCGCCGCGGCGATTGTCGTCGCCGTCGTCGCCGTGGTGATCACGATACTGCTCGAAATCGAGGTCGCCACCGGTCGACAGTATCTCGCGGTGCCGCTGACTGGTGTGGCTGTCTGGGGGCTCGCAGCGGTCACCACCGGCGCAGTGTTCGCGGCGGCTGCGGCGGCCCTGCCGGCAGCACTGGTCGTCGGCATCATTTCGTTCCTCGGTGCGAACGATCCGCTGAGTGTCCGGACAGCCCGCAAAGTCGACGACCGCAAGCGAGCCACGCTGAAAACGGGGGTCGGCGTCGCCGGACTCGCCGGAGTGAGCTACATGCTCGGCCAGCGGCGAACCCCGGAGGGATCGGTGCAGTTCCTCGGCGGCGGCACGTCACCGCCCACCGAGGTCCAGCAGATGCTCGATTCGGCCGAACAGCAGGCGTTCGATCTCCCCGGTGCGCCCAGCCTCGTGAGCGAAATTGGCAACTTCTACACGGTCGACATCGCCACCGTCGCGCCGATGGTCGACGCCAAAACGTGGTCGCTGACGATCACCGGCGCGGTTGAAAACGAGGTCGAAATCAGCTACGACGAACTCCAAGAGATGGAGGCCGAACACTTCTACAGCACGCTCCGCTGTGTCGGCGAGGATCTCAACGCCCGGAAGATGGACAACGCGGTCTGGACCGGCGTGCCGCTGTCAACGCTGCTCGAAGAGGCTGGTCCGCAGGCTGAGGAGGCCATTTCGCGGGCCGACGACGACTACTTCGTCTCCACCAGCCGCGAGGAACTCGCCGAATCCTACGTCGTCTACGGGATGAACGGGCGGCTGCTCCCGCGGGAACACGGCCATCCGGTCAGGCTGATGGTCCCGGGCAACTGGGGCGAAGTGAACACGAAATGGGTCACCGAACTGGAGTTCACCGACGAGCCGGAGGGCTACTGGGAAAATCGTGGCTGGACGGGCACCGGTGAAGTCCGGCAGATCGCCAAAATCTGGTCGGTCGACCGGAGCAGCGAGGGCGTCACCGTCGGCGGCCACGCCTACGCCTGCTGTGCGGACATCGACCGTGTCGAGGTCTCAACCGACGGCGGCTCCTCGTGGACGAATGCAGAACTCACCGATCCACTGGGGCCGGTCGACAGCTGGCACCAGTGGCGCTACACGTTCTCGCCCGACGAGCCAACCGATGTCATCGCGCGGGCGGTCGACGCTGATGGCAACGTCCAACCCGAGATGGAGACCGATCAGTTCCCCGACGGGCCGAGCGGCTGGGTGTCACGAACCATCGAACCGTAGCGTCGGTCCCCTTTTTCAGTCAACAGTGTACTCCGCAAGTGCGGTGTCGATAGCATCGATACCCGCCTCGACAGCCGCCAGATCGTCCTCGATAGCGCCCGAAGCGAGTCGCTCGAACTCTTCGTCGTTCAACTCTGCGTCCGCAACCGCCACCTGCCGAAGGCGGTCGTAGTCGTCGGTCCGAGTCAGCCGCGCGAGTTGTCGACGGTGGTGCTCAATCGGCTCGCTGTCCCCCTCCGATTCATCCGACTCCGCCCCGCTTGACTCGGCCCTGTCAGTCGCCGCATCGAGTCGACGGACGAGCGGGGCGAGTTCCTGAAGCCGGGCGCGAACCACTCCGGCCTCGGCGGGCGGCCAGTCGATCAGCAGCGGTTCGGGACCCAGTCGCTTTAGATAGGTCTGGTGAACCGAGACATGGGTTCGGAGCGCGCCCGGATCGTCGACGTAGTGGTCGAGTTTCGATGGCGAGTACTCGGCGTACTCCCGGAGCGTCGACAGCGGTTCCTCGCCCGCCGGCGCAGAGTGGATGTAGTCTGCGAGATCACTGGGTGGGCGGTCGACGCCGACAAGCGGGCGCTCGGCGCCAGCAGCCAGCAGATCGAACAGTTCGCGGGCGCTCTCAGCGGTTCGGAACGTCTCGAAGGCCTCGCGGACGGCCGCGTTGTAGCTCTTGACTGGCTCGCGGAGGGGATCGAGCGAGGTATCGAGATCGGCCGTCCCGAGTTCTTGGACGTGATGGAGGTGGTCGACCTCGGATTCGAGTTCTTTGTTCCGTGCTTTGGCGTCGTGGCGCGCACTCCGGTAGTCGTCGTGGGCCTCCTCGCGGGCTTCGAGCAGGTCGATTGCCTCGGCGGCCTCGTTGACTTGCTCGCGGGCGTAGTCGAAATCCGCCGCGGTGAGTCGTCGCTTGTCCATTCGGTCGCTGGCCCGCTGGACGGCGTCGGCGGCCATCGCCGACTCCGGGAGGCTCTCGGCGAGCGCAATGAATTTGTTTTGGAATTCGAGGTAGGCACCGAAATCGCCGGTGCCGGTTGCGCTGGCCTCGTAGCTATCGAGCAGTCGCGTGGCGTTCCGGTAGGCGTCGGCGGCCGCCTCGACGTTCGCCTCACCGATCTCGTCGACCTCGGCTTCGATCTCCCGGATTCGGTCGTACGCGGCTTCGAGTTCCGCAACCACGTCGGCGGCCGGTGTCGAGGCGGCCGCAGTGGCGACGTCAGCCATGTTACTCGTATACAGCGTCGGGATCGAAGACGGTTTCGGCGACCTCTTCGCCGTCGATGGTCCGGTAGAAACAGTTCTCCCGGCCAGTGTGGCAGGCCCCACCCTCCTGATCAACTATATAAAGGAGGGTATCGGCATCGCAGTCGACACGGACCTCCTCGATTTCCTGAAGGTGGCCGCTACTTGCGCCTTTCTTCCAGAGTTCGTCGCGGCTCCGGGAGTAGTAGTGGGCAAACCCGGTTTCGATAGTCGCGTCCAGTGCCTCGGGAGAGACGTAGGCGAGCATCAGTACGTCCTTCGAGTCGGCATCCTGAGCGACGGCGGGAACCAGTCCGTCCTCACCGAAGTCGACCTCGATCTGGTCGGTCATTGGCACAAACGAGGAGTGGATGACCAATAGGGCTTTCCCGTTGGTAGCAGCCGACTACTTAAAAGAAGCCGAGCCAGCCGAACAGGCCGAACAGCAGGTCGCCGTAGCTGAAGGCGACAAGCAGGCCGACGAACATCGGGACCACAAACGGCAGACCGGGCGAAACCCACAGCGTCTCGCGGTCGGTAGTGGCCAGCAGTTCAAGCGCCGCTCGGAGCCCCTCGGGCGTCGAACCGTAGGCCGTCCCGTCTATCTCCTCGAAAAACCGCTCGGCGACCCACGGATCGTCGACCGATTCGGTGTCGGATTCGACTGCGGTCTGCTCGACGCCGCCGTCAGTCCGGGGACCGACGTGGGTACCACCATCCGTTGGTTCGTGGGTTTCGTCGACCGTCTCTGGAGCGCGGTGGGATTCAGGCTCGGCCTGAAGATTCGCCAGCGTCGTTCCGCGCCACCGAAGGTACATCCGCAGCGCGTCGAGATCCAGCCCACTGCGGGTGATGCCGTCGGGCGTCTCGAACAGTTTCCCGTGGCGATCCGGTATCGAGTCGACGCGCACGGGCCGGGCGAAAAACATCGCTTTCGGCTCGATGTAGCCACGAACGAGGTTCCCGACCCCCAGTAGGATTGGCGCAATCGCCGCGATCAACACGGTATTCGTGAGGATCGTCAGCGAGAAGACGCCGATAGACGTGTCAAGCCCGACCAGCGGAAGTTCAAGGCTACCGAGGGTATAAGAGGGGAACGTCGGCAGCAAGATCGCAAGGACGATCATCGCCTTGGCGTCCGCCCCACCGAAGGCACCGAACCACCAGAAGGCATAGCCTAACGGTGCAATAAAAAGGAGACTAATGCCGACCTGAACGACGAACAGTTGCCCCGGAGGCGTTCCGAAGGGAGCCAGTTGGATGGCCTCCCACCCAAGCAGGACGAGTCCAAGCGCCGCAAGCGGTGGCCACAGTCGGTTGGGCAGTCGACGGGTGTTGATATCTCGCCACGCCGCCCACGCGAAGATAGGCAACACGACGAGCCGAAGCAGATCAGGTCCCGAAGCGATCATTGTTCCATGTCGGAACGTCAGGGTAGATAGGTGTTTAGGTGTCGACTGAGGGTGCCGGGGAAACCGAGAACGCTGTCGCTCACCGGAGAGCACTCAAAAAAATGGTGGATCTCTGTGCTGCGTTTAGATAACGCGGTTCTGCAGGTAGTCGAGATGTTTGGCGTTGTAGACGATCTTGATCTCGTCTGCGGCCGGGCTTCCGATACAGGTGAGTCGAACGTTCTTGTCGTCGACTTCCTCATCGGAGAGGATCTGCTGCATGTCCATGTCGATCTCGCCCTCTTTGACGATGGCAGCACAGTTCGCACAGGCACCGGCGCGGCACGAGAAGGGCCAATCAAAGCCCTGTGCCTCGGCGGCTTCGAGGATGTACTCGCCTTCGTTGACGTCGAGCGAGCCAAAGTCCTCGTCATCGAGACCGGCATCTTCTGCGTTTGCGAAGAGATCGTCGTCGTCGATCTCCCATCCTTCGTCGTCGAGTACCTCGTAGTTTAGGTAAGTTACCGTGGGCATCAGTTCACGATTCGGTACCCATCCCATTAGAGTTTGCTGTTCCATCATTCGGTCGACCGAAAAATTACGAACATTGTGAGTTCTCTCGAACCACAGAACCCATCCAGCCGAAAAGGTATAAATAAAACTAGCGACTGTCGCGCGAAACAGTCAAGAGGACACAACATACAAGCAAACATAATGAGCGAGACAGCGGTAGCGGATTTCGTCGGCCGGTTCCACACTGCGGACGTGGAGTCGGCCGAGCCCGTTACTGGACGCATCCTGTTGAGCCACAAACGGCTCGTGCTTGCGACGGGCGATTTTAAAACCACGATCCCACTGTCGAACGTTATCGACATCAACCTCGGCACGGTCCCGCCAGCGCTCGCAGAGTTTTTCAGCGACACCGTCACCATTGCCTACGCCGACGGCGACAGCAAGCGAACCGCGATCATCGAAGGCAAAGGCGAGAACGTCGAGCGGTTCAAAACGGTATTTTTCAAGGTCCTGCTCAGCGGCCAGACCGTGATCGTCAAACATCCGGCAAAACGCGGTGGCCGCGTGACTGACGCCGGGGATCGAAAGATGAAGCTCAAGCTCAGCGAGGGCACCCTCCGGCTGGACGGCAACGGCGGCGATTTCGAGATCGATCTGGGCTCGGTGACCAGCTTCGGCCGCGAAAAGCGCAACTTGGGCGGGAAAACGCGTCCTGCACTGACAGTCGACCACGCCTCCGGGGGAACGACACTGTCGACGATCATTACGCTCCCCAACAATCGGAAGCTGAACCTCTTGGGTCGGTTCCTCAAGCTCGAATACAGCGAGCTGATGGAGGAGCTGGAAGATCTCACCTTTACCGAAGAACAGATCGAGGCGCTGGTCACGCTGTACAGTGCTGGCGGGCGGGCCAAACTGCAAGACCTCCTCACGGGCGATGTCAACGAGACACAGGTCATCCTCGATCAGCTGCGCGATAAAGAGCTGATCGAGGATATCGAAACTGGCATGAAACTCACTGCGAAAGGCCAAGCGGTCGTCTCCGATCACATCGAAGACGTCAATATGTAGCTGTCGGGTGCTGTACTGTCCTACTCGGGTTTCAGGCCGCCGTCTTCGACGCGCAAGATCGCCTCACCGTCGGCGAGATTCGGTGCGTCGACAAGCCGGAACACACGTTTCGTGGCTTTCGAGTTTTTGAGATACACCCGGATCGTCGAGGCGTGGCCGAGGATGTTGCCACCGACCGGCTTGGTCGGATCGCCGAAGTAGGAGTCGGGGTTACTCTGGACCTGATTCATCACGAGGATGGAAACGTTGTGGAGGCTGCCAATGCGCAGGAGGTCGTGAATATGCCGGTTGAGTTTCTGCTGTCGCTGAGCGAGTTCCCCCCGTCCGACGAACTCGGCGCGGAAGTGGGCAGTCAGCGAGTCGTAGACGACCAGTCGCACCGGGCGGTCGTCGTCAGCGTACTCAGCGGCCATATCGGCCGCAGTTTTCGCCAACAGCATTTGGTGGTCGGAGTTGAACGCGCGAGCGACGTGGATATACTTCAGGAAGTCGGTGACGAGTGCCGCCATCGTCTCCTCGTCGTCGATGCTCCCCTCGATCCCGCGGCGTTCGCGTTCGGCCTCCAGAATCTCCGGATCGAGTCCGCGAACCATGTCGTCGATCCGCTCGGGCCGGAAGGCGTCCTCGGTGTCGACCACAATCGCTCGCCCCGCAAGCCCGCCGTGTTCTTGATCGAGTTGGACGTTGACCGCTAGCTGGTGGCTAAACTGGGATTTGCCGACACCGAACCCGCCGTAGATCTCGGTCATCGACTGGGTTTCGACGCCGCCGCCGAGCAGCTCGTCGACTGCCGGAACACCGGTCGAGAGTTTGCCGATCTCGTTGCGGCGGTCGAGAACAGTCGAGCCGCTTTCGAACCCACCGACATCGGCGGCCTCGCGGGCCGCGGCGATGATGTCGGAGGCCGTTCCCTGCCCGACGTCGACGGCGTCGGATAGCTCGCGGGGACTCGACACAGCCAGCCCATTGTATGTATCGTAGCCCGCATCAGAGAGTTTGTCAGCAGTCGCCGGACCGACGCCCGGAAGCCCTTCGATATCAGATTGTGCGACCATTGTATCGACTACTCACTCCGAGGGGATAAACTATCGCTAACCGCGGACTGAAAGTGAACAGCGCTCCCGAAAGCATCCCAAACGGAACGCCTACATCCGGCGATCACCTACCTGAGACAGTACTGTGTCGACTAATCCAACACACGCGGGCGAGGGGGAGACGACCGACGAGACGACAAGCCCACGGTTCGGCTATGCAGCATTAAACCGGACGCTTCGCGAGGAGGACGTGCGGACGAACCGCGGGATGCAGAAGGCGACGTTCGAAGACCGTGGCCTCGACTATGCGGGTGAACTGGCCGAATCGAACTGTCGTGGCGTTCGTCGCGTTATCGAGTGGAATCTCGAAAACGACATCCAGTTCTACCGGATCTCGTCGGACCTCATCCCGTGGTATAGCCAGTACGACCTCGCTGACCTCCCGAACAGCGACACCGTCCTGCGGCTGCTTTCGGAAATCGGTGCCCTCGCCGAGACACACGACCTGCGGCTCACCTTTCACCCCGATCATTTCGTCAAACTCGCCAGTCCCACTGAATCGGTGGTCGACAACTCCATCGTCGACCTCGAATGCCACGGCGACCTGATGGACGCGATGGGCCTCTCACGAACACCGTACAACTCGATCAACATCCACATCGGAGCTCATTACAGCGACAAGGAAGCGACTGCCGAGCGGTTCTGTGAGGCAGTCGAACAGCTGTCACCCGCTGTTAGTGACCGCCTAACGGTCGAAAACGACGACAAGGAGTCGTTGTGGAGCGTACCTGAACTCGTGGAATCGGTCCATGACGAGATCGGGGTCCCGGTCGTCTACGACGCCCTTCATCACCAGTTCACCGACCGGGGACTCACTGGCCGCGAGGCCCTCGAACAGGCGGTCGACACATGGCCTGACAACAGCCGACCGATCATGCATTACAGCGAACCCCGTCGACTTCACGAAGCCGACCCCACAATTTCGCCACGGAACCATTCGGACTACGTCGCAGGACCGATCCAGACCCACGGAGAGACGGTCGACGTGATGATCGAAGCCAAAATGAAAGATCAGGCCGTCCTGCAGTATCGACAACAGCACCGAAGCGACTGAGCAAACGTCGCAGTGAGTCGACTGAACACGAAAACCGGAAGTCGACCGCCACGGACAGCCAGTCGACGGACTGTCAGTAGCTATCTCATAAATAGCCGTATAGAGACGGGAATATAGTACGAGTATAGACCAAATTGCTAACGGCAGTCGGTATTATCAGTGTTCGGCGCATTGGTGTGCCATGGTCTCACACATACTCGTTCCGATGGACGATTCGGAGATGGCTGAAACAGCCCTCCAGTTCGCCCTCGAAACGTTTCCCGACGCCGAGATTACCGTGCTCCACGTCGCCGGAAGCCCGACGTCGTACATGGGTGGGGCAATGAGCCTCGCGATATCGGACGATATCGACGACGCCGTCGCCGAGCGAGCCGAACCGGTCCTCACGCGGGCCCGCGAACTCGCCGCCGAGGCAGGCTGTAAAATCGAAACCGAGGTCGATCTCGGGATGCCCGCAAAGACGATTATCGAGCATGCCAGCGAGTACGATCAGGTCATTATCGGGAGCCACAGCAGCAGCAGCACCCTTGCCGAGCGGCTGCTGTTGGGCAACGTGGCCGAAACCGTCGCCCACGAGTCGCCGGTGCCGGTGACTATCGTCCACTGACCGGCGATCCTAACGACGCAACCCTTACCCGATATGGCTCCCAATTCCCCCTATGACAGACGAGCCAGAGCGGCGATCTCATGAGTTCTCCGAGGGCCAAGGGGTCGACAATGACCACGAGGAGTTCACCCTCGATCCCGAGACGTTGTCGGGCGATCACACCCAGATCGACCCGGTCGACGCCCACGCACTCGCTGATATTCTTGACAAGCGTAATATTTCCTCGGATCAGGTCGACGTCGAAGAACTGATCGACGTTGGACTCTCCTATATGGGGATCAACCGCTTCGAGGAGGCAAGCGAAACCTTCGAGCGCGCGGCCCGATTTGCCGACGAAGATTCGCTGGATGCACAGGAGGCGTGGGTCAACAAGGGCGCGGCCCACGGCCAACTCGAAGAGTACGGCGAGGCGATCAGTGCCTACAAGGAGGCGCTCCGGATCGACGACGACTCCGAACATGCCGCCAGCGCCGAAACGAACCTTGCGTACGCGCTGTGGGAGTACGGCCGAACCGAACAGGCACTCGAACACGCCGAGCGCGCCGTCGAGATCGACCCACGCTTCCCACAGGCGTGGTACAATCGGGGATTCTTCCTCTCGGAGCGCGGCCTCTACGAGGACGCCGTCAACGCCTTCGACAACGCGATCCGGCTCGGCATGCGAAACGTCGACATTCTCGAAGAGAAAGCACTGGCACACGAAGAACTCGGCGAGGAGGAAGCCGCCCAGGAAGCCATCGAGCAGGCCGACGAGATTCGGGCGGCCGAGGAAGAAGAGATCACCGAGGAGTTCTAAATGCTCCTCCGTGAGCGGGAGACACCGGAGGGATTGCTGGTCTCAATCTGTGACACCGACTGTCTCGGTGAGACATTCGTCGACGACCCAGTGAGCCTTGAGGTGACCGAGGAGTTCTACGGCGGCGAGGAGGCCGTCGAGGTCGACGACGCAGCGGTCGTTGACGGACTCACACGGGCAGACGTCGCCAATATTGTGGGCGAGCGAGCGGTGTCGGTCGCTATCGAAGCCGGGATCGTCGACGAGGAACGTGTCTTGGAAGTAGAGGGCACACTGCATGCCCAACTGCTCTGGATGTAGCGGTCGGACGTCCCTTTTGTCACTATTACTGAGAGAAGGCTGACTCTCAAAAACGAGTAGTCTGTGACTAACAGCCATCTCTGGATTCATCACAGCCTGATTGAAACCGAATACAGTTTCATCAATGCTTAGAGACCGAAGACATGTTACCCTCGGACCACCAAGACAACCGTAATGAGTACGCAGGATACGTATCCAATCGATGTCGAGCGGATTCGGGAGGATTTCCCCATCCTCGACCGAAAGGTCGGCGGTGATGTCTCCACCGCTGGAGAAGGTAGCGAGGACACCGAGCCGCTGGTCTACCTCGACAACGGCGCGACGAGCCAGACACCGAAACAGGTCGTCGACAGCATTGTCGACTACTACTACGGCTACAACGCCAACGTCCATCGTGGCATTCACCAACTGAGTCAGGAGGCGTCGGTCGCCTACGAGGAGGCCCACGACCGTGTCGCGGAGTTCATCAACGCAAACGGCCGCGAAGAGATCGTCTTCACCAAAAACACGACCGAGGCGATGAACCTCGTCGCCTACGCGTGGGGGCTGGCCGAACTCGGACCCGGAGACTCAGTGGTCACCACCCAAATGGAACACCACGCCTCGTTGGTGACGTGGCAACAGATCTGCAAACGCACCGGCGCGGAAATCCGGTTTATCGAAGTCGACGAGGAAGGTAGACTCGATATGGATCACGCCGCCGAGTTGATCGACGACTCGACGGAGATGGTCTCGCTGGTCCACGTCTCGAATACGCTCGGCACCGTAAATCCAGTCGCCGAGATTACCGAGATGGCCCACGAAGTTGGTGCCTACTCCTTCGTCGACGGGGCCCAAGCAGTGCCGACGAGGCCGGTCGACGTCGAAGCCATCGACGCGGACTTCTATGCCTTTTCGGGCCACAAGATGCTCGGCCCAACCGGGATCGGCGTGCTGTACGGAAAAGAAGAGATTCTCGAATCGATGCAGCCGTATCTCTATGGAGGAGATATGATTCGGAAGGTCACCTACGAGGAGTCGACGTGGGAGGACCTCCCGTGGAAGTTTGAGGCCGGAACGCCGAGTATCGCCCAAGCGATTGCCCTGCATGCGGCCATCGACTACCTTGAGGAGATCGGGATGGAAAACGTTCAGGCCCACGAAGAAATGCTCGCGGAGTACGCCTACGACCGGCTCACCGAGTACGACGACGTGACGATTTACGGTCCGCCGGGCGACGACCGCGGTGGACTGGTCGCGTTCAACGTCGACGGCGTTCACGCCCACGACCTCTCAAGTATTCTGAACGACTACGCGGTGGCGATCCGGGCCGGTGACCACTGTACCCAGCCGCTTCACGACACCCTCGGCACCGCGGCGTCGGCGCGGGCCTCCTTCTACATCTACAACACCCGCGAAGAGATCGACAAACTCGTCGACGCGGTCGACAGCGCCCGCGAACTGTTCGCCTAACGCTGGTAGGTGTCGCCTACTCGGCGGCTATGTCGTTGTGGAGTTCCCAGCTCGTGTTCTCGGCAGTGTAATCTCAATTGTAGTGCCAGCATCAGTGTCCGGGATGCGGAGTGAGCCATCGTGTCGACGGATGATCCAGTTGACCAGCCAGAGACCGAGTCCACTACTGTGTTGGAGCGGGGTAATCTCCTTCGAGCCGGTTATGACCGCGGCCTCGTCGGGGTGAATGCCCGGCCCGTCGTCGGCGATGCGAAGCGTGGCGCTGTCGGTGGTCGTCGTGAGCGAGATTCGTGCGACGGGATCGGTGCCGCTGTGTGAGGCGACGTTTTCGAGTAGCTCCCCGATGGCAAACGAGAGCGTCTCGCCACCCTGAACGCTTACTCGTTCCGGCGTATCAAGCGTCACCGTTAGCTCGGGGGAGTCCGCAGTCACCTGGTCGATCCGTTCGGTCAGCAGTGCCACGAGGTCGACTGACTGATCCTCGACGGCGGTCGGATCGATCAGTTGCTCAGTGAGTCGGACCCGGTCGGCCGTCGACAGCACGCTCGAAATGTTGGCTTCTATCGTCTCGGCGCGTCGACGCTCCGCGAGCGTCTCTGCCTCGCGTTTGATGTCGGCAGCGTAGCCGACCACGACGTTGAGTTCGTTGCGAAGGTTGTGTCTGAGAAACCGGTTGAGGACGAGCAACATCTGCTCGCGGCGAGCCAATGTCGTCGAGAGGCGGTCGAGCGCGCTGCCGATCCCCTGCCACTCGGTCGCGCCGCTGAACTTGATGTCATCGTCGTAGGTGCGGGCTTCGAGGTTCTCGATCCGGTCGTGGAGTCGCTCTGTATGCCTGATCTCCGACTGGTAGATCCAGATGCCGAACCCGGTGATCGTTCCGATGAGAAGCACCGACACAAGCAGATGAATCCCACCCAACCGACGGAGGTCCCCCCTGATTGCTGCCGCGTCGTAGTGACTAGTTACGACCCAGTTAGTCGTCGACAGTGATCGGGTTGCGGTCGCACTCTCGGCGAAGCCACCGGCGGTCGAATACAGGATCGTCCCGTTGCTGGAGACGGTGACACCGGTCTCGTTGCCGCTCGTCCCAAGCGGCCTAAAGAGGTCCGTATCGGTGAGGTCGTAGGCCGCAGTAAGCCCGCCGATAACCGCGCCGCTGTTGTTGCGGATCGGCGTACTGATGACGATGATGTGGTTGCCGGTGTCAGCCAGAAACGGATCACTAATGTAGCTTTCGCCGGCCAACGCACGCTGGACGTAGCGGCGATCAGTGAAATCCTCACCGAGAACCGCATCGCGGCTCTCGTTGTCGACGCCCGCAATCGAAACCATTCGTCCCTCGCGGTCGACGACAGAGGCCCCACTGAACGTCGACTCCTCGACGAACGCCGACAGCGTTGCTTGCTGCTGTGGGTCGCCGTGATCCCTGAGTAAGGGGTTGGTGGCGGCGAGTTCGACGCTCCGCTGTTGGTCGGCGAGTCGGCTGTCGAGCATCGCCACGGCCGTCTCGGCGTTCTGCTCGGTGGTCTCGCTGACGTCCGTCCGAATATCGCTCCGATAGCTCTCGAAGGCACCCACCAGAACGCCAGCAGAAACCACCGTCACCAGAACAAACACCAGCAGAAACCGATATTTGATCTTCATTTACAGAATATCCCAGGTAGAGAACCATTCACAATAACCAATAATAAAACAGATGGACAGCAGCAACCGCGACGAGCTATCGACACTGGCTCGAACAGCGATCCAATGACCGATAACGAGTCGTCGACACCCTCTTGATCATCAGGTCGCGTCGGTGTCCTTGGGAGTGGTCGTCGCTGCGGCTTCGCCGACTGAATCTATGTGTGGTTCGGTCCAGTCGAGCCGAACCCGCCGGACGCGTGTTTCGGTGGCATCCACCACGGTGATGACGACGTTGCCGAGTTCGACACGGTCGTCTTCCTGCGGGAGTCGACCCTTATGGTGAGTCACGAGTCCGGCCACGGTCTCGAAGGCACCCTCGGTTGGGAGTTCGATGCCAAGCGAGTCGTTGGTGTAGGCGACAGTTGCCCAGCCGTTGACCACAGCCGTATCGCTGTCGACAACACGAACCGGATCGGTTTCATCGTGACTGAAGATCTCGCCGACGACCTCCTCGACGACGTCTTCGAGCGTTGCGAGGCCGACAACTGTGCCGAACTCGTCGACGACAACGACCATCCGGTGGCCCTCGACCTGCATCTCGGTCAGCAGTTCGTCGACCGGTTTCGTGCTGGGGACGAACCGTGGCTCTGTCATACTCTCCGAGAGCGACCGTCCCTCCGCTCGGGCTCGAAGGAGTGACTGGAGGTCGACAACGCCCTGAATGTCGTCCCGTGTCTCACCGAACACCGGGAGCCGAGAGACACCCTTCTGCCAGCAGGTCTCGATTGTCGTCTCGAGGCTGGCCGTCGACGGGACGGCGACGATAGCCGTCCGGGGAACCATTACTGCACGGACGACTGTCTGTTCGAGATCGAGAACGCTTCGGATCATCGCCCCCTCACCGGTAGCAAGCACACCCGTCTGTTCACCGCTGAGGACGATCGTCTCGATCTCCTCCCGTGACAGATAGGATTCGATCCCGGACTCACCGCCGGTAAATCGGTTGACTGCAGCGGTTGCGACTTCGAACACGTAGAGGATCGGTCGAAGAAGCCGCTGGATGAGCTGGACTGGTCTGGCAACACGGAGTGCGTGGCGTTCGGCGTTGGCGACGGCGTAGGATTTCGGGGCAATCTCACCGAAGACGATTACGAAAAAGCTCGTGACGATAGTCGACCCAGTGGCTGCCTGTCCCGAGGACATGTACTGGATCAAGACGGCGGTCGCAACGCTTGCAGCAGCGATATTGGCGACGTTGTTGCTGACGAGTGCGGTCACAAGGAACCGGTGGGGGTTCTCCCGAAGCGCCGCAAGTGCCTCACTACCGGGCGTCTCCGACGCAACGAGACTGTCAATGCGGTGTTTGGCGACCGAAAAGACCGCGAGTTCGCTGCTCGAAAAGAACGCACTGATACCGGTCAACAGCACGATGGCGGCGATGCCAAGAAGCGTGACAGTAAGGGCCATACGTATGTATCGAAGACAGGGGTCAAAAGAACCCGGACAGCCACCGAACGCGGTCCCCGGTCGGTTAGTCGCGCTCTAACTGGTGGCCACAGGCACACTCCCCGATGCAGTAGGTCGTCTCTGCGGTCGACGCAAACACACCCATCTGAGCCAATTTCGCCAGCAGCGCATCGGTGTTGTCTGACTGGGGCCGAACCGTGGCCGCAGTCGCCCCGTAGGGGCTGTCACCGACTGCAATCGTGTCCGTGATCTTCCGGCTCGCGTGGTCGACCACAGCCACCTCGTTGGTCGTCTGAACTGGGACATACAGTGTTTCCCGCGCTGGGTCCCACGTGCCGACGAACGCCGAGCCACCGACGTCGAGTCGGTCGGTGACCTCGCCAGCTGTGAGGTCGACGACCGAGATATCGTTTGTGCCGGGCGTGAAGACGTAGCCCACCTCGGATTCGGGGCCGATTTCGCTGGTGAGTGGTCCCTCACCCAGTCCGTCGTCGACCGTGAGCCGGGTGATCTCTTCGGGATTGGCTGGGTCACTCGTATCCCAGATGCTTTCGCTACCGGCGTCACCTTCGTTGTGTTCAACGAGGAGTCGAGCACCGTCCCACGAGATCGTCCCCATCCACGGCTCGGCGGGAGCCTCGCCAACCGGGTCGACCTCAATCTGGGTTTCGATCTCGAAGGACGGGATGTCGACCACGGTCAGCGTGTCGCCATACAGATCCGGCACGTAGGCGTACTGGCCGTCGGGATGGATCGTCACGTCGCAGGGACCCGGTCCATCGTTGTCGCCGCGGCCACCCTCCGAGGTCCGGTCGATCACGCCGGTCTGCTCGCCAAATGAGTCAGAATCGGGGTCGGCATCCAGACGGTACAGCGTGTGGGCCGGCTCGCGGGCGCTGACGACAAGGTGTTGTCCGTCGGGCGTCTGTTCGAGCCAGTTGGCTCCCGAGCCGGTGTCAAAGCGTGCGGTTTCACTGAGCGAGCCAGCAGAGAGTCCACGGACGCCCCGGTCGACGTTGAGCCACAGGGTGTCGTCGGTGTCGGTCAGTTGGGGCGTGTACTGGTTCGACGGGAACGACGACGACAGCCCCAGATGGGTGGTGCCGACGACCTCGTTGGTTGCGGTGTCGATGAGGCTCACGGTGCCGTCACCGGTATTAAAAACGAACACCGTCGATCCCTCCCGGTTGGGTTCGTCTCCCCCGCCGAGACAGCCAGCAGTTGCGGCGGCTCCGGCAGCAGTCGACCCCGCAAGCACACGCCTGCGAGAGACGGCGTCGACTGGCTGATTGTCGCTCTCGGCGTTCGGATACAGAGTGGGATCGATGTCTGTCATGCTGTGTAATATATAAATCGAGGGTGGTGTCGGCTGTTGGTGGCGCTATTGATCATCGGTTCGGACCCACTCCTGAAGCGTAAATCGGTCGTACTCGGTCTCAGATTCCAGCGTCCACGCGTTGTCGTCCCACTCCGGATAGGAGGTATCGCCTTCGTACTCACCGTGAACGCGGCTGAGAACCATCCGGTCGACATGTGGCTGAAAGAGCCGGTAGATGGCCCCCCCACCGATCACGTAGGCCCGCTCGGCGTCGAACGAGGTGGCGATGTCGACTGCCTTCTCAACGCTTTCGGCGTGATGGGCAGTCTCGGTGTCGAACGACTGGCGGCTTCGACTCAGGACAATTTGGTGGCTCCCCGGGAGATCATCGCGCATCGACTCGTAGGTACGTCGACCGAGGATCACCGGGTCGGTGGCGATCCGCTCGCGGTACTGCTGTTTGTCGGCCGGAATGCTGGGCCACGGGAGTTCGCCGTCATCGCCAATGACGCCGTTGTCGGCGACTGCGGCCACAGAAACGAGTTCCATTGAACTGGTATTTGGGTCCTGTAATAAAACCGTTTGTCACACGGAGTGTTAGGCAGAGGCTGTCGTCTCAAACTGCCCGGGTTCTTCGTCGGTCGACAGCGAGTAGAGCCGTTTGCGGGCATCTTGGATGTAGAGTTCCTCGTCGACAACCCCCTCGTCTTGGAGCGTCGACAGCGCATACCGAACAGTTCGTGAGGGCAACAGCGATTGAGAAGCGATCTGGCCCTGTGTCAACGAGCCCTCGTATTCGAGTGTTTTGTAGACGAGTTTTGCACTCGGTGGCAACTCCTCGAGGGTCGTTCGGAGTGACTCTCTCATTGGGTTTAGTTCAACGGGTAGCATATAAACCCTTGCGCGGTTGTGCATCCCGTCGACAAACCTGCCCCGTCACTCCGTATTCGACCACAGCCACGCTATCCAGATTGTCACAAGACGTTTACTGTATTGGACCCAAGAAGTCTCATGAACCGCCGCCAGTTTCTCACTGCGGGGTCGACGGGCTGTCTGGCCGGTCTGGCGGGCTGTACGGCGCTCGATCTCCCCATTCCCGGCTCGGGCCATCCGTTCGCCGACTCGATGGTCGGCGTTCGGGTCGAGGATCGGGGAACGACGAGCCACGATGTCGACGCCAACGCTCGTGAGGTCTTGGATTTCTGGGCCACCGAGAGCAGCCAATACGTCGACTTCGACATCGGCTTCGACATCGTTGCTGAGCAGCCGGATATCGTGCTGGCCTACGTCGACAGCTCCGAGGACTGCAGCGGGGTCGAAAACTACAGCAGCGACGTGTTGGGCTGTGCGCCGCTAATCCGGCCGGAAAACCGGATCTCTCGGCCGGTGACCGCCTACGTCGTCGCCGCCGAGCGACCGTTCGGCTCGATCCGAACGACCGCCAAACACGAGATCGGTCACATTCTGGGGCTTGGCCACGACGACGAGCCGAAATCGATCATGTCGGACCAACCGGCAGATCGGATTCCGCTGTACGAGATCCGGGTCGACAGCTGGGAGACCGTGGTCGCAGGCTACGAACAGGCCGCCGCTGCGGCCCAGCGTCTCAACGCCGGGATCAACGCGTGGATCGGCGAGAGCTACGACACCGCCGTCACCGAGTTCGGTGCAGCGAAGACTGGCTTTGTCGCCGCCCGCAGCGAGTTCGAGACCGCACGTGAGCGAACAGGCGATCTGGAGGCCGAACCACCGCTTGAGACCGTCGACCTCCCGACGCTCCGAGAGGGGTTTGAGAGCCAGTACAATCGAATGACTGCAGCACGAGACGTGGCTGCCACCATGGCCGAAGCCAGCGAAGCCGCCGCCGATGACGATAGGTCGACCGCCCAGCGACTGGCATCGGAGGCCAACGAGCGCCTCGGAGAGTTCCACGCAATCACCGCCCCCGAGAGCCGGACGTTCGCCGTTGCTCTCGGCTTAGTTCAGGGTGTCGACCGGGAGGATACAGGGATGACTGTCGGAGACGGCGATATCTGAGAGAGCCGCAAAAACTGCGTGGCGATCAGCGCGTTCAGCTACGGTGCTTCGTTGGTTTCGAGCGTGAAGTCGGTGATGGGGTAGGCAACACAGGTCAACATGTAGCCCTCCTCCATTTCGGCATCGGTGAACGTTTCCTGCTCGTAGTGGGTCACGTGGTCTTCGGCCGGACCATCGGGGGTATGGGCCGCACAGGAGACACACTGGCCCTGTCGACAGGCATACGGGAGATCGAAGCCTTCGTCTTCGGCTTTGTCGAGGATCGTCTCGTTGCTGGCGACCTCGATGGTCTCGCCCTCCTTGGAGAGTTCGATATCGAAGTATTCGACCTCGTCTTCCGGCATATCGGCCGGGCTCTGAGCCTCTTCTTCGGCCTCTTCGAGTTCGGCACCCTCCTGGCCGCCCTCACCGACAGCGGCGACCGCGCCGCCACCGCCGCCGAGCGAGCGGTTCATTGGCTCGGGGAAGCTCGTCTCCGGCACGGTGGCCGCCCGCCGGTCGAGAATCTCTTGAGAGATGTCGGCGTTCGACTCCCAGCCGGTGCCGTTGATGAAATGCAGCACCGCGATTACGAGCACCACACTCGAGGCGATGCTGACCGCCACTATGTCAACCATGTGTGGGCGTACGGAATCGGGGTTTAATTACGTTACGAGAACCGAGCGAATCAGTCGTCCTGCCGAGCGACCTCGTGTCGACCGAATCCGTAGCGGAGCCGATTGGCCAGTCGACGAGAGAATCGGCCCTCGTTGCGGCTGTCGAACCGCTCGGCCAGCGCCTGATAAATAAGCGGGATCGGGACTTCCTGTTCGAGTGACTCTTGGACGGTCCAGGTGCCCGTCGAGCCGCCAGCAATGTAGTCCTCAACGTCGCCGAGATCCGATCCTTCCAGCTCGAAGGCTTCCTCACAGAGTTCGAGGAGCCACGAGCGAATCACCGCGCCGTTGTTCCACGTGCGGGCGACCGTTTCGAGATCCAGATCGTACCGACCGTCGGCCAGCAGTTCGAACCCCTCGCCGTAGGCCTGCATGAGAGCGTACTCGACGCCGTTGTGGACCATCTTCACATAGTGACCCGACCCTTCGGGGCCCATGCGGTCGTGGCCCGCGGGACCGGTGGCGACCGCATCGAAGACGGGCACGAGTTCGTCGTAGGCCCACTGTGGACCGCCGATCATCAGTGAAAATCCTTCCTCGGCGCTTGCGGGGCCACCGCTGGTCCCACAGTCGAGGTAGGCTGCCGAGCAGGCTTCGGCGCGCTCCAAGGATCGTTCGAAGTGGGAGTTCCCGCCGTCGACCACGACATCGTCGCTATCGAGATGCGGATCGAGATCATCGAGCGTGGCGTCGACCGCTTTCCCTGCGGGCACCATGAGCCACACGCGCTTGTCGTCGCCGAGTGTGGCAGCCAGATCGGCGACCGACTCGGCAGGCGTTGCGCCTGCGTCGGCCGCAGATTCGACGGCCTCGTCGTCGAGGTCGAAAGCGACCACGTCGTGGCCAGCCTCCAAAGATCGGTCGACAACAATCTGTCCCATCCGTCCAAGGCCGATAACGCCCAGTTGCATACTCGCCCCGAGACAGTACGGTGAGGTATGGGTTGTGGTTGCGACTGGTCCACAGCAAGTCACCAACCAGCGGCTGTACTAACCGAGCAGGCAGGCCATGAGGGCTGCGTCGACTTCGCATATAAATAGTCGGCCATTTCTCAACAGGTGGGAACAGCCAAGGTCAACTATATACCCGTCAGTAAGTGGGTGGCATATGGATCTCGACGCGATCATCGGGCGAACAGAGGCATCTCGACGGGCACTGATACGGGGGGCGGTCGTCGGAATCGCCGGACTAACCGGGGTGACGACCGCACGGACGGGCGGTGAGGAGGTAATAAGTTATCTCAAAGACGACCGCAACGACGACGAGGAGCAAACCATCCAATCCGCCGAGGTGAGTGGTAATCTGGATGAAGGCGGAGACGGCGGTGATGGAGAGGGAGATGACGGGTCACGAACGAAGGAGGTCGTCAGTCAGGTCGACCTCACCGAGCGCGACGGCCGAGTGACGCTCCGGCTTGGAGCCTACGAGCGTGTGGTCGCCGATTTGAACAAGGCAGATGGCAACTCGATCGGCCGGTCGGCCTGGCGCGTCGACGGCGCGCGAGCCGCACGCAGTGGCGTCTCCTTCCGGGCACGAGAAGGCGACACCGTGCAGATCACGCTCCAGAACCCGACGCCGATCCCGTACAGTCTCTCGATTCGTACCGACGACGGCGACGGCAACCGCGTCCGGGCCGACGGTCGTGGCATTACTGTCTACGGTGGCGGTGTCGAGACACTCGTCCTCGACGAACTCACACAGGGCGAGTACAGCTACGAAATCGAAACGCTCACCCGCCCCATCGAACCGCTCGCCGGGCGACTGTTGGTCGACAGCCCAACCGACGATAGCAAAGATGACAGCAACGCAGACACCAAAGCTGACGACAGCAAACCCGACACTAATCCAACCGACAACAACTCGACTGACGCCTAGCTACTTGCCGCGGCAGTCCAAGCGAACTGTATGAGCGAGGGCATTCCGGCGGCCGCCGTCGACCAACTTCGGACCGCAATCGAGGACGAACACGGCTATCTCTCGTGGCTCGGTACTACCGTCGACACGGTCGAAACAGGGCGAATCGTGCTATCGGTTCCCTACGACGAGAAGCTAACCAACACGACCGAACCGCCGACGGTCCACGGTGGTATCGCCGCAACGCTGGCCGACACCGCGGGCGCACTCGTCCAGCGAACTGTCTTTGAGGACCCCGAAACCGGCGGTATCGCCACGATCAATCTCAACATTAACTATCTCGCTCGGGTGACAAACGAGCTCACTGCCACCGCAGAGGTCGTCCGGGCGGGCGGTTCGGTTGGCGTCAGCGAGATGCACATCGAGAGCCCGACCGACGACGGTGGCACCGAAACCGTCGCGGTCGGCCAAGGCTCGTTTCGGCTCTACCGCGACGGTCGACCAAGCGAGTTTCACACGGGGGAGTAGGCGGTGACTACGCGAATTTAGGCTGTGCGTACGCCGGATTCGGGCCGAACCTGCTTTCGACGTGCTTTTTATTGCTCATCGAGAGAGATTACGTATGGCAGATTTCACAGTCGTCGTCGCCGACCCAAACGATGGGTCGACATATCAGCGTGATGTAGACGGACAGGACGCAAACCGCTTCCTCGGCCGCGATATCGGCGAGGAGGTCGACGGTGGGGCAGTCGGACTCGACGGCTACACCCTCGAGATCACCGGTGGCTCTGACGAGACCGGTCGACCAATGCGAGAGAACGTCCCTGGCTCGAAGATCAAACAGCTCCTGCTCGACGGTGGCGTCGGCTTCAAGCCGAGCCGCGAGGGCGAGCGCAAACGGATCACGGTTCGCGGTCGACAGGTTTCCGACGAGACCGCGCAGGTCAACGCCAAGGTCATCGACAGCGACGAGGGCGTCGCCGAGGCCCTCGGCGAGAGCGACGACGACGAGTAACGACGCGCAGTCTCCCCGCGTTCAATAACTACCTATGAGCAACCGCCTACCCAGCGACAGTGATACCGTCGACACCGACCGCGCCGAACTCGTCCGGCTCGGCAGTGCGCGTCGACAGGGCATCCGACTTCCCGACTCCGTGAGCGAGCAGCTTTCGGCTGGCGATTCGATCAGACTCGTCTTCGACGGGACCGAGAATCACGCCGAAGTTGCCGCGGATACGCGCGGACTACTGGTTCGCGGCGCGTACGACAACAAACGGCTGGCTCGGTCGACCGGCGAGGGCGACAACCGACTCGCGGAGTGGCTCCGCGAGTTGGGTCGTGAATCGGGCAACAGCGTCGAGTTCGATACCGTGGTAGAGGGCGAACAGTACGGCCTCCGCGCGCCCGGAGACAGGGAAGTGTATACCGTCAAACAAGGACCACGCTCTTCGCTATCTTCGATTGCCGACCAACTCGACGACGAGTAACGACACATCGCACAGCGTCGTCCGAAGTGAGAGTCCATATACGGATGGCGACCGGAGAGCGGGTATGGAGACACTGGATGAATTTCTCGCGGGCGAGCGGCTCGAAGACGTAGCGATCTACATCGACGATAGTCAACTCGGAGACGATCACAACCTCGGTGAGGCGGGCAAAACCGTCGACTCCGGAATTGTGCTGGTCATCCCCGGCGAGGCGGGTCGCAACGCGTTCCAACAGGCGACCGGCATCGGGGCGATGGAGTTCGCCAAGGAGGCGATGGGCCGTGACGGCGACATCGAGTCGACGCTCGCTGGCGGGGTCTGTCCCGACGACGAAGACGGCGAGACTCACAATATCGAGTTCGTCCTGTCGTTTGCGGAGGCTCAAAACGAGGAGGTAGGCGGTCTCTACGAGGAGGGAGACGTAATTCACGCCTACGCACACTGTTCCTGTGGCGTTAATTTCAGCCAGAAGTGGCTCGCTGGCAGTCGAGAGTAGACAGAGAATAGACAGTCGACAGTAGGCGCTCACTAACTCAGTCGTCGCTCGATTCAGGCGTCGACTGACGGGCTTTGACGGCCTCGGGATCGAACTCGTTTGCGTCCATGTTCGGCCGGAGGCCAGCCTGCTCGATGACTTCGATATCAGTTCCCGCCGACTGACCCTCTGTCGTGAGATAGTCGCCGGTCAGAATCCCGTCGGCACCCGCCTCAAAGGGGAGTTGTTGTTGATCTTCGGCGAGGTTGACCTCCCGACCGCCGGTGATCCGCACGCGAGCAGTGGGATGGAGCAGTCGGTACACCGCAATCGTCTTGATGAGATCGGTGGTCGAAATCGCGGCCGTCTCACGATGGCCGAGCGGGGTTCCGTCGACCGGGTTGAGGATGTTGATCGGGAGAGAGGAGACGCCGATCTTTCTGAGTTCGAGGGCGGCGTCGACGCGGTCGGCTGGCGTCTCGCCCATCCCGAGGATGACGCCCGCACAGAGATCCATCCCGGCGTTCTTGGCTCGGCGGAGCGTTTTGAGTCGGTCCTCAAAGGTGTGGGTAGAGACGATCTCCGAGAAGTAGCGCGGTGAGGTCTCGATGTTGTGGTTGTAGTGGTTGAGCCCCTCGTCCGCGAGAATCTCGGCTTCTTCCTCCGTGAGGAGGCCAAGACTGGCGTCGACCTCGACGCTCGTCTCGTCGCGGATGAGTCGGACCGCACGAAGTACGTTGGCCCACTCGTCGGGCCGTTTTTCCTTACTCACTCCTTTCTCGGCGACGACAATGCCGAACCGCTGGGCTCCGTCGCGTTCGGCGCGTTTAGCGGCGTCCAGGATCTTCTCAGGGTCCAGCAAGTCGTGCGTATCGATCCCGGTATCGAAATGGGCCGACTGGGCACAGAAGCCACAGTCCTCGGCGCAGTTGCCAGCTTTTGCGTTGACGATGCTACAAGCGTCGACGGTGTCGTCACCGAGCGTTGCCCGAACCGAATCGGCCGCCGCGGCGAGGTCGTCGACCGGCTGGGCTAAAAGTGCAATCGCGTCGGTTCGGTCGAGGTGGTCGCCGTCGAGAACCCGACACACAGCGTCGTCTATCGTCCGGTTTCCTGTCTCGTAAACCACATACACACATTATGTTTACGACACAATAAGTGTCAGGGAGACAGCGTCTGGTTGGTCGACAACGGCTACTACTACATGGTCGACGATCATCGACTGAACCAAGCTGACATGCTATACCATCTACAACCATACAGTACCGTCAAATGGTAAGTGACGGTAAATTTATACATTCGGCCGGCATTTAGTGTACTGACGAGAGCTGTACGATAACCAATCGACGTTCAACCAGATTCCCTCCAATGAGTACCTCAAACCCGCTTACAGCGATGTTTGGCTACCAGCGAACCGCCTTCGAACAGACGCAAACGGCTGTCTTCGAATCCATCAAACTCCAGCGAACTGCGGTCCAACAGTTCGCTGACGCGCTCGAAACTGGCAAACAGCTGCAGACACACGGCAACGAGCTGAAACGTACCACCCTCCATGCCTATGTCGATGCTATCGAGCAGGCCACTCCCGAGGCCGACCTCACAGGGTTCCACGAGATCGTCGACGAGGGTATCGACGCGCTCGAAGATGGGTATGAACAAAACTGGGATGCAGTCATCGAAGGTATCGAGGAACTCGAAGCGATGAGCGATAGCTACAGTGAGACTGTCGACGACTCCTTCGACAGCTTCCTCGACGCCCAAGCACAGATCGAGGACAACACAGCAACGATTGTCGACCAAGTCGAATCAGTGGTTCCCGACGAGCAAGTAGCCGCCGACTAACCGTCCTCCCTACTCCGCAGTCGGTTCGTCTTGTTCTGCTTCGTCTTCTGCTGCCACATCTTCGGCAACACGTCTGAACGCCGCCAAAATGACGCGTTTGGTCGTCTCGCCCTCAGTCGTCCAGTGGTAGGCGTAGTCCATCATATCGTCGTAGATGTCGGGTTTACAGCCCGCGGCTTTGGGGTGGCCACCGCCTTCGACCTGCCGGGCGACCAGATGGGCCTGCTCGAAGGTCTCGCTGCCACGGATACTCGCGCTGCCGGATGGTTTGACGATCACCGCGGCGTCGGCACCCGCCTCCTGAAGCCCGTCGGCAACCTCGTTTTGTGAACACCGACCGTAGGTGACGCCGACCGTCCACGGGCCAATCGATTTGTAGGCGGCTCGATCGACCGCCAACTCGATCAGTTGTTCCTTCTCGACCCGACGGTGAGCGATGTAATCTTCGACTGACTCCGGGAGGTCCGCCCCGTAGGCACCGACTACTGCGGCATACTCCTCGGCTGAGGTCCAGTAAGCGTAGTCCGCGAGGTCCTTGCTTCGCGGGTCCTCGTTGAGCCACAGATCGTGGTCTCGCGTTACCTCAGCGAGGTCGGTAAACCGCTCGTCGAACTCGTAGTCCAGCGAGCGCAGGGCGACGTCGGTGCTACACTCCTCGTCGGAGTCGCCGACCACGAGGTCGACGCCCGCCTCGCCGACCGACTCGGCGACTGCTTCGGGCCACTGGTGGTGGTCGTACCACGAGACGCGGTCGCTCCGCTTGCGGATGGTTTCGACCGACTCGGCAATCGGTTCGTACTCGTCGGGGGCAATATCACAGATGAAGACGTCGACGCCGGTTTCGGCGTAGTCGGCGACATATTCCAGCGATTCGGTCAGCGAATGTGGCCCCGCGGCCAGCAGTGCGACCGACGACTCCGGCTGGTCCTCGTCGTCTTCGTCCTCCTCGTCATCGGATTGGTCCGCTTCAGAGAGCCGATTCTCGATCTCTTCGAGGAAAGGGTCGACATCGAGAGCGGCATCGTACATCTCCCGAACCAGTGCGATACAGCCCAGTCCGTCAGCATCCGAATCGGTGACGACGACAGCTTCTGCACCCTCGATTGCTTCGCGTGCCCGTTCCTCGGAGCGGTCTTCGTCCAGCGAGTCGGGATAGAAGAATCCGGTTCCCGGAAGCAGTGATCGGCGTCGAAGCGGCAGGTTGCCGCTTTTGATGAGTTGTTCGTCCATACGGAGTCCAGAGAGCCGACCGGGAAAACTCTCGTGTGTTAGCCTCGGCCTACTCGGCTCACCCCAGTTCAGGGTTTCGGCGTCGGCGGCTCGGCCTAGGCGTCGACAGGCTCGGACTCGCTTGTCCCCTCTAACTGCCGGACGGTCAACACCGGCACCGGACAGGTCCGAACGACGCGTTCGGCAACACTACCGATGAGGAACCGGTTTTCACCGTGTCGACCGCGGGTGCCGGTCGCAACCATATCGGCGTCGATCTCGACGGCGTAGTCGCAGATTTCAGTGGCTGGACGGCCCTCACGGACAGCGGTTTCGACCGAGCGGTCGGTCGAGTCGGTAACCGTCGACAGCGCGTCGTCGGCCTGTTCGGCGAGGGCATCCTGTAGCTGATCGCTGACCGCCGCGGGCGAGGAGTCGACCTCGTCGGTGTCGACGACCGACAACGCGTGGACCGTCCCGTCGAAGCGGTCGGCGAGATCCAACGCTACCGCAACTGCCCGACTCACACTGTCGGAGCCGTCGGTCGCAATCAGGATCGTCTCGAACATATCGCGTCGTTTGGTCGCCCGTGATATAAAACGCGACATCTCGACCGAGGACAGAAGGGAGCGTTTTAGGTAGCCTCCGCATAACCCACTCGTATGGCGGAACTCGAAGTCGACCTCGTGGTCGTCCCGATTGACGGAAGCGAGGAGTCACGGACGGCCGTCGAGTACGCGGTAACAGTCGCCGACCAGTACGACGCGTCGGTCCACGCGCTGTATATCCTCGGAGAAACGACCGTCCGGGCAATCGACCGCGGCGCAGTCGCCGAAGAGGCTGTCGCCGACGACACTAAAGCCTTCAGCGAAGCCGTTACCGAACTCGCCGCAGAGGCCGATGTCGACCTCGCGACCTCTATTGCGGCTGGCTTTTCGACGGACGTCAAAACGCTCCATCCGGGCGGCGTCGTCCTCGATACGGCCGAGCAACTCGACGCGGATTTCGTCGTCATGCCGCGCGAACCCACAACGGATGCCTCAAGCGACGTGTTAGAAACGGCAGCCGAATACGTCCTGCAGTACGCGAGTCAACCGGTGCTGTCAGTCTGACTGGTCTGCGAGCTGGATCGCCATCTCAAGTTCGAAGCTCTCGGCACCGGTCGTCTCGAAGCCGACCTTTTTGTACAGTGCGACGGCCGCATGGTTCCAGCGCTCGACGGTGAGCCAAACCTTTGTTATGCCGTGACTAGCCCCGTAGCCGAGCAGCGATTCGATGAGGTGGGTACCGATGCCCGCCTCTTGATAGGGCTGCAAGACGAAAATCGCCAGTTCACAGTCCTCGTCACCGTCGGGAACCAGCGTCGAGTGGCCCGCGGCGGTGTCGCCGTCCCACGCGATCACGTTCAGGCAATCCTCCGAGAGGATGCTTTCGAGCCACGTCCGGATGCGCGACTCTCGGCCCGGTGGGATTCCCTGCGCGCGGTCGGAGGGATCGAAATCGGCGTACATCTCGACGAGCGCATCGAACTCCGCCTCGGAGCCGTCGTAGGGTTCAATTACGATCTCGCGGTCGTCGCGGTCGACGAAGTCGACGGGCGGTACTTCGAACGGTCCCGAAATGTCATCAGGGAAGCGACGATCAGCAGTCATCGGACAAGAGTCACCGTCACGTGTGAGTTCAGGAGGACGAACTCCGCGGTCTGATTGATCTTGATCTTCCCCATTGGGCTGGTCGTACTGCCACCCAGCACGATCTCGTCGAACCCTTCGGATTCGGCGATATCGACCAGCTTGCTTCCCGGCTCACCCTCCACGTGACGGATGTCGACCGAGAGCTCAGTGTCCGAAACGGCCGATTCCACGCGGCCTTCAAGTTCATCGCGGTCAGCGTCGGTCCCCTCGGAGTCGACGATAGCGATGGTGAGATCGTCGCCCGCAACGACCGCCCGGTCGACGGTGCGTTCGAGCGCACCGAACGAGCCATCGGTGCCGCCGATGCCCAGTAAAACCTTCATATACGGAACCGTTGGAGCGACTGCTGAAAAACGTTGTCTGTCGACTCACAGGAATTCCTGCCGAGGAGTGAGGCCACACAACCCTTTTGAGGTGGCCGTTCGCAGCATGCGTATGGATGACGATGCCGCGAGTTCGACCCACGAGACGGTCGACACAGACCGGGATGAGGTGGTCGACGATGCGGACAAGGCCGACAACGGGGCGACCAATGAGACCCCAGTCGACGACCGTCAGTCGGATGCAGCGACCGACAATCAGTCGGAGACGGTCGACGAGGCCGAGACAGCCGACAGCGTCGACAGCACCGAGAGTGCCAACGAGACGGTGCCCGCAGACGTCCGCAAATACGAGCGGTTTACCAAAATGGACGGCGCGCAGTACGACCGGGTCAACGAGTTCCTCCGGGACCGAACCTACATCACCGCCCGCGAGTGGGCTATCGCCCGACTCTGTGCGGATTTCCGCACCGAAACCGGCGTCGAGATGACCAAAATCGGTGAAAACCTCCCGCGGCTCATTCCCTTTATGACTGATACGTATACGCCGCAGGCGGTCAATCAGGCCCGCTCGTCGTTCGAGGGGAAGGTAACCAAGGCCGGCTCGACGTTCCTCTATGGGGCGATGAGTGGCTTCTTTACGGCCGAAGAGCTCGACGATTTGATGTACGAGGTTACCGAGATCGCAAAGTTCCTCTTGGAGGTCGAGGGCGTCGATCTCGCCGTTGAGGACGAACTCGACGCCGAAGAGCGCATCTCCTCGGTGATGCGAGAGGTCAGAGCCGAAAGCGCCGAACTCCGGGCCGAGGAGGTCGAGTGCCCCAACTGCGGCCACAGCCACTCGCCGGACGCGTCCTGACCAGCGACAGCGTGACTGACACGTTCGTTCCGTCGACTCTCATGGTAGCCCCCCAGAATTTTGATGAGGCGAGCAGCCGAACGTCAAGTGCATGGCATTACTAACATCCGAATCAGAGTCTGGTCCGGTCGCACAGGCCAGCGAGTCGACGACCGACACCGAGGCGAAACCCAAATCCCGTGGAGCCGATATCGCATTCATTGCATCGGCAGCCTCCGTGTTGTTGGCGTGGCACCAGTTCTATCTCAAGGGCAACAAAACACGAGGGCTGTTTATCGGCCTGTGGCCGCCGACCATCCTCGCGTTCTCCAGCTACCTCAACCAGAAGGCGATCCTCGACAAACTCGACCAGTCGCTTTTGAGCACGCCCGGCGGCTTCGAGTCGCTCCGCAAAATGATCGTCGAATAGGCCCACAACGCCGGGGGAGAGCCTGTTTAGATCGACACCGTGTGGCAGGCATGTCAACGTCATAGAAAGCGTTTTCCGCGGCGGCTGTGAGTTGCCAAATATGCGGTCCGTCGCCCTCTCAGTCGTCTTCATTGTGCTCCTCTCACTGGGCACCAGCCCGATTGTTGCCACGGGTATGGTCGGGCCCAGTGAGAGCCTCAGCACTAGTAGCGACACCTCAGCCGCCGAAGGAGTCCCGGCCATCGAGACCGGCGGGGCGACGACACAGCTGTCGGGCGAGCAGTCGACACCATCGACGACGTTTACGATCAACCTTCAGGCCGACCGGAGTGCCAACTGGGTTGTGACTGTCGAGTACCAACTCACCAATGAAACCGAACGCGAGGCGTTCCGAGAGATCGCCACCGAGTTCGAAGACGGTACCGCCACCGGCAGCCCGGATATTTCACTCTACGAGAATATCGCTGGCATCTCCAGCGAACAAACCGGGCGGGATATGGAGATTCGGTCGGTCGAGCGCTCCAGTAGCCTCCGTGGGGATGTCGGCACGCTCGAACTCTCCTTCCAGTGGACCGAGTTCCTCTATGAAGATGGCGAGAGGCTTGTTTTCAATGACACGCTCAGCACACCCGATGGCAACTCGTGGCTCACCTCGTTGAGTGAGAACCAAGAGCTTCGCATCACGACGCCCCGAGGGTATGCGATCACGAGTGCGAACGTCGGTTTTTCGGACAACACGGTCGTCATTGCCGGTCCCCATACGTTTGATTACGAGGATCACATTCAGATCATCTTAGAGCCGTCGTTTGGCCCATCGTGGGGGCTGCTCGGGGCTGCAGTCGTTATCGGCATGGGAATCATCGGTGGCGCGCTCCTGTTGCGCCGCCGGGAGGTCGACGAGAGCCCCGGGATGGATGCAAACGGCGGCGTCGACACCGCCTCCAACGAGCAACCGGCCACCGAGCCGGAGCCGGGCGAGCCAGAACCCACCGAAGACCTCTCGCTGCTGGCCGACGACGAGCGCGTGCTGAGGCTGCTCGAACGCAACGGCGGCCGAATGCGGCAGGCCGACATCGTCTCGGAGACCAAATGGTCGGATGCCAAAGTCTCACAACTGCTGTCGTCGATGTCTGACGACGGCCAGATCACGAAGCTCCGCATTGGCCGCGAGAACCTCATCTCGTTGCCGGGCGTCGACGCCCTCGATGGCTCAACCGTCGAGGACGACGACACCGAGCGGCGCTGACTCCCGGAGGTCGCTGTTCCGTCACCTACTTGCGCCGAGAGTTCGTATCCCGATTCGATGGAGTATCTGGAGCGTCGGGTCGGACTGGTCAACAGTCGACTCGAATCGGTGATCGACGCAACCGATCCCGACGAGCTGGCCGACCAACTCGACGGCGTCGTGCTCGCGGGTGGCAAACGTGTCCGCCCTGCGGTCACCCTGCTGGTTTGTGAGGCCCTCGGCGGCGACCCCGAACAGGCAGTCGACTTCGCGGCCGGGATCGAACTCGTCCACAACGCCTCGCTGGTGATCGACGACATCATCGACCGCTCGGAGGTCCGCCGCGGCACCCCCAGCGCGTGGTCAGCCTACGGCTACGGCCCCGCGATCATCGCCAGCGACGGCCTGCTCGGCGAAGCCTTCGGCCTCTTTTTGGGCAACGAGCGGGCGACCCGGATCGTCGCCGAATCGATGGTCGAACTCGGCGAGGGCGAAGCGACCGAACTGGTCGACCGACCAACCACCGAAGACGAGTACATGACACTCGCCCGCCGGAAAACCGGCGCGCTGTTCCGTGCGGCCGCCGAACTCGGCGCGGTCGCTGGCGGGGCCGACGCGTCGACGGTCGAAGCCTTCGGCGAGTACGCCGAACGCGTCGGGGTTGCCTTCCAGATCCGTGACGACGTGCTGGATGCCACCGCCGACGGCGAGGACCTCGGCAAGCCAGCCGGACAGGACGAAGTGATGGATCGCCCCTCGCTGGTACAGGTAACCGACCTCACCCCCGAGGAGGGCGACGCTCGTGCCCGCGAGCAGTCCGAACTCGCGCTTGCGGCCCTCGACAGTGCCGACGTAGACGATACCGATGCCAAAGCCTATCTCCGCGACCTCGCGGAGTTCGTCGTCGTCCGCGAGCGGTAGCTGGCGGAGCGTTCGCCAGCAGTAGCGACCACCTACTGGCAGTAGGAACCAGCTACGGAGTCTGAACGGCGATCTCCTGATCGGAGACAGCTACACACACGCCGGTCGACCATCTAACAGAGAGAAGTGTATATTAGCTGTCAGGAAAAGAGATGTTTATTCACGTAGATGCGTATATTGGCTCGTTTGAGTATCGACATATTCATACTTGCACAACAGTGAGTATCGGGGTATGAACAGATCAGAGAAGGCCGCCCTCCAACTGCAGGCCGTGGCGGTCCTCCGGATGCTCAAAGAGACCCGGACCTACGAGGAGCTCTCGGCGGTTACGGGGCTTCCGGCGGGCGATCTCAACCGGTATGTCAACGGTCACGTACTTCCCGGCACGGAACGCGCTCGGGAGGTCGTCGACGGGATTGGTCGGAAGGCACTGGCCGACGAACTCAAAGCCAGAGTGAGTTTCGACGACGAGGGGTACGTCGACAACTCCTCGGTCGTCTTCGACCAGTCGTTCCTCGACTTGGTCGCCCCAGTCGCCGCCAACAGCTTCGGCTTCCAGCGACCCGACGTGGTGCTGACGGCGGCCACTGACGGTATTACCATCGGCGCGGCGATGGCCTCCTACTTCGATGCCAAACTGGCCTACGCCAAGAAATCCAAGGAGACCGCCGTCGAGGAGTTCATCGAATCCCGACAGCGGCTCGCCTCCGGCATCGAGTTGACCTACTATCTGCCGGCCTGCGCGCTGTCGGCAGGCGAGTCGGTGCTGATTGTCGACGACCTCATTCGATCCGGCGAGACCCAAGAACTCCTCTTGGATATCGCCCGGCAGGCTGAGGCTCCCGTCGCGGGCGTCTTCGCGCTCATCGCGGTCGGCGATCAAGGGATGTCGCGAGCACGAGAGCTGACCGATGCCCCGGTTGGGGCGCTGTCGACGTTCGACTGAGCGGAGAGATGCCACGAGGGCGGTTGTGCGACCCGAAGGCACAGGATCACGGGTTTCTTTTATACAGCGACCCTACAATAGGTGATGTCAAATCTCATCCTCTACGAACTGCCCGGCTGTCCGTTCTGTGCGAAAGTCACAAGCAAACTCGATGAACTCGGCCTCGACTACGAGTCACGCAACGTCCCGAGTTCGCGAAGCGAGCGCACCGAAGTCCAAGAAGTAAGCGGCCAAGCTGGCGTTCCAGTCCTCATCGACGAAGACAACGGCGTCGACGGGATGCCCGAAAGCGACGACATCGTCGCGCATCTCGAACAACACTACGCTTAACTAGGCTTCCGGCTCGGCGGCCCGCTCGCGGATCATCTCGCGGATACGATCCGGATCATCAATCGACGCCAACTCTTCACAGGAGACGATAGCAGTGCCGTCGACCGACTCTCGTTTGACTGTATCAGTAGTGAAGTAGATCGACCGTGTCTCAGTGACACGGCCAATCGAACTCATCAGCCGCGCGCGTTTTTCGGCACTCGGGGTGAACGGCGAATGACCGGTCAGCACGGCTCGTTCGCGGCCACCGCTGTCCTCGCTGATCGCCTTAAACGGCGAGCGGTTGGTCGGGTGGACGTCGAAGCCGGCGTTGGTGAGCGTCGACAAAACCTGCTCGTCGTCGGGGTCGACCGCCGGCCCCTCCGGAATCGGGTCGGCATCCCGCACGTCTTCGGCCCCCTCGAACACCGAGACGGGGTTGGAAAATGGCTCGTTGAACAGCTCTTCGAGCTGAATGGCCACCTCGATGGAGGCGTTCATCCCGTCTTCATATTTTGAAACCGTCCGGCGGGAGACACCGAGTTCGGTCGCCAGTCGACCCAGACTCCATCCTCGCTCTTCGCGCTCGTCGGCCAGCAGGTCGCCGTCAATGCTGACATAGAGGCCGCCCGGCGCGGCGTAGATTAGCGGCGGGACCTCCTCAATGAACAGGTCGTAGGCGGTGTCGGGGTTGAAGACGGGGACGCCGTGGCGGAAGTAAACGACGCCAGGTTCGAGGTCTTCGTTGCGGGTCCGCAGGCCGATGACGATTGGAGTGGCCGAGAGATAGTCGCCCAGCCGCCGCATCTCGGCACCCGTTTCACCCGTCAGGGCGTCTATATTGCCGAGGATTTTCAAGAGTACGAGGTCCTCGCCGCGGCGGGCCGCAAGGTCGAAACTCTTGGGTCGGACCGAACACCGCTCGCTGACGAGGAACCCCGCATCCTCCAGCATCGCGGTGATGTTGCCGACCAGTGCTGTCCGTGACATACCGGGATATAGGTGAGTTCAGACATATATGTGTTACGTCGGCCCCATGTAGTCGACCGGGGCTGCGTCCCGTGATTCTGTCCTGTCGGTGAGCCACACACTTAAATATTCATTCCGACCCGAAACTGGTTTTCAGGGGAACCACCTACAGGAGGCGATGACAGTGATCGGTCTCGACGACACCGACTCCCGGAGCGAGGGGATGTGCACGACCTACCTCGCCACGCGACTTGCGGAGGCAATCGAGGCCACCGGCGGGACTGTTCAGCGTCGACTCCTCGTTCGCCTGAATCCCGCCGTAAAACACAAAACACGCGGGAACGCGGCACTCGCTCTCCATACTGATCTCGATGCCGAGACAGCCTTCGAGTTGGCCTGCGACCAACTCGAATCACTGGCTATCGACGTCGACAGCCGGACCAGCCCCGGCGTCGTCGTTGCCACCGGCAGTCCCGAGGCAGTTCCCGATTCAGTCAGCAACCACGCCCGGCGAGCGATTCGTCACCGAATCTCGCTCGATGACGCGATTGCTGTGAGCGACGATGCAGGCTACCACCATCGCGGCTGGGCGGGCGTTGGCTGTGACGTGCAGGGACGCGGCCGAATCGGCGCGCTGGCGGCGGTCGGTGCGTGGCAGGCGTTCGACGAGTGGACCTACGAGACGATTTCGTACCGTGAGTTCGACCGGTGTGGGACACCCCGTGAAGTCGACACCGAGGCAGTCTTTGCGGCCGCCGAGTCGGGGTATCCGACCGTCTGGGACACTGTCGACCGCGGCACGGGGGAGACAGTCTGTGTTCCGAACGCGCCGGGACCGATTCTGTATGGGATTCGGGGCGACGAGCCGGCGGCCGTCCGGGAGGTTGCCGCCGACATCGCGGCCGCAGACGGTACCGAACGCGTCGACAGAACAGCGACGTTTCTCACGAACCAAGGCACCGACAGCCATCTCGCCGACGGAGCGATTAGCTCGCTCCGCGAGGGCGCAGGCTATCGGGTCGACGGTGTGGTCGACAGCGAGCCGGAGACCCGACAGGGCGGTCATGTGTTCTTTCGGCTGGCCGATACTGATCAAGCGGAGCCAGCAACAGTCGACTGCGTGGCCTTCGAGCCGACAAAGCGATTCCGCGATTACGTCAGAAACCTGCGTGTCGGCGACCGACTGACCGTCTGTGGAGAGTACAGCGACGGGACGATCAAACTCGAAAAGATCGCTGTTCGAACGCTCAATCGCACCGAGCAGGTCACCCCGGAGTGTCCCGACTGCGGGCGGCGCATGAAATCAGCGGGCCGCAATCAGGGCTACCGGTGTCGGGACTGTGGTACCTCGGCTCCGGGCAAAGTAGCCCGCGAGGTCGACCGTGATCTCGATCTGGGCTGGTACGAGGTGCCGCCAGCGGCGCGTCGACATATCGCCACACCGCTGGTTCGCGGTGAGTTCGACGGGCCGACTCATCCGGAACGATAGCAGGACGGAGCGTCAGTAGCTGTCGACGTTGGTGCCGACCGAGCAGACGTACTCGCCGGCTGCGACCTGCGGGAGGCGGCGCGAGCGCCAGAAGATCCCGTTGTTGTCGGCGGTGACGCTGGCTTTTATCTGGCCGAAGGGATCGGTTACTTCGAAGAGGGTATCGCCCGAGGTGACCCGCGAGCCGAGTTCGGCCCGGTAGTCGACAATCCCTCCGGCGGGTGCGCCATACTGGTCGAAGCGTTTGGCCCGTGTCTGTCGACTGATGGCCACCTCACCATCCAGAAAGTCGTAGTAGCGCAGAACGTTGAACACGCCCTCGACACCACGCTGGATGCTCTCCTCGCTGAAACCGACCGAGCCACCGAGTTCGGGATCGATTGTCGGCACTCCCTCATCGGGGCCGATCCGAGCGAGTTGTCCCTCGGGACCTTTCTGGTCGAGGACGTGTCCGCAGCCGAAGACCTTGGCCAGACGGAGACACTCGCTGTGCAGCGAATGGCGTCGACCACACCGAACCCGAGCCTCGTCGATCATCCGACTGGTCGAGCCCTGATGGAGATCCAGAATAAAATCGGCCGTTTTGGCGGCATCGAAGACGGCCGCCGAAATACGTTCGCTGGAACTGCCGTTGGGGTCGCCGGGGAACGTCCGGTTCAGTTTGCGGTCGTCGATCGGGTTGCGGTGTTCGGCCACCTGAAAGCCGAAGTAGTTGACAATGCCAACGACGAGGATCGACCCCGAGAGCGTCGCCGGATCGATCTGGGGGACCACCCGGCGGATCACCCCCAGTCCGTTGAGTTCGTCACCGTCGCTGACTGCCTGAAGATACAGTCGATTACCGTCTTCGGCACCATTGATCACTGCCACCGGGAGTCCGACGCTGCTTCCGTCGCGGGTTTCGCCGACGTCGAGTCGACCCACGTCGAACTCGCCGGGAGCCGCGCTCGCAGTGCCGAGCGAGATCGTCATTGGCCACACTGACGACCCCATCGGACTTTAGAAGTTCGGTCCGGGCGAACAGATGGACGAACCGACCAATGACTCCGGAGTTGTTTTGGGAGAAGCGACAGAAATTCCGACAATGAGCGACCGTGAGGCCAGTCCACTGGCGGGGTATCGACAGTTTCTCTCACTCAGGGGCGACGTCCTGGTGCTTTCGGTGGCGATGTTCGCCTTCAGCCTCGGCTTCCAGATGACCACGCGATTCCTCCCGCGCTATCTGGAGGTCCTCGGCGCGAGCGCGTTCATCATCGGTCTGTTTGGCACCTTCGGTAACCTGATTAGCGCCGTCTACCCTTATCCCGGCGGCGTCGTCTCGGACCGCATCGGCTCCCGCTATGCGCTCACGGTGTTCGGTCTCGCCTCGACGCTCGGCTTTGGCCTCTGGTTCATCGCTCCTTCGTTCGGCACAGTCACCATTTGGGGACTCACGATCCAGCCGTGGATCTGGGTGTTTGTCGGCTTGGTCCTCGCCCAGGCGTGGAAATCATTCGGGCTGGGAGCGACCTACGCCATCGTCAAACAGAGCGTCGACCCCGACCGGCTGGCCCGAGGGTTCGCCAGCACCGAAACCTTCCGCCGGAGCGCGTTTCTGCTCGGTCCCGTGGTGGCGGCTGGCCTGCTCACGCTCCACCCCTCGTTCGAACTGAGTTTTCGCTACGTGCTGGCGGTCGCAGTTGTCTTCGGTGCGGTCGCAACGGTTGTCCAGCATTTCCTCTACAACGCCAGCGATGACACGTTCGGTGGCTCCTTTGCTGGCGTCGACCAGATCCGCGATGACCTGCGAACCATGCCGTCGACGCTCCGTCCCTTGCTGATCGGTGATACATTGGTGCGGTTCGCCAACGGGATGGTGTACGTCTTTTTCATCATCGTCGTCACCGATTTTCTCAGTGTGGGGGTCACGACCTCGCTGCCGGTCGTCGGGGGCATCGACCTCTCGCCGGAGGCGTTTTTCGGCGTCCTGCTCGGCATCGAGATGGCGGTTGCGCTGCTGGTGATGGCCCCCGCGGCGGCGATGGCCGAGCGAGTCGGACTGAAACCGGTTGTCGCGACTGGCTTCGCGGTGTATGCGATCTTTCCGATCCTGCTTATTAGTGCCCCAGCCAGCGCGAGCGTTCTGGTGGTGCTGTTTGCGATCTCCGGCCTCCGATTTGCGGGCCTTCCGGCTCACAAGGCACTCATCGTCGGTCCGGCGGAGGCCGGTGCTGGCGGCCGGATCACTGGTTCCTACTACCTGCTCCGAAACGTGATCGTGATTCCCAGCGGGGCCATCGGCGGGGCGATCTACGGTGGACTCGCGAACCCATTCGGCAGTGGACAGCTGCTCCCGGAGAGCCCACTGCTGGCGTTTGGACTTGCGACCGCTATCGGACTGGTAGGCACTGGCTACTTCCTCGTCTTCGGGGAGGAGTTCGAGGCTTACCAATAAAGTCGACCCTGACGGCAGTCGAAGTCGGTGTGAATATAGTTATTCAGCGGCTACGGGCAGGTGTGAGCGACGAATCCCCAGCAGACCAGCCGGAGACGTTGGTGGAAGCCCTCGCAGTGAAACGAAACGTGACCGTCGGGGTTGCTGTTGGCGTCGGTGTCGCAGCAGTCGCCTACGCGGTTCGGGTGTTCGAACTGTTCGGGCCAGTAGTCACGACCCGCGAGTATCCAGTGCTCGGTCCCGAAGGCTGGTTTTTCATGTTGGCGGTCGTCTTTGCGGTGTCGACCACACTACTCGTGACACTCGTGTTGACGGGTGTTCGAGCAGCCCAGCTCGCCACAGAAAACTGAGTCAGTCGGCGTTGGGGAGCTCGCTGTTTTCGAGTGCGTTGTCGGCTTCCGGAGTGAGTTCGTAGATGTTCTGTCGTGCGTCCGCAAAGTAGACATCCTCGTCGACCACGCCGATTGTTTCGAGGCGTTCGAGTGCATAGCGCACCGTCCGAGCCGAGAGCATCGACTCCTCGACGATCCCCTTCTGTGTGAGCGTCCCGTTGTATTCGAGTACCTTGAAAACCAGTTTGGCGCTCGGTGGCAGATCGTCGAGGCTCTCTTGGTCTGTTCCTGCCATTACCCCTACTGAAACAGCACACTGGCATAAAGTTTGATGACGGACAAACCCTGCCGGGAGGGTCGAAACCGAGCGGTGGCAAGCGAACTCCTTTTCATTACTGATGCCGAACTGCGCGTATGGCTACAGAATCGGCATCCGGTTTCTCCGACCACATGCGCGGAGTGACCGTCACGACGATTGCCTGTCTTGCGGGGATTCTCGCAGCAGTGGCCTCGGCGGTCGTCGTCGGCACGACACCCGAGGCGGCGGGCAACATTCAAGCGGTCCTCATCATGGGCATCGCGATCTTCGTTCAGTTCCCGATCCTCAAACTGATCGGCGTCGACATCAGCGAGTTCGGCATCAAGGACAACCTGTTTGTCTCCTTTATCACGTTCTGTCTCTGGTTCATCACGTACGCCGTCCTGCTGAGTGAGGCGGTGACGTTCTAATGGCCGATGACAGCATCGCGGTCGTCGACCTCGACCGCTGTCAGCCGGACCGCTGTAACTACGAGTGTGCCAACTTCTGTCCACCGAACCGAACGGGCAAAGAGTGCATCACCGTCCGCGGCGAGGACACTGAAGTCGGCGACCCCGACCAGATCCGCATCTCCGAAGAGATCTGTCTGGGCGAAACCTGTGGGATCTGTGTCGAGAAGTGTCCCTTCGACGCCATCGAGATCATCAACCTCCCGCAGGAACTCACCGAGGAGCCGACCCACCGCTACAATGAAAACGCATTCGCCCTCTATGGGCTGCCGGTTCCCGAACCCGGCAAGGTAACCGGTATTCTGGGACCGAACGGGATCGGGAAGTCGACCGCAGTCAACGGACTCGCGGGTGAAATGATCCCAAACCTCGGCGACTACGACGACGAGCCGAGTTGGGATGCGGTATTGGACCGCTACCGTGGCTCGGAACTCCAGCAGTTCATCAATCGGCTGATCGACGGCGAGATCGAAATCGCCCGTAAGCCGCAGTACGTCGACCAAATTCCCAAACAGTTCGACGGCAAGACTCGGGAACTGCTCGAAGCAACCGACGAGCGAGGCGAGTTGGACTATCTGGTCGACCGGCTCAGCATCCGTCCCGTGATGGACCAGCCCATCGACTCGATTTCGGGTGGCGAACTCCAGCGCGTGGCGATTGCGGCAACCCTCGCACGGGATGCGGATTTCTACTTCCTCGACGAGATCACACCCTACCTCGACGTTGGCCAGCGAATGGTCGCGGCACGGCTCATTCGAGAGTTGGCCGAGGACGAGGAGGCCGACCGCTCGATGCTCGTGGTCGAACACGACCTTGCGATCTTGGACCTCCTTGCGGACTCGATCCACGTCGGCTACGGTGAGCCCGGCGCGTTCGGTGTGATCACGCCGCCCAAGTCGGTCCGAAAGGGGATCAACGAGTATCTCGAAGGCTACCTTACCAACGAGAATATGCGGATCAGGCCAGAAAAGATCACCTTCGAGGAACACGCCCCACGGGCGACGACGAAGGGAATGCCCCTTGTCGAGTACCCCGACCTGAAGAAATCCTATGGTGAGGGCGAGTTCTCGCTCGACGTCGACAGTGGGACGATCTACGAGGGCGAAGTCCTCGGGATCGTCGGCCCGAACGGAATCGGGAAGTCGACGCTCGCAAAGATGTTTGCTGGCTCGGTCGAACCCGACGAGGGAAGTCTCGATTTCGAACTCGATATTTCGTACAAACCGCAGTACGTCGAGATCGACCAGCCAATGCGCGTCGACAGCTTCCTCTCGTCGATCACCGACAAGTTCGGGACCTCCTACTGGAACACCGAAGTCGCCCAGCCGCTCCAGTTGGAGCGGATCATGGAACAACAGCTAACCGATCTCTCGGGTGGCGAACGCCAGCGCGTGGCGATTGCGGCCTGTCTCTCCGACGAGTCGGATCTCTACGTGCTCGACGAGCCCTCGGCACACCTCGACGTCGAACAGCGAGTGCAGGCGACGACCGCGATCCGACGCTACGCCGAAAACCACGACGCGACCGTGCTCGTGATCGACCACGACATCTACATGATCGATCTGCTCGCGGATCGCTTGATGGTCTTCGACGGCGAACCCGCCCAACATGGTCACGCCAAGCTGCCACAGGAGATGCGCGCGGGGATGAACGATTTCCTCGCCGACTTGGATATCACCTTCCGGCGCGACGAGCGAACAGGTCGACCGCGGATCAACAAACCCGGCAGCCAGAAGGACTCGACTCAAAAGCGGCAGGGCGAGTACTACTACGCGCCGTAAGCGGTTCGATCAGAGCCTCGGTAGCGCGTGTACAGAAGCGATCTATTCTATATCAGTTGTCTGACTACTGCGAAGACTGGGTACGTCGTGGGGAACTGGCCTTCCCGATAGTCCGCAGAAACAAACTGCAAGACAGAACGTCTGTAGTAGGTTTTGAGAGACGACCGGATCCCATATGATTAGTCGGACAGTGACTGGCCGCTGTCGGGCCAACTGGCTTTCCAGACGTTCGCTCGGCTCCGAATGCGTGTCAGATCGAGTTGCACCAACTTGCCGGGATCGAGGCTCGCCAGCTCGTCGCGGAGACTGCTGTCTTCGTACTCGACGACCTGGAAGACACGGTTGGCCGACGGGGCTAACATGCTAATTGCGTTTTTCCCGTTCATCCCGTTTAAAACACGGTATTCTCTAGTTTTATCGACGGTATGCTTCATACCTAGATAGTGTGGTGGACTTTCGTGAAAAATCTTTGCATCACATTTGATGCAGCTGACCCACGTCGAGAACGAGGTGTGTTTGTTCTATTTGCGCATACTATCGCGTCCGACATCATGAATAGACACGGCTCAGCTATCGACATCTCGAAGCGAACCCGGTTCCGTGTGAATGGTTCTATCACGACCTCTCCATCGGCGGGTCGACCCGTAGGGCTTTAGCCGGAGACGGACTCACAGGAAGTATGTCACAGGGAATCGTCGAGGAGTTTCTCTCGATCAAAGCCGACAGCGACGCCGATCTGTTGGCGATGCAGTGTGGCGATTTCTACGAGTTTTTCGCGGATGATGCCGAAACCGTCAGCGACGAACTCGATCTTACCGTCTCGCAGAAATCCTCGCATGGCTCATCGTATCCGATGGCCGGAATCCCGCTCTCGGAGCTGACGCCGTATATGAAGGCGCTCGTCGAACGCGGCTACCGGGTTGCCGTGGCCGACCAGTTTCAGGACGACAACGGCGACCACTACCGCGAGATTACGCGGCTCATAACTCCGGGGACGCTCATCGAAACCACCGATGCCGAGGCCCAGTATCTCGCTGCGGTCGTCCGAGCAGACGGAAACGAAGGTCCCTATGGATTGGCGTTTGCCGACATCACCACGGGCCAGTTCCTCGTCACCGAAGTCGACACCGCGGCCGACGCCCACGCCGAACTGTATCGGTTCGATCCCGCTGAGGTGCTGCCCGGACCCGACGTGCGAACTGACGACGACTTTTCTCGACAACTCCGAGAGCGAAGCGACGCCTCACTGGCACTGTTCGATACCGACGCCTTCGCGCCCGGTCGGAGTGCCCACACGGTCAGAGACCAGTTCGGCAGCGAAACGGTCGACAGCATCGGTCTTGATTCCGAACTCGCGGTTCGTGCGGCGGGTGCAGTGCTCTCGTATGTTGAAGAGACCGGCGTCGGGGTTCGGCAGTCGATGAGTCGACTCCAACTGTACACGGCCGACGACCACCTCACGCTCGATGCCACCACACAGCGCAACCTCGAACTCGTCGAGACGATGCACGGGGACAAAGGTGGCTCGCTGCTCGACACCATCGACCATACCGAAACCAGCCCCGGCGGTCGACTGCTTAGAGAGTGGCTAACGCGCCCCCGACAGGACGCGAGTGAGCTCGGGCGTCGACTCGACTGTGTGGAAACCCTCACATCGGCCGCCCTGCCACGTGAGCGCCTCCGAGAGACGTTAGACGGAGCCTACGATCTCGAACGGCTGGCCAGTCAGGCCGCCAGCGGGAGCGCCGACGCCCGGGATCTGCTGGCAGTGCGGGACACCCTCGAACTACTGCCAACGCTGGCCGACGAGATCGCGGGTGGCCAACTGGCCGACTCGCCGCTGTCGACGGTGATCGACAAACCGGATCGGGCGGCCGCCGCCGAGCTCCGCGAGACGCTCGCGGAGGCACTCGCCGACGATCCACCGAAAACCGTCACTCAGGGCGGCCTATTTAAATACGGGTTCGATGACGAACTCGACGACCTCATCGAGCGCCACGAGGAGGCAAACGAGTGGCTCGATGGACTCGCCGACCGGATCAAACGCCAGTACGGCCTCTCGCATGTGACCGTCGACCGGAACAAGACGGATGGCTACTACATTCAAGTCGGCAAATCCCAAGCGGATTCGGTGCCCGACTCTTTCCAGCACATTAAGACACTCAAAAACTCCAAACGGTTCGTCACCGACGAACTCGCCGAGCGGGAGCGCGAAATCCTCCGGCTCGAAGAGTCCCGCGGGGAACTGGAGTACGAACGGTTCGCGGAGCTTCGGGATCAGGTCGCCGAGCAGTCGGCACTCCTGCAGGATGTCGGGCGGGCGCTGGCGGAGGTCGACGTGCTGTGTTCGCTGGCGAGCCACGCCGCGGCCAACAGCTGGTGTCGACCCGAACTAACGACAGCAGGAACGCTCGATATCGAAGCCGGACGCCACCCGGTCGTCGAACAGGCCACCGAGTTCGTACCAAATGATCTCACACTCGACGACAAGCGCGGGTTTCTGATCGTCACCGGGCCAAACATGAGCGGGAAGTCGACCTACATGCGGCAGTCCGCGCTGATCACGCTGCTGGCACAGGTCGGGAGTTTCGTCCCTGCCCGGTCGACGACCGTCGGCATCGTCGACGGAATTTACACGCGTGTGGGCGCACTGGACGAACTCGCGCAGGGTCGCTCTACGTTCATGGTCGAGATGCAGGAATTATCGAACATTCTCCATTCAGCGACCCAAGACTCGCTGGTGATTCTCGACGAGGTGGGTCGGGGGACCGCCACCTACGACGGGATCTCGATTGCGTGGGCGGCCACCGAATACATTCACAACCAGATCGGCTGTCACTGCCTGTTTGCGACCCACTACCACGAGTTGACGGCGCTGGCATCGCATCTGGATCGGGTTGGGAACGTCCACGTTGCGGCCGACGAGCGGGACGGCGAGATTACGTTTCTGCGAACGGTCCAAGAGGGGGCGACAGATAGATCATATGGGATTCACGTCGCCGATCTGGCCGGCGTGCCGATGCCGGTCGTCGACCGGGCGCGGAACGTGTTGACGAAACTCCGCGAGGAGAAAGCGATTGAGGCGAAAGGAGCCGCCAGCGGTGGCGAGGCCAAACAGGCAGTGTTCGATCTCAGTGCCGGAGAGTTCCAAACCTCCGAGACCAACGGCGCCGCCACTGCCAGCGGTGCGGCCACAGCCGAGACCGACCGGCGGGAGTCCGCAGAGACCACAGCCTCGACACGCGCGGCTACCCACTCGGAGTCAGCAGCCACCGAGCCGGAGTCGGTCGATCCTGCCGCACAGGAGGTGCTTGCAGCCATCGAGTCGACCGATATCAACGAAACGCCACCCGTCGAACTGATGACGAAAGTCCAACAGTGGCAAAAACAGTTGGATGAAACCTGATCGAGAACGGTATAAACAGCCGCACAAACACAGCAGATACTGTGACAGAGAAGTTATGTTTACATGCACTCTGCATAAAGTATAGTTACCATGTTATCCTAACTGGCAGTTCAGATATATTTTTTCAGACACCCAAAATTGGCTTTTGAGTGAGTTATCAAGCCAATTAAGGCACATTTACTGTCCGATATCTGTTGTATTATCTAAATTAGTCTACATCTTGTTAGAGTATCAGTTGACTATCGCTATAATTGAAAAAACATTAACATGTATGTGAGTACAAGCGTAGGTTGTTGCTATGAATGACTCACGACGCAGGAAATTTCTCAAGGTAGCTGGCGGTGTCGCGGTCGTTGGAAGCCTCGCGGGCTGTGCGGGTGAGGCCCAAGAAGACGACCAAGGCGGCAGTGAGACGGGAGACGAGCCTGCGAACGAATCAGGGCAAGAAGAGGAACCGACAGACGAACCACAGGAATCGGAGGACGAAGAACCGCAGGACGACGAAGCACAGTCGGGAACCGGTGAGGATCTGATACGGGTCGCCCACATGATCCCGGACTTTCCGGCAGTCGACGTCTACGTCGACGGCAGCGAAGAGCCGGTCATCGGCGATCTCGAGTATACGGAGGTCACGGGATACGTCCCGCTCGGTGCGGGAGATCACCAGATCCGTGTCACGCCCGCGGGCTCACAGGCGCTGACGATCTACGACGAACAGGTATCGGTTCCGTCCGGGAACATGACCGCAGTGGCTCTCCCAACGCCCGATGAGTCGGGCGGCGGCGGAAGCGGTGTTTCGACCACGACTGGTTTCCAACTCGAACTGTACGGGGATCAGAACACCCCGCCGGAGGAGTCGATCAACAACTCGCGGATTCGGGTCGTTCACGCCGCACCCGACGCACCGCCGGTCAACGTGATGGTCGGTCAGACGACGGTGTTCGAAAACGTCGCCTTCGGCGAGGCGGGCTACTACGATCTGCCCGCCGGAGACTACGAGTTCGATGTCGTTCCGGCAGACGCCATGGCCAACGGCGGTGGAACTGGAAACGAAACCGAAAACGAGTCCGACGGTGGGCTGTTTTCGAGCCTCGCGGCCGACGGTGGCGGTGGGATCAGCCTGCTCCAAGAGGAGGAAAACGAGTCAGCACCTGAAGACGAAGAGGCACCGCCCGAAGAGGACGAGGAAGAAGACGACACCGGTGTCGACTCGGTGTTGACCATCGATGCAACGACCGAACCGAACAGCGTGTACACGGTGTTTGTCACCGGCTACGTCGATCCCGAGGCAGCCAACTCCGAAGCCGAGCTTGAGGCCGTGGTGGTCCAAGACGTGGTCGACGGCGAGGTTGCCGAGGCCGAAGACGACGAGTAACGAATCCCGACGACGTTCGGGCTGGGCCTTCGACCAGCAGAACCCCCAGTCACCCCCTTTGCTCAACAGTGGATTGATAGGAGACAGCCACGTGTATACGATAATGAACGCGAAGCGGAGTATGTGGGCAGTGGCCGACTCCCAGCCCCAGGGTCCCACAAGAGATCAGCTGGCGTCGACAGCGACCGAGGAGCTCGACCGATGACCGAACAGCCGCTGATCGCGGAGGTCAGTCAGAAGGCAATCGTCGTCTCGCCGGACGACGACCTGCTGGTGATGCAGATGGATCCCGAGACGTGGGAGCTTCCCGGCGGTCGAATGGGGGCCTACGAGGAGCCACTCGTTGGACTCAAACGAGAAGTACGCGAGGAAACGGGGCTCTCGGTCGACGTCCACGAACCGGTCCACACCGCCGCATGGCGGAACGATGTCGGCAGGGGTCGGTACAGCGTTGTCTACTGGTGTGAGACCGACTCGACGGAGATTAGACTGAGCCACGAACACTGCGATTACGCGTGGGTTAGCCCACGGACCGCCAGAGACGAGTTTTTAACCGTCAGTATCCACCAGCGAGCAATCGACGAACTGCTGGACGCACAGCCGACCCTTGCGGGTCAGCCGATGGACGATGACTGACGCGGAGTCGAGCGAGGGACGAATCGAAACGCTAGACGAGTCGACCGTCCAACGGATCGCCGCCGGAGAGGTGGTCGAACGGCCCGCCTCGGTGGTCAAAGAGCTGGTCGAAAACAGCCTCGATGCGGGGGCGAGCCGCATCAAGGTGACAGTCGAAACCGGTGGCAAAGACGGCATTCGCGTCAGCGATGATGGCCGTGGCATCCCCGAAGCCGACCTGCCGCGCGCGGTCGAAGAACACGCGACCAGCAAGATACGGGATATCGACGATCTCGAAGCCGGGGTCGGGAGTCTTGGGTTTCGTGGCGAGGCGCTGTCGACTATCGGCGCGGTCTCTCGGTTGACGGTTCGCTCGCGGCCACAGGGCGGCACAACTGGAGCCGAACTCACGGTCGAGGGCGGCAACGTCGGCGAGATCCAGCCCGCTGGCTGTCCCGAGGGGACGACTGTCGAGGTCGCGGATCTGTTTTTCAATACACCGGCTCGAAAGAAGTTCCTGAAACGCGACAGCACCGAGTTCGACCATATCAACACGGTTGTCAGCCAGTATGCACTGGCTAACCCCGACGTGGCAGTCACGCTGTCCCACAACGACCGGGAGCTGTTCGGGACCGAGGGAAGCGGCTCGCTTCGGTCGGCGGTGCTATCGGTGTACGGCCGAGAGGTAGCCGAATCGATGATCGAGATCGAGTACTCGGCCGGAGAGGACGAGCCAGTCGACTCGATTACGGGACTGATCAGCCATCCCGAGACCACCCGGAGCACCCGTGCGTATCTGGCGACGTTCGTCAACGAACGGTACGTGACGGCATCAGCACTCCGGGGCGCAGTAGTCGACGGCTACGGCGGCCAACTCGCCGTCGACCGGTATCCGTTCGCGGTGCTGTTCGTCGAGGTGCCGCCGACCGCCGTCGATGTCAACGTCCACCCGCGGAAAACGGAGGTCCGGTTCGACCACGAGGATCGGGTGATGGAACTCATCGGCGAGGCCGTCGAACGGACGCTCGTCGACAGCGGGTTGATTCGGTCGTCGGCCCCCCGTGGTCGATCCGCACCCGAAGAAACTCAAATCACCCCCGAACGTACCGAGCAGGTCGACGAGGAGACAGACACCAGTCGCGAACAGGCCGACGGGACAACCACCAACGCGGCGAGCCAGCCGAACACAGGTACCACCGCTGATGAGACATCGGAGCCGGCTACGGACACGGAGACGACTCCCGATACAAACTGCGAGGGAGAAACACCCAACACCGAAGCTGTGGCGGCAGATCCAGTCGACCCAGCCGACGAGGACAGTTGGACGGTCGACGGGTTGGGTAGCGACACACAATCTGCGACAGTACGGTCAGAGGACGACAATCAAGGAACATCGGTCGGCGACGAAGCCTCGACAGCCGGCCCGAACAGTGGATCGACGACCGATTCGATCCCAGTGGCGTCCGACGAATCGAAGGAGTCGGACACGGTCGACACCGAGTCACTGGGCGAACAGTCGACCGACAGAACCGGCCGACGACAGCACACCGTAGCCGAGCCGACGACCCAACAGACGCTCAACGGTGGTGAGACAACCGACGGACGGAGCTACGAGAAGCTCCCAGCACTCCGAGTTCTCGGTCAGCTGTACGACACCTATCTGCTCGCCGAAACTGATTCGGGGCTGGTGTTGATCGACCAACACGCCGCCGACGAGCGGGTGAACTACGAACGGCTCCAAGTCGAACTGGCTGACTCACCGTCGACCCAACAGCTCGCCGAGCCGGTTAGCCTCGAACTAACCGCCCGCGAAGCCGCGCTGTTCGACGACCATAGCCACCAGCTCACAGCAGTTGGGTTTCAGGCCGAGCAAAAAGAACCGCGATCGGTCGACGTGACGGCCGTTCCGGCCGTATTCAGCACGACCCTCGATCCCGAACTCCTTCGGGAGGCGCTTTTGAGTTTCGTCGCCTCGACCGAGGAGGGAGCCGACAGCGTCGACGAGGCGGTCGACGAGCTACTGGCCGATCTCGCCTGTTATCCATCGATTACTGGCAACACCTCACTTACTGATGGCTCGGTCGTCGACCTGCTTGCGGCGCTCGACGACTGCGAGAACCCGTATGCCTGCCCCCACGGGCGGCCGGTCATTATCGAGATTAGTCGCGAGGAGATCACCGACCGCTTCGAGCGAGACTACCCCGGCCACGGTGGTCGACGCAACGAATAGGAGTTGGGCGGCTTTTGGATTTTTAAGAAAGCGGGAGGACCAATCCGTTTCCGGCGCGGCTGAACTCGGTGTCGAACGGCTCGGATCGCTCCTGCATAGTCTCTCGACACCATGCGGCTCCACGCTTGCTTGCGTGGTAGACCGCCCGCGACTCGATTTCGGTCGGATGAAGCACCAGTTCCAAGAGGCTGCCGTCGGCTCCGACGACGAGCTCGAACAGGAAGGTCCGGTCGTTTCGATGAGTCGGGTCGACCGCGTAATCGTCGACGAAATCACCCATATCGTAGCAGACGACCGTCGGTGACTCCCCGCGGTCGATCACCTCGATTCCCTGAAACAGGTGAGCACTGTGACCGTGGACGAAGTCGACGCCCCACTCGGCCAGCTTACGGGCGACCGCTTGGTGGGAGTCACGTGGCCGGGTCCGGTCGTTCGGCCCCCAGTGGAGCGACGCCACGAGTACGTCGGGATCGAACTGTTTGGCCTTGTCGACCGCCCCAGCGAGCACCGTCATTGCTTCCTCATTGTCCGGATCGAACTCGATATGGGCGGTTCCGGGCCGCTGGTCGGTCGCGGCGTAGTCGGGGACGTTGTCGGTGAACCCGATGACGGCGACCGTGAGTCCTCGGCAGTCGACTGCGGCCGGACGGTGAGCGACTTTGGGCGACCTGCCTGCACCGACGGTTTCGATATCGGCTGCCGACAATGCAGTGAGCGTCTCGCTGAGTGCCTCGGTGCCAAAATCCATCGCGTGATTGTTGGCGAGCGTACAGCAGTCGACGGTGGCCGCTCGGAGCGCATCGGTCGACCAATCGGGGTCGGCCCGGAAATGAAACCGGCGGCCGGGCCACGGTTCGCCCGGAGTCGAGAGACAGCATTCGAGATTGATGAACAGCCCATCGAGTTGCCGGAGATCCGACTGAAGGTTCCCCCAGAGAGCCGCCGGTGGCCGCTGACCGGCCCGGTAGGCATCGTTTACCTGCCGGCCGAGCATGACGTCACCGGTAAAACCGAGGTGATGTGGCGAGGACATAGGTTGATGTATGTCACCACAGCACAAATGGTTCGTCCATCGTTGCGACCGTCGGTAGCTTGGATTTACTGTCGATAGTCAGGAACTACTAAAGAAATCGCGAGGCCACCTCCGGAGGATTGGACTTAAGGTCCAATCGGCGGAACGCACTGTATGAACGGTGGTCGACACGATGGGTGAGCTGGTAACGTTCGGTGAGACGATGCTCCGACTCTCGCCGCCGCGAGGACAGCGACTCGAAACCGAGGGAGGGCTCGACGCCCGCGTCGGCGGGGCCGAAAGCAACGTCGCGGCGGCAGCCGCCAGTCTCGGCACGCAGGCCGTCTGGCTCTCGAAACTCCCCGAAAACGCCCTTGGTCGACGGGCCGTCCGGTCGCTCCGGAGCCACGGCGTGAGGCCCGAGGTCGCGTGGGACGACAGCGAGACCGCCCGGCTCGGTACCTACTATCTCGAATACGGAGCCGAGCCGCGCGGCACCGACGTGATCTACGACCGCGCCGGTGCCTCGGTCACGACTGTTCGGCCCGAAGAACTCGACTTCACGGTGTTCGAGACCGCCTCGGTGTTTCATACAACTGGGATCACGCCCGCGCTTTCGGAGGCGGCCGCCGAGACGACGCTGGAACTGCTGAGGGCGGCGGGCGAGGCAAACGTAACGCGGTCGTTCGATCTCAACTACCGCTCGAAGCTCTGGTCGACGAGCGAGGCCCGCGAGAGCTACGAGTCGGTATTAGAGCACGTCGACCTGCTTTTCGCCCCGATTCGGGACGTTCGGGCCGTCCTCGATCAGGAGGGCGACGCCGAATCGGTCGCCTATCGATTAGCCGACGACTACGATATCGAGACAGTCGTCGTCACTCGCGGGGAATCCGGTTCAGTGGCCTACACCGACGGTGAAATCTGCGAACAGGACGTAATCAACGCCGAGACAATAGACGCCATCGGCACCGGCGATGCCTTCGTCGGTGGCGTGTTGGCCGAACTGATCGCTGGCAGCGATATCGAAACCGCACTCAGCTACGGCGCGGCCGCAGCCTCACTGAAGCGAACAGTCGAAGGTGATGTCCTCGTGACCACGCGCGAGGAGGTCGAGGACGCACTCGACCAGTCGACCGGCGGGATCTCTCGCTGAGAGCCACTGTTTCTGCTCTGTTTTCGTTCCACAAAACACATAGAAAGCGGCTCAAAACGAGGAGCCGATGTAACGAACCATACTGCTGCTGATAGTGCTCCTCGTGACGGTCGGTGCGGCACCGACGACGGCTGCACACGGGGGATCACACAGCGGAGCGGCGTTTGCGGGCACCCACGTTCGATACGGAGGCGAACGCGATCAGCGGCTATGCGGTCGACGGGAACACGCTGTTCGAGAACGTGAGCGTCGGTAGCGCCAGTGACAGTGGGGTGGGGCTGGATACCGACGTGAGCGCGTCGGCGATTACGTCGACCAAGCGCGGCGGCGACCGAGAGGAGAGCCGCAAGCGTGACGTCGACGCGAATAACCGGGCAGTGGGGTGAGGTCGCAGACGTTCGTTTCGGCCCGTTCGTCAGCAGCTCTTTATAAATAATCGCTCGCTACTGTCCGGCACACAGCCACCATACGACTATGTGAGTCCGTCTCATTGGGTCCCTCATGCACGTCATGATCATCGGTGCCTACGGGAGTGCCGGGTCGGCGGTCGCAGAGGGACTCGTCGACCACGTCGGCGACACGGTCGACCGACTCACGCTGGTCGACGACGGCGAGCCGGGCGGCGGGCTCTGTATTCTCAACGGGTGTATGCCATCCAAGGAGGTACTGTCGGCGGCGGCCCACCGCTACGAGATGCGCGCAGATGACCGCCTCGACGGTGAGCCAGCGACGATCAACCTCCAACGGACTGTCGAGCGCAAAAACGAACACGTCGACAGTTTCGCGGCCCACCGCCGCGGGGCGATCCACGAGATGAGCGAGCGCGAAGGCGTTGAGTTCATCCACGACACTGCGCGATTCGTCGACGACCGAGTAGTCGAGATCGACAGCGAGCGCTACGAGCCCGACTACGTCGTGATCGCCACCGGCTCGTCGCCGAACATCCCCGATCTGCCGGGGATCGACGAGGTCGACTACTATACGAGTAAAGATGTGCTTGATGCAACCGAACTCCCCGACTCCGGCATCGTGATGGGCTTTGGCTACATCGGCGTCGAACTCGTGCCGTATCTCGCGGAGGCCGGTGTCGACTGCACCGTAATCGAACACGATGCCCGACCGATTGACGAAGCCGACTCGGAGTTCGGTGATGAACTGCTGGATCTCTACCGCGACGAGTTCGATATCGAAATTCTGACCAACACGTGGGAGAAGAAACTGGAGTCGACCGATGGTGGCGTTCGGCTTCACATCGAGCAGTCGAATACAGAGTCAACGGTCGACGCCGAGGAACTGTTTCTATTCACCGGGCGAACACCGACCCTCGACAGCGTCGGCATCGCAAACACCTCGCTCCGGCCACGACAGGGGTGGGTCGACGAAACGATGCGTGCAGTCGACGACGAACAGGTGTTTGTGGTGGGTGATGTCAACCAGAAGGAGCCGATTCTCCACGTTGCCAAAGAACAGGGGTATATCGCCGCCGACAACATTCTGGCCGACCACGCCGACGAGCAGCTACAGCCCTACAGCAACATCCACCACCACGTCATCTTCTCGGGGGCGAGCGTCTACCCCTTCGCTCGTGTCGGCCACACACCAGCGAGCGCCGAGGAGGCAGGCTACGACGTCGTCACCGCCACGCGGTGGGCCGCAGACGACGGGGTATTTAAAGTCAAAGCCGTTCCCCACGGGCTGGCGCGGCTGACCGTCGATGCCGATACTGGCACTGTGCTGGGCTATCAGGGGCTTCACGCCCACGCCGATACGATGGCCAAAACGCTACAGGTGATCGTCGAGATGGGACTTGATGTCCGGGAAATTCCGGATCGGGCCTACCATCCGACACTCCCCGAAGTTCTCGATGGGCTGTTCCGGGAGACGGCGACAGAGGTCGGCGCCTGACAGCCGAAGTCGGGTGGCTTATTCGAGTCGACGCCCTCGGTTGACTATGGAACCGACGACGACCGGCCGGTTTCGGGTGTTAGACATCCGGCCCGACGGCCGGATTCTGTTGGTCGACCTCGATGCAGCCGTCGCGGCCGTCGAGGGCGAGAACCCGGAAACCGATCTCCAGCCGCTCGCCGCCGTCCCACCCGCGTCTGACGGGGAACTTGCCGAGACCGTCAGAGAGCTGAAACCGGGGTTCGTGGTGACTGCGAGCCTTGCGTGGGACGACAGCGAGGCGGAATTCGTCGACTGCGAGATCGAAGACCGAAGCTGGATTCAGTACGCCGACGGCGTCAGTGGCCTCTTCGAGGTCGCCCAAGAGACGTGGTACGACGCCCAGATGGCCGGTGATGCGATGAACTCTCGGCCCACCTACAGCACCGACAACGAAGCCAACGGCGTCGTCTACACCTTCGCCAAGCAGGAACCACCACGAGACCTTTTTAAGGAGTTTCGAACTGGTGCGACACCAATCGAGCCGCTTATCCAGCGCGTCGAGGCCGAACGCGAGGACGACAGCGACCGCGCAGTGTTCGTCATGAACCCGGTCGACGAGGAGTTCGTCCTGATCTATATCGTGTTCCGCAAAGAGGGGATGCTCGCCCAGACAGTGCGGGATACCTACGGACTGCCGTCAGTCTGACCGCCGACTGCAACTGGGTGGCGCTACGCGAGCGACATCGTCACATCGGTCGACGAGACGATCCCGACGTAGTCGTTGTCGTCGTCGACCACCGGCAGATGCTTGATATCGAAGTTGATCATCATGGCCGCAGCTTCCCCGAGCGGTAGCGACCGTGGGACGCGTTCGACCGGCGAGGTCATGATATCAGCAACCGTCAACTCGGCCGTGTCGCCTGTCTCGGCGACCGCGGCGACGATATCGGAACTGGTGACAATGCCTGCTTCAGCACCCGGAACGAACAGCGCGTTGATTTCATGGTCCTGCATCGTCCGGGCTGCGTCTCTGACAGTGATCTCCGAGGAAACGGTGATGATCGGTTCCGACATCAGCTCTTCGACCGTATGCGTGACTTCTGTTGGCATACATCACACATTACAGGCCGACGGCTTTGCTGTTTCGGCGGTTCGATTATAAAAGACGGCGATGAAACGACTGTACTGCGGAATGAGATGGTAAGCCGCATACCGACTGGTCTGAGAGTGCAAGCCCCCCAGCCCGGAACTCTCGTTGAATACAGTCGACGCATCTCATAGGGACAGGCTCCCCCATGCCCAGTCAGTGTCCCCGGCTCGACTGGCAAGCCCTAGTACTCTGTGTCAGTATAAAAACACATCTGTGAAAATATTTTCCTGAGATTATATACGCGGTTCGAAATCCGCAGCAGTCGACCACCGATTAGACGTAATATAGCGGTCGGAATTAGTGTCTTCTGTGATCGAGTCCGCAAACCACGGCTACTGTCCGCAGATTTATAAGATATATTTTAGTTTCATATTGGAATAGAAGCTATACACGGCGCTGTCCGAGGGTGTATATGGGTTGCTCGCTCGATGCAGTCGACCAACAGATCCTCTATCAGCTCCAGCAGGATTCGAGAACACCGGTGACAGCGATTGCGGACGAACTGAACGTGTCGGATAACACCGTCCGCAACCGAATCGCGAAACTCGAAGAACGCGGCGTCATCGAAGGCTACTCGATACAGATAAACTACGACCACGCTGACATTCCACACCACTATCTCTTCATCTGTTCCGCACGTATCAATGAGCGAGAGCGGCTTGCGACGAAAGCCGAGGATGTCCCGGGCGTCCTCGAAGTTATGACCGTAATGACCGGGGCGGGAAACGTCCATATCAGAGCCGCCGCAGCCGGAAAGGCAGAGATTACTCATATCGCACAGCAGTTGGATGAGATCGGTCTCGCAGTTGAAAAAGAACATCTCATCTGGACCTGTTCGACTCAACCCTTTATTCTGTTCAGCATGGACGCTCCCGAACAGAGTTCGAAATCTCAGTAGTCACCCAATCTCGACTGGCCGTCGCCGGAGCCCTCACCATCACCGAGCCCAGCGATGTCGACCGCCCGAGCAATCGTCTCAAAAAATCCCTCGCGTTGGCTCCGGTCGTACAGCGTGGCGGCGGGATGGACAGACAACAACACACGCTGTGGGCGGTCACCGAGCCGCGGCTCGACGATATCGCCCGCCTCGTTTGTGATGCCGACCGAGCGCTCCAAGAGGTGTTCGCTCGGGACTTTGCCGAGGGTGATGACGACGGTTGGGTCGACGGCTTCGATTTCGGCTTCGAGATAGCCGCGGCAGTTGGCGAGTTCTTCCGTGGTTGGATCGCGGTTCTCCGGCGGTCGACAGCGCACACAGTTGGTTATTCGGACCTCCTCGCGCAGCACGCCAGCCTCGCTCAGTGCGTCATCGAGGACGCTCCCGGAGCGACCGACGAACGGTTCGCCCTGCTCGTCCTCATTTTTGCCCGGTCCCTCACCGACAAACAGCAGGTCGGCATCGTCCGGCCCGACACCGTTGACGATCCGGCTGCGGGAGTCGACGAGATCGGGACAGCGCGTGCAGTCGTGTACGCAGAGACCATCCAGCTGCTCCATACGAAACCGCCGGGCGGCAGGTGCTTAATGCTCCGTTTTTTCGTTTTCAGTGAGGAACTGCTGACGGCCCGCGCGGGCGATGAGTCGGGCGACCCGGAGCGGTTCGGGTCGACCACTCCCGTCCGGCGTGAACGCAGTCACGACTTCAGCAGCCTCATCGTCGGCGATCCCGACGGCCCGAACGAACACGTCATCGTCACCAACTGACACCCGTTTGCGGCCAGGGAGTCGACGGTAGCGTTCGAGCCTGCGGGCCAACTCCTCGCCGTCGAACTGCTCGCGGAGCGGCGTTTCGAGACCATCGCTGTCCTCAAAGGAGACCGCGATCACCGGGCGGTCGGCGTGGTCGGCGAGCGCAGCAAGGTCGACGATGTTGAACCACGCGGGCGCGACACCAGCAACCAAAATCCACTGCACGTCGGGCCGGTCCAAGGAGTCAAGAAGGGTACAGCAGGCGGCGGTCGCGTCGCTCCCGCCGGTTGTACACGTCGCAAAAACGACCTCGTCGACGACACGGTCGGCGCGAACCACCGCCCCACAGAGCTGACTGCGCTCGGTGGCGTCGGAGGCCGCGATGCCGACCGCACGACTGCCTGATTTCGGTGCCATTCGTCGGCAACTGGCCGACTACTCGTCTGCCTCGTCGGCGTCGTCGGGATCTTTCATCTCCTGGAGCCTGTCCAGCAGTTCGTCGTTCGACGCCCCGATATCGAAGTCGACGGACCCGGAGTGGTCGTTTTCCTCCGTATCGTGGCCGTCCTCGTCCTCGAAGTCGGTGTCGAAATTCTGGTTCTCCTGTTCAGACTCATCGTAGCTTCCGAAACCCATACAAGAGTATATACTGGTGGCACGTACAAAAATCCACGTACGGTCAGTCCGACGAACCAACGCCGGTCCAGAGACGAAATAAAACAGCGGTACCAGCCTTCAACCGGTCGCTGATGAGGAGTACCATCCCAGTGAAATCAGTCTTACAAACAGGATAAAATTACAATCGTCCACCGGTAACAGTCACTCTCGAAATAAGGGACGGGACGAACGGCACTACTCGTCGCGGTGCTCGCTCAACTGCTCCCAAATCTCGACGCAGCCAGCGCCGTCTTCGAGGTCTGCAAGATGCTCACGGTCTTTGTCTGTTGGTTTGTGGGCCATCGATATCAGTTATACCACTATTGTCAGATGCTATAATAACCATTTCGTCCCATGACGTAGCCCCCTGACATAATGTGTGCATAGCTCACACAGAAGTCGAATTAGCAGTAGAGAGTGGCGGTGACGACACAGGTTTTTGATGATCGACGCCCTCGCTCCGGTATGGAGCCACTCAACGTCACCGAAGACGCGGAGGTCTTTACGTGCAATGCGTATCTCGTCGACGGCGAGACACCGACCCTCGTCGACGCCGGAACCATGCCGGGGGTCGAAGACGTCATTGCCGACCACGTCGACACGCTGGATCGGGTCGTCCTGACCCACCAGCACGGCGATCACGTCGCCGAACTCGACGCCGTGCTGTCGGCGTTCGACGCCGACGTCTACGCATACGACGACCATCCACACCGAACCCACAGCATCGACGACGGCGATTCGATCACGATTGGCGACGACTCCTTCGAGGCCGTCTACACGCCGGGCCACGCCGCCGATCATCTGTCGTTCATCGGGGAGTCGACGCTGTTCAGCGGTGACGTCGTCGTCTATAATGACGGCGCGTTCGACGACGGGAGTTTCGGCCGCACCGACCGCCCGGGCCAATCTCGCGAGCGACTGATCGAGAGTTTGGAGACGATTCTCGACCGGCTGCCGGATTCAGTTACAGGGATGTATCCGGGACACGGCCGGGCGTTCCACGACGAGCAACGCGGCGATAGCGTTCGAACGGTGATCGAGCGCGCGCTCGAACGGGCCGAGCGTCGACAGCCGAAATACCCCGAGTAAGACAAACGGGTGATGCGTCTCTGTGGGAGATTGTGTAAAAGGAAGAAACTGCCTGCTTAGGCCGCGCGGCGCTCTTTGGCCTTCGGTCGGAGTCGGTCGTAGCCGCATTTCCGGCAGCTCTTGGCGCGCGGCGAGTTCCGGGCGTTACAGCGCATACAGATCTGTTTGTTGAGGGTTCGCTTGGTCGCGTTCTCGTTGCTAGGCATACGGCTTCATCGTTGGCGTCGCTGTTTAAGAGTTCCGAGAGTCGACCGCCCGCCGAGCAAAATGACCGTCTCAGCTACGCGCCGGCCTCGTCGAGGGCGGCTTCGAGGTCCTCGCGCTGGGTGACGCCGACAAAGCGGTCGACGATCCCGTCGTCGTTTTCGATCACCAGCGTCGGCAGCGACCGAACCTGATACTGATTGGCGACGTCTTGTTCTTCGTCGACGTCGACCTTCGCAAACTCGACGTCCTCGTAGTCGGCTTCGAGTTCGTCGAGGATCGGGTCCTGCGTCTTACACGGGCCACACCAGTCTGCGTAGAAATCTGTGATTCGAACCGTCATTGTCCCAGTTTCGGTTTGCCGAGGTGAGCGGATAAGCGTTTCCAACGCCGAACGAAAGCCGAAACGCTTAGGGTGGCGACGTGCCGAACTTCGGCTATGAGCTCAGGTGGCAACTCCGGCGGGCTAATGTCCAGTGCCGGACTCGTGCGGTATTTCGACTCCGAGGATCGCAACGCGATCCGTATCAATCCGAAAACAGTCATCGCCTTCTGTCTGCTGTTCGGCATCCTCGTGCAGATCCTCTCGCTGACTATCGCCTGATCGGTCGAACGCGGTAATTCGGCGAACGCGGTCTTTTTCCCCGCGCCGTGCGGCTATACCGATATGAAAGCTGGCGTTATCGCAGTTCAGGGCGACGTGAGCGAACACGCCGCGGCGATCCGACGGGCCGCTGCCGCCCACGACGTCGACTGCGAGGTCGAAGCGATCCGAACCAGTGGCGTCGTCGGCGACTGTGACGTGCTCCTCATGCCGGGTGGCGAGTCGACGACCATCTCCCGACTCCTCGCAGACGAAGGCATCGACACCGAGATTCAGGCCCACGTTGCGGCAAGCAAACCGATCCTCGCCACCTGTGCGGGGCTGATCGTCGCCGCGAGCGATGCCAAGGACGACCGCGTCCAAACGCTCGACCTGCTCGATGTTACCGTCGACCGCAACGCCTTCGGTCGACAGAAAGACAGCTTCGAGGCCCCGCTCGATATTACTGGCCTCGACGAGCCGTTTCCGGCGGTCTTCATCCGCGCACCCCTGATCGACGCGGTCGACGAGGACGTCGACGTGATCGCCGACTGGGAGGACAACCCGGTTGCTGTCCGGCAGGGACCGATTGTCGCCACCTCGTTCCATCCAGAACTCACCGCCGACACGCGACTCCACCAGCTCGCGTTTTTCAGAGACAAGCAGGCAGTCACCCCCGCGGAGGCAGACCAATGAGTGATACCGAACCAGCCGACGAGACAGCAGACGTCCTCGACGAACTGTTTGCGACGATCAAACAGCGCCAAGAAGAGCTGCCCGAGGACTCCTATACAGCCTCGCTGTTCACCCACGAGAAGGGCGAAAACGAAGTGCTCGAAAAGCTCGGCGAGGAGTCGACCGAACTCATTCTGGCCGCGAAGGACGACGATCTGGAGGAACTACAGTACGAGTCGGCCGATTTCGTCTATCATCTGCTCGTGTTGTTTGCAATGAAAGGGTTGGATGTCGACGATCTGCGCGAGGAACTCGAATCCCGCTTTTGAACTGTACAGCGGTCTGTCGCTGCCGACGCCCTTTTCAAACCAGTTGACCAAAAGCGGCCAATGGATGCCGTTACGCTCGGTCCTGCCGGGACCTACTCACACCGTGCCGCCAGCGCCGTCGCTGACGATGTCTCGTTCCGCGAGTCGGTGACTGCCATCATCGAAGCCGTCGCCGATGGCAGTTTCGAACGCGGTGTCGTCCCCATCGAAAACAGCATCGAGGGCAGCGTCACCGAGACGCTCGACGCGCTCGCAGACCGTGACGTCGCGGTCGTTAGCGAGATTATTACGCCGATTAGGCACGCCCTACTCGCCCAGAGCGAGGAGTTTGAGACCGTGGCCAGCCACTCACAGGCCCTCGCCCAGTGTCGAACCTACTTGGAAACGAACTACCCCGAAGCCAAACAGGAAGCCGTCGCCAGCACCGCCCGTGGGGTTCAGCGGGCCCGCGAGGATTCATCTATTGCGGCCATTGGACACCCCTCGAACGCGACCAACGGTAGTGAACTGCAGGTGCTGGCCGAAGACATTCAGGATCAAGACTCCAACGCGACACGGTTCTTTCTCCTAGCCCCTGCCTCGGAACAATCCGATGCCGGCGGGAAGACCTCGCTGATCGTCTATCCGAACGTCAACTATCCCGGGTTGTTGCTCGAACTGTTGGAAACGTTCGCCGACCGCAATATCAACCTCTCGCGGGTCGAATCCCGCCCCAGCGGCAACCGGCTCGGTGACTATCTGTTCCACTTCGACATCGAGGCCGGCGTCTACGAGAGCCGGGTTCAGGAAGCACTCGACGAAATCGAGGGGATCGTCGACGAGGGGTGGGTCCGAAACCTCGGCTCCTACGACACGAAACACGTGCTGTACTGACTGTTCTGCTGAACGTGGTTCCTGTCGGTCTCACGTCGACAATATTCATGTCGCTGAAAGACGAACTTGGAGCCATGGATGGACGATCAAACCCGTTCCGAGAACTCGACGAACTGATCCAACGAATGAACCAGCAGTTCGGCGAATTCAGTGGGAGTTTCGAGACCGAAAGCATGCTGGCGACCGATGTAAGCGCGGATGTGGCCGATCAGGGCGACCAACTGGTCGTCACTGTCGACCTCCCGGGGTATTCACAGGACGACATCGACCTCACAGTCGACAGAGAGATGCTGACGATCAGCGCGGAGTACGAGGAAAGCGAGGCCGAAGAAACTGCCCAGTACCACCGCCAAGAGCGACGGCGTGAGTCGGTGCGTCGACAGATTCCGCTTCCCGAGGAAATCAAGGCCCAAGAGGCATCGGCCAGCTACAACAACGGCGTGCTAACGGTCACACTGCCGAAACTCGAACCCGAGGAAAGCGGCGGTTACCAGATCGACGTCGAATAGCGATACTCCTCTTTTTTCCGACTCGGTAGCTGACGTCGACGTGATACCACAAGTCCAGTTGTGCGTGCGTTATGGCTCCTGTCGGTAGCGAATCGTCCGCGAGCCTCGGAACATCGGTCCCGTACCGGCAGTTTTGAAGCCAGCGGCCTCGACAGCCGCTTTCTTTTCAGTCGCCTCAGTTTCGACCAGTACTTCGACACCCATGTTCTCGCGGGCGGCGAACCGCACCGGCTCGGCCAGCAGTCGTTCGCAGGCGGCTTCGGTGCCACCGAACTGCGTGATATGAACCGTGCGGTCGTGGGCGTCGAAACTGACAAACCCCAGCAGGTCGGTGTCGTCGGCTTCGGTGTCGACGTTGGGATCGCGGTTCCCCTGTTGTTGTTCGGCGACCCGAACGCTCCGGTCGTGAACGAGATTCCGGACGACATCGGCCGGTGCGTCAGCCAACGCCGCAATCGCCTCGGCGTCGTCTTCGACCGCATCCCGAACGTGCATACTGAAACGTACCGTAGCGGCCCGCATAAAGTCACGGGGCGCCGTCGCTGTGAGGCCGTCCGATACTGAAGGCTTTATTTACGAGCCACCGAACCGTAACGTATGAGCAACGCTACCAAGATCGTCGCGGGTACAGTCGGTGTCTCGGCACTCCTCTCGGTGGGGATCATTCTCTCCTTTGTCCTCGCCTGATGTTTAGCGAACGGTCGCTGTCTCCGGCGGTGGCGGCTGTCCGAGACCAGTACGCACCCGACACAACAGTCCTCGATGTCGACCAAGATTTCGAGACGCTTCCACCAGCGGTCGCTGAAGACCTCGGCTTGCTGGCTGACAGCTTGGACCCCGCCAGCTACCCCGTCGACTGGCTCCCAGAGCACACGCCGACCGTGCTTGAACAGTACGCTGGCCCGGCGTTTACCATCGGGATGCCGGATGACGGCACCGTCGTCTGGACGCGACAGACCGAGCCGCCGACGGTGCTGCTCAAACAGCGCGCCGAAGGAACGCCGAACGGGTTTCTCGACTTTCTGATCGCAGAGGCACTGGTCCAGATCGGCTGTGGGATCCCCGAACAGTTCCTGCCGTTTTTCGGCCCACAGTACGCTGAACTGGCCGAGGTAACTGGGCTGGGTCCTGCTGATGTCTATCAGATGGCCGCCGCGCTGTTCGAGGGATGGGTTGGCCTCCAGACCCGCGAGGAGTTCACCTCGTGGGACGACCAACCGGAGTTCGAACCGCTATACGAGACGTGGGTCGACGCAGGCGACCGACTCGAAGGTCGACTGAATGACCTGTCTCGCTCGGTCGCCCACGGCGAGATGACGTTCCCTGAAGCGACCGAGTACGCCTGTTCGGCGATTAAACACGGCCTAGAGCTTCCAACACCGTTTAGCGCGCTCGATACCGACGCCTTCCGGGAGCACGAAGCAGCCTACGCCGTCCAGTGGGCCGAGAAAACGGTGTCGTCGCTCAGTGAGTCGACCGAGTAGTCGCTAACTAATTTAAAAGAGGCGGGAGGACTGCGTTAGAAATCGACGGTTACGCTGCCGTCATCGCCGAGGTCCAGCACGCCATCGAACAGCTCGTGGAACCGGTCGAGAGTGTCCTGGTCGTGGACTTCCTTCGACAGATGGAAGATACCGACCGCGTCGTGGTCGTCGAGGAGTTGGAGGATCTGTTTGGTTGCCTCGTAGACGCCCTCTTCGTCGGCGTAGTAGATCATTTCCGTGAGCGAGTCGACGCTGATTCGAACTTTGCCATCGTGGTTTGCGAGGAAGTTTTCGGTCTGTGTGACGATGCCGTCGAGATCGTCGGGCGAGGAGACGTAGTGGACGTCCTCGGTGCCGCGGCGAGAGTAGCCGCGTTCGACCGACAGCGTGTCGAGGATGACTGCGTCGGACTCGTCGACGTCGTAATGTTCGAGTTTCTGTTCGACTTCGCGGGCAGTGGTTCGTGTCGAGATGACGAGGAAATGTTCGGTATCAGTCTTCAGAAAGTCGGTGTCGATTCGGTCGGTTTCGCCGATACTGGGATGGAGCAGCAGGAGCCCTGTCCCGGCAGGGATGGTTTCGGGTGCGTTCTCAATAGCTAACGTATAGTCCATAGAGGAGTCAGCAACTCGGTGACCTTAATGATACGGCCTTTTGATAGCCTATCGTATCTGTTAATTATCACGTTAGTACATACCAACAGATCGATAACAGATCAGTTTGGTCGACAGCGTCACGGAGTCGAGAGTGGTGGCCGGGGCGCGCAAGCCACTTTTTTATCCGTTCCATGCCCACGTGGAGACAGATGTACCAAGATACGGCCAAGGACGTCTACCGGGACGCCTTGCCCGTCATCGTCGTCAGCCTCGTTGCGGGGCTGTTTGCGGGGACGATCCTCGGCAGCGAAACCATGCGAAACGGGATCGAAAGCGTTCCCGGACTTCTGTTGCTTCTCCCGGCGTTTCTGGCGACCCGCGGCGGCGTCTACGGCTCCCTTGGTGCCCGAATCTCCAGCGGCCTCCATCAGGGGATTATCGAACCCCGGTTCGAACTCGACGAACGGCTCTCGAATGCGATCATCGCCTCCTTTATAAATGGAATGTCCGTCTCGGTGTTTATCGCCATCGTCACGTTCCTCGTACTGACGCTTACCGGCCAGTCGGGCAGCCTCGGTCAGCTTGTCGGCATCATGCTCGTTGCAGGGTTTCTGAGTGCCATCCTCATGCTTTCAGTGCTCGTTTCGGTGATCATCCTCGGCTATCGTCGCGGGCTCGACCCCGACAACATCATTGGCCCGGTTGTGACGACTCTCGGTGACGTGTTTGGCGTGCTATTCTTGCTGGTCGGCGTCTACGTCGTGGGGTTGGTGGTATGAGTTCGGGCGATCTCACCGGCGACGGAGGGGACTCCGAGTGGTCGATTCGCCGGATGGTGATGACGATGGTGCCGCTATTGGCCGCGCTGTCGCTGCTCCAGATGGCCTCCGGCTCCGTGTTGGAGTTCTTCGAAGGGACGCTGCTCACACAGCCCTCACTGTTGGTTCTCGTGCCAGTCCAGATCGGAACGGCGGGAAATCTCGCCTCGATTATGTGTTCGCGGCTGTCGACCCAACTCCATCTCGGGACGTTCGAACTCTCGCCGTCGAACCCAGCAATTAGGGCCAACACCGGTGCAGTGTTTGCGCTTGCGGCGACCGTGTTCAGCCTCGTTGGGTTCGCTGCATGGGGGATCGGGACCGTCCTCGGTGGCACGCTCACGCTGCTCGAAGTGTTCACGATTTCGATGGTCAGCGGGATGCTGTTGGCACTGCTGGTCGTCGTGTTGTCCGTCGCCTCGGTGACTGCCTCCTACCGACTCGGCTACAACCCCGACGATACGACGATCCCGGTCGTCACCAATCTCTGTGATATTACCGGTGTTCTCATCCTCTTCGCAGTGGTCGTAGTCGTTGTCTAATGGTCGTAGGCGGTGGCTACCGATGGCGTGTGCGTCGACCGCACATATCCACCCAATCATTTGGCTGTTCGCCACCATACTGCCTGTATGGCAACGTCAGCACCACAGCTCAAACTGTACAATCTACAGGGCTGTCCCTACTGCAAGAAGGTCCGACGAGCACTTGATGATCTGAATCTGGAGTACGAAACCCACTCGGTGCCCCACTCACGGGACCAGCGAGCCGAGGTCTACGAGGTAAGTGGCCAGTACGGGGTGCCGGTTCTCGTCGACCGTACTAATGGAATCGAAGGGATGCCGGAAAGTGACGATATCGTCGCGTATCTCTACGAGGAGTACGGCGATGGCCAACAGCCGCCCGGCGGATTCGTGAGTCGACTGCTGTCGCGGCTGTTCTAACGCCGGATCAGAGGATGCTGTCGGCGGTTGCCGCACCGACGACGCTGAACACCGAGCCGACGCTGATGGCTTTAAATGTCGTTTGGGCGAGTACAAGCTGTGAAAGCCCATTGTCCCCGAGGAACGTGGCAGGAGCATCGAACACGAGCGCGAGGATGGTGACCGAGCCGAAGGAGACGAGCATCAAGGATATAAATCGAATCGGAATCCCGGCGACCTGCAGTTCGCTATCCGGATCACGCTTCGTGTCGGCCTGATACAGCGCGGCGTAACCGATCAGGCCGACGATACAGACCGTCAAAACAGCCTGCAGATTACTCATACTGCCCGCCAGCACCCAGACCTCCTCGGTCACGACAAACGGCCCGGCCAGCAGAAAGCCGCCGACGATCTGCTGGGCGGAGTCAGCCAGTCTGAATTTCGGCCGCCGTATTTTAACTCCCGGTCGGAGCCGCGGTCGTGATGACATATACTGCCCGACAGTCACCAGCCCCTAATAAATGCTTGAGACGGAGCAACTGAGAGAGCAACCGATTTAGTTGGGCGTCGACCAGTCACGTCCATGAGCGTTCGCGAGGAGTTCGACAGTTGGGCCGAAAGCGGCCGGGACAAGGGGATGGAAGACCGCCACTGGCATACCGCCAAACACGCACTGGCTCGAATGCCGGTCGAAAAAGGCGATACCGTCCTCGATCTGGGTACTGGCAGCGGCTACGCACTGCGGGCCTTGCGGGAGACCGCCGACATCGGCCACGGCTGTGGGCTCGACGGTGCGCCAGAGATGGTTCGGAATGCGGCTGGCTACACTGACGACGAGGCAATCGACTATCTCGTCGGTGACTTCGACGCGCTCCCATTCGCCGACAACAGCGTCGACCACGTGTTCTCGATGGAAGCGTTTTATTATGCGCCCGACCCCGCCCACACCCTTGCGGAACTGCGGCGAATCATCCGGCCCGGTGGCACCTTCTACTGTGCGGTGAACTACTACGAGGAAAACGAGGCGAGCCACAAGTGGCAGGACAACATCTCGATTGAGATGACTCGCTGGAACCGCCAGCAGTATCGCGAGGCGTTTCGAGACGCTGGGTTCCACGTCGCCGAGCAGGACACAATCGCTGATCAGGACATCGAGATTCCGCCCGCCGAGGCGTTTCCGACTGACAACTGGGAGACCAGAGAGGCGATGGTCGACCGGTATCGGACGTGGGGGACGCTGCTGACGGTCGGCGTCGTGCCCTGAAACTCTCGGCGGTCAACTGAGGCGCTGGACGCTGTCGGTTAGGAGTCTCCGGCAGTCAGTCGTTGTTGAGTTGTGGTCGACAGCAGTTCGTCGAAGACCTGTTTTTGGGCCTTGCGCATATGCTGGTGGAACGTCGCCGGTGCGACCCCCAACGTCGCAGCAATGTCTTCTGCGCAACTATCACGCGGCCATCCAAAGTAGCCCGCGTGGTAGGCCATCTCAAGGACGGTCGACTGGCGGTCGGTGAGCGTCTCAGTGAGTCGACGCTGAATACGACTGGAACCTTCATTTGGCTTGGAGATCTGTTGACGGCGAAGCATCTCGACCTGCGGATAGGTGTCTCTCACGAGGTCAGCGACCCGACTCATATCTGCGGTCGGTGCGAGATGGATCGTCATACAGTAGTCGCCGTCTTCGATAACCCCACTGTCGATGTAGCCGCCGTGAGAGGCGATCTCGGAGAGAACCGGTGGATCACTCATCCGGAGTTCGAAGCGAACGGGATCGGTCTCCGAATAGAACTCCACCGCCGTCCAGTGGGGCAGGACGTCGACTAGACCAGTGACGGTCTCGATGGCGGCGTCCGTTACAGTGCCGTAGACGAGGAACTCGGTGTTGGAGATCGGAACCACGTGATCGAGTGTTGTCGTGCCGTTGATGTCGACCGGCGCATCGAAGACGGTCCCAATATCTCGAATCCGGTATTCGAGTTCGACCAGTTCGGTACTCAGCAACGCCTGCTTGCGCTCGGTTGCGGCAATAGCGTGACCGATGATCTCTCCCAACTGATCGATAACGGCTCGCTCCTGCTGTGCGAAGGCGTTGGGACGGTCCGCATAGATGTTCAACACGCCGTAGACTGTTTTCTCGTGAACGATTGGAATGGTGGCCGACGACCGAAGGCCGTAGGCTTCGACCTGCTTTCGCCACGGGTCGTGGCCGGAGTCGGTTGGAATATCGTTCACGACCTGAATCTCGCCCGTCCGGAGTGCGGTCCCGGTTGGGCCGGTGGCCAACGGATCGTCGCCATCGACCGAAATCGTGATTCCGTCGGTGTATCCCATCGCCCCGGCTTCGGTTCGCACATCGACTGTATTCGAGGCGGTGTCGACCTCGCCAACCCAGGCCAGCGAGTAGGAGTCGGTTGCGGCGAGTCGCTCACAGACGGTGGCTTCGATCTCTTCACGCGTCGACTGTTCGATTACCGCGGTAGTGATCTCCCTGATGACTGCGTTGAGATTGTTCAGCGCGTCGACGCGCTCGCGCTGGGCGACCAACCGCTGTTCGTACTGGTGGCGGGTGATCGCCGTCGCCAGACTGTTTGTGACCGACTGGACGAAGTTGGCGTCGTGCTCGGAGAATGCCTTCGGCTCGGTATCGTGGGTACCGAGGATGCCCCACGGGTTCTCAAGAGAGCCAATGATCACGCTGATCCCGCTTCGGATGTCGTGGTCGGTCAGGAGTGCAGGACCACTGAACCGCGGTTCTGTCGTGAGATCGGAGACGACAACTGGTTCCTCGGTCTGGAGCGTGTACGATGCCTGTGACTCGGCTTCGACAGCCGAGACCGTTGCCGAGCCGACGATTCCCTCGTTCCATCCCGTACCCTGTCGAAGTAGTAGTTCGTCGCTTTGTGTCTCGAGATCCAGAACCTTGCAGTAGTCGTTGTCCAACGTGTCGGCGACGAGGTCGGCGGCCTCGGCCATCAGTTCGTCGAGGTCACGGTCTTCGAGCGCGCGTTTGCCGAGTTCGGTCACGACCTCCTGCTGTCGAACGCGATCATGAAGCTCCTGTTCCCGTTGCAGTTGCTCGGAGACGTCGCGGGTGACCCCACAGCGGCCGTGACCGGCACCGAACGGGGCCAGTCGAGTTTCACACGGGACAGTCTCACCGTCGGCAGTGTGGATGTCGAGTTCGATGCTCGCCGTCTCACGGTCGCCGGCGCTGATCTCTGCGGACAGTGTCTCGGCTTTCGGCGTGATCTCATCGGCGGCGACCAGCGTCGCGTGCGACCCGATGAGTTCCTCGCGCTCGTAGCCCGTTAGCTCACAAAACCCCTCGTTGACCATGACGAACGTCGCATCTTCGTCGACGGCATAAATCCCATCAGAAACCGTCTCGACGATGGTTTCGTACTGTTCGAGTTTCCGCTGGCGTTCGGTTCGGTCGGTGATATCCCGGCTGATCGCCAGAAATCGGTCTTCACCCGCCAAACGCAGGCGAATGAGGTTGACCTCGACGGGAAACGTCGACCCATCGGACCGGCAGTATTGGGCCTCAAACGTTTGTGACTCGTCGACAGAGAGCTCCGACAGCAGGCTCTCGACCCCATCGGCGTCGAGTGACTGGTCGTACTCCCAAATGCCCTTGCCGACGAGTTCGGCGCTGGTGTAGCCGAGTTCCGAGCAGAGTCGCTGGTTCACCGACACCAGCCGCCCCTCGGCGTCCAGAACATCGATCATATCCGGGGAGTTCTCGAACAGCGCCTCGAACCGTGCGGTCGCCGCCTGTCGAGTCTCGGTGTCACTGGAGGGCTGGGTGACATACCGCGTCGACTCCGGTGGGCGATAGTCCACCGCATCGTCGGCGGGACGCCACCAGACACGCCCGTTGGCCCCGACCTTCTTCGTCTCAAGTCGGTCGTGGTCGACGAGTCGCTCTAATCGTTCGTAGCAACTCCGTCGACCGATTGGAAGCTGGGCTGCCACTTCGTTTGTTGTCAGTGGCGTTCCGGAGCCATCGAACAGCCCAAGCGTCTCTTGGAGCACTGTGGTGAGCGATTCTGCAGCCATTGCCCAGTGTACAGCAGGATCTGATATCAACCCTCCGCCGATGGAGGTACCAGTTACCACGACTAGTCGACTCAGATCGTGGCACGTGACACGAGACAGAGTCAGCAAGTCCTGCGGCTGCCAGAGATGTATTCGAAGGGGTGGGGCAGAATCCCCGTCAGAAGGGATCTGCAGTAATGCGAGCCACGTGGTGGAGGGGTGGGGGCCAGCGGGGGGAACAGTACAGTACTCACCGGGTAGGGGCCGTACCCGATGATTCCAGCACCCACCGGATGGGGGCCGTATCCGATGGTGTGTGCCCGCATCTTGTAGTGGGAGACAAAGATGGAAAACCTCTGAACCTAATTATATTGGGTATTCCGTCGATCTCGACACAATCGAGCCCCCGCGACCGATACCAATCGTCCGTCGAGGCTCTGTCACAGCCTCCAAGCGTCGACTGGGGCTGTCGGCTACAAGCAACAATAGTCCTAAACGACATCAGAAGCGCCAAATCGGCCGTAATTCGGTTTAATTGGACCTAACTCGGGATGAGAAACTCACGGTATTAGTACTGTACAGGACTCAGGCAGAAACGCAATGACCGACCATTCGCCGAAAGATCGGGCACCGAGAGGCGCACACACAGTCGACCGTCGACACCTCCTTGGAATTGGCGCTGGCGTTGGCGTCACTCTACTGGCTGGTTGTACGGGCCAAAGCGATAGCGGCACCGGCGGCGATGATGGCACGACCAGCGACAGCACGACCGACAGTGAGACGACCGGGTCGTTCCGACTGCTCATCAGCGATCAGCCGGTCGCAATCGGTGACTTCGACTCGCTGAACGTGTCGTTCGACAGAGCCCGAATCTTCAAACAGGGCGACGAAGAAGATGACCAAGCAGCAAACGAAACCGAGACCGAGGACGATCAAGAAGTCGAGACTGAAAACGGAACCAACGAATCCGAGACCGAGGACGACCAAGAGGTCGAAAACGAAACGAACGAGAGCGAGATGACCGACGACGAGCCTCGTGACGAGGACCAAGAGGTAGATGATGACGAAGCAAACAGCCGAGAGGGCGGCTTTTCGATCATTGATCTCGACGGTGCGACCGTCGACCTCACCGAAGTCGTCGGCGACAAAGCAATCGGCGTGTTCGACGGCGAACTGGAGGCAGGCAGCTACTCGAAGATCGAACTGTACGCCAGCAACGTCGACGGCGTCGTCGACGGGAACTCGGTCGACGTCACAATCCCCAGCGGGAAGCTCCAGATCACCAAACCGTTCGAGATCACCGCCGACGAGCCGCTGAGCTTTGTCTTCGATATCAACGTCGTCAAGAAGGGCAACAAGGCAGCATACAACCTCCTGCCCGTGATTTCGGAAAGCGGCGTGGCAGGCAAGGACGTCGACGTCGAAGAGGTCGACAAGGGACAAGACAACGACAACGAGAACGGAGCCGACGAGCAAGACGCTGACGGAGACGAAACCAACAGCACTGCTGACGGAGACGAAACCAACAGCACAGACCAGAACGGCACCGAAACAGTCGACGACGAATAAGACGGAGGTCGCCGAGGAGCATCGGTCCGACACACTGACCCGTCGGATGCCGAACTGTTTTGTGGACCCGTTGCAGTGACAGAGTATGGACCGTCGACCCTACGTGCTCGGAGGCGTGTTGGCTGCGATTGCCACCGTTGCGGCCGTCATCCTCTTCGAGGTGCTGGGAACGGTGTTTCTCGCGATCTCGGTCGCCTATCTGTTGGTTCCGCTCCGGCAGTGGCTTCGTCGACGTGGGCTTTCGCGGCTCGCTGCAACGGTGGCGGTGACCGGAATCGCCGTCGGCGGCGTTGTCGCGCTGTTCGGTCCCCTCGTCTATCTCCTTATTATTCGGTTTACGGAAGTGACCGCGCTCATCCGTGGACTCCCCGAATCGATCCCGCTCGGCGTCGGCGGATTTACCTACGAACTGGTCGTCGCCGACGCGATTTCGCTCGTCACACGGGAACTGACAGCGTTCGCGCGGGCGGTGGCGGCTGCGCTGCCGGTGTTGCTGGTCAAACTGACGCTGTTCGTGCTGTTGGTGTTCTCGCTGGTCCACAATCAAAGCGACATTCGAACCGCAACTATCGCCGTTGTTCCGCCGAACTACCGTGACATCGTCGAGGCGCTCCACACGCGGGCCCACAAGACGCTGTTCGCGCTCTACGTGCTGCAGGTGACGACTGCCCTCGGCACGTTCCTGATCGCCCTGCCCGTCTTCGTGCTGTTCGGCTACGAGGAACCCATCATTCTGGCCACCACCGCGGGGGTACTCCAGTTCATCCCGATTGCGGGTCCGAGTCTGCTCATCGCCGTGCTCGCCGGTGGCCACCTGCTTGCTGGTGATCTGATCGGCGGGCTGCTGGTCGCAGTCATCGGCGGCACACTCATCGCGTGGCTCCCGGATCTCCTGATCCGCCCCCGGATCGCCAGCCGCACGGCGGATCTCGACGGCAGTCTCTACTTCATCGGCTTCGTCGGTGGCCTGCTGAGCCTCGGCGCAATCGGCATCATCATCGGCCCGCTCGTCGTCGCCCTGCTGGTGGAGTCGGCCGGGCTCGTCTCCCAAGAGTTCGAGACAGAAATCGAGACGCTCACAACCGAGGAGTCGACCGAGAGCGGCCAGTCGATGACGGAACCGACAGATGACGACTGAGGGGCAAAAAGAGAGTTACTGAAGAACCAGTTCCGCAATCGCGGGCGTCAGAAACGCCTCGATGAACGACGCGATTACGAGAACAACTGCCAGCCCCAACAGCACACGGTAGGCGAGTCGGAGCACGTCGGCCAGTTCGGTCGACGTGCGCGTGCCCCGAAAGACGCCAGCCACAGTCACGGCGAGATGGAACCCCAACCCCCCAGCGATGATGATCGCCGGGAGTTCGATCACACCATGCGGGGCGACAAGTGCAGCAAACGTCAGTGGCTCAACCACGCCGTACACCGCACCGACGATGAAGCCGTTGAGCAGCATGTCGACGGCGGTCGGCACGCCGAGAGCGATCCCGCCGTAGATGGCGGTCGCCGAGACGAGCCAGTTGTTGGCGGCGAGCATCACGAACACCGCCAGCGGGAACGTCCCGAAGATCTCGCCGACATCGCCACCCGGTGGGAGATCCAAGGCGTACTGGGCGGTGAGCTGCCAGCCACCGACTGCGGCCAGCCCGAACACCGCTGCGGCAGCCAAGATCGGCACAGGATGACCGCGGACAAAACCACCGAGGGCGGCCAGTCCGTCCCGAAACGCGCCGACGAATCGCTGGCGATACGGCGGCTTGTCTGCGGCCGGGGACTGGTCGTCGACCGCGGTTTCCTCATGGTCTGCCGCGGTTTCGTCGTCTGTCGCGGTCTGCATGTCGTCGACAGTTCGTTGGTCGCCGCCATCGGTCACCTGTGTCTCGGTGGGCGACGACTGGTGTTGGTCGACCGCCCGGGGCGAGAAGGGACGGTCCGCGTACAGGGCAGTTTTGAACGCATCCACGAACGGGATGGCGACAAGCGGGCTGAGAATCCCCGTGAGTTGTGAGACACCGAGGGCGCCGAACAGCCCACCGAGAACGCTGAGTGCGCCGAAGACGCCGAGAGTGACCAGAATGTAGGCGACAAACGGGATCGGCTGTCGGAACGGGAAGCCGGCACTCCGGCGGAGCGCGCCCCCGAAACCGACGCCGTCGACGACGACCGCTTGGCCAGCAAACGCGAGTAACAGCAGGCCAACAATGATGATAGCTACCGAGAGCAGTCCGCCGACGAGGGTGGCCGCGGTGCCGGCAACCGGCGACACCGAAAACAGGCCCGCGCCGATTGCGAGCGGGACCGCGCCGAGAAGGAGAATCCCGACCTGTGCAAGCGCGATGCCGACAAACGGCTTCCAGTCGCGACCAACACCGTCGACGGCGTCTCGGACCCCATCTGTGCCGTACAGGCAGCCGTAGATACCGTTGATCGCCGCGGCGTTACCGAAACCGTTGGCGAGGATGCTAACGACAATCGCTGTACCCACTGCTCCAACGAACAGGGCGACGATCTCCGGCGAAAAAAGATCGAGAACGGCGGCTTCGAGTGCCGGGGACAGTGCCTCGGGCCCGAGTTCTGACTGTGGGGTTTCGCTCAACTGTTCGAGATCAGCCGCCTGAAGCTCCGTAAAAAGGGTATCTAACCGACCATCGGCAGCGAGGAGCCCGATGATGGCTGCCAGTCCGACGAGTACCGGCACCCGTGTCACGGCGGAGATCCCAACGACGAGCAGGTAGACGGGCAACACGCTCGCTGGGCGCTCGGTGAGCACACGAACACCGGATCTGATGGAGGTTCCTACGTTCACAGTCGACCGGTCGTGTTGCTGGATAGTAATTTCCGGGGTTTGTCTCTCAGCACCCCCCACCGGGCCCGTAAAGTACGCGCATCTCTAAGCACTGCCAATGAGCGATACGCAGTCTGGACCCCTCCAGCCGGACCGTCCGGGCGACGACCAGCCGTTTGCGGTCGACGCGCCGTTCGATCCGGCGGGCGATCAGCCGGAGGCTATCGAACAGTTAGTCTCGGGCTACCAGTCCGGGATGGACGAACAGACACTGCTTGGCGTCACCGGCTCCGGAAAGACGAACACGGTCTCGTGGGTCGTCGAAGGACTCGACACGCCGACGCTCGTGTTAGCCCACAACAAGACGCTGGCGGCCCAACTCTACGAAGAATTCAAAAATCTGTTCCCGAACAACGCTGTCGAATACTTCGTTTCGTACTACGACTACTACCAGCCCGAGGCCTACGTCGAACAGACCGATACCTACATCGACAAGGATATGTCGATTAACGAGGAGATCGAGCGACTCCGCCACTCAGCCACGCGGTCGCTGCTGACACGGGACGACGTGATCGTCGTCGCCTCGGTATCTGCAATTTATGGGCTGGGTGATCCGGCCACATACCGTGATCTCTCGCTCGAACTGAGCGTCGACCAGCAGATGGACCGTGACGACCTCCTTGCTCGATTGGTCGACCTCAACTACGAGCGCAACGACGTCGACTTCTCACAGGGGACATTTCGGGTCCGCGGCGACACCGTCGAAATCTTCCCGATGTACGGTCGGTATGCGGTACGGGTCGAGTTCTGGGGCGACGAAATCGACCGCCTGCTCAAAGTCGACCCACTCGCTGGCGAAGTCGTCTCTACCGAACCCGCTGTTCTCATTCACCCCGCGGAACACTACTCGATCCCCGACAACACCCTCGAAGAGGCCATCGCCGAGATCGAGGGCCTGATGGAAGAGCGAGTAAACTACTTCGAGCGACAGGGCGACCTCGTGGCCGCCCAGCGAATCGAGGAGCGCACAACCTTCGACATCGAAATGTTGCAGGAAACCGGCCACTGCTCCGGAATCGAGAACTACTCGGTCCATCTGTCGGATCGGGATTCGGGTGAGGCTCCCTACACCCTGCTGGACTACTTCCCCGACGATTTCCTCTGTGTCGTCGACGAATCTCACGTCACTCTTCCCCAGATCAAGGGTCAGTTCGCAGGCGACAAATCCCGGAAGGATTCGCTGGTCGAAAACGGGTTTCGGCTGCCGACGGCCTACGACAACCGCCCGCTGACGTTCGAGGAGTTCGAGGAAAAAACCGAGCGACTGCTCTATGTGAGTGCGACCCCCGGCGACTACGAGTTGGACAACTCCGAGCAGGTGGTCGAACAGATCGTTCGACCGACCCATTTGGTCGACCCGAAGGTCGAAACCGTCCCCGCGACCGGACAGGTCGAGGATCTGCTCGACCGAATCCACCGCCGGATCGACCGCGACGAGCGAACCCTCGTAACGACGCTCACAAAGCGAATGGCCGAGGACCTGACCGAGTACTTCGACGAGGCGGGTGTCGACGTCGCTTACATGCACGACGAAACCGACACACTCGAACGCCACGAACTCATTCGGAGTCTCCGGCTTGGCGAAATCGACGTACTCGTCGGGATCAACCTGCTCCGAGAGGGGCTGGATATTCCGGAAGTTTCGCTCGTGGCGATTCTCGATGCCGACCAGCAGGGGTTCCTCCGCTCCGAGACCACGCTGGTCCAGACGATGGGTCGCGCAGCCCGCAACGTCAACGGCGAAGTGATCCTGTATGCCGACGAGACGACCGACGCGATGGCTGCCGCGATTGACGAAACACAGCGTCGACGCGAGATCCAACAGGAGTTCAACGCCGAGCACGGGAATGATCCGACGACAATTGACAAGCCAGTCAGCGAGACCAACCTTCCGGGGTCGAAAACCGACACAAGTGGGCTGTCGACCGACGCTCCCGGGACTGATGACGAGGCCCTCGATCAGATCGAGCAGCTCGAAGACCGAATGCAGGAAGCTGCGAACAATCTAGAGTTCGAGTTGGCTGCCGACATCCGCGACCGAATCAGGGAACTCCGCCAGTCGTTCGACCTTGACGAGGATTTGGGCGTCGAACCCGAGGCCGAACCGGAGTTCTGATACGGTTCGTTGTTGGGACGGTACCATCTTCAGTAGACAGTATGAGCCGACTCTCAGTAACCAAAAAAAGCGGAAACGCCTTTGAGGGAGTACCGCATGGGGGTAGATATGACCGCTGCTGACTCGGACAGTCAGTCGGAGTTCGCCACCGCCCCCTCGGAGGTCGACGACTGGCTCGACCTGATCGACTATCTCACCAGCGAGGCCGCCGAGCGGAATCAGGCCCTCGAATGCGAGTTCGAGGACGTCTCTGTCGACGTGCCGATGAGCATGCGGCAGGACGCAGAAACTGCCAACTGGCGGTTCGATGGCGGCCTTACAATGAGCGTCGGCGAGGTCCGGGTTCCGCTCCGGGACTGGATGCAGTACTGGGAACGCAGCTCCGACTAACAGCCGTTAGTCGTTGGTTTCGACTTCGGTTTCCAGCGTCTTGCCATCGCCGCCGATTTCGGCGAGGTCGTCGACATCCAGATTCGTCAGTAGTTCTTCGATGTTGTCCAATCCAAGCATCTCGCGGGTTTCGTCGTCGAAGTCGCGGCTTTCGAGTTCCTGACCGTCTTTCTGCACATCGCTGCCGGTGAGGTGGTTGCCGTAGCGACCCACAAGCGAGGTGAGTTCCTGCGGCAGGATGAACGTTGAGGAGTCGCCTTGCCCGATGCGTTCGAGACTCTCCATCCCGCGTTCGATGATGGCACGTTCGCCCATCGATTCGGCGGATTTGGCGCGCAGGACGGTCGAAATCGCATCACCCTGTGCTTCGAGGATCTGGCTCTGTTTCGACCCCTGTGCGCGAACGATGTCGGCCTGCTTGTCTCCCTGAGCCTTTTCGACCGCAGAACGGCGCGAGCCCTGTGCTTCGAGGATCATCGCCCGTCGACGGCGCTCGGCGGAGGTCTGGTCCTCCATCGCGCTTTTGACCTCCGGCGATGGGCTGACTTCGCGGACCTCGACGGCCTCGACGCGAATACCCCACTCGTCGGTCGGTTCGTCGAGTTCCCGACGAATGCGGTCGTTGATCTGATCGCGCCGCGAGAGCGTGTCGTCGAGTTCCAGATCACCGATCACCGCGCGCAGGGTGGTCTGGGCGAGGTTCGAAATCGCGTTTTCGTAGTCGTCGACCTCCAGAAACGCCTTTTTGGCGTCCATAACTCGGTAGTAGACGACGGCGTCGGCTCGCACTGGAGAGTTGTCTTGGGTAATTGCCTCTTGGGGGTCGACGTCGATCATTCGGGTTCGCATGTCGAACGTGTAAGTCCGAGAGACGAACGGAGGAACGAGGTTCAGTCCCGGCTCTAGGAGTTTCCGGTACTCGCCGAAGACGGTGAGCGCCCGTTTCTCGTAGGCTTCGACGATTTCGACCGCACTGGCGAGCGCCACACCAGCGACGACGATCAACAGGAGTCCAACCGCGACTGTGGGGCTGAGTCCTGCAAACAGCAGCACACCGATAATCCCGGCCGCGAAGACGGCAAGTGTCGTCCAGACGATGTCCGGAATCCGCCCGGCAGAGCCACCGCCGATACTGAGTACCGTGTTCATAGCTGTCATTGGGTCCGGCCACACTTACCACTATCCCTTGACACGATCTGCGGCCGTTGCCGCGCGGCTCGGCGGCCGATCCGCGTGTTTTTGCCCACCGGGTACCCACACCCCCTGTGTTCAGTCTCAACGTCCCCGTCCCCGGAGCAGTCGCCCAACTGGCGGCTGACCTCCACCCCCGGCTCGTCGACTTCGACCAGATACGGGACCACCGAACCCTCGTCGCCAAACGATTCGACGAGTCGACGCTGCCGGCCAGCCAACCCGAGCTACAGCTAGCGCGACTCCAACAGCGAGTGCCACAGGTGCTGACGGGGACGCCAGCATTCGAGGCTGAGACCCGAGCAATCGACTTCTTCGCCGAGCCAGTCCGCGGCGCGGGACCGGTCGTCTATCTGACCGTCGACAGTCCCGGACTCCGAGGGCTTCACGACCGGTTCACCGACGAGTTCGGCACCATCCCGGAACTGGAAGGCGACGACTACACCCCACATATCACCCTTGCCCGCGGGGGATCGGTGGCCGATGCCGAACGCCTCGCTGGGGAGATCGACCCGATTTCGTGGACCGTCTCGCAGCTCCAAATCTGGGATTCCCGCTACCGTGAGGCAGTCTCGCGGTACTCGCTGCCTGCCTGAGCGAATGTGAGCCTGTTCAGGCCCCAGCTAAAACAAGTAGGCACTGCCTACGGTACTGATAGAAAGCGTATACTGTTATATTTCGTCGTCGGGATCGTGTTTCGACTGCATCTTTTGGGCTTCGGCCGCGAACTGTGCTTGGTTGGTCTCGTCGACTGCGCTGAGTTCCTCGTCGTCGACCTCAATGGCGGCGGTGGTCGGCCCCCGTTGGCGGAGCAGGGCCATCGACAGCTGTTTGCGAAGCTGGTGGGTGCCGTCGACGGTTGCATAAGTGAACGAAACGAGGTCCCGGTCGTCGTAACTGCGCTCGACGAGCCACAGGCGTGTCATGGGTTGGCTTTGGCGTCCATTCGGTAGTGGCTATCGGTTGCGACAATGCGACACAGGCCACGAGTGTGGGTGCCTCCCGTCTGCCCGTCTGTAGCCTGTCGGTTGCTGTCGCCACGCTATCGGCGGATGGGTATCATCGATGGCCACACCATCAGTCACCGCAGTCGACGGCCCCTCCCACAGCAATCCCAAGAGCCGCCGCACGGATAGCCAACCCATATCAGCTTTCTGTCCATTGTGGTTGTTTAATCTATCGTGCCAAGAATCAGTTCTGATAACATATGACGGCCGGGTGGGGACAAGCTACTTCCCCTTCACAGAGAAATAGCTGTGTACCACATTGCATAATCATCTCTCACCCGCCTAACTCATGCCTTCCAGAGTAGCCCTCCCCACAGTTCTGGTCGGACTGCTGATCTGTGTCGCGATGTTTAGTGGCATCGCCGCTGGCTCAAATCACTCCGACCTCGCAGTCGAACAGCACGGCGACGGTATCGCCCTCGAAGACGAGTCGTCGACATATCTCTGGCAGTATAGCCCATACTCAGTGACGGTTTCGTTTGCAGCACCGACTGACAGTATGCATACGGTCTGTCTCTCGGAGTACAACAACGGCAATACGGACAATCAGGAACCGGCCGACGAGCCACTGGCCTGTGAGTTGACCGCCGTCGACAGCAGCGAGTCGACCAGCGTCACGCTCACGCAGTCGGAGTGGCCCGACAATTTTTCGGGCGAAACGACGCTGGCCGTCGAAATCTATGACGGACGCGGCAGTAGCGGTGAGCCACGCGAGCAGGTGCTGTTGCCGGTCCACATTATCGAGAAAGACGGCGATCTCGATGGAAACGGACTGACAAACGAGCGCGAGATCGGGCTTGGCACCCATCCCGCGGTCGCCGACTCCGACGATGACGGGCTGACCGATGGCGTCGAAGTGATGCTTGGCACCGATCCCCGGGACGGATCGACCCCCTATCGGATCGCCATCATCACCGTCGGCTCGCTGACAGCGGGCGCGTTCGGCTTCCTGTTGGTCGCCGGGCGGTTCATGACCGGGCTCCGGAAATTCGGCGTTTCGACCGGCAACGAGTCGACTGCCGAGACTGAAACTGAGACGACCTCTGAACCGGCCGCCGAGCAGGCGTTCGATCCCCCGGTCCGTGACGAGGAACAAGTCCGACAGCTCCTGTCGACCCACGATGGCCGACTCAAACAGTCACAGATCGTCGAAGCCACCGACTGGTCGAAATCCAAAGTGAGTCGACTGCTGTCGTCGATGGAAGACGACGAGGATATCACCCGCATCCGACTTGGCCGCGAAAATCTGGTCTGCCTCCGCGGCCACGAACCGGCGGATATCACGCCCTCGTGGGAAGACAAAGACGGCTCGTCAACTTAAAAATCGTCGCGCCCCTACAGTCGACGAATGCAGCGCTCGACGCTCGCCGAGCAGGCCCGGTCGGCCCCCAGCGAGCCGGGGGTCTACCAGTTCCACGACGGCGAGACGGTGCTCTACGTCGGCAAGGCGGTCGACATCCGCTCGCGGGTGCGATCCTACACCGACCCACGGTCCAATCGCATCCGCCGAATGGTCCGACAGGCAGACCGCATCGAGTTCGCCGTCACTGACACAGAGACGCAAGCGCTCCTGCTCGAAGCGAACCTGATCAAACGCCACCAGCCGCGGTACAACGTCCGGCTGAAGGACGACAAATCCTATCCGCTGGTCCAGCTCACAAATCATCCGATTCCGCGGATCGAAATCACCCGAGATCCCAGCGACGCTGCAACCGTCTTTGGCCCCTTTACTGACAAGGGCCGCGTCGAAACAGTCGTCAAGGCGATCCGCGAAACCTACGGGCTTCGGGGCTGTTCGGACCACAAATATAGTGGTCGGGATCGGCCCTGTCTGGACTACGAGATGGGACTCTGTACCGCGCCCTGTACCGGCGAGATCGATCCCGAGAGCTACCGGGAGGACGTCCAAGCCGCAGTCCGATTCTTCGAGGGCGAAACTGGCGTGCTTGCCGATCCGCTCCGACGAGAGATGGAGACCGCCGCCGAAGGGCAGGCTTTCGAGCGGGCCGCGAACCTCCGGGATCGGCTCAAAACCGTCGAGAACTTTCACGGTGGTGGCGAGTCGGCCGTCTCGGGCCACAGCCGGGAGCGAGCCGTCGACGTCCTCGGCGTCTCCGTCGAGGGCGATCAGGCGACGGTTGCTCGGCTCCACAGCGAGGACGGCCAACTGGTCGACCGGTCGCGGCACACACTCGATGCGCCGGACGATGACGCTCGAATCCCGGCGCTGCTTTCGGCGTTTATCCCACAGTATTACGCCGAGCGGGAGTTCCCCGACGCCCTCCTGCTGTCGGAGCGACCGAGCGATTCGGAGGTCACAGAGTGGCTCGAAGCCGAGGGAGTCGCCGTCCGCGTGCCGGGAGCCGGACGCGAGGCGACGCTGGTCGACTTAGCCCTGAAAAATGCCCGGCAGGGACCGGTCGCTGGCGATCCCCTCGGCACACTCGGCGACGAACTCGGAATCGGTCGACCGACCCGCATCGAAGGCTTCGATGTAAGCCACTCACAGGGGAAGGCGGTCGTCGGGAGCAACGTCTGTTTCGTCGACGGCAGCGCCGCAAAAAGCGACTACCGACGGAAGAAGCTGACCGACCGAAACGACGACTACGCGAATATGTACGACCTCATCGAGTGGCGAGCCAGCCGGGCGGTCGAGGGCCGCGATGACCGACCCGATCCGGACCTTCTGCTCATTGACGGCGGCGAGGGACAGCTCGGCGCGGCGCTCGACGCCCTCGAAGCGACCGGCTGGGACGTGCCAGCAGTCGCGTTGGCCAAGGAGCGAGAACTCATCGTCACCCCCGACCGGGTTTTCGACTGGCCGAACGACGCCGACCACCTCCACGTCTGCCAGCGCGTCCGCGACGAGGCCCATCGGTTCGCCGTCCAGTACCATCAGACGCTCCGCGACGAGGTTGCGACGGCCCTCGACGGGATTTCGGGCGTCGGTCCCGAGACGCGGCGTCGACTGCTCGGGCGGTTCGGGAGCGTCGAAAACGTCCGCAACGCGTCGGAGGAGGATTTGAAAGATGTCGACGGCGTTGGCACGAAGACGGCGGCAGCGATCAGCCAGCGGCTATAGTCGACTCAGGCGATTTTGCCATACTGCTCAGTGAGTTTCTCGGCGGCCTCGGCCAGCAGCTCGGTTTCGTACTCGTCGAGTTCCCAGTCGACGATTTCTTCGACCCCATCGCTGCCGAGTTTGGCCGGGACGCCCAACGCCGTCTCATCGTGATCGAACTCGCCGTCGAGGGCGACCGAACAGGGAAGTACCTCACCGGAATCGGTGAGAATCGCCTCGATAGTGTGGGCGACACCGGTTGCTGGACCCCACTGGGTCGCACCTTTCTTTTCGATCACGTCCATCGCCGACTGTTGGAGGTCGCCGAGGATCTCCTCTTTCTCGTCCGCGTCGAACGCAGGATCACGGCCGTCGACCCGAACTTTCGAGAACACCGGCACCTGCGCGTCGCCGTGTTCGCCGAGAATCGTTGCTTCGACGTTGTTGACGGGGGTGTCGAACCGCTGGCTCAGCACGTAGCGGAAGCGCGCCGAATCGAGTCGACCGCCGAAGCCGATCACGTGTTCGCGGGGGCGGTCGCCGGTTTCGTACAGGTGGCGATTCAGCAGGTCGACCGGATTCGAGGTGGTGACGGTGATGAACTCGTCGTTGTATTCGGCGAGCGAAGAGCTAATGTCTTCCATGATCGGGGCGTTGTCCTCGGCGAGATCAAGTCGGGTCTGGCCCGGCGACCGGGGGATGCCCGCGGTGATGACGACGACATCAGAGCCAGCGGTTGCGGCGTAGTCGCCCTGTCGGACGACCGTGTTGGAGTCGTAGGCGATGCCGTGGTTGGTGTCGGCGGCCTGGCCGACCGTCTCGTCTTCCATCTTCGGAATGTCGACGAAGACCAGTTCGTCGACGATATCTCGAAGCGCGAGATTGTAGCCCGTGGCTGCACCGACTGTTCCTGCCGCACCGACGATACTCACTTTTGCCATGCTAAAGTGACACGTGGGGATGTTCCCTGTAGCTTTCGGTGGCTGAAGCTGGACAGTCACTGAGCCGCGGTATTTTTCCACAGCAGTCACGTTACACCGGTTATGAGTGAGTTCGATAAGGAAGCCGAACGCGAGAAGTTGCGGGAGAAGTACGCCGACGACGACCAAAAGCGCGCCGAGACCCGTCGGATGAGCGAACTGCTGTTGAAGGGTGCGACGATGACGAACAAACACTGCGGCCGCTGTTCGGACCCGCTGTTCCGCTACGACGGCCAGACGTTCTGTCCGTCCTGTCAGGCCGAGGGTGAAGCGGTACAAGCCGAGGCCGATGCGGCGCAAGCCGATGCCGACGGGGCCGAACCCCGGACCGAGACGGCTCCCGAAGGCCAGCCGTCGACGCCGGCGGGATCACAGGTCGACCCGTCGCAAGCCGAGCCAGCAACACAGGTCGACCCGCAAGCCACCGCCGGTGGGGCAGGTCCGGGCGAGGCCAGTCGGTCGACACAGCCGCAGTCCGGCCGCCCAACGCAGCCACAGGAGCGAGTCTCACCAGTCACCGAGCGACAACAAAAAACGAATGCGACGAGTGGGGTCGACGGCCACACAGGGTCGTCGACCGGCGACCTCACGGCGGCCCGCGAGTCACTGACACGGACGGTAACGCGGTTCGCTCAGGAAGCTGAGCGGACCGACGATCCACGCCGTGCGCGTGAACTGCTGACCGCGGCCCGTGAGGCCGCAGCCACGCTTGCCGAACTGGAGTAGCTACTGTCCGAGAACAGCGCGTTCGCGTGGCCGCTCGTCAGTTGATTTTGGTTCCGGTTCCGATTCAGTCTCCGGCTCTCCGAACGGCTCCATCGAGTTGATGCTAAACGATCGGCGAGCGATCGAGATGAGCCAGTCGGGGTCTTCGACGTGCTGTTCGTGTTGTGGTGGCCCGTAAAACGTGTCAGTAGAGCTGACAGCGGTTTCGTGTTGGGGCTCGCCGTATCGAGCCATGCCGACACCAACAACATCGAAGGGGGAAGTGGGGGGTTGTGTTCGCATAGTGGTGTCACACGGGCGACGCAGTTTTGGCACGTTGTGCACGTGCTGCGCCAACCCGCATAGTGCAAACTATCAGAGGGCACTCAGAGAACTTATACTGAATTTTTTTCCAACTAACTATCCTCAAATATTACGATATGGCGACTGACTCACCTCAAGAATAGTCACTTCCAACGATTTCACGGATCGTATCCGCGGTCACCTCGCCAACTCCCGTTACGTCACGTAAATCCTCCTTGCGGGCCGTCATGACCGCTTCGACGGTTCCGAAGTAGTCCAACAGGGCACGGGCAGTCACGGGGCCGATATCCGCAATCGAGCTGACGACATACTCCTGCTGTTCGGCCCGCGTTTTGGCCTGCTTCTCGCCGTGGACCGACACCGCCCGCTCGCGGGTCTGCTGTTCGCGCTTTGCGAGCGTTTCCAGCAGATCGGCCGTCTCGGATTCGTCTTCGGTTCGCAGGACACTCGCATTGAAGTCGACGGCCAGACTGGCCACGGCCCCTCGAATCGCGTTCGGGTGGACGTTCCGCGAGCCGTAGAGATCGGTGCCCTCGATAATGACGATTGGTCGACTGTAGTTCCGCGTGAGGTCGCCGACCTGCTCGAACATCGACCGGTCACCGCCGGTAAGCGTATCGAGGAAATCGGAGACGGATTTGCGCTCGACGGCCACCCGATCCGACAGCACGTAGTCGCCGACCGCCAGCGTCTCCAAGCGCGTGTGGATGCCATCCCGCGTCGACAGATCCCGCGCAACTGTCGAATCGAGTTCCCGCTGGTCAGCGACGATCTCAACCGAATCTTCGTCGTCGCTTTTCGCGGTAGCGACGATGCCCTCGTCTTCTGTGCTCTCTGTGTCGTCATCGCTGACGTCGCCGGAGTCGACAGGTTCGGTGGCTTCCTCGTCGTCTTCGGCGGTGCCATAATCAGTCAGTCCGGGCTGGTCGCCGCCCGTCGACTGGGTGGCCTCAGCTGTGGCCTGCTCGACGCCCCCGTTCGTTGCCTTGGTCGACTCTGCAGCCTCACCGTCGAACTGATCGAGTGCCGACTGCGGGGCTTCGAGTTCCTCTTCGACCTCCTCGGCAACACCCTTCAGCTTCCGGAGTTCCGACTCCATTTCCTTTTCGCGGCGGCGGGAGATCCAGAAGTACGCCTCGTCGCGGGTATCGTTGGCCAGCAGCACCACGACGCGGCCTTTGTCCTGTCGACCAGTTCGGCCTTTGCGCTGAATCGACCGAATCGCTGTCGGGACTGGTTCATAAAATAAGACGAGGTCGACCTCGGGGACATCGAGCCCTTCCTCGGCAACGGAGGTCGACACGAGCACCTCGAACTCGCCGGCCCGGAAGGCATCGAGGGTCTCTTTCTGTTCGGTCTGGGTCATCCCGTCGGAACCCTCCTTGTCGCCTTGGCCGACGAATCGGCGGACGTGGAAGTTCTGACTCAGGAAATCGGTCAGGGCTTCGGCCGTATCCCGCGACTCGGTGAAGACGATCACGCGGTCGCCGTCGTTGATCCCGAGCGTCTCCGCAAGGAGAATCCGAGTCTGTGAAAATTTGGGGTGGAGGTCGTCGTAGGCTTCGGCCGCCCGCATCGCCTCTTGGACTTTGGGCTCGGCGATGAGGCGCTGGCTGGCCTTCGAGGCCCCCGAACTCCGAGCGGCGTTTTTTTGCCGCTCGAAGTATCGGCGGACGGATTCGACGCTCTGGGTTTCGACGAGTGTCACCGCCCGGCGGAGTTTCATGATCTCGGCGTGCATCGACATCCCCTTGTACCCCTCAGACTGGTCGTTGTCCATCAGTTTGCGGAGTTCCGCACCGATCTTGTTGAGCTGTTTTTGGGAAATATCGGGACTCGTCGCCTTCGTGACACCCAGTTCTCTGAGCTTTTCCAGCCGGTCTTCGATCACCTCGTTGATTCCATCCCGCATATCGAGAATCTCTTGGGGGAGGTCGATCCGCTTCCACTCGATGTCGGTCTCGTAAGTGTACTCGTCGACGTCGGCGTCGTCTTCGGTCATCACCTCGACGGTGTCGAGACCAAGATTCTCACAGATGATCTGGATGTCCTCCTTGGTGCCGCCGGGGGAGGCGCTCATCGCCGTCACGAGCGGCTGCTGGGCGTCGGCGTGGTAGCGCCCGGCGATGTAGACGTAGGCGTAGTCGCCGGTGCCGCGGTGGCACTCGTCGAAGGTGAGGTGGGTCACATCGGCCAGCGAGATGCGGTTGCCGACCAGATCGTTTTCGACGACCTGTGGCGTGGCGATAATGATCGTCGCATCGTCCCACAGCGCGGCGCGGTCATCGGGCCGGACCTCGCCGGTGAAGACGACGATCTCGTCGTCGGGGATCGTCAGTGCGTCGCGGTAGAACTCGGCCTGTTGTTCGACCAGCGGTTTCGTCGGCGCGAGGAACAGCGATTTGCCGCCGATCTCGTGGAGTCGTTCGGCGGTGACCAGCAGGCTGACGGTCGTCTTGCCGAGGCCGGTCGGCAAACAGACCAGCGTGTGGCCGTTGCGGGCGGTGCCCGCCAACTGGATCTGGTAGAGTCGACGCTCGATGAACTCGGGGGTGAGCAAGGGGTGGTCGACGTAGGCGTCGGACTCGGCCATTTGGCGATTGTTGGCTGTAGCGGGGTTTAAGAGTTGCCGGAGTAGGTGGTAGGCGCCTCCGGCGGAGTCGACTGTCATCAGTAGTCAGCGAAATCACTTAGTGTCGTATTTGTTGGTCGAAATCACGGTATGATTGGCGCGAGCGAAGTCGTTTCTAGCTTTACGAAGCCTTGCACGTCCGTGTTGTTCTGCACCTGTGATTTTAACAGCAACCGCGGATATCTGTTTGTATGATATACATTCCTGGATTTCTTATTGGGTGGGCAACCTTTCCCGGGGTAATCATACATGAATTCGCTCACAAGAAGGCCTGTGAATGGCGAAATATTCCTGTTACCGATGTTAACTATTTTGACTTCAGCGGCGGAGGCCACGTCCAACACCACCAGCCACGTGACTACCACGACACGCTTCTGATCAGTACGGCTCCGCTGCTGTTTAATAGTGTCCTCGCCGTGGTTCTTTGGGCATTTGCAGGGTTAGCGCTCGCTACTCTGCTTCCGATTCCACTCTCGACGCACCAGCAAGGGCTCGCCGGTCTCACATTCTCTTGGGTCGCTCTCTCAACTGGGTGGCATGCAATCCCGAGCTTCGTCGACACCGGACACGTATGGGGTGTGGTCAAGAGGTATTGGCGGCGATCGATGCTGGCAGCGTTACTGATCCCAGTCGTTGTGCTGCTCTATATCGCTAACCTGCTCAAGTTCGTCTGGTTCGACGCAATCTACTCCGTCAGCTTGGGACTGATCGGGTTGTTCCTTCTTTATCAGGCACTCGGAGTGGATCCGTTCGGGATCTTCCCGCTGGGGGTGATATGATGGCAAAACAGTGTCGTGTCTGTGAGAAGATCATAGACATGCCGCGTAAGTGCCGATTCTGTGGCGAACGGTTGTGCGAGGAACATATGCTACCTGAGAATCACGACTGTCTTGGGTTGAGCGTAGATGTGGAAAACAGTGAGTCGTGGTTCGTTGAGAAATTCGGCGGTCGTGATGATGAACCACGTGAGGGATCAAGTGTTAGTCTGTCCCGACATGGGCCGGATTCGCCGCCCCTGTCGAGTGATGATGAACCGGTGGAGGAGAGCACTAGTGAGGAATCCGAGAGCAGCGACAACGCGTCCGTCAAGCAGACCGAAGAAGTCGAACAAGACGGTGAGAGAAGGGAATCCGAAAATAATAGAGACGAGTCGACGGAACAAGAAAAACAGGCAAAACAAGACGAGGAGAACGATCAGTCACGTCCAATCACATCACGTGTATCAAGCTCTCAGAGTTCCTCTAAGTCGAAGCGAAAAGCCAAGACATCGTCTGCAACATCTCATTCGGGTATGAACTGGAGTAAGCCCGGACAGCGGTCAACGTCCGGTAGCAGAGGTATCCATCGGTGGCTCCGATTTGGGTAGCGACGACTCAAGACATATATTATCGTCACCTTGCGACTGGGTGGCGTCGCATCGTTCTACCTCGGGCTCGTCGGGGTCGTGTGGCTTCAAGTAAGTGCTGGGACAGCATCCGAGACAATACTCTCCCTCGGTGTGAGTGCCCTCGGGATCGCTCTGCTCTACCTGACGCAGTAGTGATCAGATATTTTGAGGATCGCGAAATGGTGACCCATTGAACATTATCTAGTTCCTACCAGTCGACCTTACTGATTGTACGGACATGTTAGAATTCGGTCAGCAATCCACATGAAGCCAAACATTGACACACAGTGGTCGACTTCGACTGCAAAACCCACCCCATCCCCACCAATCCAACAACAACCCCGAAATCCCGTAGACCACCCCAAACACCACTAAACCCGCTTCTCACGAACTACTCAGAAAAAGCGAATGGATCGCGCAGACGAAACAGAGGGGTTCGGATTAGTCGTCGACCGCAGCCGCCAGCACGCCACGGCTCTCCAACAAAGTCCCGAGATCGGCCATCGTCGAGACGACCTCGTCACACGACGGCTCGACGGCGGGCTTCGGCTCGAAGCCAACCGCCAGCCCCGCGACCTCCAGCATCGGCAGGTCGTTTGCGCCGTCGCCGACCGCGATGGTGTCGGTCATGTCGACGCCGAGCTCGCCCGCGAGTTCTTCGAGTTGGTCGTCTTTGGTGCCCTCGATGAGTGGGCCTTCGACCTCGCCGGTGAGTTCGCCGTCGACGATTGGGAGGCTGTTGGAGACAATCATGTCGACCTCGGTATCGTCGGCCTCAAGGGCGCGCTGGACGCCGCGCTCAAATCCACCAGTAAAGATGGCGACCGTGTGGCCCGCCTCGCGCAGGCGGTCGATCAGGGTCGCGGCGTCGGGTCGGAGTTCCACGCTGCTGTAGGCGTCCTCGGCGTCGGCCTCCGAAAGCCCAGCGAGGAGTTCCGCCCGGCTCCGTAGGCTCTCGGCGTAGCTGATCTCGTTGTTCATCGCCCGCTCGGTGATCTCGGCCATCTCGTCGGCCACACCGAGTTTCTCGCCGAGCAGGACAGTCATCTCCGAGTTCGACAGCGTGCCGTCGAAATCGAACGCAATGAGGCTCATTGGAGGCTCTTTTTCGGCAGGGAATGAAAAACACCCGTTTTGTTAGTCGACGGCTACCGCGAGTATCTGGAGCGGGTCGCCAACAATGATGGAATCATGATAAATGCGAGATAATGTATACACTTCGGGACCAGCCACGAGTTTACAGGTGTGGTAATGCATACCGATGAATAGTCGGTCGACGTGGAAACGCTTAACCAATCGCCGAGAAATCCTACACGCATGAAGGTACTCGTCACGGATCCGATCGACGATGCGGGGCTCGATCAGTTACGTGAAGCAGGCTATGAAGTCGAGACGAACTACGAGGCAGACGGCGAGGAACTCCTTGCTGCGGTCGCCGATGCCAACGCACTGATCGTCCGTTCGGGCACGGATGTCAACGAGGCAGTGTTCGAGGCCGCCGAGGATCTCGTCATCGTCGGCCGGGCCGGAATCGGCGTCGACAACATCGACATCGAGGCCGCCACCGACCACGGTGTGATCGTCGCAAATGCGCCAGAAGGCAACGTCCGGGCGGCGGCCGAGCACACCGTCGCAATGGCCTTCGCGGGCGCTCGCTGGATCCCGCAGGCTCACACTCGCCTGAAAGACGGCGAGTGGGCCAAGTCGGACTACCTCGGCTACGAGGTCAACAACAAGACGCTGGGTATCATCGGTCTGGGTCGCGTCGGTCAGGAAGTCGCCAAACGGCTCGACAGTCTCGGGATGGATCTGGTCGTCTTCGATCCCTACATCTCCGAGGAGCGGGCCGCCCAGTTCGGCGCAGAGCTGATCGACGACCTCGATGAGTGTCTGGCCGCCTCGGACTTCGTGACGATCCACACCCCACTGCTCCCCGAGACCGAGAACATGATCGGAAGCGAGGAGCTCGAACTGCTTGATGACGGCTTCCTCATCAACTGTGCCCGTGGTGGCATCGTCGACGAGGCCGCCCTCGCCGAGGCGGTCGACAACGGCCCAATGGCCGGAGCCGCACTCGACGTGTTCGCCGAGGAACCACTCGCCGACGACTCGCCGCTGCTGGATGTCGACGAGATCGTCGTCACACCGCACCTTGGGGCATCGACTGAAGCCGCACAGGAAAACGTCGCCGTCGACACCGCCGATCAGGTGATCGCGGCACTCAACGACCAGCCGGTTCTCAACGCGCTCAACGCGCCCTCGGTCGACGAGACCGCTTTCCCACGAATCGAGCCCTACCTCGGGCTCGCAGAAACCTCAGGCAAGATCGCCGCCCAGCTACTGGGCGAGCGCATCGAGTCCATCGAGGTCCATTATGAGGGTGACATCGCCAACGAGGACGTCGACCTCGTCACCGCCAGTGCGCTCAAAGGCGTGTTCAAACCGCTCGAATGGCAGGTCAACGCGGTCAACGCCCCGCGACTCGCCGAGGAGCGAGGCATCGAAGTCACCGAATCAAAGACACGGCAGACCGACGACTTCCAGAGCCTCGTCACCGTCACAGTCAACGACGGCGACGAGTCGCTGACGGTCTCGGGGACCCTCTTTGCGGGTGACGATCCACGCATCGTCCGCATCGATGGCTACCGCGTCGACGCCATCCCGAGCGGCCACATGCTGGTTGCGCGGAACTACGACAAACCCGGCGTCATCGGCCTTATCGGCTCGGTGCTCGGCGACAACGACATCAACATCGCAGGCATGTTTAACGCCCGCGAAACCATCGGTGGCGAGGCACTGACCGTCTACAGCCTCGACGTCGACGTTCCGGACGAGGTACTCGAACAGCTGCTCGGTGACGACCGGATCATCGAACTCAAAACGATCACACTCGACGACCAATAATAGTCGTCGAGTGAGTGTTCGAGTAGAGAGTGTATCAAACAGAGATGTACGTGGGTACTCTGTGAGTGTTCAGTTTGTTTAACGTATAAGACCCTCCGCCCCAAACTATCGGTGAATGTCTACGTGGAAACGCGACATCGCCAGTGGGCTCGTAGTCCTCCTCCCGCTTGGGATTCTCCTCTTTGTCGTCAACTGGCTCTATGTCCGGATTATTGGGCTCCCGCTGATCAGTAACCTCAACTTTGCACAGCTCGGTGTCCCCGAAGGGCTCGTTCCGATCACGCGAATCCTCGTCGCCCTCGCACTCATTATCACCCTCATCCTCGCAGTCGGCTATCTGATGCGGACCACTGCGGGCCGGGTGTTCGAGGCAATGCTCGACGACACGATCAACCGCGTCCCGGGGCTGCGTGTCGTCTACAACGCCTCGAAACTCGCGGTCGAAACCGCGCTCTCCGGTACCGATGACCTCCAACAACCCGTAAAACTCGAAGTGTGGGACGGGGTTCGAATGACCGCTTTTAAAACCGGAAAACGGACCGACGACGGCAAAATCGTGCTCTTTCTGCCAACCGCTCCGAACATCACCACCGGCTACGTGATGGAAGTCGACGCCGACCGCGTCGAAGAAACCGGCGAGAAGGTCGAAGAAGCACTCACCCGCGTGCTGAGCGCCGGGTTCGCCGAGTCGGCCCACCAGATCCCTGTCGAGGAGGAAAACCCGGCCCGAACCGATGACGAGACGCGGACAACGGTCAAAACAAACTCGACAGAGCAGTCGGGGACTGACTAACCCGCTCGGTGAGTGTGATCTGTTCGAGGCGCTCGAACTACGGCTGTTTGCCACCACCGTCGCGGAGATCACGACCGGTCGAGCAGTTCATACAGCCGTACACCGAACCATCGTTTGCGCCGAACACACGGACGAACTGTTTGGTAACGTACTCGCCACAGTTCTCACAGGTTCGTTCGTGGGAATGCTGTCCAGCAGCGCCTTTCTGGATATGGAGTGAGTCCATACAGGCCGCGGGAAGTATATTGACTTTGTTATGATTTTCATAAGAATTTCAAAATCGGTTAGTTATATACTACTCGTCGGAGCAGTCGACGGCTTCGATAGCTCTGGAAGCCGCTAAACCGCCTAATCAGAGAGTTAGGCACACCCTACTGTCGGGAAATCAGCGATTGTGGGCCCAACGATGCCACTGGATGCTGTACGGAACAACATCTATCAATCCATGTGAAATGAGGGTTCATACTCGCTGCGGTCTTCATGAGAGATATGAGTGGCTGGATAGCTGAGACAGTGCCAGTCTCAACGGCAAGACAGTTCTGGGAGTTCTATCGGCAGTACACACACACCGCGATCCACGCCGCGTCAGCTGCCGCACTCACAATTTTTGGGTCGTGTCGCAAAGTCCTCTAGAGTTCAGTAGTAACTGACTCCCGTGAAGGCGGGGTTGCCTCTGGTGTCCAAACCGAGGTACCCCATGCACGCCACAATCGACGTGCGGTTCGAACTGAGTATCG